>Ga0081539_10001572_pt1 | contig 37755 bp, 39 predicted proteins | sample TabmetS4T2R2_FD_71023 | JGI IMG/M metagenome (GOLD analysis project Ga0081539, IMG submission 71023) | Tabebuia heterophylla rhizosphere microbial communities from the University of Puerto Rico - S4T2R2 | ecosystem: Host-associated > Plants > Roots > Rhizosphere ... | reverse complement strand
CGCCGGCTATGGCATCGGCGCCGCCGCGGGCTGGCATGTTGCCGGCGTCGGCGACTTCGACGGCAATGGCCGCGACGACATTCTCTGGCAGGACGGCGCCGGCGCGCTGGCGGCCTGGGACAACGGCGTGCCCGCCGGGGGGCATGTCGTCGCCAATCCGGGGGCGGTCGACGCAAGCTGGCACATCGCGGGCCTGGGCGACTTCGACGGCAACGGCAGGGCCGATATCCTCTGGTGGAACGACAATGGCATGGTGGCCGCCTGGGACAACGGCGTGCCGGGGCATGTCGTCGCTGACCCGGCGACCACGGCCGGCTGGCATATCGCAGGCGTGGGCGATTTCGACGGCAACCATCACGATGATATTCTTTTGCGCAACGACGACGGTGGCGTCGCGCTCTGGGACAACGGCACGCCTGCCGGGGGCCACATGATCGCCGATCACGTCGCCAGCAACTGGCACATTGTGTGAGCGGCAATAACGCTGCCTTCGGCGCTAACCCACTTTACGAGCTAAATCCCCAGCAGCCGCCGCGCATTCGCCTTCAGCACCTTCGGCCGGATCTCGTCGCGAATATCGAGCTTGGCGAAATCGCTGAGCCAGCGGTCCGGCGTGATCACCGGCCAGTCCGAGCCGAACAGCATCTTGTCCTGCAGGATCGAATTGATGTAGCGCACCAGGATCGGCGGGAAATATTTCGGCGACCAGCCGCTTAGGTCGATGTAGACATTGGGCTTGTGGGTCGCGACCGACAGCGCCTCCTCCTGCCAGGGGAAGGAGGGGTGCGCGAGGATGATCCGCAGATCGGGGAAGTCGGCGGCGACGTCGTCCATATACATCGGGTTGGAATATTTTAAGCGCATCCCCATGCCGCCGGGCATGCCGCTGCCCACCCCGGTCTGCCCGGTGTGAAACAGCGCGATCGCACCGCCGTCGTTGATCGCCTCATACAGCGGATAGGCCATGCGGTCGTTCGGATAGAACCCCTGCATGGTCGGATGGAATTTGAATCCCTTGACGCCGAACTCCGCGATCAGCCGCTTCGCCTCGCGCACGCCGAGCTTTCCCTTGTGCGGATCGATCGAGACAAAGGGAATCAGCACGTCGGAATTTTCCGCGGCGATGGCGAGCATCTCGTCATTGTTATAGCGGCGGAAGCCGGTCTCGCGTTCGGCGTCGACCGGAAAGATCACCGCGGCGATTTTCTTGGCGCGATAGTAGGCGGCTGTCTCCGGCACCGTCGGCGGATGCTTGTTCGGCGACTTAAAATACTCCGCCATGCGCTCCTGGAAATCGTCGTAGCCGTCATCGGCGTGAAGGCCGCAGGGCTCCTCGGCGTGTGTGTGAATGTCGATCGCGACAAACTCGTCGGGATTCAGCAGCGGCAATTTCGGCATTTTGTCATTCCCGGCAAGCATTTAGCAGCGATGAGCGGTTGCGATGAGGATTGCCCCGGTTTTGCCCGGGGTTCGTCGCATGCCTGCCGCAAGCGATTTAACAAAACCGGGTGGCTAAGGAAAGGCGGGCGATGTCGTTGTTTGCAAACGAGGAATGGTGTTTTCTGCGTCGCAAATAGCTGAGGAAACGCGACGATGCCGCCGCAAGGCTTCGAGACCGACTTCTGGAAGGACGCTAACTTGCGGAAAAGCTGGGATGAAATCGTCCCTGGCGAACCGCGCAAGACGCTGGCTTACGTGCTGACGCGCGAGGCGATCGAACTGTTCTGCAAATCGGTCGGCGAAACGAATCCGATCTATTTCGACGAGGCCTATGCGAAGACCACGCGTTATCGCGGGCTGATCGCGCCGCCCTCGATCCACATCCTCCTGATGTTTTCCTGCACGCCCGCCGACGACTGGATGCGCAGTCCCGGCACTGTCAATGCCGGGCAATCCTGGAGCTACAACATTCCGGCGCGGCCGGACGATACCATCCGGCTCGAGGCGCGCGCGCTCGACAAGTTCATCAAGCGCGAGCGATTGTTCGTGGTGCACGACAACGTGTTCTTCAACCAGCATGGCGAGGTGATCTGCTCCGGCCGCGGCTGGACGATAAGGCCTGTATAACAAGGAGATTCGATCATGACGGCGTTCGAGAACCTGCGGGCCGGCGATACCATCGAGGGCCCGGAATTTTCCGTCAGCCGCGAATCGATCCGGCTATTCTGCGACGCCTCGCTCGATTACAACCCGTTGCATCTCGACGACGACTACATGAAAGGCAGCTTCGGCAAGACGAATTTCGGCGGCGTCATCATGCACGGCATGAACAATTTCGGGCTGATCACCCGCATGATCACCGACTGGGCCCATCCCGCGGGCGCCATCCATCGCCGCCTCGAAACCCGCTGGCTCAAGCCGGTAAGACCTGGCGACACCATCCGGCCGGCGGGCCTCGTCAAGTCGAAGCAAACGACGGCGAAGTCGCGCTGGGTGCTGATCGACGTCCTGGTCCGCAACCAGCACGACGAAAAGGTCGCGACCGGCGAGGCTCTGGTCGAATTCCCGCACGGCTGATTTTTGCGCCCAGAGCAAGAAAACAGCCCGTTTTGCCAGAAAATCCGCGCGTTTCAGCCCCGCACAGGGGTGTAAACGCCCTGTTCGGATTGACATTCGGCTGTTCGATGGCCTAGAAACCGCGCGTCCCGGGCGGCGCGGCCGCCGGCGGGATAAAGCCCAATTCGTTGTTGTTCCGGCCTGTCGAGCACGGCCTTTCAGAAGTTTTAGGATTGTCCCATGAAGGTCCGTAACTCGTTGAAATCGCTGCGCGGGCGCCACCGCAACAACCGTCTGGTCCGCCGCAAGGGCCGGGTCTATGTGATCAACAAGGTGCAGCGCCGTTTCAAGGCGCGCCAAGGCTGACCCCGTGTCCCGGACGCGGTGCGGCATTCTTATGCCGCCCCGCAGAGCCGGGACTCCGGTTTCATCACCCAGCAAGCAACCGGGACCCCGGCTCTGCAGCGCACCGCTGCGCGCTGCGCTGCGTCCGGGGAACTTTAACCTCGCCCCTCACGCGCCTTTGACGCCATGCTGCTTTGCAGCGCGTTGTTCTGCGTCTAGACTTCGATGATGGCAGCGAGATTCCCGGTCGCTTGTTTTGGAATTCTCCTCGGCGCGGCGATGGTTCTCGCGCCCGTGCTCGCGCAGGCGCAGAACCCAAAACTCCCGCAGCAGCGGCAGCAGAAGAAGCCGCCTGAGGCCCCCGCAAAACTGCCGAATGTCGGCGCCGACCGCACGCGCGGCCTGGATTTCCTGTTCGGGGCGCTGAAGGCCGCGCCCGACGAGGCGAGCGCCAAGCACGTCGAAGCGCGGATCTGGGCGCTGTGGATGCAAACCCCAAGCGACACCGCGGCGCTGCTGATGGCACGGGCGAAGGCCGCGATGGATTCCAAGCAGATGGACGTGGCCCTCAAACTGCTCGACGCCCTGGTCAAGCTGCGTCCCGAATATGTCGAAGCCTGGAACAGGCGCGCGACGCTGTATTACCTGCAGAACGACTACGCCCATTCGCTTCAGGATATCGAGCAGGTGCTGTCGCGGGAGCCGCGCCATTTCGGCGCGCTGGCAGGCCTCGGCATGATCATGCAGGACCTCGGCGACGACAGGCGTGCACTCGATGCATTCCGCAAGGCGCTCGCGGTCAACCCGCACCTCGAGAGGGTGCCGGAACTGGTGAAGACGCTGACCGAGAAGGTCGAAGGCCGCGACATCTGACGGGATGCAGCGCGCTGACGTCTGGATTCAGAGAATTAGTGCAGCGCGCTGCTGCCGCGCTCCGCCGCAGCATCACGGGCTGCCGCCGCATGCAACTGCTGCAGTTCGGCTTCCAGCTGCTCGTTCACGAGCATCAGCGCTTTCAGCGCGCCACGAAGATCGCCGTTGCAGGCGGCGACGATTTCGTCGATCACGTTATCGGTGACTTCAAAGTTCATACTGCAATCCTGCAATGCCCCCATGACGTAACTGTGACGCTCGCCCCGCGTCGCTGTGGATAATGTGGATAACGTCCGCGAGGTTATGGGGAGATGCCGTCTCGCCGCGAAACGGCTGTCCCCGCTGATCGTAGCTTCTTGGTGCACAGGATCGTCCGGATAATTTCGATGATACTTCTCTCGGGCGTGGTGGCGCTGATCGTTCTGGCGCTGATCACGCAGGCCGGCGTGCTTGTCCTGCAGCGCCTTTATAATCAACAGGGCCAGTTGGTCGATGTCGCCTGCGGACGTCTCAACGTCGTCGATCTCGGGCCGCGCGATGCCGCCGGCCCACCGATCGTGTTGATCCATGGCGCCAGCTCGAATCTCGAATCGATGCGGCCGCTCGGCGATCTTCTTGCCAAATATCATCGCGTGATCCTGATCGACCGCCCCGGTCACGGCTGGAGCACGCGCGATGATCTGAAAAATTCGACGCCGGAAATGCAGGCGGGAATGATCGATCAAGGGCTGGAAAAGCTTGGGATAAGCGGCGCGATTGTCGTGGTGCATTCGCTCTCCGGCGCGCTGGGTGCGCTGCTGGCGCTGGATTATCCACGGCGCGTGGTGGGCCTGGTGATGCTGGCGCCGGTGGCCTATCCGTGGCCCGGCGGCGTCGGCTGGTACAACAAGGTCATCACCACGCCGGTGGTCGGCCCGCTGCTGGCTTACACCATCACGCTGCCGCTCGGTCTCATTCTGTCCGAACCCGTCGCGCGCAGCGTGTTCAAGCCGCAGGCCATGCCGGCCGATTTTGTCAGGAACTCCGCCACGGCGCTGCTGCTGCGGCCGCGCGAATTTCTCGCCAACGCCTGGGATCTGGTGACGCTGAAGGCGGCGGTGGCGGAACAGGCGCCACGCTACGGGAACATCAAGGCGCCCGTCGTGGTGATCACCGGCGATACCGACAGCACCGTGTCGCCGGGCATTCATTCACGCCGCTTCGCAGCCGCCGTGCCGAACGCGAAACTGATCGTGCTGCCCGGCGTCGGCCATATGGTGCAATACGGCGCGCCGGATGTAGCGGTGCGCGAGATCGAAGCGATGATCGGAAACTTGAGCGCGCCGCCGAAGGCTGCGATGCGCTAACGTCGTCCTCGTGTCCCGGACGCGGTGCGGCATTCTTCATGCCGCTCCGCTGAGCCGGGACCGTGCCAAACACCCGCGTTCGTTACGGCCCCGGCTCTGCAGCCCACCACGCCGCCAGATGCGGCGCGCTGCGCTGCGTCCGGGGCACGCAGTTTCGCTCACACGTCCGCATCCGACGGCCCGACATAGGCGATGCGCAGCATGTTGGTGGCGCCGGGGGTGCCGAGCGGCACGCCGGCGACGATGATGACGCGCTGGCCGGCCCTCGCAAAACCGTCGCGGAACGCGATGCTGCCTGCGCGATCGACCATGTCGTCCTGGTCGTGCGCATCCTCCGCAACCACGCAGTGCACGCCCCACACCAGCGATAATTTGCGCCCCGTCGCAAGGCTGGGCGTGATCGCGACCACGGGAGGTTTCGGCCGTTCGCGCGCAACGCGGATCGCGGTCGATCCGGAACTGGTCCAACAGATGATCGCCGACAATTCCAGCGTTTCGGCGATCTGGCGGGCGGCGTCGGCGATCGCGTCGCCCACGGTCGCCTCGGGAGGAAATCGTTGCGCGGTGAGCACGCCGCGATAGGTCGGATCGCGCTCCACTTCCTCGCCGATGCGATTCATGGTCGAGACCGCTTCGACCGGAAACTTGCCGGCGGCGGATTCCGCCGACAGCATGATCGCGTCGGCTCCCTCATAGACCGCGGTCGCGACGTCGGAAACTTCGGCGCGCGTCGGCACCGGGCTCTGGATCATCGATTCGAGCATCTGGGTGGCGACCACCACCGGCTTGCCGGCGCGCCGCGCCAGCCGCGTCATCTGCTTCTGCAGGCTCGGCACCCGCTCCAGCGGCAGTTCGACGCCGAGGTCGCCGCGCGCCACCATCAAGGCGTCGGAGGCTTCGATGATTTCCGGGAGGCGGTCGATCGCCTGCGGCTTTTCGATCTTCGCCATCACGGCGGCGCGGCCGCGGATCAGCTTCTTGGCTTCGTTGACGTCCTCGGCGCGCTGCACGAACGACAGCGCCACCCAGTCGATCCCGCTCACCAGCGCGGCCTCGAGGTCGGTGCGGTCCTTCGGCGTCATCGCCGAAACCGGCAGGTCGGTGTCGGGCAGGCTGACGCCCTTGCGGTCGGACATCTTGCCGCCGATCACGACGCGGGTCACGGCGCGGTCCTGCGAGGTCTCCTCGACGATCAGGCGGACCTTGCCGTCGTCGAGCAGCAGCGCATGTCCGGGCTTCAACGCCGCCAGGATTTCCGGATGCGGAAGCTGGACGCGGCTGGTGTCGCCCGGCGTCTTGTCGGAATCCAGTACAAAGCTCGCGCCGTTATTGAGCTGGACCGAACCGCCGTCGAAGGAGCCGAGGCGAAGCTTGGGACCCTGAAGATCGACCAGGATGCCGATCGGCCGGCCGTAGCTGCCTTCGACATTACGGATGGTGGTCACCAGCTCGCGCATCTTGTCGTGCGCGGTGTGGCTCATATTGATGCGAAAGACGTCGGCGCCGGCTTCGAACAGGCGGCGGATCATCGCGCTATCGGAGGAGGCGGGACCGAGGGTAGCAAGAATCTTGATGCGGCGCAGGCGCCTCATTTCTTGGATCCGGGCGCTGGCGGCAGGCCAGACGCGCCCGGAGGCGGGCCACCCGGCGAATTGGGCAGGCCCGGCAGTCCACCCGGTCCGCTCGGCCCGACCGTTCCGGGAATTCCCGGCACCCGCTGGGAAGGCGTTTCGTTGGACTCAGTCAGCTGCACGGTCCAGGCGCGCTGCTCGCCGGTATCGACCTCGAAGAAGCCGGTGCGATCGAAACCGCGCGCCAGGCAATTCTCGGTGCCCTTGATGGTGAACTCCTTGTCGCGCGAACACATGAACGCCTGTCCGGACCACTCGCCGCCGCGGTCGTAATCAAGCGCGTAGATATAATAAAACCGTGCGACCAGCGTGCCGCGCAGCAGGGTTTCGCAGGCTCTGGAGGAGACGTTCCACCAGCCCTCGGTGGTCCAGCCGTCGGCGTCCTTGTAGCCGAGCGCGATGCCGACCCGGCTTGAGGTGTTGTTGCATAGGCGGAAATCCGCGGCCGCCGGACCCGTCCACAGGCACAACGCCACGAATGCAAGCATCGGCATCAGGCCGGCAGCGATCGCGCGAGCAGCAGGCGGGTTGCGGCGATGAGATCGTTGAAGGGTCATTAGTGAAGCTATATCAATTCTTTGATTATTTCGCGAGCCGCCGGGCTGGCAACGGCACCAGCGCCTTTTCAGGTAATGGCGGCCCAGCTCAAGCGGCTGTCCTTGCGCTCCGATATGGCAAAATCTGTGACAAGTCCCATTTAATATCAAGCTTCTGCGCAAATGCGAGGTTACGGCCATGGCCACCGATGACAAAACCAGAACGGAACTGGAAGCAGCCGTATTCCGCCGCCTGGTGGAACATCTGCGCTCCCGCACCGATGTGCAGAATATCGACCTGATGAACCTCGCCGGCTTCTGCCGCAATTGCTTGTCGAACTGGCTCAAGGAGGCCGCCGACGCCAATGGCACCGCGATGACCAAGGATGAGAGCCGCGAGGCCGTCTACGGCATGCCCTACGAGACCTGGAAGGCCGCCCACCAAGGCGCCGCCACCCCCGAGCAGCTCGCCGCGATGAAAAAGAGCGGCGGGCACTGATCGTCGCCGGAATGGTAGCCCGGATGGAGCGAAGCGAAATCCGGGGGTAGCGTCGCATTAGTTCCCGGATTGCGCTTCGCTCCATCCGGGCTACGCACAGCGATCCTCCTGTGCGCTCGCTGTGGATGAGCGCGATGTTGGCTTGACGCAAGCCGCCGCACTCCCGACTGTCATTTCAAGGATGCGGTGCGCGGCAAAGCGCGTCCGCGCTTCTCACCATCAGTTTTGGGAGTACACGATGGCCACTGCTGCCGCCGTCAAGGAAGAGTCCGCGACCCGTTTCGCCAAGGACCAGCTCAAGTCCGTCATCGAGCGTGTTGAACGGCTGGAAGAAGAAAAGAAAACCATCTCGGACGATATCCGCGACGTCTATGCCGAAGCGAAAGGCAATGGCTTCGACGTCAAGGCGCTGCGCACCATCGTCCGCCTGCGCAAGCAGGATGCAAATGAGCGGCAGGAACAGGAAACCATTCTGGAAACCTATATGCAGGCGCTGGGCATGCTGTGAGTTGTTCGCTTAACCAACACGCAGCGTCATACGCGGGCTTGACCCGCGTATCCATCTAGAGAGAAATCTTTCGAAGAGGATGGATTGCCGGGTCAAGCCCGGCAATGACGGGTGGGCTTACCGCAGCGACGCGGTGCGCATCATGAACGGCTGTGTCGCAAGCTTCGCGACCGCCGATCCCGTGAAGCGGTCGCAGACGAGGCCCAGCAGCGGATCGTCCGAGAAGCTCATCGCCACCGCGGTCTGCGGCTTGACGAAGTAGGAGCGCATCAGCGTCAGATCGGGATCGCCCATCGCCGACACCGACATCGAGGTGCTGGCGCTCGGCGAAAGGATCATCGCGCGCATCCAGACGTCGTTGCCCTTGGTGGCGGAGGCCAGCCTGGTTGAGTTCGCAACCATGCCCTGCGAGCCCTTGGCGACAACGGTGGTGATGTTGTTCACGGCCATCGGATTGCGCGCGGGCGAGGCCGCGCGCACGATCCGCGGCATCGGCGCGCTGGCGGCCACGACATTGGGACGTTCAGCCGGCGGCACCGCCGCAGGCGCATAGGCGAGGGCCTGGAACGCGGCGGAGATGCTGGCGGTCGACTGCGGGTCGGCCCCGCCGACGGCCTGGCGGGCCTTGAGCGCGGCGATCTGTTCCGGCGTCGCCTGCTTCGCCGCCGGAGCATCGCCCCAGAAGCCGCGCGCGTTGATGATGTCAGCCGGCGTTTCCGGCTTCGCTTCGCTCTTGGCGGGCGGAGCCGCGGGCCTGGAAGGCTTGACGAGCGGGACGATCTGCGCGTCCGCCGAGGCCAGCTGGATGGTCGCGGCGGCCGCCGGTTTTGCGCGCGGCACCGGCACCGGGTCCGCCGATTTGGCGGGAGTGGCCGCGGCCATCAGACTTGCCGCAGATGGCTTCGCAGCGGCGGCAGCGGTTGCGCCGCCTTCGTCGTCTTCATCCGCCGCGGGTTTGCCTCGGCTGAACAAGGAGGCCAGCAGGCTGGGTTTGCTCCTCGAATACGAATCGCTGTCGCCGTCGCCGCGTTTTTCGATATCGGCCTTGGCCAATTCATAGCCGCGAAGCGGATTGCCATCCGACGGGATATGCACGGTGCGGCCATCGGGGAATACGCGCGCCAGCTGATCGTGGTTCATGCGCGGCCAGTGGCGGATGCTGCCGGTGTCGAGATGGACGAAGGGCGATCCGGAGGTCGGATAGAAGCCGACGCCGCCGCGCTGCAGGCGAAGCCCGGCGAAACGGATTTGCTCGAGGGCCACTCCCGGAATGAAGAAATCCATCGCCTGCCCGTTCATGTGCTGGCTGAAACGGGCGACACCCGATGATCGGCGGCGGAGCATGGCGTTGGTCGCAGGGGCACGGTAGGCGGAAATGATCTGGATCGGCTGCTTTCCGTCGACGTCGCGGTAGACTTCCCAGATGATATCGAACAGGTGTCGATCCATCGTCGTCTGGTCCTGGCTGCGCCAGTCGCGGAGGAAATGATTGAGCTTCTTCAGCGCGTCTTCGTCGTAGCGGCCGTTGCGCTTGAAGGTGACGGTGAGGTCTTCGTCGGAATGGGTGTGGTGGAAGGAAAGGGTGCGGGTTTCGCCCAGCGCGGTTGCGTCGTGCACGGATCCCGCGCCTGCGAGAAGCAGAATCGACGCAAGCCCGGCGTGACACCCGGCACGTGACAACGGCAGCGATCTAAAACCGCGCGCGAAACCAACCAGCACTATGAAGCCCACCCAAGAGGACGACCAGTCGAGGGACTCTCTCGCGACCCCTTAGAAGCGAGAGAGGATGAACGCAGTCTTAAGGCGCGAGGGTTAACCGTTATTTACAGACCCCAGACCCTCGAGCCTTAAGGCGTAACCTTAACCGTGAGTATGGCGAAAAAGTGCCCGCTGCCGAAATCCGGGTGGACAGTGGTTAATGGCAATTAACGAACAAGGGCTTCACCTAGGTGAAGCCCTTGAAAAACCACTTGAATATCAGAGCGCGCGCCGGCGCCGGCCGACCCTCAGCGCGGTGCGGAGCGGCGGGCGCGCTGTCCGCGTACCGGCGGGGGAGGGGTGGGTTGGCCGAACAAACGTTCGAAGAACGAGGGTCCGGAATTACCGTAATTGGCGTAGTCACCGTTGTACGCAACATTCGAGGGCAGATTTCTGCCCGAGGGCCGCGAATAACTCGGCTGCGAATGGGCGACCACGTTTTCCATATCTCTGGCCTTGCCACCGCGCAGAATCGCCAGCATCGCAGCGTCGCGGCCGTAGATGTCCTTGCGAAGCTGCAGCTTGCCGGCCTCATCCACGAACGCGGTCTGGTAGGTGATGTTGACCGGGATCGGGGTCGGGAATTTGATGTCGACCTCGCTGTGGCCGTACATGCTGCGGATCTTCTCCGGGGTGTAGCCCTTTTCCGGCAAGGTGATGTTGAGGAGCGTGGCCGCGTATTGATCCGGGTTCTGTACCCGCATGCAGCCATGGCTGAAGGCGCGCTCTTCCTTCGCGAACAGATGCTTGTCCGGAGTGTCGTGCTGATAGACCAGGAACTTGTTGGGGAAATTGAAGCGGATGCGGCCAAGCGCGTTACGTTCGCCGGGCGGCTGCGAAATGTGGATGCTGCCGTCGCGGTTGCGTTCGAGCCTCAGCCCCATCCGCGACAGCACCGTCGGATCCTGCTGCAGCGCGGGCAGATATTCATTGTAGATGATCGACGGCGGCACGTTCCAGGTCGGATTGACGGTGATGAACTTCATCGTCTCGGTCAACAACGGCGTCGCATGATTGCCGGGTTTGCCGGTCACCACGCGGGTCGTCCAGACCTGTGCACCGTGTTGCATCACCTTCAGCGTGAAGTCGGGAATGTTGAGGATGACATAGGCATTGCCGAGCGAGGGCGCGCCGAGCTGGCGCGGCAGCCAGCGCCAGCGCTCCATATTGACGATCACGGTATCGATGGTGCGGTCGCGCTTCGGGCTGTTGATCGCCTTGACGGTGCGTTCATCGAGAATGCCGGTGACCTTGAGATCGGCGCCGTCCTGGAACTTGCGTACCGCTTCGGCGACCTTGGCGTCGTACCGGGTATCGTCGGCATTCTCGGTAATGCCGAGCTTGGCTCGCAGCTGCGGCACGCGCGGATCTTCCACGACGATCTCCGGCTGCTTCTTGCCGCGCGCCGGCGTGTATTTCAGCGCCGGACCATCGGCGATCTGCACCACCGGACCCTCGCCCTGACCGCGCAATTCGGCCAGCTTCTTTTTCAGTTCGCGATAGAGCTTGTGCGGGGGATTGTAGCCCTCCAGCGCCGCGCTGGAATCCTTGGCCGTGCTGACATTGGCAAGTACCTCGGCCGGATCGATCGGATGCTCGGGATACAGGATGTCGTAGCTGACCTGCGACCAATGCATCCGGCCGCTCTGCGCCTGGCGCGCGTAATCGAGCATGCTGGCGGTCAGTTTGAGTTCGGCATCCGCGAGTGCATCGGGCGAGGTCGCAGCAGCGAAATCCGGCACCGGGTAATCGGCGGCATTGAGGCCCTCGGCCGCGGCGTCCTTGAGGCGCGCAATCACGCCCTTGGCGCTTGCGCTGAGGGCGCCAGCCTGCGTCCACACCGGCGCATATTCGCGCGCGGTATAGAATTTCTCGACGGCAGCGCGTTCGGCCTTGCGGTCAAAATATTTCGATGCCTTTGCGCCGAGCATTTCCTTCAGCTTGTCGGCGACCGGCTGATCGGCCGGCGGGACATTGCTGGCGGCCTTGACCGGTTCGACAGCCGGTGCTGCAGCGGCCGCCGGCGGCGTCGCGGTGTTGTCGTTCTTGATGTCTGCGGGAGCCGCGGCCGTTTCGGCCGGCTTGGCCTCCAGAGCCTTCTCGGTCGTCTTGGCGGGATCGGGGACGGTCGCGGTGGTTTCCGCCTTGAAGTCGCTCGCCGTCGGCGGCGGAACGTTGGCAGGTTCAGGGAACGGAATCGCTGCGTCGATCGCGAGGTCCGCAGCTTTGCTCCGCGGCGCATCGCTTTGTGCGAATCCCGCGGTCGCGGACACCGTGAGGAAGGTTGCCGCGACGGCCATCAGCACGCGGTCAAATCCAGCACGGCCATTCCTATAGTCACGCATCCTCACACCCCTTGGGTGAAACTGCCCCGGCATGGAACAGCTCTTAAGTGCTCTCCGTCACAGCTTTTGCTAATGCGCCGGCTTGATCGGATCTTGAAACCATTCAGTCAACGACCCCGCGCCCGAATGCGTTCCAAATCGTAGGTCACGTCGATACGCCCGCACGCGACGATTCATACGCGACAGGATACACACGCTCGATTGTTGCGGCCAGCGCCACGCGTGCTTCTCACGACAAACTGACTTCGAACGGCATTCTTTGCAACGGATTACGTGCTTGTGCCACGCGCTTTTCGGTTTGTCTGTCACCGGCCGGCAACGGTTCAATGTTTCCGGCGCGTGCGGGTTCCAGCGGCGCCTGCGCGCGATGGACACTGAAGCGCGTGAGGACGCCTTCAGCGCGTCTGGTCCGATCCCGCAATCGGGTCGGCGGCTTCATCGAGCTTGCGATAGAGAGTCGAGCGGCCGATCTTCAACCGCCGCGCCACTTCCGACATCTGGCCGCGGTAATGCGAGATCGCGAAGCGGATGATTTCGGTTTCCATTTCTTCGAGCGGGCGTACCTCGCCATTGGCAGCCAGCATAGCGAGGCTTCCAGCTGCGCCCATCGGAGCGATAGGTATCTCATTACCCGAAACCAAGGCGGGCTCAATCGTCAGCGGTTCGGCATGATGATCCTGCGGTTCATGCGATACCGATAACGCCGCCTGGGCCAGCGGAAAATCCGCGAGCCCAAGCTGATCGCTCTCGCTCATCACCACCGCGCGATAAACCGCATTTTCGAGTTGGCGGATGTTGCCCGGCCAATCCAGTTGCGACAACCGGGCCATCGCCTCGCCGCTGATGCCCCTGATCGGGCGGTTTTCCTCGGCGCTGAACCGCGCCAGAAAATGTCGCAGCAGATGCGGGATATCCTCGCGCCGCATGCGCAATGGAGGAATTGTCAGCGGCAGCACATGCAGGCGATAGAACAGATCTTCGCGGAAATGTCCGGCTTTGACGCGGTCGAGCAGCTTGCGATTGGTGGCGGAGATGATCCGGACATCGACCTTGACCGGCTTGCGTCCGCCGACCGCTTCCACCGCGCCTTCCTGCAATGCGCGCAGCAGTTTCACCTGCGCGCCAAGCGGCAACTCGCTGACCTCGTCGAGAAACAGCGTGCCGCCGGAGGCTTCGACGAATTTGCCGGTGTGCCGTTCGGTGGCGCCGGTGAACGCTCCCTTTTCGTGACCGAACAGGATCGACTCCACGAGATTGTCGGGAATCGCGCCGCAATTGACCGCGACAAACGGCTTTGCGGCGCGTTCGCCGGTGCCGTGAATGGCGCGAGCGAACAACTCCTTGCCGACGCCGGATTCGCCTTCGATCAACACCGGAATTGTGGACCCCGCGGCCTTCTGCGCCGTGCGCAACACGCCGGCCATCGCCTCGCTGCGGGAGGTGATATCGGCGAAGGTCAGTTTGCCTTCGCGGCTGTGTTTGATCCGCTGCAGCTCGCCTTTCAGCGCGCTGGCATTGAGCGCGTTACGTAACGACACCTGCAGCCGCTCGATGCCGACAGGTTTTACGACGAAATCATGGGCGCCGGCGCGCATCGCCGACACCACATTGTCGATGCCGCCATGCGCGGTCTGCACGATCACCGGAATGTTCAATCCGGCTTCCCGGATTTTCGCCAGCACGCCCATGCCATCGAGGCCGGGCATCACCAGGTCGAGCACGAGGGCGTCGACCGCAGCTGCGTCCGGTGCGGTGAGCAGCGCGATGGCCGCGTCACCGCTGTCGACGACCAGGGCATCGTAGCCGCACCGCTGCACCATGTTTTCCAGCAGCCGGCGTTGCACCGCATCGTCGTCGGCGATCAAAATGGTGGCAGCCATGGCATTCCCCGCACGCTACGATTATCTGTCTCGAATCGGGGCACTGTCGCCGATGGCGATTAACGTGCTCTTAAGAGGTGACATCCCGACGCCGTTCATTCTTCACGGCTACCAAGCCTAAAAAACGCAAGCAGGTTCGAACCACATGGCCCCGCGCTCCTCCGCTCTCCGCAAATCCACTGCCCAACGCAAATCGACCCTGAAGAAAACGGCCGCCGGCAAAGCCGGCCCAGGCAAACTTCCGGAATGGAATCTGGCCGACCTCTATTCCGGGATCGATGCGCCGGAAGTGGTCCGCGACCTCGACAGGATGGACGCGGAATGCATCGCCTTCGAGCAGGACTATAAGGGCAAGCTCGCGGAAGGGGCGGCGAAGGACGGCGGCGGCGGCTGGCTCGCCGCGGCCGTGAAGCGCTACGAGGCGATCGACGATCTCGCCGGACGTCTCGGCTCCTATGCCGGACTGGTCCACGCCGGCGACAGCGTCGATCCGGTGATCTCCAAATTCTACGGGGACGTGTCCGAGCGGCTGACCGCGGCGTCGGTGCATCTGTTGTTCTTCGCCCTGGAGCTCAATCGTATCGACGACGCGGTGATCGAGCGCGCGATGCTTAACCCCGAGCTTGGGCATTACCGCCCCTGGATCGAGGATCTCCGCAAGGACAGGCCCTACCAGCTCGAGGATCGGGTCGAGCAGTTGTTTCATGAAAAATCCGTCAGCGGCTACGCCGCCTGGAACAGGTTGTTCGACCAGACCATCTCGGGCCTCCGCTTCAGGGTGGCCGGCAAGCAACTGGCGATCGAGCCGACACTGACCCTGCTGCAGGACCGCGCACCGGAAAAACGCAAGGCGGCGGGTCAGGCGCTGGCGAAAACTTTCAAGGCCAATGAGCGGACGTTTGCGCTCATCACCAATACGCTCGCCAAGGACAAGGAGATTTCCGACCGCTGGCGCAGTTTTGAGGACGTCGCGGATTCGCGGCATCTCGCCAATCGCGTCGAGCGCGAGGTGGTGGATGCGCTGGTGGGATCGGTGCGTAGAGCCTATCCGCGGCTGTCGCATCGCTATTACGCGCTGAAGGCAAGCTGGTTCAAAAAGAAAAAACTCGCGCATTGGGACCGCAACGCGCCGCTGCCGTTCGCCGCCACCGGCAGCATCGCCTGGCCCGATGCCAAGAAGATGGTGCTGACCGCCTATGGCGCGTTCTCGCCGGAAATGGCGCGCATTGCGGAACGCTTTTTCACCGATCGCTGGATCGACGCGCCGGTGCGGCCGGGCAAGGCGCCGGGCGCCTTTTCGCATCCCACCACGCCGTCCGCGCATCCCTACGTATTGATGAATTATCAGGGCAAGCCACGTGATGTGATGACGCTGGCGCATGAACTCGGTCACGGCGTGCATCAGGTGCTGGCGGCCCAAAACGGCCCGCTGATGGCGCCGACGCCGCTGACGCTGGCCGAGACCGCAAGCGTGTTCGGCGAAATGCTGACCTTCAAGCGGCTGCTGGCCCAGACCAAGAGCACGAAAGAGCGGCAGGCGCTGCTCGCCGGCAAGGTCGAGGACATGATCAACACCGTGGTGCGCCAGATCGCGTTCTATTCATTCGAGCGCGCGGTCCACACCGAGCGGCGCAACGGCGAATTGACCGCGCAGCGCATCGGCGAGATCTGGCTCCGCGTGCAGGGCGAGAGCCTCGGTCCGGCGATCGATCTGAAGCCCGGCTACGAGAATTTCTGGATGTACATCCCGCACTTCATCCATTCGCCGTTCTACGTCTACGCCTACGCGTTCGGCGATTGCCTGGTGAACTCGCTCTATGCGGTCTACGAAAACGCGCAAGGTGGCTTTGCCGAACGCTATCTGGCAATGCTGTCGGCCGGCGGCACCAAGCACTATTCCGAGCTGCTCAAGCCGTTCGGTCTGGACGCCAAGGACCCGAAATTCTGGGATGGCGGGCTGTCGGTGATCGCCGGGATGATCGGTGAGCTGGAGCGGATGGGCTAGAAGGGCTGGTGGCACCCGGTGATCATCGACCGTCCGAAACCGGACGAATAAGAGGGCAGGAGGGGCAGACAACCCGCCCTTCCGCCGTTGCTCTCCCATCCCGATTGGGTTAATTCCAAGGCAATTGCTGGATTTCCGCTGGAGAGACTGATGGCTGAGCATCACGAAGTTGCCTACACTACCGCCGAGGGCAACGATTACCCCGCGCATGAGCAGACCTATGAAGGTTTTATAAAACTGGTGAAGTACGGCACCGGCGGCGTCATTTTGATCGTTGCCTTGATGGCGATTTTCCTGACCTAATTCGTTCGGTCGCGCCGTCTCCCGGCGCCCTGATCCGCTCACGCGCTGCGCCTACGCCGCCGGAGGCCCCATGAAGATTGCCGTTGCCAAGGAAATCGATCCCTCCGAGCCGCGGGTGGCGGCCTCCCCGGATACGGTGAAGAAGTTCAAGGCGCTTGGCGTCGATGTCGCGGTCGAACCCGGCGCGGGGATCAAGTCCGGCCTGCCGGATTCGGAATTCACCGCCGCGGGCGCCACCGTCAGCGCCGACGCGCTGAGGGATGCCGACGTCATCATCAAGGTGAAGCGCCCGGAGGCGAGCGAGCTTGCGAACTACAAGCGCGGCGCCCTGGTGATCGCGATCATGGATCCTTACGGCAACGACGCCGCGCTGAGGGCGATGGCCGATGCCGGCGTCTCGGCCTTCGCGATGGAATTGATGCCGCGCATCACCCGGGCGCAGGTGATGGACGTGCTGTCGAGCCAGGCCAACCTCGCGGGCTACCGCGCGGTGATCGAGGCGGCGGAAGCTTTCGGCCGCGCCTTCCCGATGATGATGACGGCGGCGGGCACCATCCCGGCGGCAAAGGTGTTCGTGATGGGCGTCGGCGTCGCCGGCCTGCAGGCGATCGCGACCGCGCGGCGTCTCGGCGCCGTCGTCACCGCGACCGACGTCCGTCCGGCGGTGAAGGAGCAGGTCGAAAGCCTCGGCGCGAAATTCCTCGCGGTTGAGGACGAGGAGTTCAAGCAGGCGGAGACCGCGGGCGGCTACGCCAAGGAAATGTCGAAAGAGTACCAGGCGAAGCAGGCCGCGCTCACCGCCGAGCATATCAAGAAGCAGGACATCATCATCACCACCGCGCTGATCCCCGGCCGTCCCGCGCCGAAACTGGTCTCCGCCGACATGGTCAGGTCGATGAAGCCCGGTTCGGTGCTGGTCGATCTTGCGGTCGAGCGCGGCGGCAATGTCGAGGGCGCCAGGGCCGGGGAAGTCGCCGATGTCGGCGGCATCAAGATCGTCGGCTTCACCAATGTTGCAGGGAGAGTCGCTGCTTCCGCCTCGGGGCTCTATGCGCGCAACCTGTTCGCGTTCATCGAGACCCTGATCGACAAGACGACAAAAGCGCTCGCGGTGAATTGGGACGACGAACTGGTCAAGGCGACCGCGCTGACTAAAGGCGGCGCCGTGATCCATCCGAATTTCCAGCCGAAAGGCGCGTGAAGCTTATGCGTATGATCGTTCAACTCGTCATTCGGGGGCGCGCGAAGCGCGAACCCGGAATCTCGATCCCATTCATCTCTGGATTCCGGGTTCACGCCTGCGGCGTGCCCCGGAATGACGAATAGGAGCCCGCCATGGACCATCTCGCGCAGGCCGTCGATCCCTTCGTGTTCCGGCTGTCGATTTTCGTGCTCGCGGTGTTCGTCGGCTATTTCGTGGTGTGGTCGGTGACCCCCGCGCTGCATACGCCGCTGATGTCGGTGACCAATGCGATCTCCTCGGTGATCGTGGTCGGCGCGCTGCTCGCGGTCGGCGTGGCGCTGGCCGGCAGCGGCACCGGATGGGCGCGGGGTTTTGGTTTCGTCGCGCTGGTTTTCGCCTGCGTGAACATTTTCGGCGGCTTCCTGGTCACGCAACGCATGCTGGCGATGTACAAGAAGAAAGTGAAGTGAGCCTCGCTGCAACGATAGCCGCCGTCACCCTGAGGTGCGCGCCCGGCGAAGCCGGGCAAGCCTCGAAGGGCGAGTTTGCGGCCATCCTTCGAGGCTCGCTCGCTGACGCTCGCTCGCACCTCAGGATGACGGTTAAAACGGGGGCTCGTTCATGAACGCCAATCTTGCCGCATTGCTGTATCTGGTCGCGGGCGTCCTGTTCATCCTGTCGCTGCGCGGGCTGTCGAGCCCGGCCTCATCCCGGCAGGGCAATTTCTTCGGCATGATCGGCATGGGGATCGCGGTCGCGACTACGCTCGCGGCACACCCGCCGGCCGACGGGATCGGCTGGCTTCTGGTCATTCTCGGCATCGCGATTGGCGGCAGCATCGGCGCGGTGATCGCGCGGCGGGTGCCGATGACCTCGATGCCGGAATTGGTCGCGGCGTTCCATTCGCTGGTCGGCATGGCCGCGGTGCTGGTCGCGGCGGGCGCTTTCTATGCGCCGGCGGCGTTCGACATCGGCGTACCCGGTGCGATCCACCGCTCCAGCCTGGTCGAAATGTCGCTCGGCGTCGCGATCGGCGCGCTGACCTTCACCGGCTCGGTGATCGCCTTTGCAAAACTGTCCGGCCGCATGAGCGGCGCACCGATCATTCTGCCGGCGCGCCATGCGATCAACATCGCGCTCGGCGTGCTGCTGGTCATCTGCATCGCGCTGTTGGTCAAGACCGGCCTTGCCGGCTATTTCTGGGCCGTCACCATCATCGCGCTGGTACTCGGCGCGCTTTTGATCATCCCGATCGGCGGCGCCGACATGCCGGTGGTGATCTCGATGCTGAACTCCTATTCGGGCTGGGCCGCCGCCGGCATCGGTTTTACGCTCGGCAATTCGGCGCTGATCATCACCGGCGCGCTGGTCGGCTCCTCCGGCGCGATCCTGTCCTACATCATGTGCCACGCCATGAACCGCTCCTTCATCTCGGTGATCCTGGGCGGTTTCGGCGGCGAGACCGCGGCCGCCGCCGGCGGCGGCGAAGTCAAGCCGGTAAAACTTGGCTCCGCCGACGACGCCGCCTTCATCATGAAGAACGCCCAGAAGGTCATCATCGTGCCCGGCTACGGCATGGCGGTGGCGCAGGCGCAGCACGCGCTGCGCGAAATGGCGGATTCGCTGAAGAAGGAAGGCGTCGAGGTCAAATACGCGATTCACCCGGTGGCCGGCCGCATGCCCGGCCACATGAACGTGCTGCTGGCCGAGGCCAACGTGCCCTATGACGAGGTGTTCGAGCTCGAGGACATCAACTCGGAATTCGCGCAAGCCGACGTGGCCTTTGTGATCGGTGCCAACGACGTCACCAACCCCGCCGCCGAGGAGGACAAGACCTCGCCGATCTACGGCATGCCGGTGCTGCAGGTCTGGAAGGCCGGCACCGTGATGTTCATCAAGCGCTCGCTCGCGTCGGGCTACGCGGGGATCGACAATCCGCTGTTCTACCGCGACAACACCATGATGCTGCTCGGTGACGCCAAGAAGATGACCGAGAACATCGTCAAGGGGATGTGAGCCGTTTGGCTAAGCCGTGACCATCATCAAATGGCTGGCCGGCATCGCGCTGATCATCTACGCAGGCGGCATCGCGCTGCTGTATTTCGCGCAGCGCTCGATCCTGTATCCGATTCCGGAAACGCGCCGAACGTCGCCTGAAGCTGCCGGATTTCCGCAGGCTGAGGAGCATCTGCTGCAAACCCCGGACGGCGAGCAAATCATCGCCTGGCACGTTGCGCCCCGGGCCGGCAAACCGGTGGTCGTTTTCTTCCACGGCAACGGCGACATCCTGTCGTGGCGCGCGCCATGGTTCGCCAAACTGATCGCCGACGGCACCGGGCTTGTCGCGGTATCGTTCCGCGGCTACGCGGGCTCGTCGGGTTCTCCGAGCGAAGCGGGTCTGTTGAACGACGCCGAAGCCGCCTATGCGTTTGCCGCGCAACGCTACCCGCCCGAGCGCGTCGTTTCGTGGGGATATTCGCTCGGCACGGGACCCGCGGTCGCGCTTGCGGCACGGCATCGCGTCGCAGCGCTGATCCTGGAGGCGCCGTACACCTCGATTGCCGACGTTGCCGCGGCCGCCTTTCCCTTCGCCCCGGTGCGCTGGTTCGTCCGCGACCCGTTCCGTTCCGACCAATGGATCGCTGATGTGACGGCGCCGGTGCTGATCATGCATGGCGGGCGCGATGCCACGATCCCGATCCGGTTCGGCGAAAAGCTGTTCGGGTTTGCGCGCGAGCCGAAGCAAATGGTACGATTTCCCGATGCCGCGCATGACAACCTCGACAGTTTCGGTACCACCGACGTCGCGCGAGCCTTCCTCGCCAGGATTGCAGATCAAGGCGTGAGCCGATGAGCGCACACGGTCCGATGCCGCGGTCGGCTTGGGTTTTTCCAGCGCTGGGCCTGCTGCTGTTTGCCGCCGTCACCGCGCTCGACTACACCTTCACGCCCTCGCCGGGCGGGCTTGCATTGGCAGCCGCCCTGCTGGTGATCCTGTTCGGCACCGTATTCGCCGCCGTGCATCACGCCGAGGCGATCGCCGAGAGGGTAGGCGAGCCCTACGGTACGCTGGTGCTGACAATGGCGGTTACGGTGATCGAGGTGGCGCTGATCGCCACCATCATGCTCGGCGAAAAGCCGGTGCCGACGCTGGCGCGCGACACCGTGTTCGCGGTCGTGATGATCATCTGCAACGGGCTGGTCGGCGTCTGCATTCTGGTCGGTGGGCTGCGCTACCGCGAGCAGGATTTTCAGGTTGCCGGCGCCAACATCTATCTCAGCGTCCTGATCGTGTTCGCGACCATTACATTGATCCTGCCCAACTTCACGCTGACGACGCCCGGGCCGGTCTACTCCGAGGCGCAACTTGGTTTCGTCAGCATCGCGACGATAATTCTCTACGCGGTTTTTCTTTACACCCAGACCATCCGGCATCGCGATTATTTCGTGATTCAAAGCGATGGGGCCGCCGGCCACGCCGGTCATCCCTCCGCCCGCGCACTGACGCTCAGCATCGTGCTGTTGCTGGTCTCGCTGCTGGCGGTGGTATTGCTGGCGAAAAAATTCTCTCTGGTGGTCGATGCCGGCGCTGCCGCGATCGGCGCGCCTCCGGCGTTCGCGGGCATCGTGGTGGCGCTGCTCGTCCTGCTGCCCGAAAGCATCGCCGCCATCGGCGCCGCGCGCCAGAACGAGTTGCAGAAGAGCATCAATCTGGCGCTCGGCTCGTCCCTCGCCACCATCGGGCTGACGATTCCGGCGGTCTCAGTCGCCGCCTATGCGCTCGACAAAAGCCTCGTCCTCGGCCTCGACGAGCGCGAGATTGTGCTGCTGGTGATGACGCTGCTCTTGAGCATGCTGACCTTCGGCACCGGCCGCACCAATATCCTGTTCGGGCTGGTCCACATCCTGGTGTTTGCAGTATTCATATTCATGGTGTTCGTGCCGTGACGCAGAGGGGATGACCATGATCAGCGCGAAATCGGACGTTCAGGTCGACACGGCCGAAGTCCGGGTCACCGAATGGCGGCTGGCGCCGGGCAGCGCCACCGGGCATCACATCCACGAGATGGATTATGTGATCGTGCCGGTGACATCAGGCGAAATGACCATTGTGGCGCGGAACGGCGAGCGCTCGAAGGCGCAGCTCGGGGTGGGAAAATCCTATTTCCGGAAAGCGGGCGTGGAGCACGACGTGCTCAACGAAACGGCCGCCGAGATCGTCTTTCTGGAAATTGAACTGAAGGCTTAAGCGCGAGTTTCGCGCTGGAAGCATTCAAACGGCCCAATTGCCACCGATCTGTCGCAGTTGATCCCTCAATGCGCCTCAAAGTTCCCGCATCAGAACGGCGCGGGGAGGCCCTTGATGCTGAAGAAATACGTCTCGAAGTTCACAATCGACATTCTGCCCTCGGTGCTGGCGACCATTATCGGCGCCTACATCGTTAACCACTATATTATCGCCAAGCCCGCCGACGCACCGGTCGCGGCCGCGGTCTCCACGTCCGATCCGGCAAAAGCCGATCCAAAGGCGCAGCAATCGGTCGCTGCTACTCCCGAAGCGGGCGTGAAAGCGAAGGGCATCTCCGAGCGAGCCATCCTGGAGAAGACTGCGACGGAAAAGCCGACGGTGGTCGACAAGCCGGCCGATAGCGCCGGCCTGCCGGCGGAGCCGCGCCGGCATCAGCCGATGTTGCGTGAAAAGGCCGTTGCCAAAGCCGTTCCGAGCGTCGTGCCCGCACCTGCCGCCGCGCCATCAGCCCCGCCGGTCGAAGCCGCTGTCGCTCCGGAAGACAAGCGCGACGCCAACGATCTCGCGCGCGCGGCGATCGAGCGCCTGCGCGGCACCGACGAAGCCGCGCCGCGCGTGCAGGAAGCCGTGCGCATCCCGGAAACTCCCAAGGCCCCCGAGGTGCCGCATGTGGCGTCCGCGCCTGCCGTGCAGCCATTGCCGCCGCCGATCATGATTTCCGCGCCCAACCCTGAAGCGGTCAATCCGGCAACGGGTTCGGTGCCGATGAAGCTACCCCAGGCAGCCGCCCGGACCGACGATCCGCGACGGCTGACGCCGCCCGCCGACATCCCGTCTTATTCGCCGCCGGTCGAGCTGCGCGCCGAAGCGGCGCTGCCTGCGCCACGGGAGCGTATGTCGGTTGCCGATGACGTGCTGTCGGCTGCAAAGTCGGTATTCCACGCGGTATTGCCGCGGTAGTTCGTCATTCCGGGGCGCGCCTCTTCGGCGCGAACCCGGAATCCAGAACCACGGCGAACCTGCTCTGGATTCCGGGTCCAAGCGAAGACGCGTGTCCCGGAATGACGGGTCTACCCGCCGACGCGCGCGATGCCGCTTCGGGCCGCCTCGTCCTTGGGACGGATCTCGATCGCGCGGTTGTAAGAGGCGGCCGCCTTGGTCTTGTCGCCGAGCTTCTCATAGGCCTGACCGCGCGCTATCCAGATCTGGGCGTTCATCGGGGCGGCCTGCACCGCCTCATCGAGGTCGGATGCCGCTTCCTTCGGCTTGTCCAGCGCGAGATAACTGACGGCACGGCCGAACAGCGGGTCGGCCTGCTGCGGCGCGAGGCCATTGGCGGAAGTGAAATCGGTAATCGCCAGCTCGTGCTGCTTGTTGCCCTGATAGAGCAGGCCGCGGTTGTAATAGGCCTCGGCATTGTCGGGACGCAGGCTGATCGCCTTGCTGAGATCCTCGATCGCTTCGGTCTGCTGGTTGCGGGCCTTGTAGATCAAACCCCGGCCGAGAAAGGCGGGAGCATAATTGGCATCGAGCGCAATCGCGCGATTGTAGTCCGCCAAGGCCTGATCGGGCTTTTTGGTATGGCGATAGACCGTGGCGCGATTGGCGTAGGCGTGTCCGTAACTGGGATCCAGGCTGATGGCCTTGTTGAGATCGGCCAGCGCCTCCTCGGACTTGCCGCCCTGCGCCAGCAACAGTCCACGCGCATTATAGGCTTGCGCATCGTTTGGATTGCCCCGGATGGTCTCGGTGAGCGAGGCGATGCTGCCGGAAGTGCCCTGCGCGGCGTCGTCCTTTTCGCCCAAGCCCGATAGCGAACCGAGATTGATCGAGCAGCCGGCGTTGCAGATCGCGAGCACGCCCGATGCGATCAGCGCGGCCATGCGGGCCCGACGCGAGCGTCCGCCAAATCGATCGGGTACCGGACTTGCCATGGGATGCTAGAGGCTACCGCGGTTGAGCGTGTTACGCTTCCGCTATTGGTAACCTGCCGGCGCCCAAAATGCATCGATCAAAATAATAACGCGGGCACCAGCGCCCGCGTTGTCTCAATCTATTCTGCGAGAGAGGGGGTTCAGCGCGATCCGCGCGGACCGGCACCCGGGCCGCCTCGGCCGCCGCCGGGACCACCGCGCTCCGCGCCGGGACCGGCGCCGAACACCGGCTTCGGCTTCATCGGCAGCAGGCCTTCGCGCTGCAGCTTCTTGCGGGCGAGCTTGCGGGCCCGGCGCACGGCTTCGGCCTTTTCACGGGCCTTCTTCTCGGAGGGCTTTTCGTAATGACCGCGGAGCTTCATCTCGCGGAAAATCCCCTCGCGCTGCATCTTCTTTTTCAGCGCCTTGAGGGCTTGATCGACATTGTTATCGCGAACGAGAACCTGCACCCGGCATCCTCTTCAATTGGTCGGATTGGAAATCTTTAAGAGACCGGAGGGCCGACTAAGGCCAGGCCCTCAACCTCAAGGGCGCGGACATATCAGATCGAAACCCGGATGTCCACCTGCAAACCTGCCCGTTATCAGGCATTTGAGCCGCCTTGCGAGGGCGTAGCGGCAAACATGGGACGAAATAAAGGCAGCTATTTTTGGCCCCGGGGCGTCACTTCGGTGACATGGCCCATCTTGCGGCCCGGGCGCGGCGCGCCCTTGCCGTAGAGGTGGACGGTGGCGCCGGGCACCGTGAGCCATCGTTCATAGCTGTGGATGTCGTCGCCGATCAGGTTGGTCATGGTAACTGCGCCGTGGCGGACCGGCTTGCCGAGCGGCCAGCCGGCGATGGCGCGGATGTGCTGCTCGAATTGCGATATCGAGGCGCCATCCAGGGTCCAGTGCCCGGAATTATGCACCCGGGGCGCGATCTCGTTGACCAGCAGCGCTGGTCCGCTTTTGCCCGGCACCACGAACATCTCGACCGCCAGCACGCCCACGTAATTCAGGGCGTTCGCAATGGTCTCAGCGATGCTTCGGGCCTGCGCCGCGAGCGGATCGGAAATAGCAGCCGGCACGCGGGAGATTTTGAGGATGTGGTCGCCGTGTTCGTTTTCGGTGACGTCGTAGCATTCGACTTCTCCGTCGGCGCCGCGCGCGGCGATCACCGAGATTTCGCGCTCGAACGGGATGAAAGCCTCGAGGATGGCGGATTTGGTGGCAAGTTCGATCCAGACCCTATCGAGGTCGTCGCCGTCGCGGATGATCGCCTGACCCTTGCCGTCATAACCGAAGCGCCGGGTCTTGAGGACGGCGGGCAAACCGATGCGCGCGATCGCGGTTCGCAACGCCTCCACCGAGGACACGTCGGCGTGGGCGGCCGTGGCGATGCCGAGCCGGGTCACGAATTCCTTTTCGGCGAGGCGGTCCTGCGTGGTTTCCAGAACCTTGTATGCGGGCAACACCGGACGGCGCGCCGCCACGATCATCGCGGTCGCCGCCGGCACGTTCTCGAATTCATAGGTGATGACGTCGACGTCATTGGCGAACAATTCCAGCGCCTCGACATCGGCATATTCGGCGCAGGTGGCATTGTGCACAACATCGAATGCCGGCGAGTCCGGATCCGGCGAAAACACCTGGCATTTGAAGCCCAGGCGCGAGGCCGCCATCGCCAGCATCCGGCCCAATTGCCCGCCCCCGAGAATTCCGATGCTGTCGCCGGGCTTCAGCTTCACATGATTCGAAGCCGTCACGCAGAGCCCTCCGGCCGTTCGCCCACCGCGTCGGTTTGCGCCTTGCGCCAGGCGACAAGCCGGTCCGACAGCGCCTGGTCGTTCAGCGCCAGCACGGCGGCTGCGAGGAGCGCGGCGTTGATGGCGCCGGGCTTGCCGATCGCCAGCGTTCCGACCGGAATGCCGGCCGGCATCTGCACGATCGAATACAGCGAATCGACCCCCTCGAGCGCCTTGGATTCAATCGGCACGCCGAGCACTGGAAGGTCCGTCAGCGATGCCGTCATGCCCGGCAGATGCGCCGCTCCGCCGGCGCCTGCAATGATGACCTTGAAGCCGGCGCTCTTGGCGCCCTTGGCGAAGGCGAACAGCCGATCCGGAGTGCGATGTGCCGATACGATGCGTTGTTCGCTTTCGATGCCGAGCGCCGCCAGCGTTTCGGCGGCATGGCGCATCGTGTGCCAGTCCGACTGGCTACCCATGATGATGGCGACGACGGCGGTCATTCAGGTCAATTCTTTGCGGGAATCCAAAAGCATAGGCCGATTATAGGTTCAGCCTTTGTCGTGGCAAGATGCGCGGAATGGGCTATTGTTTCATGGTCAATGGCGGTGGCCCATGAAGAAGAAACCGAAGCCCGCAGCGATGAAAGCGATCAAACGCCGAACCGGCGGCGAGAGGGCGAGGACCAAACCCGATCAGGCCGGGCGCGTCAAGCGCGGAAAAACACGCCCGGAAGCGCCGGCCCGTACCACGCGCGCCGATCCGAAACTGACGATTCGCAGGCTGAAATCGCAACTGGCAAAAGCGCGATCGCGCATCGACGAACTGGAAGCCTCCGCCGATCAGGATTTCCTGCTCGACATCCCGAACCGGCGCGGTTTTGAGCGCGAGTTGAGCCGGGCGATCGCCTATATCAAGCGCTACCACGCCAGCGGAGCATTGATCGTGCTCGACGTCGATCGCCTGAAACCGATCAACGACGCCTACGGCCACGCCGCCGGCGATGAGGTGCTGAAGGCGATCGTCGCGGTGTTGCTGCGGCATGTGCGCTCGTCGGACGTGATCGGGCGGCTCGGCGGCGATGAATTTGCCCTGCTGTTATGGAATCTCACCGAGACCGACGCGCGCGCCAAGGCGGCGTCGCTGGAACAGGCCGTCGATGGGTTGTCGTTTACGTTTGACGGCCGCAGCATTTCTGCGGGCGCCTCCGCCGGCCTTGCGATTCTCGGGCCTCACGCGGAGGCAGGCAAGGCGCTGGAAGAGGCCGACAGCGCCATGTATGTGCGCAAGGCGCAACGGCGGCATGAGGAACGAGTATGACGATCAAGCACACTCCGTTCACGCTGCATATCCCCGACGCCGATATTGCCGACCTCCGTGATCGTCTCGCTCGCTCGCGCTTTCCGGATTCTGCGCCCGGCAAAGCGTGGGCCTACGGCACCGACGTCGCATACTTGCGTGAACTCACCGAATACTGGCGCACGAAATTCGACTGGCGCGCCGAGGAAGCGGCGCTGAATGCGTTTCCGCAATTCCGCGCGGCATTTGAAGACGTCGACCTGCACTATTTGCATGTCCCCGGCGTCGGCCCCGATCCGATGCCGCTGCTGCTGCTGCACGGCTGGCCGGGATCGGTGTTCGAGTTTCTCGAGATCATCCCGCGCCTCACCGACCCGGCGCGCTTCGGCGGCGACCCGAGCGATGCTTTTACGGTGGTGGCGCCGTCGCTGCCCGGCTATGGCCTTTCGTTTCAGCCCGGCATGAAACGCTTCGGCGTTCCTGAAATGGCGGATTGCGTCGCGGCGCTGATGACCGACGTGCTCGGCTACAAGAAATTCGCCGCGCAAGGCGGCGACTGGGGCGCCGCCGTTACCAGCCGGCTTGGCTACGCCCATGCAGATCGCATGATCGGCATCCACATCAATCTGCTGATGGTGGCCAGCCGCGACCCGTCTGATTTTCCCAATCCGACCGAGGAGGAACAGCGCTACCTCGTCGATCTCAGGCAGTGGCTGCGTGAGGAAACCGGCTATCAGTGGATTCAGGGCACCAAGCCGCAGACGCTCGCTTTTGCGCTGACCGATTCGCCTGCGGGTCTTGCGGCATGGATCGCGGAAAAATTCCGTTCCTGGTCCGACTGCAATGGCACCATCGAGAATGCGATCCCGCGCGACCGCATGCTGGCTGACATTTCATTGTACTGGTTCACCGCGGCGATCGGCTCGTCGTTCTGGCCCTATTACACGCGCCTGCACGGTTCGGCGATCCTGCCCGCCGGTGACAAGATTTCCGTGCCGACCGGCTATGCGCAATTCCCGCGCGAAATGCTCAAGGCCCCGCGCCGCACCGCCGAGCGCGTGTTCACCGATATAAGGCGCTGGAGCGTCATGCCGAGGGGCGGTCATTTCGCCGCGCTGGAGCAACCGGAGCTGCTCGCCGGCGAGGTGCAGGCGTTCTTCCGGCAATTGCGGTGACCGCCAATAAATCCCGTCGCAGGGCTTGACGCTTCAGGCCGCGCCCCTGGCCTCCGACGCTCGCGCTTGCGCGTCGTTCGAAATTTCGGCCTGCAATTCCTGCAGTTCGGCCTCGAGATATTCGTTCGCCATGATCAGCGCCTTGATGGCGCCGCGCAAATTGCCGCCGCACATCGCAATCGCCTGGTCGCAGGCCTGCTCGTAATGATCGTTGCTGGCAGGCTCGGCCATGGCGGACTCCCTTATGAAATACGAGACAGCTTGAGGTGGATTATGTTCTCTCTTTGTTCTCATAGAGTCAAGCGCGCCCGACGAACGAATTCGCGTTTTCCAACGGCCTGTCGGAGCCCCGTCGGCGGCGAGGACCGCGAGGCGTCGGCCGAATGCTAGACCGAAGCGATCTCCAAGTGTCAGGAACCAAAACAATATCCGGCGCTTAACGCCTCTGACAGGGAGGGAGTGAAAGCGCATGGGGCTTTCGCAGGTCAAAAGGCCCGTGGTGCTGATCGTCGAGGACGAGTTGCTGCTGCGCATGAATGCCGTCGACATGATCGCAGCCGCCGGCTTCGAGGCGATCGAAGCCGCCAATGCCGATGAGGCGATCGAGATTCTCGAAAACCGCCGCGATATCGACGTGGTGTTTACCGATATCCAGATGCCGGGCTCCATGGACGGGTTGAAGCTTGCCCGCGCGGTCCGGGGCCGCTGGCCGCCGATCAAGATCGTCGCGACATCCGGCCTGGTGAATGTGAACGAGACCGACCTGCCGGAGGGCGGACGGTTTTTGGCGAAACCCTACCACCCACATCAGATCGCCGGCGTATTGCGCGAGGTGATCGGGGCGTGAGTCCCATGTCGCGGACGCGGTCAACGCGCCAGTGTCCCCGCGTTCGCAGCACGAATGCCTTGGCGATCAAGCAATAATATCCGGGGTGATCTGGTCTTCGATGAAAGCGATGCGGTCGCGCAATTGCAGCTTGCGTTTTTTCAGGCGCTGCAGCCGCAGCAGGTCCGGCGCGGGCGACTGATGCAGCGCATCGATCGCCGCGTCGAGGTCGCGGTGTTCCTGCTGGAGGCGAGCGAGCTCCCTGGCAAGCTCGCGCTCATCTTCCTCGGTCATGGTGCACGTTAACCGAAACCCGACGGGTTTGCGACGGGTTGCGAGCCTCGATGGCAAAACCCCGGCAAGGAATATCATCCGTACGGTGGCGGCGCGCAAGTCGGCCGAAGCCAAAACGTTCCCTCACGATTCATTTCAACCAATACACCATGTGAACATTTCAATTTTTAATACCCATCGACAGCGGCCCGGACTGATGTACACTGCCTTGTCTTGGTCGAATCTGAGGTCCCAGAGGTCCCACAATCGAGGAGACTTTGCATGGCAATACAGGCGCATCTCGTTGAACTGGAACGTAAACATCGGGTTCTGGAAGGCGAATTGCACGAGGCTCTTACCCATCCGTCGACGGATGACCTGACCATAGTCGAGTTGAAGCGCCGCAAATTGATGGTCAAGGACGAAATCCAGCGGTTGAAACTGACCGCTAGCGAAACGCTCCACTAGCGTTTTTAAAGCTCCACCAGCGTTTTTTGTGAAGGCCGGGTCCGGCTGCATCGCCACGGACAGGCCTTCAGGTTCTACAGTTGTGTTTATAGCGACGACTTGCCGGGACGATTAAACACCGCCGCGGCAAGAATTGTCATGTCTGCGCCAGTTCGCCGACATGATCCGCAATCGCCAGTGACGACGTCAGTCCTGGCGATTCGATCCCGAACAAATTGATCAATCCGCCGACGCCATGGTCGCGCGGGCCCTGGATCATGAAGTCTTGCCTTGCGACCGCGGGCGGCACGATTTTGGGGCGGATGCCGGAATAGCTTGGCATCAGCGCGCCATCCGGCAGGTCGGGCCAGTAGCGCCGGATCGCCGGATAAAACCGTTCCGCGCGGGCGGGATCGACGGCGTAATCGATGCTGTCGACCCATTCCACGTCGGGGCCGAATCGCGCCTGGCCTGCGAGGTCGAGCGTCAGGTGCACGCCGAGGCCGCCGGGCTCCGGCACCGGATAGATCAGGCGTGAAAACGGCGCCCGCGCGCTGCAGCTGAAATAATTGCCCTTGGCAAGATAGGCCGGCGGAATCAGTTCGATCGGCATGCCGTCGATGCTGCGGGCCACCGCGGGCGCGCCGAGCCCTGCGGAATTGATCAACAGCCGGCATGCGAGCGTCATCGGCGCGTCGCCGCCGACATCCAGTTCGATCCCGCCCGCCGCAAGCTTGCCGCGCAGCAGCGGCGCGTGAAAGGCCAGCGCGGCGCCGGCGGCTTCGGCGTCGCCGCGCAACGCCAGCATGTAGGCATGGCTGTCAATGATGCCGGTGGAGGGCGAGAGCAGCGCCGCGTCGCAGTTCAGCGCCGGCTCCATTTTTCGCGCGGCGTGGCCATCGAGTGCCTGCATGTCGAGCACGCCGTTGGCTTCGGCATGGATCTTGATCGATTGCAGCTTTTCCGTCTCGGATGGCGTTGTCGCAACTATGAGTTTGCCGCAGTTGCGATGCGGGATGCCGTGATCGCGGCAATAGTCGTAAAGCGCCCGCTTGCCGCTGACGCACATCCGCGCCATCAGGCTATGGGCCGGATAATAGATGCCGGCGTGGATCACCTCGCTGTTGCGCGAGGAGGTGGCGGTGCCGATGCCCTCGGCCGCTTCCAGCACCACGACTTCGAGGCCGTCCTGTGCCAGCCGCCGCGCGATGGCGAGGCCCACAACGCCCGCGCCGACGACGACGCACTCAACCCTGTCCATTCGCGGTTCGGATCCCTGATCGTTGCTGTTTCGATGCGGCTGAGGCAGCCGCCAAGGATGCGATCGACCGGGCGCTATCGCTCTGTTTGAATGATTCTTTTTCGCGGCGCATGTTTCGGCAGGTTCCCGTTAGCGAAGCATTAATCATCTACGCCCAATTGCCGTCATTTAAGTCAGTTTTTCCCGTTGCAGGGGTACGCGTTTACCCGATTCAAACCCGTGAAGCCAGACACTCCGGCGGCAATCCGCAGGTGAGGTATGGCTTCCAAGAATTGGCAGGCAGGCGGCAGAATACTTGGCTCCGCGCTGGCCGTGGCCTGCCTGTTCGCGATGCCATTGGGTGTATCCAGAGCTGCGTCCGGCGATTTCGCGCCCCCGAGCTATATCGGCTCGATGGACCCGCATTTTATTTGGGAATTGCTGATCGGCGGCATCGTGGTGGTCTCGTTCCTCGCCGCGGTCGCGCTCTGGGTGATGTCGGCATTGCGCAAGGTCAGGCGCTCGCAGTTACGGCGCAACGCTTTCGTCAGTTCGGCGCTGAACAATCTCAGCCAGGGCGTGGTGATGACGGACCCGCACAAGCGCGTCGTGTTCTGCAACGACCGCTACCTCGAAATCTACGGGATGACGCGCGCCGATATCCGCAAGGACATGACCGGGCCCGACCTGCTGGCGTTGCGGCGCAGGCTCGGCGTGCTGGACGTGAGCACCGACGAGTTCTACCGGGTCGCCGGCACCGGCGAGGGCCTCATCACCCAATTGCCCGACGGGCGGTCGATCGCCGTCAAATACTGGGCGCTGCCGAATGGCGGCTCGGTGGCGACCCACGAGGATTGCAGCGAGCAGCGCCGGCTGTCCCGGCAACTGGCGACTACCACGCAATTCCTGGAATCCGTCATCGACAATGTTCCGGTCTGCGTCGCCGCCAAGAGCATCGAGGACGGCCGCTACATCCTTGCCAACCGCGCCTTCGAAAAATTCTCGCGGCTGTCGCGCGAGCAGATCGTCGGCAAACGCGCCGATGAAATCTTCAAGCCGGCGACGGCGGCGACGATCGCCGCAGCCGACCGCGCCGCGATCGAGTCGCCCGAAAGCCAGTTCCGCAACGAATTTGTCGTGGAGCGCGGTCTGGAGACGCGCGTGCTTGCCAGCAACCGCGTGATCGCCCGCGACGACAAGGGTCAGCCGAAATTCCTGATCGCGCTGTTCGACGACGTGACCGAGCACAAGTCGCTCTCGCTTGAACTGGAGAACACCAAAAAATTCCTCGAACTGATCGTCGACAACATTCCGGTTTCGCTGATCGTCGAGCGGGTCAGCGACGGCAAATATCTTCTCGCCAACCGCAGCGCCGAGACCATTCTCAATCGCCGCCGCGAGGACGCCACCGGCCTGACCGCGGCGGATATTTTCAATCCGCGCGAAGCCAAGCTGATCGTGGCGCGCGATGAAGCCGCGATCAGGAAAAAGGGAATGCTGACCGAGGAGCACCCGATCAGCACCAAGGACGGCTTGCGGCTGTTCCTGACCCGGCGCGTCACGGTGGTCGACGATTCCGGCGAGCCGCAATACCTCATCAAGACCCATGAGGACGTCACCGACCGCCGCCAGACCGAGTCGCGGATGGCGCATATGGCCTATCACGACGGCCTGACCGATCTGCCGAACCGGGCGGCGTTCCTGCAGGCGCTGGCGCAGATGATCGAGGCCTGCGCCGGGACCTCCGAGCAGTTCGCGGTGCTGTCGGTCGACCTCGACGGCTTGAAGGAAATCAACGACGTGTTCGGCCATTCGATCGGCGACAAGCTCTTGATCGAGGTCGGCCACCGCATCCAGACCGCGGCGCGCGGCGGGGTCGTCGCACGGCTCAGCGGCGACGAATTCGGCCTGCTGATCGACGGAAGGCAGCCTGAAGCCGGCGCTCTTTTGGCCGAGAAGGTCGCCGAAGCGCTGGCGCGGGAATTTGCGATCGACGGCAAGTCGGTGCGCATCGGCTGCACTACCGGTATTTCGATTTTTCCGCGCGACGGCGCCGACGCAGCTTCGCTGCTCGCCAATGCCGGCGCCGCACTGTTCCGCGCCAAGGTGAAATCGCGGGGCACCATCGGCATCTTCGAACCCGAAATGGATCAGCAGATCCGTGATCGCCGCGCGCTGCATCAGGATCTGTCGCTGGCGATCCGCAACGGCGAGATGTCGCTGTACTACCAGCCGCAAGCGAAGGCGGGGCAGACCGTCGCAAGCAGCGACGTCGTCGGCTTCGAAGCGCTGGCGCGCTGGTTCCATCCGGTGCGGGGTTTCGTTCCGCCCGGCGATTTCATCCCGCTGGCGGAAGAGAGCGGCTTGATCGTCGAGATGGGAGAATGGATCTTGCGCGAGGCTTGCCGTGAAGCTGCGTCCTGGCCACGGCCGCTGCAGATCGCGGTCAACCTGTCGCCGGCGCAATTCATGCACGGCGACCTGGTCAGCCTGGTGCATTCTATTCTATTGGAAACCGGCCTTGCGCCGGGCCGGCTGGAGCTGGAAATCACCGAAGGCGTGCTGATCGAGGATTTCGATCGCGGCCTCGCGCTGCTGCGGCGGTTGAAGGCGCTGGGCGTGCGCGTCTCGATGGACGATTTCGGCAGCGGCTATTCCTCGCTGAGCTACCTGCAGGCGTTCCCGTTCGACAAGATCAAGATCGACCGCGCCTTTGTCATGAATCTCGGACGCAACCCGCAATCGGCCGCGATCGTCCGCGCGGTGATCGGCCTCGGCCACGGGCTGGAGATGTCGATCGTCGCCGAAGGCGTCGAAACCCAGGAGCAGCTCGGCTTCCTCGCCAGCGAGGGCTGCAACGCGGTGCAGGGCTATTTCATCGGCAAGCCGGCGCCGATCCTCTTGTATTCTGCGCTGGTCGGGCGCGCCGGCGTCGGCCCCGTGGAGCCCGCGCGCAAGGCGGGTTAAAAAACCTTCCGCATGGCGGATAGCGACCTCGCATATATCGGCGGGGGCCGCGCTCGGAATGGATTGATCATGAACTCTGACTTCAAACCCGTCACCTCTTACACCATCTACATCGCCGCCATCCCCGAAAAGGTTTGGCAGGCGCTGACGACGGCCGAGTTCAGCCGGCAATATTTTTTCGGATTCGCCATCGAGATGGACCAGAAAGTCGGCGGTTCGTTCATCGTGCGCGCAGGCGATGGTTCGATCCATATCGAGGGCGAAGTGCTGGCGTGCGATCCGCCTCGAAAGCTGTCGGTGACATGGAACGTCAACTGGCCGGGGCTGGTCGAAAAACTCGGCCAGACGGTCGTGACCTATGAGATCGCGCAGGCGGGCGATGCGGTGCGGCTGACGATGACCGAGTCGCATGAGCGCGAATTGCCGGAGGACATTCTTTCCGGCGGACGCGCAGGCTGGCCCGCGATTCTCTCCAGCCTCAAGAGCGTGCTGGAAACCGGCAAACCGCTCGCGGTGAAGATGGAGCCGCCGCTGAAAATGCTGGAGGCGCTGAGGAAGATGGGGGTCGAGGTGCCGTAATCACCTGGTGTCGTCCTCGCGAAAGCGGGGACCCATAACCACCGATTTTCGTTGTGCGTTAAAGCGCTTCAACGTCCGAACCAAATCGCAGGGTCAGTGTGTATGGTTCCCCGCTTTCGCGGGGACGACGGCGGGTGTGCACTTGCTACCCCAGCGCCCGCAACTCCCTTCGCAGCACCTTGCCCGTCGCGGTCATCGGCAGGCTCTCCGCGAATTGCACAAACCGCGGATATTCATGCGCGGCGAGCTGCACCTTGACGAACTCCTGAATATCTCGCGCCAGCGCATCGCTTGCCGCAAACCCCGGCCGCAGCACGATCCAGGCCTTGATCGCCTCGGTGCGGATCGGATCGGGAATGCCGACCACCGCGGACATCGCGACCGCGGGATGTTTCAGCAGCGTGTGCTCGATCTCCGAGGGGCCGATGCGGTAGCCGGCTGAAGTGATGACGTCGTCCTCACGGCTGACATACCAGAAATAACCGTCGTCATCCTGTATGCCGAGATCACCGGTCAGGAGAAAATCGCCGGCATATTTTTTCGCCGTGGCTTCCGGGTTCTTCCAGTACTCGATCATGGTGACCGGATTCGGCTGGCGCACGCCGATGATGCCGCGCTCGCCGCGCGGCAGCTCCAGGCCCTGCTCGTCGACAATGCGCACGTCGAAGCCGGGCGTCGCCTTGCCCATCGATCCCGGCCGAATTGAAAACAGTTTTGCATTGCTGCCGACTGCGAGGTTGCATTCGGTCTGGCCATAGACTTCGTGGGCGTCGATCCCGAACGTCGTGCGCACCCAGTCAAGCAGTTCGGCGCCGAGCGACTCGCCGCCTGTGAAAATGCTGCGCAGCCTGACGTTGGCCGGCCCGACATTGGCCTGCCGCATGAGCTTGAGCGCGGTGGGCGGCAGGAACACGTTGCGCACGCCGTGCTCGGCCATCAACTGCATCGCCGCCTGGGGCTCGAATTTCTTGGCGCGGTATCCGACCACGGGAACGCCATGGTACCAGGCTGCAAACAGCACATCGAACAACCCGCCGATCCAGGCCCAGTCGGCCGGGGTCCACATCACGTCGCCGGGTTTCGGAAAGAAGTCATGCGCCATTTCGATGTTCGGCAGGTGCCCGAGCAGCACGCGATGTGCGTGCAGCGCGCCCTTTGGATTGCCCGTGGTCCCGGAGGTATAGATGATGATCGCGGGATCGTCCGGCGACGTATCGATCGTTGCAAAGTCCTCAGCGGCGTCTTCGATCGCGGCCCAAAACGACTTGGCGCCGGCATGGATCGCACCCGATGCGACGTAGATGTCCTGCAGATACGGCAAGCGGTCGCGGATTCTTGCGAGCTTTTCCCACCCGGTTTCATCGGTGACGACGGCCCTTGCGCCGCAATTGGCGAGACGAAATTCCAGCGCGTCCTCGCCGAACAGCGTGAACAGCGGCACCGAGACCAGGCCCGCACGAAACGCCGCCAGATGCGCGATCGGCAACTCCAGCGACTGCGACAGGAACACCGCGACGCGGTCGCCGCGTGCCAGACCATCCGCCTTCAGCACATTGGCAAAGCGGCAGGACATCGCACGGAGTTCGTCGAACGAGGTGCGCTGCGTGCCGCCGTCCTCGTCGACATAGATCAGCGCCGTGCGGCCACTGCCATCGGCATGTCGGTCGCAGCATGCGGTCGCCATGTTGAACCGCGCCGGGATATCCCAGCGGAAGCTGCGATAGAGATCGTCGTAGTTGGAGGTTTCGGTGAGCATGCAGTCAACTCGATTCTAACCACGTCGTCCCGGCGAACGCCGGGACCCATAACCGCCGTATTTGTTATGAAGCGGGATGTTTCAACGTCTTGAGCCAAATCGCAACGACAGTGTGTATGGGTCCCGGCGTTCGCCGGGACGACGCAAGCGTTTCACCCCGTCAGCGCCGCCTTGACCATTCCGCTGGCCTTGCCGAAATCCATTTGGCCTGCGTATTTCGCCTTCAACGCCGCGATCACCTTACCCATGTCCTGCATGCCTGCGGCGCCTGTCTCGGCAATCGCGGCTACGATCGCCGCCTTCACGTCGTCCTCCGACATCTGCTTCGGCAAATAGGCGGAAATAATCGCGATTTCCTCGCGCTCCTGCGTCGCGAGTTCGGCACGGCCGCCCTTGTCGTAGAGTTCGACGGATTCCTGGCGCTGTTTGATCATTTTCTGAAATACGCCGAGCAGATCGGCATCGCTCAGCGGCGGCTTGCCTTCGCCGCGCGCGGCGATGTCGGCGTTCTTGATGGTCGAATTGATCATGCGCAGGGTGGAGAGCTTGCGCTCGTCCTTGGCCCGCATCGCGTCCTTGACCGCGTTGTTGATAGTTTCGCGCAGCATCGTGAGGGTTCCTCTCGCGGCATCCGCCGCATCCATATCTGATCTATGCGCTGCGCGCCGCTGAAACAACTCAGATTCGCAGCCATTCGACCAGCGCGTCAGCGACGGCTTGCGGCCGCTCGATCTGTGAGAGGTGACCGCACTGCGGAATGATCGTGAGCTTTGCGCCGCGAATCCCATCGGCGATCTCGGCCGACAGGGTGTTCGAAATCGTATTGTCCTCGTCGCCGGTGAGCACGAGGGTCGGGCACGATATCGTCGCCAGCGTGGGCAGCGAGTCTGCACGGCCCATCACCGCGGTGAGTTGCCGCACGAAAGCATCGGGGCCGACGTCATCGGCCATCTCGTACACAAGCCTGCGCAGTTCGGCGTCATCGCGCCGCGACGGATGCAGGAAGCCCGGAATCAGCGCCTCGATCCCGTCGCGAAAGCCGCCGGCCCGGATTCGAGCGATCATGCCGCGGCGGCGTTCGATGGCTTCGGGCGCATCGGGGCGCGCCTGGGTGTTGAGCAGCGCCAGCTTGGCCACCCGCTGCGGCGCCTGCCGCATGATTTCGAAGGCGATGTAGCCGCCCATCGAATGGCCGGCGAGCGCGAAACGCGGCGGCGCCTCGGCGAGAATACGGCGCGCGATGACGGCCAGGTTGTCGTCGCGGATATGATTGGCCGCCGTCACCGGACCATACCGCCACAATGCGGGAATGACGGGCGCATAAATCCGCGGCGAGCCGCCAAGGCCCGGAACGAGCAGAATCGGCATCGTGTTGTCCATGCGCGCCCCCCCAAAGGTCGTCATGCCCGGGCTTGACCCGGGCATCCACGTCTTTCTTACCTTATTGCAGCAAGACGTGGATGGGCGGGGCCAGCCCCGGCATGGAGGAAAAAAGGTAGGGAAACAACGAAAACCCCCAGTGAATCCTTAAGCTTTTGGCTTTTACCGCGCCGCGGGGGGCGACTATAACAAG
>Ga0081539_10001571_pt1 | contig 37819 bp, 46 predicted proteins | sample TabmetS4T2R2_FD_71023 | JGI IMG/M metagenome (GOLD analysis project Ga0081539, IMG submission 71023) | Tabebuia heterophylla rhizosphere microbial communities from the University of Puerto Rico - S4T2R2 | ecosystem: Host-associated > Plants > Roots > Rhizosphere ... | reverse complement strand
TACCGCAGCGCCTTCTGCCCCACCGCCCGCTCGATGTCCCCAGCCTCGACCACGCCTCCCGCCCTCGAAGCCCCAACCTCAACCGCGTTCAGTAGCTTCCGCCCATCGCCTCCCGAGAGACGCAGCAGATACTCCCGCGCTTCGGGAGACACTCCTACGCCAAGCTCCTCGATCCCACGGTCCAGGAGCGCGTTCAGGTCCGTGTCGGTGAGCTGGCGCAATCGCAGCACGCGGGACCGGGAGAGCATCGGCGCCGTCACCTCGAAAGAGGGGTTCTCCGTGGTCGCCCCGATGAAATCCACGAGCCCTTCTTCGAGCGCGGGCAAGAGCGCGTCTTGCTGAGATTTGTTGAAACGGTGAACCTCATCCACGAACACCAGCGTCCCGCGCCCCTCGTACTTGAGACGTTCGCGGGCGCCTTCCAGCGCGGCCCGCAGGTTCTTCACCCCGCTCGTCACCGCGCTCAAAGGCACGAACTCCTCCTCGACCGTGCCGGCGAGCACGCGGGCAAGCGTGGTCTTGCCCGTCCCGGGCGGACCCCACAGGATCAGAGAACCCACTCTCCCCCGCTCCGCCACCGCCCGCAGCGACCCGCCCTTACCCGTCAAGTGCGGCTGGCCGACTACCCCCTCGAGCGTCCTTGGTCGGAGCCGTTCGGCCAGGGGCGCGCGGGCGGTGAGGCTGTCCGAGCCGGATTGGTCAAATAGATCCATGTGTTCAGTATAGCCCTCGCCCCGCTGAATCCATTGCCGGAAAATTTGTCCCGATTCCCGCATATACCGGCTTCGTAACGCCCGTCGTAACGACCCGGAGACGATGGTGCTGTAGAGTGGGGTTGTGATGGCGGCGGCAAGAGGAACCGGGCGAGGGATCGGCCGACCAGACACCCGTGCCTCCACCTGGCTGGCCTGGTCGCTGGCCGGTCTGTCGATGGTCATGTTCGTCGCCAGTTTCCCATTGTGGGCACTTGCCCGTTCGGCACACGTTCCCGCCGGCTGGGATGCCAACCTGAGCCTGGGCGATTGGTTGGCAGGCATACTCTTTCTGGTCTTCCCGCTGGTGGGAGCCCTGATCGGCTCCAGACGTCCAGGCAACCTCGTAGGCTGGCTCCTCCTGGCAGATGGCTTGCTGTGGACGCACACCAACTTGCTCGACTACTACGGTGTCTACGGCGTGGCCCAGCCCGGCTCGGTCCCGTTCCCGGTGGGGATAGCCTGGCTGAACAACTGGCTGTGGGTTCCCGCCGTAGGGCTATTGGGAACGTATCCGTTCCTGCTGTTTCCGGATGGGAAGCTACCTTCGAACAGGTGGCGGCCCCTGGCCTGGCTCTCTGGGGTGGTGATCGCGCTGGTAAGCGTCGGCGTCGCGTTCTCACCCGGGCCATTGCATGGTTTTGGCGGAGTAGTTCAAAACCCGTTCGAGTTGCTCCTGCCCTGGATGATACCCGTGTTCTGGGTCGTGCTTCCGCTGCTACCCCTGTGCATGTTCGCCTCGGCGTTGAGCCTGGTCTTCCGCTACCGGCGTTCCAGGGGCGTGGAGCGACAGCAGATCAAATGGATAGCCTTCGCCGCCGTATTCGTGGGTACTCTTTACCTGATCGCTATGGTCCTCTCGCTCCTGTATCCGTCGGCGTCGTGGTTTGCCCCGGGCTCGCCGCTGTGGATGGACGTAGTGGACTACGCGGCGCTGCTCAGCTTCATTACCATCCCGATCGCCGTGGGCTTCGCCGTTCTCAAGTACCGCCTTTACAACATAGACATCATCATAAACCGCACCCTTGTCTACGCCGTCCTGACGGCGGCCCTCGCCCTGATCTACCTGGGCGGTGTGGCGACGGTACAGGCGATCTTCCGCACGCTTACCGGACAGGAGCAACAGCCCCAACTCGCCATCGTGGCCTCCACCCTCGCCATCGCCGCCCTCTTCAACCCCCTCAGGAGCCGCATACAGTCGTTCATAGACCGGCGCTTCTACCGTAAGAAGTATGACGCCCGCCAGACACTGGAAGCCTTCTCCGCCAGGCTCAGGAACGAGACGGACCTGCAAGAGCTGAACGTCGAACTAACGAAGGTGGTGCGGGAGACGGTCGAGCCAGCATACGCCTCCCTTTGGCTGCGCCCCAACGTCCGCCACGCGGCCTGGCGCGAGGGGCTGGATCAGCGCTAAATACTTCCTCTTCGGGGAAGGATAGTCCCGCCGCCGAGAGGGTGCGGAAGCAGGCATTCATCCATCGAGGCGCGGACGGTCGGGCTATCGGTTAGAGTCAGGCTGATCGATTAGGGCCATACTAAAGGTAAAATGACCGTCGTGCCGACTAATGCTCCCTTTCGGCCGCTCTGCTCCGCAGGCCCGTCACAAAAGTTCGTACCAGCCTGCGGAAGCTTTCCTCGACATCGGTCGGCATGCCGAAGCCGCCGGCAGCTTCGAGTGTCGCGAAGCCGTGGGCGACCGCGCGCAGGCCCCTGGCGGCGTGTACCGCCTCCTCGTCCCGAATTCCGCAAGAGGCAAGTATGGACACCACCGTCTGGAGCACCTCACCCTCGGCCGTCCCAAGCTCGGGGTCGTCTGGCGCATAAATCCGGTAGGACATTACCGTCGCGGCATAGAGGCCCGGATGCTCTTTGACGAAGGCCCGATAAGCCTCGGCGAGCGAAAATAGTCCCGCCTCTCCATCCCTCCCGGTCGATGCGCTGGAGAGGACCTGACCCAGATCCCGCAGCCCTTTCAAGGCTAACTCGCGCCTGATCCCGCCGAGCCCCGCAACGTGGTTGTAGAGCGAAGGCTTTCGGACACCGAGCCTTTTGGCCAGGCGGGCGAGCGAGAGATCGTCGAATCCTTCCTCGTCGGCCAGGGCGGCCGCGGCATCCACCACCACCACCCGGTCCAGACCGGCTCTCGGCGACACGAGACCTCCCTTACACCCGGTCCAGGTGCGTGTCTTTGAAACCAGTCGTGTATTTCAATCCGTAGCCAACCAGCCGATCCATCCCAATATGCGCGAACCAGATGAGCGCCAAGCCCACAGCCAGTGAATTAGCCCCCAGCATACCGAAGGCGGCAAGGCCCGCGGGTAGGACGTAGTTGTGGACAGAATTGTACGATGCCGCCCCCACACTGGCCCCGATCAGATACCCCAACATCGAAACGTCGGGAGCCAGGATCAATAACCCGAACAGAACCCAACTTCCCCCATTCATCCAGTAGAGCAACACGCTCATCGCGAGCAACGCACCACCCTCAATACGAAGCAACGTACCCGGCCTCTCCAGCCAGGATCGCCGCCTCCCCCCCGCCGCGACGCCCGCTCCTTCCCGCCCTACGTCCGTGCTCGCCTTCATCATCCGCCTCCTTGCTCGCCCTGCACGTTCAACTAACATCGTTAGTTTAAAACTAACACTGTTAGTTTGTCAAGAGCGACTCGGAGAGATTGGCGTTGTTAGGGATTATTTGCGTGACGTTCGTCGTGTTCGCGGCGCTGGCGGTCCATGCGGCGGGCGGCTTCGAGCACGTCTTCGGGATAGAGAGATCTGAGGGCGCCGGTTTCCAGCACCTGGTCCACGGAGTGCTCCGGGATCATCATCCACTCCGCCGCGTGCGGCACCGGTAGCGGCCTGTTCATGACCCGATACAAGGCCCACACCACCCATCGTCCCGGACGTGAACCAGACATGAAGCGCACTGCTGTCTCTCCTACAATGTTCTAGATGTTTCGTTAATTAGATGTTCTTCCAAAAACCCTATTGTAGCCTCATCACGAAGTTTGCATACGATGTTCTGATTGGCAAATATGCCTGTGAATTTCTGAGCTTGTTCTCTAGGGACTGTCTTGATCCATCTAATCCCGACAGCCCAATCTGACAACTCAGGACTTTCCGAGTTTTCGTCGGCTTGCGGTGCTCTTAATGGTAAATCAAGCAAAGACTTGTTTTCGCTCTCAACAAAGAAATCTTTGACCATGACAGCTTCTCTTTCGACCTCTCCATATCCTGTATATCCAAGCCCTTTCATATAGGCAAGAACTTTGTCGCCTACCTTGAGTTTCTTCAAAGGCCGTGAGTATTTTTCGGCTTGCCCAGCCGCAATGTACCCATAAGCGACGTTGTCGTCCCAATTTCTGTGTCCGCCTTCGCCCACGTTGACGAACCAGTAGCCGGACCAAGGAGGCTGTTTGCGAGTCTCCGCCCTTTCTTGGACTACGTCTGGATCCATCAACCATGCGCGACCCAGTATCTCTTCACTGGCGTGCTGGAAAAATGAGAAGAAGATTGCATTGATGTTGACTTTGTACTCGTCCGCTAGGTATTCGACAATACGCTCAGAGGATTCGTCGAACTCGGAAGCGATTACGAGCATCTTGTGGTTTGCGTTTACAGTCTCGGGCAATGACACTCCGAAGTGTTCACTGAACGCTGCTGAAAGATCTTTTCCGATGTAATCTGAGGCTATGGCCTCTACTTCCGGGTAGGTCAATTTGCGGACCCAACTTGCGTAGTCTAGGATCTGCGCAACGACTTCACGTGGCGTTTTGTCTCGCTTCAATTCTAAGATAACCAAATTGCCTTCTTGATCAATTCCGAGGAGATCTATACGGCCGCCAAACTCAGTAGAAACCTGACGACCTATCAACAACAGATCTGTACCTAACAGCGAAACATCCTTGGCTATCCAATTCTCCAGCTTTGCTTCCTGATCTAACTTTGCTCGTTCTATTTCGCGGAGACCGTTGTCGGACACGCTCCATAAGTTCATATTCAGTGGCATGATCTTCTCCCCAACAGTATCGGCACGCTAATTTGGACGTATTGTACGGGACTCTTATTCGTTTGAAGTACAATGATCCTGTGAACCGGGAGACGGTAGATTTCGACGGACTGGTGGAGCGGGCGATGGCCGGGCTGCCGACCGAGCTCTCCGATATGCTGGACAACGTGGTCGTGATGGTGGAGGACTGGCCGGATCGTGAAACTATCGATTACTACGAGGTGGATACACTCTACGGGCTATACCAGGGAGTGCCGCTGACGGAACGCGGTTCCAACTATTACGGGGTGATGCCAGACACCATCACCATCTTCCGGGGTCCGTTGGAGCGGGACTTCGGGCGGGATCAGCTAGTGGAACAGGTCCGGGTCACGGTGGTGCACGAGATCGCACACCACTTCGGCTTGGGCGAGGAGCGGCTGGAAGAGTTGGGATGGGCATGACGCAATACGGTGGCACAGTAGACATAGTGCAGCGCATCGAAGCCCCGGCGGAGAAGGTCGCCCGCTACGTCGGGGACTTCCGCAACGCCAGAGAGTGGATGGTCGGCGTCGAGGGCGTGGAGAAGACCGGCGAGGATGCATACCGCCTCACGCTCGAAACTCCCGTCGGCAGGCTCCGTCCCGAGATCCTGGTCCTCCAGCACGGTCCCGAGAGGGTCCGCTGGACGTACACCTCCACCGTCGAGGGCGGCGGCGAGGTGGTCGTCTCCCCGGGCACGAACGGCGGCTGCACCGTTACCTACGCCGGGAAGTTTCACCTCAAGCGTCGCTTCCTGGACCGGGCGGCTCGGGCCGTAGGGGCGGAGCGCTTCGCCCGCCGCAATGGTGAACGCTCCCTCCTGCGGCTCAAGAGCCTGATGGAAGCCAGGCGGTACGAGTAAGCATGGGTATCTTCGAATTCGCCATCCTTCTCTTCATCGTGTTCCTGTTCCTGGGTCCAAGACGCATCCAGAACCTCCTCGCCGCCCTCGGCCGCGGCGTCCGCGACTTCACCACCGAGTTTGGCAGAGATGAGGATCGCAAAGAGTTGCCAGAAGAGAAGCCGCAAGACGAGACTAGAAACAAGTAAACGGCTGACCGGCCACCCTTTCTTTGTACCCTGCCCTAAGCCCGCAGACTGAAATGCTGACTCGTTAGAGCCCCAACACCACCCGTCCGCCGGGACCGAGGCGGGCGTTCGGGGGTTTCCGGTCCACGCCGGAGAGGTCTTCACCCGCGCTAACCAGGTAGACGCGGGGCTCCTCAACAGCGATACCTGGGTTGGCGGCGTAGGTCTGCCAGGCGATGCCCTGCCAGGTAAAGGTCAGGATGACGGGCGGCTCTTCGCCGTCGTCCAGTACGGCGTGGACCTCGGGCCGTCCCAGGTCCCGGGACAGAGAATGTACCGCCCCGATCTGCTTCGATTCGTTGAAGAGATCTATGCCAGCTCGCAGGCGGTTTGCTGGTTCCGCGAGGCGCCGCTGGCGCTCGTACTCCGCTTCCAGCTCTTCACGCAGGCTGTCCATGGTGGACCTTAGATCCGCAGCCTCCGTCTCCCTTTCCTCCAGCTCGCCCTCAAGGCGTTCTATCCTCCGCCGCGCGTTCTCCAGGACGCGGCTGTCGCGCGATGCCCGGTCCTCGGCCTCGCGTTGCAGCAACTCCAGCTCCCTTTCCCGATCCTCGAAGAGGTTCGTGAGACGTGAGATCTCCGCGTCCCTGCGCTCCATCTCGCGCACCGTCCGCGCCGCCTGCCGTTCACCGTCCGCGTTCTGGCGCTTCCGCTGGCGTTCCTCCTCCTCGAACTCCCGGACGCGCTCCCCCAGCCGGTCCCGTTGTTGCTCCAGATCCTCCATGCGCCGCTCGGCCGTCTCCCTGACTACCCTGGATTCGTCGGCCACCACCTCGGCCGTCGCCAGCCGCTCGTAGAGCTCGCGCAGGTGGTTGTTCTTGATCCCGAGCCTTAACTTCAGATCCTCTACGCCGAGGTTATCCTCTGCATCCCCCAGCCCCACCGGCCCATCCGGTACGGCCGTCTCGCCTTCCCGATGCTCGCCGTCCACGACAGCCTACTCCTCCTTGCTCCCGCTGCCCTCGCCAGAGCCAGAATCATCCACCGCTTCGGCGCTGGCCCCCTCTTCCGGGGCATCATCCGGTTTTTCGGGGGCGCCCCCGGATTCCGCTGGCTTCTGCGGTGTTTTCACGGACTTGCCCGCCTCGCGGGCGGCCCGGCGTTCGGCTTTGATCCTCGCCCGCTCCTCTGCGGACATCTTCTTGGGCTTCTCGTTCCCAGACGCTTCCCCGCCCTCCTTTTCGGCATCCGCCTTCTTCGCGGCCTCTCCGGTCTTCACGGACTGTCCGGCTTCGCGGGCGGCCCGGCGCTCGGCTTTGATCCGCTCGCGCTCCTCTTTCGAGAGCTTCTTGGCCGTTCCTGGTGACGCCTCGGACTTGCCCTCGGTGGCTTCCTTCGGCCGGGGTTCCTCCTCAGCGGGCCTGGGGAGGCCGGTGATCTCGCTGACCGCCGCCAGGACATCTTCAGCGGAAGGCCGGTCCTCCGTCCAGGAATTGACTACCTTGTGATCCGTACCGATAACGAAGACGGCCGGGCGCGAGTAGTCTCCGTGCTCTTTGTTCCGCTCCAGCAGGCCCCACTCGCGGGAGGCGACCTTCGCGTAGTCGTAGAGGACGTAGGACTTTATGCCGGAGGCGCTCACGAATTCGCGGGCGGCATCCGCCTCGGCGACCCCGATGCCGACCACCGACCCGCTGGCCATGTTGATCTCATCCTCTTTCCCCGCCAGCGCCTTGAAGTACTCTATATCTTCCTCCGACCACGGCCGATAGAAGGCGACGACCACCGGTCCTCGTACGGTGCGCATGCTCATCTGTAACTGCCCGCCCTGGGCGCTCGGCAACTGGAACTTCGGGGCCTCCCCCCCAACCTCCGGTACCGTCGCATTCTGCTTGCGCCGTCCGAGTCCGAACATACTTCCCTCCTGGCGTCTTCGAACTGGTTTCTCTACCCGCATCTTACAGCCTGAGAGAGAATTTGACCTGCCTGCGGCATCACCCGCTCTGCTATGCTTTTTCCAACGTGAAGATCCTGATGACCCACGGATACATGCTCTCCGGCTCGGGAAGTTTCGTGTACGTCCAGAACCTGTGCCGGGCGCTCACGCGCGGGGGCCACGAGGTCCACCTCATCTGCCAGGAACCGCATCCCCTCTCCTACGACTTCGTGGACGAACACTGGACGGTGGACGGAGACAAGATCGAGCGCCAGGGGGAACAGGAAACCCTGTATCCGGGCAGTTGCACCGTGTACAACCCGGAGATCGGCGGCCTCCTCCCGGTCTATGTCTACGACGATTACCCGGGATGGCGCGTCAAGACGTTTCTCGATCTGTCGGACGATGAGCTGGAGAACTACCTGGACAGGAACACCGCGGCCGTACGGGCGGTTCTTCAGAAATCCGGGGCGTCGGCGGTGGTGACGAACCATTCGGTGCCGGCCCCGCTCTTCGTGCGCCGCGCCCTCGAAGGGATCAGTATCCCGTACACGAGCATCGTCCATGGATCATGCCTGCAATACGTCTCCCGTAAGAGCAAGAAATACATGGCCCTTACCCGTAAGGGTCTGGAAGGAGCGCACCGCATCCTGGCCCTCTCCGCCCACAGCGCAGGCACCATCGCGGAGGACTTCCCCGACATGCAGGACAAGACCCTCGCCCTACCCGGCGGCGTGGATACGGACCTCTTTCGGCCCGACGCATTGGACCCGAATGTGCTCGGGAACCTGAACGGTGGACCGGGACGCGGTTCCAGAGAAACTGCCGCCCTGGGGAGCGCGCTCCCCCGCTCCACTAACGCCGAGGATCTGGCCGGGACGCTGCGTGCCATCTCGGCTGCATACGACGCCCGCGCCCACGACCGGGACGCCGGAGAACGTCTGTCAGCCCTCCTCTCGGATGATTCGCCGCTCGTGATCTACGTCGGCAAGCTCATCCACTCGAAAGGCGTACACAGCCTCCTCTCGGCCTTCTCCCGCATCCACCGGGAGACGGGAGCCAGGCTGCTCGTCGTAGGCTTCGGAACGTTCCGGGACGCCCTCGAAACCCTCACCCGCGCCCTCAGCACAGGGAACGAGAGGATCGTCCGCCTGCTCGCTGATTACGGCCCGCTTTTCGAGGGCCGGGAGGCGGAGCCGATGGAGCACTTCACGCCCTCTGAGGACCTCCTCCGAGACGCCTCGGGGATGGGCGCGGCAGTCGAGTTCGTCGGGCCGCTGTATCACGCGGACCTGGCGAAGCTCCTTCCGGCGGCGGACGTCGCGGTGGTGCCCTCCATCTTCCCCGAGACCTTCGGGCTCGTGGCGGCAGAGTTCGCGGCCACCGGAGTTCCCGCCTTCGTTGCGGACCACTCGGGGTTAAGGGAGGCGGGCAGCATCGTGGGACAGAACCTTCCCTTCGACTTGCGGGTCGGCATGGATGCATTCGAGGAAAACCTCGCCCATGCAGTTACGGATTTCCTTTCTCTCCCCGAAGCGGAACGGCGGAGATGCCGAGAGATCGTGCGCCGGAACAGCGTAGAGCATCTGAGCTGGGGAACGCTGGCGAACGGCCTGGTTCGAATCGCCGGAGAAGAATAGCGGGCCAGAGGCCTCGTCAGGGGATCTCGACCAGGAGTACATATGCGCTGGATATAACCAGGGCGACCAGCGTCAGGGAGAACCCCCAGACCAGGAAACGGGCGAACGTGAACGTCGTGATGCCCTCGCGTTCGGCGAGGCCGGCTATCACCAGGTTGGCGGAAGCCCCGATCAGGGTGAAGTTGCCACCCAGGCATGCCCCGAGCGAGAGCGACCACCACAACGGCTCCACCGTCGCGGCGTCGTAGCCGCGGACGTGGGCGAGCTCCTCGATCACGGGCACCATCGTCGCCGTGAAAGGAATGTTGTCTATAACCCCCGAGACGAAGCCGCTCCCCCACATTACGATCATGGCCGTCCCGGCGAGGGACTCGGAGGCCCCGGCTAGGTACTGTGCGATCATCTCGATAAAACCAGTGGATTCGAGCGCCCCGACCATCACGAACAGGCCTACGAAGAACAGGATGGTGGGCCACTCCACCTCGTGCAGCACGTCCTCAACCTCAGGCTCGCAGATGATCATGGCGATCGCGGCCCCCGCAAGCGCAACTACCGCCGGGTTGAGGCCCGTGATCTGCTGCAGGAAGAAACCCACGACCGTCGCCCCCGCAACGGCGGAGGAACGGATCAGGAGGCTGCGGTCTTTGATCTCCGACGCCGCGTCTAGCGCCATTACCTGCCGCACGTCCTCCTCCGAGGTATCCAGCCACCGCGCGTACACCAGCCAGACTATCCCGAGGGTTGCGATCAGCACCAGGGCAATAGGCGGCGTGAGGTTCACTATGAAGTCCATGAACGTCAACTCGTCCACGACGGTCCCGATGATGATGTTCGGTGGGTCGCCGATCAGGGTCGAAGTCCCACCGATGTTCGAGGCGAGCACTTCGACCACAAGGAAGGGTATGGGATCTTCGTCCACGATGCGCGTTATCACCAGCGTGACGGGGAACATCAGGAGCACGGTGGTCACGTTGTCCAGGAACGCGGAGAGGACGGCCGTGATCACGGCCAGGTAGATCAGTATCCGTCCTGGCCGCCCTCCGGCGAGCTGGGCGCTCTTGATGGCCAGATACCCGAAGATCCCAGACTCCTTGAGAACGCCTACAAGGATCATCATCCCGACAAGGAGCCCCAGCGTGTCCCAGTGGACGGCCTCGATAGCCTCTTCCTGGCCGATGGCGCCCGCCGCGATAACCAGTATCGCCCCGACCAGGGCCGCAGGAGTGCGGTGGACGAGATCCACGGCAAACACCGTCAGCACCGCCGCAAACACGAGAAGGGCGAAGACCATCACGCTGCGTCACCCCACGAACTACCCGACAGGCCCGCCGGTTTCCCCACTTCCCTCCCCGCTATCGAACACACCTGAACGGAGAATACCAGCAGGGCTGGGGCTCAGTCTATTCCCTCGATAGCCGCGTACAGATCCAGACGGTTCACGATGCCCGCGACTTCCCCATCGCGCGTGATCACCACGCTCGACACCCCGTCGTGGACCATCTTGTGGGCCACGGCCAACTCGCTCTTGCCGAACTCAACCCGGGACACCTCGCGTGACATGACCTCCCGCACGGGCTTGTCCGCGGCCTCGGTCAGGTAGCCGACCCACTGGTCCGCGTCCTCCGGGACGAAGGACATGCTCTCCATCATCTTCATGTAGCGGGGCATGGCTGAATCCAGAAGATGGCCGTCCGTGATAAAGCCTTCCAATCCACCGTCATCGTTCACCACGGGAATGCCTGGGACGTTGTTTTCCCGCAGAAGCCTGAGTACCTCCCGAGCCGGGGCGTCAGGGTTCACGGTCACGGCGGGGCGCATGACGTCCTCGATCCTTATATCCCTGCGCGGCGTCTGTTCCGGTTCCATCTCCGCCTCCCGGTCCACCTTTCGGTGCATTCTCCGATTGACTCATTCCACACGATGTATTGCGATTTCAACCGGATTGTATAGGCTCTGGTGCATATGCAGGAACTCTTCACCGTCGCGCTCTTCGTCGTGGTGCTCGCGCTCATAGCGTTTGAGGTAATGAACCGCACCGTCGTGGCCATACTCGGGGCGGCTGTCCTGATCTCCTTCGGCATCGTCGGGCAGGAGGAGGCGGCCTCCGAATTCATAGACTGGAACACCATCGGCCTGCTGGCGGGGATGATGGTGATAGTGGCCGTCCTCGACAAGACAGGCGTCTTCGAGTACCTCGCCATCAAGAGCGCGCAGTGGGGCCGGGCGAAGCCGGGGCGCATCCTCATCCTGCTCGCCGTAGTGACGGCGTTCCTCTCGGCCTTTCTGGACAACGTGACCACCGTGATCCTGATGGTTCCCGTGACGTTCCTGATAGCCGACGCCCTCGACTCATCGCCAACACCGTTCCTGCTCACACAGGTGATGGCCTCGAACATCGGCGGCGCGGCCACCCTGATCGGCGATCCCCCTAACATCCTGATCGGTAGCGCCTCCGGCCTCACCTTCGCGGACTTCGTCTTCAACATGAGCCCTGTGGTGATTCTGGCGCTTCCGGCCGTGCTCGCGATCCTCTACTTTATGTTTCGCAAGGAGCTTCGCCAGAGCGAGAACTCCGAGCGGATCATAGCCGGGATGGATGCCGCAGGAAGCATCCGCGATGCCACGCTCCTCAGAAAGTGCCTAATCGTCCTCAGCCTCGTGATTGTTGCCTTTTTTCTGCACGGCGCGCTCCACCTCGAAGCCGCGACCATCGCCCTCTTCGGGGCCGCCGCCCTGATGCTGTACGCGCGCAGTGATGTGGAGGAGGTACTGCGCGACGTGGAGTGGCCGACGCTGATTTTCTTCGTCGGGCTCTTCGTCCTGGTCGGAGGGCTGGAGGTAACGGGCTTCATCGGGGGAATAGCGGAGCTGCTGACGAATGTCGGCGGTGGTGGTTCCGCCCTAACGGCGGTCATCGTGATCTGGGGCAGCGGCATCGCTTCCGGGATCGTGGACAACATCCCATTCACAGCGACCATGATCCCGGTGATACAGGATCTCGCCCAGGCAGAAGATCTGTCGGAGAGCGAAGTCAGGCTATTGTGGTGGGTCCTGGCGCTCGGCGCGGATTTTGGTGGCAACCTCACCCTGATCGGGGCCTCCGCCAACGTCGTAGTTGCGGGCATGAGCGAGCGTGCGGGACGCAGGATCTCGTTCCTCGAATTCCTGCTCTACGGCATCCCCATCACGCTGGTCTCCCTGGCAATAGCCACTGGCTACGTCCTGCTCCGATACTACATGTAATTGTCCCGTTTCTACTCGCGAAGCCGACCGAGACGATACAATCCAAAACACCATGGTTCAATTAGTAGACAGCCACGATCGCAAGATGGACTACCTCCGGATCTCGGTCACCGACCGCTGCAATTTCCGGTGCCAGTACTGCATGCCCGAGGACATCCAGTTCCAGGACAAGAGCTACATCCTCACCCTGGAAGAGATGCTGACCTTCGCCGAAGCATGCCTGCAACTGGGTGTGAACAAGGTGCGGGTGACGGGTGGCGAGCCGCTGGTTCGGCGGGGCGTCGTGAAGTTCGTCGGATGGCTCAAGGACCTCGGCTTCGACGAGGTCACGATGACCAGCAACGGTTACCTGCTGGAGGAGAACCTGGAAGGGCTTGTCGATGCGGGGCTGGACCGCATCAACATCTCGCTTGACACCCTGCAACCGGAGAAGTTCCGGTTCATCACGCGGCGCAACCACTTCCAGAAGGTTTGGTCTTCGGTGATGGCGGCGCTTGAGACCCCGTTCTCGCCCGTCAAGATCAACGCGGTCGCCATGCGCGGCGTGAACGACGATGAGATCGTTGACATGGCCAAGCTAACGCTGAAGTACCCGATGCACGTGCGCTTCATCGAGCTAATGCCGCTAAACGGCGATACAGACGGTTCACGCTTCCGCAAGCTCTTCATCCCAGGCAGCGAGATTCTCGACCGGGCGCAGGATGAACTCGGCGACCTCGAACCCGTCGAGAAGAAAGATCCCGCAGCCCCCGCTGACGAGTTCAAGTTCGAGGGCGCACGGGGCACGTTTGGCGTTATAACGCCCGTCTCGGAGCCGTTCTGCGCGAGGTGTTCGCGGCTCAGGCTTACGGCGGACGGCAAGATCCACCCGTGCCTCCTCACCGACCTCGACGTGCCTGTCAAGGACGCCATCCGCAGCCCAGACCCCATCCCGGCCATCCACGAGATCCTGTGGCATACTGCGGGGATCAAACCCGCAGCCGGCCTCACGCTCCCCGAGGAGTCCCGCAGGCGCACGATGAGCCAGATCGGGGGCTGAGGGCGCGGACCTCGCTATTCCGGCGGGAGCTCGGCGAACTCGTATCCGTACCTTTCGGTGAATCTTGCTAACCTCTCCTCGATCTCCGGGTCTTCGGGCTCTGCCTGCAACGGGACGCGCTCTTTCGCAGCCTCCTCGAAGAAGTGATCCATTCCCGCTGGAGAGAAGATGAGCAGTATCCGGACGGGTTCAGAATTCCGATTGGACGGCTGATGAACTATGCCCCGGGGCACCACGACGAACGAGCCGGGAGGAGCTGTTATCGTGCGGGTGGGAACCCGCACCGTCAGTTCACCTTCGAGAACGAAAAACGCCTCTTCGTGGTTGCGGTGAATATGTGGTCTGGGTCCCAGTGAGTACGGAGGAATTACGTTGTCATGAATAGAGTACGCCCCATCGGTGTGCAAGTCGCGAATCTTGGTCACCATCCGACCACCGATGGGATTGGTGAGGGCGTTGCCATCGCCTGGGCCGACAAAGACTCCCCCGTCCGTGCTCATCGCAACCGTTCTCCTTCCCACAATTGATTGACGGCGCCCTGCGCGGTCTGGTCAGTCCGGCTCTATACTGGCGATGAGGCCCTCGTTGTTGAGGCCATCCATGTAGAGTTCGGCGAGCTCTTTGTGGGCCTTGGCGGCGACGGCTTTGCCTTTGGTGTGGGCCTCCATCATGATATCCACGGCCCTATGCACAGACATGCGCGGGATGACCTTCTGTAACACGGCGACGACGTGCTCCATAGGGGTGTAGTCGTCGTTGTGCAGGATGACCTTGAAGGGAGGCTCCTGCGTGGTGCGGCGGTCGGTCTTCTCTTCCGGCGGAGCCTCGGGAAGTGTTGCCATGATGTCCGCCACCATCTCTATCCTCTCCACAGGTGGAAGGCTACCACAATGCTCCGTCCGAACAAGTGGATGCTTTGACGCGTACCAGGAGAGCGGGACGAAGATCTTCCTTGCCCGCGAGCATCCGGTTATCCCGGCGAGATCAACGGCATTACTCTTTCGAGGACCGCTTCTGTCGTCCGGCGATTCCTCTCGGCTATCGTGGATGCCCGGTCTACGGCCGGATAATCCGCGGGATCGTCCCGCATCAGATACGGCAGTTCCACGGGACTCTGTCTGCCCCACTCCGCGAGCCAGGCACGGGAGACTTTCTCGGGTAGTTCCTGGTGAGAAAGGGTGGCCCAGAGCGCGGTCCAGGCGCGGGGAACGACGCGCCAGATGTCATAGCCTCCGCCGCCGGTTGCGACCCAGCGTCCGCCGCACAGCTCGTGGGCGAGGTCGTGGATCACACGCGGCACGTGCTCGTAGAGGCGGGTTGTGGCTGAGAGGTGCGTCAGCGGGTCGAGGGCGTGCCCATCGCAGCCGTTCTGGGAGATGATGATGTCGGGGCCGAAGGCGCGCAGGGCTTCCGGGACGAGGGCGTCGAAGCAGGAGATCCAGGATCCGTCGACTGTATAAGGCTCCAGCGGCGCATTGACGGAGTAGCCGACGCCACCGTTTCTCCCCCACTCTTCGATACCCCCGGTCCCGGGGAACAGGTATCGGCCTGACTCGTGCATGGAGACGGTGAGCACATCCGGATCTTCGTAGAACATCCACTGTACGCCGTCTCCGTGGTGGGCGTCGGTATCCACGTACGCTATGCGGATGCCGGGATGCTCCTCCTTCATCCGGGCGATGGCGACACCAGCATCGTTGTAGAAGCAGAAACCGCTGGCCTGTGAACGCAGGGCGTGGTGCAGACCGCCGGAGATGCACATGGCGTGCGCGGCCTCCCCGGCCATCACCAACCGGTAGGCGCCCAGCACCGCGCCAACTACACGAGCGCATGCATCGTGGACGTGCGGGGTGACGGGATTGTCCGGGGTTCCGATGCCGTAATCGCGCATATCCGAAACATTGCCTTCACCACGGCTCGCTTGCTGGACCAGCCGGATGTAGGTTAGGCTGTGAACCGTCAGGAGGTCCGCTTCCGTAGCGGGATTGGGTTCGGCGGGCTCGTAGCCCTCCAGAAGCCCCGAGGCTTCGCAGAGATCCACGGTCAGGCGGAGCCGGATCGGGTTGAAAGGATGTCCCTCCCCGAAACCGTAATCCTCCAGGCTGGGGCCGTGGACGAAGACCGAACGCCCACTCACGGCGTTACCACGCGCTCACACCGGCGCCGCTGGCGGCCAGAGAACCCGGTAACCGGCCTGTTCGAGGACTTCAGCGGCCTCTCCGGGATTCACTGTATCCACCCGGAACACTACGGCGCGGCCGGGAGAGCCGTCCGGCATCTCCTCGCGCCTGGCGCCCATGGCGACGCTCACGATGTTGATGCCGAGTTCCCCGAAGATGCCAGCGGCCCCGGCCAGCGTGCCGGGCCGATCCGGCACGACCACCTCGAAGCGGCTTCCAGGTTCGTGCGCCCCGACCAGAAAGACGAGCGCCTCCATCACGTCAGATGAGGTGATGACACCCACCAGATCGCCGTCCTCGACCACGGGCAGGCAGCCGATCCAACGTTCCCGCATCATGTTCGCCGCCGACTCTATAGGCTCGTCCGGGATGGTTGTCACCGGATCCCGGGTCATTACCTCGGAAGCCCTTATACGTTCCAGCTCCGAGGTCCGCTGCGGATCTCCGAGTGCAGGGGTCGCCGAGCGTAGATCCCGATCCGAGACGATCCCGACCAGCCTCTCTCCGTCGATTACCGGCAGGTGCCGGATGCGCCGCTCGCGGCACAGCGCGAGCGCCTGGGCCGCCGTGGTCTCCGGCGTTATGGCGATTACCTCCCGGCTCATCGAATCCCTCACCAACAGCATGGCACACCTCCCACGTCACGTACGCCACATTGTACCGGGAGACACCTCCCCTCTGCGAAGGCTGATATAAAGATCCCATGCCGGAACCGCTCCACACGCTGATGGCAGATCCGATGATGTCGCTCGTTCACGACAACTTCACCGGCGTAAGGGCCCGCTGGTGGTGGGAGCGCCGCATGAGCGGCGGTATCGAAGTCTGCCAGGAACTCGACCCCGAAGCCATGAGCCGCGAGGTCGCAGCAAAGACCGGCAGGGACGAAGCCGAAGTACGGGGGGTTATTACAGAGGAACTCGGGCTGGAAGACCAGGAACCGGTCGTTCTCACCTTCGAGATAGCGGGCGACGCCACCACCGAACAGGCAGCCCGCATGCTCCGCGAACGTTCGTCCGCGCCGGAAGGAATCGCCGCCGATCTGTACCGTCAGGTCGAGGAGGCGCTGGGCGGCACGCGTGCGTAATACCTGGCGGGTAGACGCTCGATGCGGCTGTCATACCTCCATGCGTTCGACCCACTGGGCTCTCCACGCCGGGGCTTCGAACGGCTCGGAATAGTAGCGTGTGTCGCGCCAGATCTTCCCATCTCTCAACTCGACGACGAGCACGAGGTTGAAAATTCCTCCGTCGCCGTAGTCATTGACGCCTTCCACAACCCACAGGCCATCCCGGACGATCACGCGCCGAATTCGGATGGACGGCGGATTGGAGTGGTCGCCAAAGGAGCGCTGGAAGGCCCGCATGTTCTCCCGCCCCCGTATACGCTCGCCGGACTGGGGTATCTCCATGACGTAGTCTTCGTGGCGCAGTTCAAACTCCTTTTCGGCGCTCAGATGGGAAAACAGTTCGACGAGGAATTGCAGCGCCTGTTTGTCATCCATCTCTTCGAGGTTTGGGATCTGCTGTTCGTTTATCTCGTCCATGATTGCTTCTCCTTGTAATGTACTGGCTAGATCTGGACCGGGACCTAACGCCCGATCCCGAATATAGCCTCGACCTCTGGGATACGTTCGTCGTGCCAGATGATCCCGTACCGTTCGCCGAGCTCGCTCCGGGCCTTTCGATGCTCGTCCTCGTTCATCCCGCGTGACACGATCTCCTCGTATTCGTCGAAGTAACCTTCGAAGGACCCGCCAAGCGTCAGGATCTCCATCACCCGCACGGTTCCTGCGCCCGCGTTGTAGAAAGCGTGCGGTACGCCCCGTGGTTTGAAGACGTAGGAGCCTGCGGGAGCGACCACGACCTCGCCGCCGACGAAGCACGTCAACTCCCCTTCGAGCACGAAACTGCACTCGTCCTCACGGTCATGGGTGTGCGGGGGTATCATCTGGCCCTCGGGCAAGCCCCAGGTATCTATCACGAGCGAACCGCCCGATGTTCCCGCCGTGACTTCGTGGACTATGTCCAGGATGGGAAGATACGCGCCTTCGTCCGGTGCGGTGAATATGTTGTTCCTTTCTATGGCCACGGCGTCACCCTCCTTCGAATTCGACGGCGAATGCACCCCCCCATTACAGAAGGAGGACCCTCCGATGGAGAAGGCTCCTGCTTCCGGCAGTCCCCACGCATCCGTTCGGCCCGCCGAACCTTCTCTAGCTCGTGCATGATCATCAGATATTCAGCCATGCCGTACAATTTCGATCTCCTTCCTCGACCCTTACACTATTGGGCCGGACTCGCAAACTGGCTGCGAGAGCTGGCAATCTGAGGTTGCGCTTCCGAGTCAGGGTGTGTGAAACTGGATCGATAATCCTCCCGCTTCATGGGAATGATGCGGATTTTGCGTCTCGCGAAGATTGACAGCAGCGTCGTGACGATGCGGCCGATGCGATACTCCCGCCGAAAAGCCGCAGGCAGACCATACGGTCGCACCCGGTGGAAGCCGAATTGTTCATAGTATTGGCTCCACTTCGCGTCGCACATCAGGTAGAGCGGGCCTTTTTCGCGGGCGAGCACGGCTTTCATCAGATCCGCGCTTATATTCCGCCGCCGGTACTCGGGCAGGACCACACCAGAGGCTACCTCGCGCGTACCGTTCTTGTGGACTCTAACCTGACGAACCCCGACGATCCGCCCACGGTCTTCGGCCACCAGGAACCTTCTCCAGTCCAGGTTGCGCGGGTTGATGCGGGCCGCGCGAACCAGGGCTTTGATCTCGGCCCGATCCCCCTCCACCGCTGACCTGATGGTTACGGACGTTAGCGCTGGCGTCGCTTCGAGAAGGTTCTTCAGGGTCAGCAGGTAACGTTCGAGCTGCTTCTGGTACCACCGCACCAGAATCGGCTGACTCAGCCGGAACAGGAGAACGCCGCTCACATCGCCTTCCAGCGTGTATGTAAACCGCGTGCCGCCTGGTGCCGCCTCGAAATTGCGTGACACTACGACCGGAACCGGTCCCGATACAGACGTGGAGGTTACGCGGCGGTTCTCCTCGTATTCGGTGACCACCGTCGTCGTTTCCAGCCGTATTCCGAGTACGCGGGAGGTTTCGACCGCCTGCGCACCCACGCTAACGGGTCGCCCGGAGGTGTAGCGCATCTGGTAAACCTCGCTTCGCCATTGTGGATCGTTCTCGTAGTTCGCAGCGAAGTCGAAGACCAGTTCGACCGGCGCCGAGATCACGACTGAATGCTGAACCTTCACGGACGTTCCCGCTCCTTCCACGTTACTATTCGACAGAGAAGCCCTTGTTGGAACCATCTTCCCGAATTACATGTTTTTACATGTTTTTGTGCAAATATGCACATTGATTTTGCACCAGCCAGCTCCCCTGGGGCGGAGAGCGATACCACGCCCTGTTCAGTCGAAGCAATCGTCCCTTCTGATGATGCTAAAGACGTGTCCCTAGTCGGGGTGAAGTCTCCTGCCGGGGCACTGATCAAGTTCTTAGCTTCAGAGCCCTCTGCGTTCATGGTGTAGATCTTGAAGTCACCTTCGAGGTTGGTCTCCGTCGTGCGGTTGGAGACGGAGGTGATCCTTCCGTTTTAGAGAAGGTCGCTTCCGCCTCCTGGACTGTCCCTGCCAGCGTCAGCACCAATCCGGCCCTTTTCTAGCCATTGCCACCCTTCCCTGTGATGTTCTTCCGCCCGTTCACGTACCGGTCTTCATCTGCTCGAACCAACGGGCTCTCCACTCTGGCGCCTCGAACGGCTCGGCGAAGTACCAGCGGTCCCGCCACATCTTTCCTCACGCAGTTCGGAGATCATGACCACTTCAAATGCGCGACTGCCTTCGTAGCCGATGTTCCCCTCGACGACCCACAGCCCGTCCCTCACCAGCACCCGGCGCACGCTGAGACCGACCGGCGGGGTCGCGTTGCTGGAGTAGGATTCCTGAAACTCCCGCATCCGCTCCCTGCCCCTGATGCGCTCCCCGGACTGGGGCATCTCCATCACGTAGTCCTCGTGGCGCACGTTGTATTCCTCTTCTGGGTCGAGCCTGGACAGCAGTCTGGTTAGGAATCGCCGCGCCTCCCGCTCGTCCATCTCGTCGAGTGGACGCACTCGCTGCTCGTCCCTTTCGTTCATGTCTTCTCCTTCCTTTGGAGTTGCCCGGAACCATCTCCTGCTGGATACCGGAAGACCTTCTGTATCCGCCGTCGTAGACGCCCGGATATTCGGCGTCTGGCCCGATTGGATTCCATGTGTCGATCCTGCTTCCAACTCTCATGGGAAAGACGTGCTCTCTCAGCCTCGCCCATCAAGATCAAGTACTCAGTCATCCACTGCATCTTCGGCCTCCTCTATCTTTGCGCCCGCGCCACATGCTCCACATGCTGGTTACGCTCCGACCTTCGCTTCCTTCTCGTGCCTGTTGTGCCGGTTCGGGTAGGCCTTCGTAGATTGCGAGATCTTCACCCCGCCACCGGGCGTTGTGGTCGGGGAACTGAGCGTTTCGCGCAGCCAGGCGCACATCTCATCGCGAGCATATCCCGCCGGGTCGAGGATGCCGAACAGTTCGGCGAAGCGATGGTTCACCCCCTCGTAAAGTGAGAGCCGTGCGGGCACACCCGACGCACGCAACCGCCTGGCGTAGAGTTCCCCCTCGTCACGCAGCACGTCGTACTCGGCCGTGACGACGAGCGCCGGAGGCAATCCGCGCAGGTCTCCGGCGAGCAGCGGAGAAGCGTGCGGGTGCGAGGCTTGCGACTTGTCGGCGAGATACTAATTCCAGAACCATATCGCCGACTCGCGCGTCATACCATAGCCTTCGGCGTTCTCGGTGTACGATGGCGTCGGATTCGTGGGGTAGGCGACGGCGGGGTAGATCAAGAGCTGCCCGCGCAGCTCTGGCCCGCCCTCGTCGCGGATGCGAATGGCCGTTACCGCCGAGAGATTGCCGCCAGCGCTGTCGCCGGCCAGCGCGATCCTCGCCGGGTCGCCGCCGATATCCCCAGCGTTCTCCGCCACCCAGCGCGTCGCGGCCTGGGCATCGTCAGCCGCAGCCGGGAAGCGATGCTCCGGCGCCAGCCGGTAGCCTACCGATACGACCACGCATCCAGCGCCCAAGCAGAGCGCCCTGCAGAACGGGTTGTGGGTGTCGAGGCTACCGAGTACCCAGCCGCCGCCGTGGAAGAAGACCACGAGTGGGAACGGTCCCGCACCATCCGGTGTATAGAATCGCACCGGCAGGTCGCCGGCCGGGCCAGGGATGACCCGGTCCTCGACAGCCGCCACGGACGCCGAAACCAGCCCCATCCTGAACAACTCAGCCATCTGGGCCGGCGCCTCCCCGCGCATAACTTCTACCGGCACCGTGCCGATGGGCAGCGCGTCGGCCCTGAGATCGAGCATTTTTCTGACTTTGGGATCCAGCGGCATATCATGCCTACTTACGTGGCGCAAATGGAGAGCCATCGCCCGCCGGGGCGCGGTTGCGGACTTCTCTCATTTCTGTGACCATCTCAGTCCTCGGCCGGCTTTGCACAAAAAGTCGGAGATGGGCTCTAGATGTAGTGGTTCAGCTCTGAACAAACCCATGCATTCTGTAGCCGCTTGTAATTTTTGTGCAAGGCCTCCTCGGCCCTGTCGCAGACGTAGTCGCGGGATGGATCGTAGTCTCGGCCATCAACGGTTCCTATCCGCGGCCCGTAAAGATGGACCGAAATCGTCACCTCATCTCCGGGATTCCCGACGCGGTGGATACCTCCGTCGCCCGGCAGCACCGTTGATGCACCGTCTTCCGGGCTCCAGGTGAGCTGCCAGATCTTCTTCAAGCGCGCGTGATCCGGCGTGGCGCCATCGTCCAGCCGCTCGTAGCGCTCTTCGAGCACCGATCCCCGCGCACAGCCATACACACCCCACGAGGAGTGGTCGTGGACCTTCGTCCCCGTCCCAGCGGGCCACACGAAAAAACATGTCATGCTATATGTCGATTCACCCTAGTCTGTGGCGTTCACGGATCTCCCGTCCGGGCTAACTCCTCAGTAGTACCTCGGCACCGAAGGGTCTTCGCGCGAGTAGGCATCCACTCCGCCTTGGAGGTTGAAGACGTTCTCGAAGCCAGAGTGCTGAAGGGCCTGGGTCATGTACGCGCTGCGATTGCCGTGGTGGCAGATCACAATGGTCTCTGCCGCCGGGTCCAACTCCGAAACCCGCCCGGGCATCTCGTCCAAGGGGATGAGCTTGGAACCCTCTATCCTGGCGGTCTCGAACTCCCACGGCTCGCGCACGTCGAGCAACACAAGGCTATCACCGGCGTCGAGGCGGCGCTTCAACTCGGACGGCGTGATGCTCTGGTACTCTGGCGTCCGCATCTCAGAACTCGTAGTCGGCGACGATGCGGCCCGTGGTGCGCTCGTCCAGCTTCTCCACGACGGCAAGATGCGCCGGGTGTCCCAGGTATTCGTGCAGTCCGTCCCTGTCCTCAAAGCGGGCGAAGAGCGCGTGCGTGTACTCACCAGCCCGGCCAGAGAAATCTTCCCCCACCGACAGATCCACCGTGCTCGATACCTGGTCCTTCAGGTTCCGAATGGACGAGATGAGATCCTCAACGTTCTCAGACGAGATGCCGTTCCGCACCGCGAAGAACACCAGATGGTCTACCATGCCTGCCTCCATTTTCTTACATTCGCTCCACGAAAGTCTAGCAAAGGACATCCGCTACCCGATGCGGCGCTCGGACTCTTCGATGCGATAGTCGTTGATGGAGGCATCGCGCCGCTTCATCAGGCCGTTCTCGTCGAACTCCCAGTGTTCGTTTCCGTGGCTGCGCCACCATTGTCCGGTCTCGTCGTGGCTCTCATACTCGAAGCGCACGGAGATGCGGTTGTCCGTAAAACACCACAGCTCTTTCATCAGGTGGTAGTCGAGTTCGCGCGCCCACTTACGCTTAAGGAAGGCCACGATCTCCTCGCGCCCCCGGAAGAACTCGTCGCGGTTGCGCCACTCGGAGTCTTCGGTGTAGGCAAGCGAGACCTTCTCGGGATCCCGGGTATTCCAGGCGTCCTGGGCCATCTTCACCTTCTGCCGGGCCGTCTCCCCCGTGAAGGGAGGAACCGGCGGACGAGCCTTTCGTTCCTGCATACGCACTCCTCTCCCAACTTCCGGCGTCATCTTCTCACTGCGGATGCAGCACTTCAGCGAATAGCTAACCTTCGATTTTCCCGGCCCGGGGCGCGCGGTTGACTAGATATATACCCGAGACCACGAGCGCGGTCCCGAGGAGAAGCGAGGCGTTCAGGGACTCGTCCAGAATGAGGTTCCCCATCAAGATACCGACCAGCGGGACGAAGAAAACGTAGGCCGCGACCCTGCTTGCCTCCCCCGCGCGCACCAGCCCGAGCCACAGCAGCCAGGCCAGCGCCGTCCCGAAAACCGCCGTATACAGAAGGCTCGCCACAAACGTCTCGTTCCACGAGATATCTGCGAAGGACTCCACTAAAAGCCCGGCAACGGTCAGGCAGATCCCCCCTGCCAGGAACTGTAGCGCTATGGCCCACAGCATCGGGACGCGCTCCTGGGTGCGCTTGAAATACACTGTACCCAGGGACCAGGTGGCGGCGGAGATCAAGGCGAGGACGATCCCGATCCCGGACACATCACCTGAGAAACCACCGACACTGACGGCCACTATCCCAGAGAAGCCGAGCAGGAGTCCGGCGAGCTTCGCCACCCCGAGCGGCTCGCCGAGCAGTGGCCACGACAGGAAGCCAGTGAGGATAGGCTGCAGGTAGATCAAAACCGCCGCCATCCCCGAGGGCAGATGTGCGACGGTGACCGTCTGAAGACCGAGAAACAGCCCCACGTTGAACAGCGTCAGCAAGGAGTAAACCGGCCAGCCGCGGCGCAGGTCCGGGCTGCCGCCCCAGACGAGGGCCGGGATCGCCACCGCCGCGCCGCCAATAACGCCGCGAATCCCCGCGAACAGAAGCGGTGGCGCGTCCGAAAGCCCGATCTTCATGACCGAGAACGTCGAACCCCAGAACAGGACCAGCAACACGAACGCCGCTACCGTGAGGCCGCGCCCGTTCTTCACTTTTCGTTCAGGCGTTCGGGTAGAAGTTGCGCACCCAGCGGTGAGCCTTGAGCCTGCGCACCTGATCCCCGGGCAATCCCTGACCGTCACCGACGGCCATGTTTCGCTCCACGTTGCGGACAGAACGCATCCCCGGTATCACGGTGGAGACAGCCGGGTTTGAGAGGATGTACCGAAGCGCGATCTCCGCGATCTCATCTTCGGTGGTCCCCAGTTCAGAGACGATGGCCCGCACCCGCTCCTGCACCTCGCGCTTGCGGTCGCCCTTGAAGTACTCGTTGCGGAAGTCGCCTTCCTCGAACTCGGTCTCGGGTGTGATTCTGCCGGTCAGAGCGCCTTCGTCGAAGGGCACGCGCACGATGACCCCGACGTTGTGCGTTTGGCAGAACGGCAGAAGCTCATCCTCCGGGCTCTGGTCGAAGACGTTGTAGATCACCTGCACCGTATCTACGAGGCCGGTCTGGACGAGGCGCAGCGCGTTCTCCGGCTGATGGTCGTTGATGGAGACGCCGAAGGCCCGGATCTTGCCTTCCGCCTTCAGCGACTCCACAGTTTCCTGCCAGCTTCCATCCCCGACCCACTCGTCCTGCCACACGTGGAATTGCTGCACATCCAGCGTGTCGACCCCGAGGTTCTTCAGGCTTCGCTCCGTGCATTCGCGCACGTAGTCGCCTGGGAACACGTCATCGGGGTTCAACCCTTCTGGAGCTGGCCAGATGCGGTTCTTCGGCGGGATTTTGGTGGCGATGCGTACGGTCTCGTCCCGATTCTTTACGACCTGCCCGACGAGCCGCTCGCTATGGCCGTCGCCGTAGGCGAGCGCCGTGTCTATGAAGTTGAGGCCAAGGTCGATGGCCCGGTTCAATGCCCTAAGGGACTCGTCGTCCTCGGCGCCGAGCCAGGCGTCCTTGCCGATCCCCCACGCCCCGTAGCCTATCTCCGAAACTTCGAGGCCGGTGTTGCCGAGCTGCCTGTAATACATGATTCCCTTCCGTTCGCCGGACTTGCGACCGTTCATAGTAGCATCTGCGCCACGCCGTCCGGTGCGCGCCATTACTCCGGCGAGGAGTAAACCAATATGCGTCGGAATTATGGGGGAATGAGCCTTGCGAATCCTGGATGACAAACAGCAGGCGCTGGTCGAGCGTGAGAGAGCTTCTAGAAAAGCTCATCGAATTTCGTGGCGGCCGCGATCATCGCGGGCTACGGTTTCCTGATACTGCCCAATCGCCGCCGCAAGGCCCGAAACGAGTTCCGGGAGAAGACGGATGCCCTGCGTGAGCGTTTGGGCGAGGTCGTGCGGCGGCAGTTCGAGTCTGAGTTGAACCGTTCCGTGGAACGGATGCGCGAGGCCATCGCGCCTTACACCCGCTTCGTGCGCGTGGAGCACGCCCGTATGACGGAAGCCCGCGAAGTCCTCGACGGAATGCAAGAAGATGCGGCCACGCTGCGGGCGGAGATCGGGCCCCCCAAACTGTAGCCACGATCCCGACCATCTGGGATAGACTGGCGAGGTTGTGCAAAAGGAATGGAGGCTATGATGGCGGATCTCGCAACCAAACAACGCAAGCTCCTGGCCCTGATGGTGACCGACCTAGGCATCGCGGACATTTCGGAGACGGAGATGGTCCAGATGGAGCAGGAGGTGCAGAGCCTCCCTAAAGAGGAGCTGGACCGCACACTCCTCTCCCGGCTGGAACTACAGAGCCCCGTTGATGAAGAGACGCTTGATGAGGCACTATCGCGCGTCGAGGAACCCGAGCGGCCATCGGCTGGCGAAGCCGGTGGCTTCACCGGCGCACCGGACATGAGCCACGACCCCCGTCCCGAGGAGCGCGCGTAGCGGCACCTCCTTCGTAGGCTAGCCCCTGTCCCTGCTACGTTCCTTGGCCGTGCCGACGGCCTGGCCTGTGATGAAACCGGCGAGGATACCGGCAACGGTGGTGAAGACCGTGAGCATGATCTGGATGTGATCCGGCTCCACGTGGCGGAAGGTGTCCAGGAAAACTATCGCCACCAGTGCCGCCGTGGCGCCGACGAGCACGTACCCGAAGACCTTCACTATGAAGAGCCAGATCTGATCCAGCGTCTCCGGCGAGAGCCCCGCCTCCTCGATGGCGGATTTCGCGGTACGGCTGGATGCAGCGTTTATGGCCTCGGTGATCAACTCCTGCGCTTCGTCGCCGTCCGCGTTCCTCACTGCCTTCACGACGGCGTCCTTCGTGGCTTCAGCCGGGGCGGCGGCGACCGCCGTGCCGAGAATCCGGCGCGCGGCGTCTTCATCGTTCTCCACCGCCTCGCGTATGGCCGCCTGCCTGGCATCGAGCGAGGCGCCCTTCACGACGTGACTGAGCAGTACGCCCGCATTGCCGTATTGCGAAGCCGACTCAATCGCCTCCCGCAGTACCTCCTTCTTGGTCTCCAGAGAAGCGTTCTTGACTTCGTCAACGATCTCCTGCTGCATGCCGCCTCCCTTGCCAGACGGGATATCCACACTTGAATAGACAACAGCCAGGAGATTACTCGCCAGCGATGAATCAGCGATGAATCTTTACAAGGCGCAGGAACAACGATGACCACCGGAGAATCCTGCTTTCAATCAGTTTGTAGCAGTCTGCCACGCTTTATCCTCGCGGTGAACCGATCTCCCCGAGGTGGTACGCCAGGTAACGCCAGTCGGGTGCGTCGAGCACGAGCACATCTGCGAGGTAGCCGGGCGATAGGCGTCCGACTTCACCGTTCAGACCGAGCACGTGGGCCACGTTTGCGGTGCAGGCGGCCAGGGCCTCGGCCGGATACATCCCTAGCCGGGCGCAGGCCAAGTTCATCACGATGTAGATCCAGGAGCCGGAGGTCATCTGGCCCTACATGATGAGGTCGAGCTTCTCCAGCCGGCGGAACTCCTCCCACGTCGCCCAGTGGCCTACTAGGTTGGAGTTGGCGATCATGATGCGTGGCGCCTATTCGTGAGTGCGCAGAACACCCACCGGCTTGCCCGACTGCACGAGCATCGTCTTGTCATCCCCGAGCGTCCTGAGCGTGCGCACCAGCGCGTCGAACGAACGCCAATCGCGTGCAGCCTTGTCTGAGCCTCCATAGACCACGAGATCATCGGGCCGCTCGGCGACCCCTGGGTCCAGGTTGTTCATAAGCATCCGCAGGGCCGCCTCCTGGGGCCAGCCCTTGCACGAAATCTCCGATCCCCGGGGTACCTGGATGGAAGTCCTCTTGCCCGCACAGTTCGCCATCACGTGCCCCCCGCGCATGATATCGTCTGCTCTACATCCATCTCCAAAGCATAGCCGATGCCGCCGGCCGGCTCACCAGAACCCAGCAGGAAAACCCCATACGTGTTGCGATGCCACAAAACTTCAGGAAGTGGTGGCACCCGAATTCCAACCGTGCACTACTGACGGAGCAGTTCAGGTAACCGGACCACATGCACCCCAACCGTACATCTTCGCACCTACTTCGATTGGAGATCGCAGTGGTTGGCGGGTGGCTGGCCGCCGCTTGCGGGTACGGCCGGGGCGCGAGGTCGTAGCCTGAGCAGTTCCTGGACTCGCCTTTAGATCGAAGAGTAGCTAAAATCCTGTATGTTCGGCCCGAAGAACAACGTGACATCCGTAGGCAGACGGTGGCGGAGGAAGTTAACATCAGCGGCGATAAGGCAATGGGTTCGGCCGATCACTCTGACGTCCAAACCGAGCAGCTGCAGCAGTTTCTGACCTGGCTAGCCCTCGCCGTGATGGGCTTCTCGTTGGTGAGCGTCACTGCAGCCTTGATCTTCCGGGACACGGGCTCGGGTATTACCGGGACGGCCCTCATCGTCTACGGATGCTCCCTGCTCGCGGCCCGAACTCAGGCAAACCACGGGAAGCAACATGCGGCGGTGGCCGTGGTGTGCTTCGGCTTCCTGATAGCCACCATGATCGTGATCGTGGCCCAACCCATGATCGTCGAGGTTTTGATTCTATCCCCCCTCCTGGCGGTTGGGGTTGCCCTTCCCTACGCGGCCGAACGGAACCTGCGGATCCTGTTCGCCGTGGCCTGGCTCGTGGCCGTCGCGGTTGCGATCTTCGGCGAGGTGCTCCCCCACGACTCGCGACTGCCCTCATGGTACGCCTCCAGCTTTCGCATCGCCTCGCTGGTAACAGCCATCGCCGTGGTGCTGCTGCTTTTGTGGCAGTTCAGAAGCCGTCTGATGGAGACGTTGATGCAGGTGCAGGCTGCGGAGAGACGGGCCCAGTACGATGCCACACACGACGGGCTCACTGATCTACCCAACCGCACGCTGTTCGAAGAACGCTTGAACCGCGCCCTGGAGCGCGTGAGCAATAGTCCAGGACGATTCTTCGCCGTGCTCTTCCTGGACCTGGATCGTTTCAAGAACGTAAATGATTCCCTGGGGCATGCCATCGGCGACCGGCTGCTGATCGAGGTCGCCCGCAGGCTCGAAGCCAACGTGTACTCCACCGACACCGTCGCGCGTCTCGGCGGCGACGAATTTACGATCCTGCTCGAAAACCTCAAGACCCCGAACGAGGCGACGCAGGTTACCGAGCGCCTCCTGAACGCGCTCAAGGTTCCGTTCAAGCTCAACTGGCATGACCTTTACACGGGGGCGAGCGTCGGCGTGGTTCTGGTGGAGGGATCCCGCGATCCCGGCAAAGCACAGGATATTCTGCGCGACGCCGACACGGCGATGTACTGGGCCAAAGCGAGGGGCAAGGCGCGCTATGCGCTCTTCGACGAAGGAATGCGCGTATCCGCCATACAACTGCTGCGGCTCGAGATGGACTTGAGGCGCGCCGTGGAGCATGAGGAATTCGTGGTCCATTACCAGCCGATCATCGCCCTTAGCAGCGGTAGGATCGTCGGGTTCGAAGCCCTCGTGCGCTGGCGGCATCCCGAACGAGGTCTGGTCTTCCCCGCCGACTTCATTCCCCTCGCCGAAGAGACCGGGCTTATCACACCAATCTCTATGTCGGTCTTTCGCGAGGCTTGCTCCAGAATGAGCCACTGGCGGACGAAATTCCCCGACTACCAGCCGTTGAGCATAAACCTCAACCTGACATCCACACAGATCGTTCAACCAGAGCTGGTGGATCGGATCGCGAACGTCCTCAAAGACGCCAGCCTGGAGGGACGTTACCTGCGGTTGGAGATAACCGAGAGCGGGATCATGGGGGACGCAGGACGGACCATCGAGACGCTGACGCGCCTGCGCGATCTCGGGGTCAGGATACAGGTAGACGATTTCGGTACCGGGTACTCGTCGCTGGCGCACCTGCACCGGTTTCCAGTAGACGCGCTCAAGATCGACCAGTCGTTCATCGGTAACATAGACGCACTAGAACAACGCGGTGAAAGCACGCAGATCACCCAGACGATTACCACGCTGGCGCACAGCCTCGGTATGGATGTGATCGCCGAGGGCGTGCAAACGCAACAACAACTGAACCAGGTGAGGGCTGTTGGATGTAACTACGCCCAGGGTTACTTTTTCTCAGAACCGGTGGATGCCAAGACAGCAGAAGGGCTTATATCTTCACATCACTTTCGAGCGTTGCCCGGTAGCGCACCGACTCGTACGACCAGTCTATAACCCCGCGAATTCTGGCACGCAGCAATGAAATGTAGCGTTCGAGGGCGGAGTCCAATGCCAGGCCAAAGGAAGGAAGATTTTGCTCCAGATCTACGAAGAGGTCCATCTCGGCTTCGTACATCTCGGCCGCTCGATCCACAGCTTGTTGCATGGTAAAGTCCTCGGTGACGCTCAGCACCACGATGAGGTTGTTCACTTCATCGTGCTCTAGCTCTTTGTCGAGAGACAGGATGTCGTTTGCCCAACAAATAACGTTGTCTGATGCATCAGTCAGGCGCCGTACCGTGGGGTGCTCACGCACCTCATGCGGGAGATGAATACCCTCGATAATCTCGGTCAACTCCGTGATTATGGAGAGCCCCCCGGCTAGGCGCCGCATCCTGAGGTAGGACTCGATGCCGGGCGTGACTTCCCGTGCCCTGTTGTCCGCTTCCCAGAGGCTCACTTCGAAGGTATCCTTGATGGTACGGATGAACCTCCGCAGCCAGACACCCGAAAGCTTCCGCGCCTTTACATACTCGCTCAAACGCGACCGGAGTTCGTTCAAGGCCAGGACCAGCGGAATGTCCCATTTGTTTGGGTTCTTTCCTTCGAGGATATCAAGAAAGCGGTTGTCCATGTTCGACAACGCTTCGGGATCCCTATTGACCTCTGAATCGTCCCTCACATCGTCGAGGATAAACAGCCAGGCGTGCCAGTCGGAGATGAGTTGCAGGTCGTCCAACGGGCTATCCGGGTGAGTCCGTGCTACGAGCCAGCCGATACCTATTGCGTCGAACAGACGAAAGTTCTGTTCCTTCGGTATAAGCTGAAACCGCCTCACCCAGTCAACGCTGCCCCTATGGACAGCATCGGCATGTACGTTGACAACCCGCGGAAACGGGCAGTCAAGCTCGGGAAAGACGATAGATTCCATCACAGCACTTTGCCACTGGTTCGCACATCAACCAGGAAAGTGTAATCCAAAACCTATCCCGTTGCCCTGGCAACGTTTCTCGCAGAGGCGTGCATTAGAAGTGGCGGGACCCGGATTCGAACCGGGGACACCATGATTTTCAGTCATGTGCTCTACCAACTGAGCTATCCCGCCGAGCGAAATGCGGCGGCGCTGATTCTACGGCACGAGATGGCGGCTATCAAGCGAGAGCGCAGTCCGCCGCGCCGCGGATTCGAGCCTAGCTGGCTTTGGTGAAGCGTTCCAGGCCGAAAGCCGACTCGACCATCTCTTTGGGTAGCGCGCCGACGACGGCCTTGGGTTGCTCGCCAGGCTCGAAGAACGCGATGGTCGGGATGCTTTGCACCTGGAAATGACCGGCAAGCGAGGATTCGGCGTCCACGTCCACCTTCGCCACCTTCACGGAGCCGTCGTACTGGGCCGCGATCTCATCCATCACAGGAGCTACTTGACGACAGGGGGCGCACCATTCCGCCCAGAAATCCACCAGAACAGGAACGTCCGAGTTCAGAACTTCCTGCTCGAAAGTCTCAGCCGTAACTGCAACGGGCCCTGCCATGACACACCTCCGGATCCAACACCAGAAACCATCCGCTATCCAGTATAGCTTTGCGTCAAGCGGAAAAGATAGCGGGAGCGACGGGACTCGAACCCGCGGCCTCCGGCGTGACAGGCCGGCGTTCTAACCAACTGAACTACGCCCCCGCGTGAAGGCAGAAAGAGTTTAGCAAATGAGTCCCTACTCGTCACCCGCCAGCGAATAGTTCAGGGGAATAGTCAGCGGGACGGAAGGGCATAGACATCCCGGCAGATTCCGCTACGGACAGCGGATTTCAGTGTGAATGACGCGTATCGCATGAGGCATACAGAGGGTATTACCGAAAAAAGGCTACTCGACCGATCGTGCATGCATGGTGTACGTGGGTCAATATCTACGCAACCCGCTGCAGAGGGCGCCCGGTACTCCAGGCCAGCGCATCAGGCTGAAGGTGGAGATCCCGGATCGTTGCGAGGCCGAGGGCGAAGGCTCCTTCAGCGTAGACGATGATGCCCGCCGCATGGAATGGGACCGGGACTACTCCGGGTGGCTGATCGTCGAGGAACTGGGCACCGCCGAGAGCAACGTAACGGTCCATCTCGCGTTCGGTCCTCGATCTGTAGAAGATGAAGTCCAGCAGAATTCGGAAGGAGAAGGCGATCCCATGCAGGAAGGCATCGAAGCCACTCTGGAGTCGATTCGCCGCCAGATCGAGGAGGCGTCGGGCAAGCTGGACCCGTCACAGACAAGTTGATAAGCTAGAAACTATCTCATAAACGCCTTCTGAGCAGAATGACGATGCACCCGAGTTGCGCCATGCCCAGGAAATTCTCCTCCTTGTATTCGTAACGAACAACCAATCTCCCTAAATTTTGAAGACATGCGAAGTGCCTCTCGATCTTCCATCGCTTTCTCATTTATGAGACGAGCCTTCTGGCACCGGATGCCAGAAGGCTCGTCCACGCGGAGAGTGACCATCTACCAATCGAGTTGGAAATCAATTCCAAGCTTCGCCGCCTCCGGTGGCCGGCACATTTCTTTGGGGCCAGGTACGCTTTGCTGAACGGTACAAACTTCAAGGCACCCATCCTGGAGGATCGGGCAACGATTCTGTTGAGCAAGTCACTCCAGGGGGCTGCTGACTGCCCGAACTATGGATAGTCTGTTGGCGTATGCTCAGATCTTGTAGGAGAATGAGCAAAGCTCGGGAACCTTTGCCCTAAAGGGAGAGTTGGGGATGCACGCTCCTGATGAATCTGGATACGAAAGGCCGCGGGCTGACGGTCCAGAGACAGTCCGTGTATGGTTGCTTGGAGGTTTTCGGATTAGCGTAGGTTCCAGGACCATCACCCAAGATGCCTGGCGGCTGAGGAAGGCGGCGGCCCTAGTGAAGCTCCTCGCCCTGGCTCCTAATCACCGCCTCCATCGAGAGTAGGCGATGGAGTCCCTCTGGCCGGACTCGGGCATGAGAGCGGCCTCCAACAGCCTGCGGGGCGCCCTCCATGCCAGCCGCAGGATCCTCGCGCCGGATCCGAAGTTGGGTCCACGCTACCTGGCATCCCAGGACGAAACGCTCGTGCTTTGCCCCGAGGGGCGGCTATGGGTTGACGTCGAGGCTTTTGAGGAGGCGTCGGCGATGACTCGTCGCTCCCAGCACCCTGCTGCCTACCTGGCGGCAAGTCAGCTGTATACTGGCGAACTACTTCCCGAGGATCGTTACGAGGATTGGATGGAGAACAGGCGAGAAGGATTACGACGCCTGTACCTTGAGCTGTTGGTCGAAGTAACCGGACTGTATAAAGAACGCCAAGACTACGGCCAGGCAATCGAGACGATTCACAGGATCTTGTCTGAAGAACCCAACAACGAAGAGGCACACGCCGACCTGATGCGCCTTTACGCCATCTCCGGGAGACAGGGAGAGGCGCTCACGCATTACGATCGTCTCCGTGAGATCTTTAGAACGGCTTGGTAGGGAACCTGGTCCCGCGACCCGAACCCTGCGCGACGAGATAGCGGCCGGCAGATTCCAACCCCTACAGCGCGCCGCTCCCCGGCAAAAGGAATCATCGCACGCCGGCGAGCATAACCTGCCCGCGCCCAGGACAAGCTTCGTCGGACGCGAGCGAGACATGGTCCAGGTCAAGAGGAAGCTCGCTATGACGGGGCTATTAACCTTCGTCGGCACCGGTGGTTGTGGAAAGACGCGGCTCGCCTTGGAGGTGACCAGGGATCTGATCGGCACCTACAAGGACGGAGTATGACTTGTGGAGTTAGCGCCCCTCTCCGGGCCGAAACTCGTGGCCCAGGCGGCGAACGTGTTGGGGGTGCAAGAGCAGCCAGGCCAGACCCTCATGGAGAGCCTGCGCGACACCCTGGACGGCAAAGAGATGCTCCTCATCATGGACAACTGCGAGCACCTGATCGAGGTCGCCGCACACTTGGCGGATGCCCTGCTGAACAGCTGCCGGAGACTGAGGATCCTGGCTACCAGCCGCGAGCCCTTGGGTGTCGGCGATGAAGTCCTCTGGCGGGTACCTCCCCTCACTTTGCCCGGTGCCTATGGAGGGCCGTCCACCGTCGAGGGTTTGATGCGCTTCGAGGCGGTAAGGCTCTTCGTCGAGCGTGCCCATCAGAGGCTGCACGACTTCGAAGTAACCCAACACAACGCCGACACCGTGGCCAGGGTGTGCCGGAAACTTGACGGGATACCCCTGGCAATAGAGCTGGCGGCCGCAAGAATGGGGCTGACTGTGGAGCAGGTAGCCCAGAGGCTGGAAGTCTCCCTTGATGTGCTCAAGGGCAACACCCGGAGCGCCGTACCGCGCCAGCAGACCTTGCGGGCCACCCTGGATTGGAGCCACGGCCTACTCTCGGAGACAGAGCGGGCGCTTTTCCGGAGGCTATCTGTGTTCGCAGGAGGGTGGACGCTAGAGGCGGCCGAATCGGTGCGCTCCGGTGGAGGCATCGAGCAGGAAGAGGTGCTGGACCTCCTTGGGAATTTGATAGACTAGTCGCTCGTGATCACAGGGGCGAACAGGGGTGGCGTGACGCGCGCTACAGGATGCTAGAGAACGGGCAAACGCCCGGAGGTCATGCTTCCGGGTTGGCCAGAGTATGGCGGCACGGATGGAGGCCTCGGATGAAGTCTATAGGAGAAGCGTCCACTAAAGGCACAAGGTTCACCCGGCGCCGGTTTCTCGCGGGGGTGGGCGCCGGCGCAACATACCTCGCGTTGATGAACTCGGCGGGCTGCGCGTTGCGTGAGCGCACCTCACAGGCTAGTCTCGTGCAAGGCGTTTCATCCGCGTCCCCGAATGGTGCGTGGGCCTTCCGCTCGCGGCCCGAACTCAGTCCGCCCCGTGTCAACGTAGTCAAGGAAGCACACGATGGCACAGCGACCGGCTACATCTTCGTCTCTCCAGACATGGGTGATGCCGGTCAGGGCGGAGCGCTGATCATTGACGATCGCGGTCAGGTGGTGTGGTTCCGTCCTACGCAAGTGCGCGCGATGGACTTGAAAGTGCAGAACTACCGTGGCAACCCGGTTCTTACCTGGGGGGAAACAAGCGGCGAGTACGTAATCTTCGACCATTCCTACAGAGAGATAGCACGTCTCCGTGCGGGCGCCGGCTACAAAGGGGACCACCACGAGTTCCTCATCACTCCACAGGACACCGCACTAATCACCATCTATGACCCGGCGCCGTCGGACCTTACCGCAGTCGGCGGCCCCGAGAGGGGCGTGGCGTGGCAAGGCATTATCCAGGAGCTCGACATCGAGACCGGCGATGTGCTCTTCGAATGGCACAGCCTCGACCACGTCGATCTAGAGGAGACCTACACCCATCCGGATGAGCATCACGACCGCCACGGCATCGACTATTTCCACATCAACTCCATAGACGTAGATCATGACAACAATCTTCTGGTATCTGCCCGCGGGACCTCCGCCGTCTACAAGGTGGACCGCGCAACAGGCGAGATCTTATGGCGCCTGGGCGGCAAGCAGAGCGACTTCGAGATGGGACCAAACACCAAATTTGCCTACCAGCATGACGCCAGGCGCCAGCCCGACGGCACCATCACCATCTTCGACAATGGCGCCACGGTGTTTGAGAACGGCTACCCCAAAGCGGTAGAAGAGTCGCGCGCTATCGTGCTGGAACTTGATGAGGAGCGGATGAACGCGACTCTGGTACGCGAGTACACCCACCCGGGCAAGCTTCACGCCGATGCGGCCGGCAACATGCAGGTGCTACCGAACACCAACGTACTCATAGGTTGGGGCAGAGCACTAAATTTCTCCGAGTTCAGCAAGGACGGGGAGCTACTTTTCGATGCAAGATTGCCAACCGGAAACAAATCTTACCGAGCGTTTCGCTTCCCGTGGAATGCCCGACCGACCGATAGGCCCGCTGCGGTGGCGGAGCGTACCTCAGAAAACGAGGTCAGGGTCTACGCTAGCTGGAACGGTGCCACGGAGGTCGCCACCTGGGAGGTGCTCGCAGGCCCGCGCCCGGATCAACTAGAGTTGCTAGCCTCGGTGCCCCGCAACGGATTCGAGACGGGCATTGTGGTGCGAACCACCAGGCGGTACCTCGCCGCGCGGGCCAGAGACTCATCTGGGGAGGTGCTCGGCACGACCGCCGCAATCGAGCCGCTTTGATTCGCATCTCCAGTGGCAGTCTCCCGCCACCCCTCGACTCCAGCTAGTCGGGAGCAAAAGATTGCTCGGAAATGAGGGAGAACCCTTGGCGTCACGTCCCTGCAAACCGCCACAGGCACTCTCAGAGAGGAAAGATCAATGAAACAAGCGGCGGTGATAGCACTAGCGGCATTGGTCGGGCTTCTGCTCTGGGCCGATTTGAGATTTGTCGTTGGTCGTCAGGACAGTACTAGCCCGGACCAAACACAGGGCCTACGCTCCAACGTATTGCTTATCATCACTGATGACATGAGGGCCTCCGACCTGGAGTACATGCCCAACACCCAGAAGCTGTTGGCCAAGCAGGGTGTGAACTTCACGGAGGCATTCGTCACCCGTTCGCTATGTTGCCCCTCCAGGGCGACCATACTCAGGGGTCAGTACACCCATAACCACAACGTTTGGACCAACGTGCCCCCAACGGGGAGCTTCTGGAAATTCCACGACCAGGGGTTCGAGAACTCCACCATAGCTACCTGGCTCGATGGTGCCGGCTACGACACGATTCTGATAGGCAAGTACCTTAACCGCTACAGCTTGCACCGATATGGCGATGACGCGCCGACCACCTACGTGCCACCGGGTTGGGATCAATGGTATGGATGGGAGGGAGTTTACAAGGACGCCCATACCAATTACGTTATCAACGAGAACGGATCGGTGGGCACCTACTACCGCTCGGACATCCACGAAACCGATCTATACGCCCAAACCGCCGACAGCTTCATCCGGCAGACGGCCGGCGGGGCACCATTCTTCATGTACCTCGCCACCAACTCGCCCCACGAGCCCGCCTACTACGCCCCGCGGCACGCGGGTATGTTCTCCGGTGCGCAACTGCCCCGGCCGCCGTCGTTCGATGAAGGCGACATCTCAGACAAGCCGGAGTGGGTACGCGATGAACCCCGGGTTGCCCCCACCGAAGAGGATGCGCTGACGGCCCTCTACCGGAACCGGCTTCGGGCGCTGCAATCGGTTGATGAGATGGTCGGGCGCCTGGTTCACACCCTGAGGGATACGGGGGAACTCGACAATACCTACCTGGTGTTCACCTCTGATAATGGCGTCCACCTCGGCGAGCACCGCCTCCAGGGCAAGGGAACAGCCTACGAGGAGACGGTTCATGTGCCCCTCTTGGTTCGCGGACCCGGCGTGCCCAAAGGGGCGACGCGTTCTCAGTTGGTGCTAAACAACGACCTGGCGCCCACCCTTGCCGACCTGAACGGCGTCAAAACGCCCCCCTTCGTCGATGGACGCCCGCTCACGCCGCTCTTGGGCGCAAACCCGTCGGCCTCGTGGAGGAGGTCCTTTCTGATCGAGCACCGGCGCTCTCCCGAGGATGCAGACACCCTGGCCATACCTGACTACGACGCGGTGAGAACATCCGAGTACCTCTACGTCGAATACCCGACAACCGGCGAGAAGGAACTCTATAACCTTAGAGCGGACCCCCACGAGCTAACCAACCTCTACACAAGCGCCTCACCGACACTGCTGAGCGACCTCCAGGCGACGCTTAACAAGCTCAAGCGTTGCGCTGGGGAGGCATGCAAGACGGCCGAGAACGGAGTGTAGTCGCATCCATGCACTTCGGTGGGGTCACGGAGGCTGATTTTAGGACTCCGCCGTGTTCATACATTCTTGTGGCGTTCGCTCGGTGTAATACTCCATGCTAGTTCCTCGTGCCAAACCGTCGAAAACGCTAATCCGAGACCAAAGCGCCTCTAGTATGCTCGCGCGAGAAGCCTCGATCAAGGGTCGAACCTACGAGTCCGTAACGTTCACCCGCCTCGTGCCACCTGCCTGCGGCGAATGGTTGGCAATGGGTATCATAAACCTAGAAACCGTCTGAAAAGGGGTTCTGGGACGGTGACCCGGTAGGATTCCGGGCACCATGAGGAGAGCATACCAGAGTGACCTCTCAGACGAGGAGTGGGAGGTTCTAGAGCGGATTGCATAGTAGATGGACCGCGTGGCATCATGCGCGCATGAACGCCTACTCCGAAGACCTCAGGAAGAAGATCGTAGATGCACTTCGCCGGGGTGCCACCAAGACCGAAGCGGC
>Ga0081539_10001570_pt1 | contig 37891 bp, 26 predicted proteins | sample TabmetS4T2R2_FD_71023 | JGI IMG/M metagenome (GOLD analysis project Ga0081539, IMG submission 71023) | Tabebuia heterophylla rhizosphere microbial communities from the University of Puerto Rico - S4T2R2 | ecosystem: Host-associated > Plants > Roots > Rhizosphere ... | reverse complement strand
AGACAAAATGAAGATACGCAGCAACCGAATATACACCAAACCTTTAGTACAGATATTTCGCAACTCATACTTATATGTTAACGCAGGCAATCGTAAATTTTTTTTTGAATCAACTGAATTGCTTTTATATAACTCCCCTTCGCGTTGCGTACTGTGCATCGTTAAGCTGCTTCAATTTGTGGAGTTTCTCTGCGAAGTTGAGCAAGTCTTTTTTCGAGGTAGCCAATTTTAGCTTGTCTTTGTTTTTCTTTATATGTTTCCATATCTACTTCTATAAATGCTTCTTTATAGCGTACCATTCTGTAATAGATTAATGCAAGCTTTCTTGCTGTAGCTAACACTGCATACTTATGTCCTCCTTTTGCCTTCATTCTTCTGAAGTAATCGCCTAACCAATTATCACTTCTGCTTAAGCCATTTGCTGCGGCTCTGAATGCCTGTGCTGCATTGTTGGGTGTCTTCTTCATTATCATACTGCTTATCAGCTTGCCACCCGTAATTTTATTATTCGGGCAAAAATTCATCCATGATACAAAGTGATTGCCGGTTGGCCATTTGCTTAAATCCGTTCCTGTTTCTGAAAGTATTTCCAAAGCGCTGATTTCACTCATACCAAATATTTCCAGCACATCAACACCGTTTATCTGTTGCAGATAAGTTCTTACATCAAAACGAGGTGTATTTTTATTTTTTCTTTTCTTCTTCTTTGTTTTTTGGAGCTCCTCACTCTTATTCTCTTTGGCAGGCACTGGTTCAATAATACCTTCATTTCTTGTAGCAGCCATTTGCTGAAGAATGTTTTCTATTTCTTTATCGCACTCTCTGATGTGAGCTAATAACTCTTGATACTGTGCGTAACATTGCTTAACCAAAAAAACACATTCACTGCGCCAATTGCCTTCCATGCTTTTTAGAATCTCTTCCTCTGTGGCTAAGATGCGTTCATCGAGTAATGGTAAAAAATTTTCGGGCTTTCTTTCTCCGGCTATAATGGCTTCTATAATTGCTTTGCCCGTCTTTCCTGTAATATCTGAGATGACGGTATGTATCTTCAAATTCATCAACTCAAAATTTTTTTGTATCCGTTGAATACATCGGGTGCTGTCGTGTAAAAGCGCTTTACGCTGACGAACCAATGTCCGGATTGTCTCGGTGAGGTCATCTGGTAAAAAACTGCTTTTCAATAAACCACAACAATGCAGCATTTGTATCCAGGCAGCATCCGACATATCTGTTTTTCGTCCGCTTACATTTTTTGTTTGCTTTGCATTTACCAGATATACTTCAAAGCCTTCTGCAATTAACAAAGCATACAACGGCTTCCAATAAACACCGGTGCTTTCCATAGCCACTGTATCAATTAAACATTGCTTTAGCCATTGTACAATTGCTATCAGATCACACGTAAATGCGCCAAAGGATCTTACCGGCTTTTCGTCCCTTCCCGGTGGAACTGCTACTGCATGCATAGTATCTCCAATATCAATTCCTGCAGCATTGGGACGGATTACCTGCATATGGATCACGTCCTGCTTCAAAGGCTTCTTCTTGTTAGCAGCGGTCTTTCGCTGATGTGTTTTTTTGCTTGTAACTTTACTCATAATTTTACTTTTTAAAGTAAAAAGCCACATGCCTGTAAAGCCGAAATAAATTACTCTTTTATACGAGGTCCAGCCCTCAATCGGTAATTCAAAAGGCCTAACAGTACCAGACTACTATTTGAACATAAAACGTTCATTGCAATGATTGGTATCGCTGCGTGTGGCTTTTTGTATTGCAAGTTATATAGCCGGTGATAAAGGCTGGCATATCGTAAACTACTATTGAACTTTCGTTGCGTCGTACTCTTGTACTGCAACAATTCCGTCGGCACGCGAAGCGGTCTGACGGATAAAATTGATGATGTTGAATCTTATTAAACATTTCAAGATAGATGCCTCATTCTTCGGCATGACAAGCTTTCGTTTTTTTATGAAGCTGAAATTTTTATTCATCAGCTTTTTATTCATTCATCAGCTTGTCATCCCGACATAGGAGAACTATTGGTACATTATTTAAAAATTTCACGTTTGTCATCTCACGCCTCAAGACCTCACCATTCACTACTCACCACTCACCACCTTCACTTTCGCTGTATCTGCCAATCCATAATTTCCCGTCAGCAAAATTTTATCTGATGATGATAATGATGGTGAAATAATTTCAACATGGTTGTTTGTTTCTATTCCTTTTTTCACGGGCACTTTTGCTGCAGTAGAATCATTTATCATTTTCATTATCCAGAATTCGCTTTGCACTTCATTACTTAGCACCGCTGCTTTTGGAAGCGACATTGCGTTTTGTTTCACCGCTTTTATCAAATACACTTTTGCAATTAGATTTTCCGGAATGGGCTGTGATGAATTTACATGAATAATATACCGCTGCGTTTGCGTAGCTGAATCTGCAACCGGCATAGGCGCTTGTAAAGTGCCGTTGAGCACTGTGCTATCAGGCAAATGCAATTGCAAAATTTTGTTGTTGGGTAAATAAGGCTTTAACTCGTAAGGCAAATCGAGCAAGAACACAAAGCTGTTTGTGTTGGTAATCGCGGCAAGCTGCTCACCTTCCTGCACATAATCGCCATCGGTTAATGTGAGGTCGGAAACAAAGCCATTTGCAGGCGATTTGATGTTTATCATTCCTTCAAAATGCAGCGACGAATCAAGTTCATTTATCGTGTTGCCGAGTGCTTGCGCTTCTTTTGTTTTTATGATAAACAATGTTTGATTTTTTGAAACATATTTGCCCAACTGCGCATTTACTTTTTGCAGGTAACCTGTTGTTGTGGCTTTTATGGAAGTCTTGAGCAAAAATGTTGAAACCGCATTGAGTGTAACTGTTTCATTCATGTTGCCGGTTTCGGGATGTGTTACGGTTACCGGCGTTACAACTTCGGCAGGTTGCTCTTCTTCTTCATCTTCTGATGCCTGTGGTTTACACGAGTGAAACAATAATGTTGCTGCAATGAAAATATGTATAACTAAAAATTTTTTCATCTGATTTTATTGTTATTCAGAATTCATTATTCCTTGTTCCTTGTTCGATATTCCTTCTTCATTTCCTATTCCAATAATTTATCTGGTTAATAAGTTGAAGTTTCGTCACCGTATTCTGTGTAATAATATTTTTTGCGTTGAGATAATTGTTGATAGCAATAACATAATCCGCAATTCGAACATCGCCTGTAGCCATTAATTTTCTATTTGCCTCCAACAAACCTTCGGTATATTTTATTTGATTGTTTGTTTGATTGATGAGTTCGTTTACCGCATTCAATTGCTGCGATAGTTGCGCTATTTGCTGATCGTATTGCGTTTTAAAATAATCGCGGTAATGCTGTCTTGTTTGCTCTGCAATTGCAATCTTATTGTGTTGCAATTTTCTTTGTCTGCCATCGTAAATAGGAACGGTGAGATTTACACCTGCACTTACCCCCCAATTTTTATACGGCAAATATTGTAGTGAAGAAACGTAACCTGCATCTGCATACAGACCCACTTTTGGTTTGTAGCTTAAATCAATTTGTGCATCGTTTGCTTTTAGTATCAAACTGTCAACAGTGAATTTTTGATAATAAACTGTGCTCTCAATTTCAGGAGTATAATTAAGTTCTAATGCAGGTGTGGCAAGTACTGTAAGTGATGTATCGAAGACGCCGCTTAGGTAATTAAGTATCGCATAATCACTTTGAAATTGAATTCTTGCCTGTGTAACGGTTAACTGTTGCTGCTGCAGTGTAACGAGAAAAGTTAGATAATCTGTTTGACGATACACTGCCGATTGTGTAAGCTTTTTTAAAATCGTGTCTTCTTTTGCAAGCAAATCATACACCTGTTGATTAAACAAGTATTGCTGCCAGCTTCCGTAAGCAGAAATGTATTGTGCAGTAATGGCTTTCTTTAAATCCTGTTCAGAAACTTTGCGTACAACGTGTATAGACTCATTTTGAAGCCGGAGAATGTCAAATTCATTTTGTAATACTTTTTTGTTGATGACTTGTTTATCAACAGTAATCAATTCGCTGAAGTTTCCGATATTACTTAACGCCTCATCATACCCCCAGCCTTTTACAACAGGCGAATAGAGATTTGTACTCTTGCCATTTACCTGTGGTTTGTAGGTAGCTCTTATTCTTGCACTGTCAATTAAATTCAGTAACGCTTGATTGTTGTAATCTTTTAAAAGCGGACTGTTTTGTAATGCAGTATTAATAAAATAATCAAGTGTTTTTTCTTGTGAGTATGCGGATGAGGAAAATGCAGTAAAGAAAAAAAGCAAAATGAGTTTAACGCTTTGCGGTTGGTAACAACACCAACCGCTGCGCATTTTTTGTATGCTATTTCGTATTTCCATCGCCAAAATGAATAATGAATTGATGCTTGTTATTTTGATATTGGTATTCAATATTTGCATTTGCCATATTGCATATCTCTTTTACAATAGCAAGCCCAAGTCCCGTGCCTTCAGCAGTATCCGTTGCTTTATAGAAGCGTTGAAAGATTTTACTCTTATCAAGTTCGTCATGTAAAGCAGTATTGCTCACAGAAAATTTTTTCTTCTCAAGTTCAACATCCATCTCTCCATTTGCCGGTGTATGACGAATGGCATTATTAAGCAGATTACTTACAAGTATTTCTGCAAGATGCTGATGAAATGAAAATTTTACCGGTTGCAGGTTTGTATGCAGCGCAATCTTTTTCGCATCAAGCACATCTTCACGCTCTTTTATCTTTTGCTGAACGATATTGGCTAAGTCAACTTCTTCATTCAACAGAAATTGCCTGTTTTCCAGTTTGGTTAAGAGTAATAATGATTGATGCAATTTTGCAAGTCTTTGTGTTGCATCTTCTATTTGTTGTAATTGATGTAATTCCTTTTCTTCCCACTCAATACTTTGCATAAGCATATCTGTTTTGTACCGGATTACAGCCAAGGGTGTCTGCATTTCATGAGAAGCATTTTCTGTAAACCTTTTCAACGTTTCATAATCGTTGTAGATACGGGCACTCATTTCGTTGAGGCTTTCGTTCAACGACTCAAACTCGTCTATGTTCACTTTATCAAGTTGCAATGGCTGTTTATCTGACAAGCGATATGTTTTTATCCGTTCGATTGTTTTATAAAATGGATTCCACAGCGTGCCTAATATCCTCCTGTTGATAATAAAATTTATAATCATAATTATCGCAATCATTGCGACAGTTGCAATGATAATAATCTTCTGCAGCGACTGTGTTTCTTTCTGCGATTTGTTGATGGTAATGTTGTAAAACGTATTGCCCGCTTTTATAGAAAAGATGAGTTGCCTTATAGGTTCTTTGTCAAAATCATCACTGGTATAAACGTCGCTTTTAAAATAAGTATGTTTGACTGGACTGGTAGTTGTTTCATAAAAAGTCCATTGTTGGTTTGTATTTACAATTTCGGGAAGGTGATTATGTCCTGCAACATAATTGGTTATTTCCTGCTTTTCGCTTAATAAAGTTTCATCTAATTGACTTTGCAAAATATACTGCAGCACAAAGAAAAAAAACACGCTGCCCAACAGAAACACAATAATGGTAACCGTTATATTAATGCGATTGTATCTTGATAAAAGCTTCAAGGTGCAGATAATTTATAACCCATGCCATACACAGAGCGGATAGAATCAGCGCCGCCTGCAGCAACAATTTTTTTGCGGATATTTTTTATGTGCGTATAAATAAAATCGTAGTTCTCCGCAAAGTCCTGGTCATCGCCCCACAAGTGTTCTGCAATGGCATTCTTTGATAATATCTTATTCTTGTTTGTTACTATGTAGAGCAGCAGTTGATACTCTTTTTGTGTGAGGTCGAGTTCCTTACCGTTCACCTTTATTGATTTTGCAACAACATCAATGGAAATATCACCCGCAGTGATTAATGATTGTCCCTGAAAATGTTTTCTTCTGATGATTGCTGCAATGCGCATGCTTAGTTCGGGGAGATGAAAAGGTTTGGTGAGATAATCATCCGCTCCAAGTTCAAAGCCTGCCATCTTATCATCAAGCGCACCTTTTGCAGAGATGATGATAACACCTTCATCTTTCCTGTCTTCTTTTAAATATTTCAGCAATTGAAGACCACTGCCACCGGGCAGCATAATATCGAGAACGATACAATCATAGGTGTGGTGATCAATTTTTTCCAACGCCTCCTGATAAGTTGAAACAGACTCGCAAGCATAGCCTGAGCCCGATAAGTATGTAACCATACTTTCATTTAAAACTTTCTCGTCTTCTACAATTAAGATTTTCAAGGCAACAAGGTTTTGATTTATTGAAACAGTTGATAGAAAATCAACAGTGCGAATTCGCACAAATTACAACAAGAAATCTGTAGAGAAATTGGAGTTGCAACATTGTTGCCAAAGATAAGTGTTGAACCACAGAGACACGGAGTCACGGAGTTTCCAAGTGATTTTATTTGTCGTTTTATAGATCACAAGTCTCTGTGTTTTCTTAGTAAAGTTCAAACCGTTTAGCGTCCTGCAAATATGGGAACAAAAGTTAAATATAAATAGAAGCATATAGTTGAGTGCATAAAATTCCTTAAACTTTCAACTAACCAACTTTCTTGTTTCATCCTTTAATATTAGCTTTCAATTGTTTGCTTAATTCATTCATTGCTGTAACGGGAAGGTCGCCGGTGTAATCCCTTGGAGCGCCGGGTAATTCAATGTATGAAGCACCATAACCAATACCATCTTTTATCGCTTGTTGCAAATCTCCTATGCGTTGGTCACTCGCTGTTTGAAAATAAATTTGTACTCCTTGTTCGTTATGCACTTTTTTAAAATAGTTGTACAACGCATACATGTCACCACCTTCCTGCCAGCGTTCTGCATGCTTACTGCCCATGCCGGGGCGCAATCCATTGTTGCCAATCACCGCTTGTTTGCCAAACTTGCTTACAAAGATTTTTATAAAGCCAAAAGTTCTGCTTACGTCTGTTGACGTGTTACCATTCTTATCAACTGTTTTCCAATTGCTGAAACATACACTCACTAAAGTTTTTTTCCAAGCTTTCATTGCATCAAAACTTCTAACGATGGCGATTGAATCAGCTTCTGCGGAATAACCGGCATTGAGAAATGCATTGGCTATCATTTGAGCTTTTGGTGATTCTTTAAAAGGACGTATCAATGCTTCTGCTGTTGTAAGACTTGTGCCACCATCAACAACTTCACGCACTTCGGGAATATTATCGTAAATGACTGCAAGTTTTGACTGCACATCTGTAAAGGCATTTATAAAATCAGGTTTCCAAAACTTGGGAATTCTTTCGCCCCTTGCTTCTAAATATCCCACTTTGTTTAGTAACCAATGAGGTGAATGAAAGCCGCAGTACAAGCGAACTTTCAAAGCTATATCCACACCATATTTTGCTTTAAAAGATTGAACCCATTTTATGGCTTTATCCAAATCATTGTTGCGAACAATGGCACCATTCTCCTCCGGTTGTATTTCATTCCAGTTTAATTGAACAATAATGGCGCTTATGTGCTTCATTACTTCATCATCTGTTGCTTGAACTCTGCCAAAATCGCGACAAGCAAGCCCTGTAATAGATGGTTTTAATTGAGCGTTTGTAAATAATGAAAAAGAGAAAATTAACAACACTCCAAGTAATACTTTCTTCATGAGTTTATTTTAAAAATTCGATTATGTTTGAGACTGTTTTATACTGCTAAAGTTATACCAGTCGTGAATGGTTTTTAGAAAAATAGTGTTGTTAAATAGTGAGGCGAAGAAAATTATCTATTCTTTTTTGTATTACGTCGCAACTGTTTTATTCTTTGTCCTTCTTCAGAATCTTTTATTAAGGTTGCTAGCCGTTTTAGTTTTGTTTCTTCTTGTTTAGCGCTCATCACCCACGATATTACAGGCTTTTGATAAGAAGGTGGTTGAGATTGAAAAAATTTCCACGCTTTTTTATTTTGCCTGAATTGCGTTACAAAATTTTTATCAAGCTGCAGATTATTCCTTTCGTATGAGTAAACACGTGATTTTTCTTCATCCCGCTTGCTGAACGCTTCTATTCCGGCAGCATACATCAATCCTTTCTTTGTAAGCTCTTCCACTTTTTTAATATTGATATCACTCCAAATACTGCCCGGTTTGCGTGGCGTGAATCGTATGGTATAGCTCGTTTCACCGAGCGATTTACGAATGCCATCTATCCATCCAAAACACAAAGCTTGGTCAACCGATTCAGACCATGTAATACTTGGTTTACCGGTATGAGCTTTATGAAATCCGACCAATAACTCTTTTTTCTTGTCGTAATTTCTTTCAAACCATTTTCTCAATTTAGAAGAATTGGTAAAGAATATCGGTTTCATAAGTCGGCAAATTTTATTTACAGGTATCTCTCTTTTATAATATTCACATGATGCAACTCGTGGCCTGCCAAATGATATGCTAAAGCTCTTACGCTTACTCCATGGTTGTTTGCAAATCCCATCCGTAAGAAATCTTCTTCTTTAAAACTTTTCAAGAGTGATATAGTCGCTTTTCTCACCGTTTCAAATTCTTCAAAAATATCTTTTAGCCTTCTTTCATTTGCTCTTGAGAAAGGAACATAATCATCCTGCTCAAAACCGGGCAAAGGTGTTTTATCGTTTCGTGCAATGCGCAAAGCTCTGTACGCATAAATGCGCTCATCGTCTATTATGTGAACCAAAATCTCTTTTATGTTCCATTTGCCGGGAGCATAGCGATAATCAAGCTTGTTTCGGGGAATGGACAAAATAAAACTCTTTGTTTTCTTAAAATTCCTTTCAAGATGTTTTAAAAGCAAGCCGTCGTCGGGCAGCAGTTTGATGTACATCTCTGCATAAGGATTGTATTCTCCTTGCTGGGGTTTGGGTATTTTAATCATGTGCACTTTTTTTGGGTTTGCAATTTAATTTTTTTGATAATATCATGGTTTATAAAAGAAATTTATTCGATAAACAAACTGTTTATAGCTGATAATTAAAAAGATTTTGATATAGAATGTTTGATGTTGCCGTTGTAATAAATAAATTTTTAGAGGTATCGTTCCTTTATAATATGTGTATGATGCAGTTCATGCCCCGCAATATGATAAGCCATTGCCCGTACACTTATCTTGTTTTCGTTTACAATTCCGGTGCGTAAGAATGCAGCTTCATCAAAACTTTTAAAGAGTGAGACGGTGGCTTTTCTTATAGTGTCAAACTCATTAAAAATATCTTTCAACTTTCTCTCATTACCGATTGCATAAAGAGCATATCTATCTGCATTATAACCGGGCAAGGGTGTTTTATCGTTCCGTGCAATACGCAAAGCTCTATATGTATAAACACGTTCCTCATCCATTACATGAACGAGCATTTCTTTTATCGTCCACTTATCAGGTGCGTAACGGTACTCAAGTTTTTTGCGAGGGATTGATAAGATGAAATTTTTTGTTCTCTTAAAATTGTTGATCAGGTGTTTAATAATTTCCCCGTCAGCCGGCAATAGATGAATGTACGGCAAGGCATCGCAGTTGAACTCGTCATCTCGCGGCTTTTCAACTTTAATCATAGGTGCAGCGGTTTTTTTCTCAGGTGCAAAAATAACCCACATTGATTATTTTGCCGAAGAGGGGCAAGGCATACACGCCTATGTTAGACACTATTTCTAAATGGTATAGTCACTTGGTGTGACCAATAAATTGCAAGTATCAAACATAGCCTTTCCTAATTCGACCCTATTTTAATTGGTGAAGGTCATTATGCTGGTATTATATCGAGTGCCTTTATTTGCGATTTATATTCTTTGGGAAGAAGCAATGCTTTAAGAAGCCTGTCTAACTTAATGTTGCGGCTTAATTTATAGAGAGGAACTGCCGGTGCCAGCAAAGAAAACTTTTTGAACCCGAGCTTCTGTTTTACCTGCTTTGGTGCCACAAGAATTTGCGACTCGAGTAGAATTTTGTATCGCACAAAACCAAGTTGTCTGTTATATTGTTTGTAAAGGTCTATGGTGTAATTACTTTTTTTGAGGTCGTTTTTAAGATGCTGTTCACGTGCGATTAACCACTCGTTATAATTTGAAGGCAGATTCTTTATGCGCATTCTGGATCCAACCCTGTAAAACACATCAAAGACATCTTGTTTTTCTGCGGGTGTAAGTTTTCTTTCGAGCAATTCAAAAGCAGCGATGGAATAATGAATAAGCATAAAGAGCACATCGCGATAAGCCCAATCGGGGATAGATGCACCGCGACTTTTTTCAATGTCGGAATGAATAGAAGTTATTTTATCTATAGCAGCAAACGCATCTTCCTCTTGTGAAAAAACTATTTCCCTTGCATATTCAACGGTTGAAAATAGTCTGCCAATAGGATCTGTAGGAATTTTTCCTGTATAATACAACCAATCCACCGCTTTGTTCAATGCAAACTCGGCTGCAGAACCGGCAAAGATGAAAAGAATAGTATCACTCTTACTCCAAATTTTTCTAACAATAGATGCCTTATCTACAAAAAATTTCATATCGCAAACAAAGTTGAGGAATTTTTTTCCCTGCATTGTTATAAAACTTTTAAGAATGAGATGGTGTGCTGAATTAAATCTTATCGAAGGCATCGTTTTTGCGTAATTAGAAGTGGCATGTTTATGCACTGCATGTTATGTTTGTGCAGTGTTTAACTATTGCCTTGAGCAGTTGAATATTCAATGAAAAACATTTTGCTAACTATGAAACAGTTCATTATTTTTTGCTTAGCTGTATTGAACACTCTTGCGGTTTTTGCGCAGGATTCTTCTAATGCCCAAAACGTGCGGGATACCACTACAAATAAGCCCGCTTACCAATCAGGAATTGCAAGCCCATCGGCGCCACAAGCATCTTTTCAAAAGCCTGCATCTCCTTATAAAATAAAATTTGCAGCAGATGCGCCTATAATAGCAGCAGGTGTTGGATTAAGCGCGTTTGGTGTTCATTTGATTGAAAAAAAAGATCCATTAACAGAGGAAAAACTCGCAGCGATGAGCAAGGACGATCTCCCGTTTTTCGATCGGGGCAATGCGGGATATTACAATGAGTCTATTGACAAAGCCAGTTATATTCCGTTCCATGCTTCGTTTGCTATGCCGGTTGCGTTAATGCTGATTAATAAGAATGAAAGGCAACATGCAGGTCAAGTGCTCGTGATGTACACTGAAACTATGGCAATTACCGGCGCTTTGTTTACTATATCGGCGGGCACGATTAATCGCAGCAGACCTTTTGTTTATGGTACAAAAGCGCCGCTTGATAAAAGGCTTGATAAAGATGCAAGGCGTTCCTTCTATGCGGGTCATACCGCAGCTTCTGCCGCGGCAACTTTTTTTATGGCAAGAGTTTTCAGTGATTTCAATCCTGATTCAAAAGCACGTCCTTATGTATGGACTGTTGCGGCAATTGTTCCTGCAGTGGTTGGTTACATGCGATATGAAGCGGGTCATCACTTCTTGAGCGATAATGTTGTGGGTTATGGCATTGGTGCCGCAGCAGGAATTTTGGTTCCAAAATTTCACCGGGTTAAAGCCTTTAATAATGTAAGCATGGTGCCTTACATTGGAGATAACTACAGAGGCATAACATTTACTTATCGCATTACATCTTCAACAGGTAAGTAGTGCTAAGAGAGGCTTGTCCTCGTTAGTTGGTCAAAGGTTTTATTCGACACGTTTTGTTGTGAGATGGTATGACCAGCTTGCTCTATGGTGATTATTATAAAATTTATCGTCAACTCTACTGTTCTAAACGCAGTTCCATTCCTTTTGCTGCCGATTTCAAGCGCGGTTTTCTCAAATCACTTAGTACTACAAATTATTGCGTTCTCTGCGCCACTCCGTGTCCTTTGCATCTTTTTAATAGGATGCAGAGATCGCAAAGAAGACGCAAAGTACGCAAGGTGTTGCGCCTTAGGGAAGATATTTATATCATTGGAACGGTGGGTAAACTGCTGCTTATTTATTCTTTTGAGGGAGAACTAAAAAATATTCAGGAACTTAAAGGAAAATATTTGTGCAGCCCGAAGGTATTTGTATAACAGCGAATGGAAATATGTACATATCAAATAAAGGACGAGATGGGAAGGGAAATATTTTATTATTTAAACCTCTAAAGGGAGACTTTTGAAAGTCGCGACAGAAGCGAGGTTGCGAGGTGAACTTGAGGAGTGTGATTTTGTGTTTGTATGAATCGTGATGCAGATGATTGATGTGAGTTGAATAAAATACTGATGTTGAAATTTTGTTTGATGCCGATTGAAAAGACAAGCTGGATTCCCCTCCTTGGAGGGGCAGGGGTGGGTTGTTAGAACCGAAACGATTAAAAATTTTTGTTGCGAACATTTGCATCGGAAACTGAAGATGCACAAAAATTTAAAGATAAAGTGATTGCGACGCAAGGGACGATGCCATAAAAAACAGCAGTTGGTAGCAAAAAAATTATCTAAAAACAAAAAAATGAAAAAGAAATTTTACTGCGTGTTCTGTGTGTGTTTGATTTTGTGTTTGCATGAAATAAAAGCGCAAACGAATCAAAACAAACATGATACCGTTGTAACTGCAAATATCAACTACAACAAAGCAGGCTCGCTTAAAAAATTATTTTTTGGCAAGCACTACCGCAAAGAATGGGCAGAACCAGTTGCGATAAAAGTGTTGAATTTAGATTCTGTAGCAGGCGGTTTAATTGCAATAAAAGCAGGCGGCGGGCATCAAACAAAATCGTTGCGATTACAGGGCGCCGACGGCAAAGAATATGTACTGCGCTCTGTAAACAAAGACCCCACAAAAGCATTGCCGCCGGAATTCGTTGGAACATTTGCTGCAGATATTGTACAAGATCAAATATCATCATCGAATCCTTACGCGCCAATCGCCGTTGCAGCACTCGCAGAAGCAGCAGGGATATATCACACCACTCCTGAAATTGTTTATGTGCCTGCATCTCCGCGCCTCGACACTTTCATCAACGACTTTGCAAACACCGTTTGTTTGTTTGAAGAGCGACCTTCGGGGGATGACGAAAAGAATAACGCAGCATTCGGATATGCAAAGAACATCATCAACTCAGAAAAGCTTGAAGAAAGATTATACTTGGATAACACACAGCGCGTGGATCAAAAAGCTTTTTTGAAAGCACGATTGTTCGACATGTTGATAGGCGATTGGGACAGGCATCAGGATCAATGGGTGTGGGCTGCATTTAAAGATGATAGTAAAACAATTTACAAACCCATACCACGAGACCGTGATCAGGCATTTGCAAAACTCGATGGCATAATTCCTTCTATGGCGCAAAAACCTTGGGCAATCCGCTCAACAAAAAATTTTGATTATAAAATTCATGATGTTTCCGGTTTAATGATGAGCGGAACTTTTCTCGATCGCAACTTTTTAAATGAGCTTACATTGCCGGACTGGCTTTTTGTATGCACATCATTACAACAATCTTTAACGGATGAAAAAATAGAAGCAGCATTTAAATTGTTGCCTGCAAACATTTATGAACTGCATGGAAAAGAAACCATCGCTAAATTGAAACAACGCAGAGATAATTTGCAACAATCGGCAAAAGACTATTATTATTTTCTTTCAAAAGAAGTGAATGTTGTTGGCACTATGCAGAAAGAATTTTTTGAAGTTACAAGAATGAATGATGACTCAACAAAAGTTGCTGTGTACAGAGTTGATAACAGTGGCAATCCTTCTCAAACCATTTACCGGCGTGTGTTTGAGAATGCAGATACAAAAGAAATAAGATTGTATGGATTTGGAGGTGATGATAAATTCAACATAACAGGGAATGCCGACAGAAGTATTTTGATAAGAGTAATCGGTGGTAACGGAACAGACAGTGTTATTGATAATTCAACAGTTAATGGGGGCGGAAATAGAACAAAGTTGTACGACAATAATGAAAATACTTTTAGCAATGGCAAAGGAGTAAAAAGATATATTTCACAAGACACACTAAAAAATAATTACACAAGACAATTGTTTAAGTATGATTATATCGCGCCAAAAATTACTCCCGGTTATAATCCTGATGATGGTGTATATCTTGGTGGTGGTATTATTTCTAAAAAACAACAATTTGGCAAAGCTCCGTACGGTTATATGCAAACAATTGCCGGCAACTATGCTTTTAAAACAAGCGCATATAATTTTTGGTACGAAGGGATTTTTAAAGAAGCTGTGGGCAAATGGGATTTACATCTTAAGGCAGAAATAAACGCTCCGAATTATGTTTTGAATTTTTATGGTGAAGGAAATGAAACGATAAAGTATGAAGACGATAAAAATTATTATCGTGTAAGAGCAAACGAATGGACTGTATCGCCATCGCTTTACAGGCAAACAGGTAAACATCAAACGTTTGGTTTTGGCTTCGATTATCAATCGGTGAAAATAGAAAGAAGTGAAGGGCGGTTTATCAGCGATGTTTATGGTAAGCTCGATTCGAGTGTTTTCAGCAGAAAACATTTTGCAGGTGCATTTGTAAATTACCAATTCAATACTACAGATAATGTGTTGTATCCCCGCCGCGGAGTAAGGTTGAATTCACAGGTTGAGTTTATACAAAATCTTAAAGAGAGCAATACCAACTTTGCACACCTCTCTTCTGACTTTTCTTTTTTTGTTTCGCATCGCGCTCTTACTGCTGCATTTCGTGTTGGCGCTGCAACTAATGTTGGTGATGATTTTGAATTTTATCAGGCAAATACATTGGGTGGCACTGCCAATCTTCGCGGTTATCGCCGCTCAAGGTTTGCAGGAAAAACAAGCTTGTATCAAAACGCAGAGTTACGTTACAAGTTCAACGACATCAAAGGATATTTCTTGAGAGGTAACTGGGGCTTGCTTGCTTTTTTTGATAATGGCAGAGTGTGGATTCCCGAAGAATCATCCAACAAATGGCATTACGGTTATGGCGGCGGTGTTTGGTTTTTGCCATACAATAAAATTGCATTCACCGCAACGTATGGAATTTCTAAAGAAGACAAATTGGTGTATATAAAAGCTGGATTCTTCTTTTAGAATAGGGTAATAAAACCAAAAGAAATCTAACATTCGGTTTTGGGACTTGGGACTCAAGCGACATCCAATTTCCCACAAGTCACTATTGTCCCACGATTTAATAAAAAGCACATTCAAATTTTATGAAAGACAATTTCTCTACTCAATCAGAATTATACGCAAGGTTTCGACCCACATATCCTGAAGAGCTTTATCAATTTTTATATTCACTTGTAGAAACAAAAGACACAGCATGGGATTGCGGAACGGGAAACGGACAAGTAGCCCAAGAGTTGTCAAAACATTTTAAAGAGGTGTATGCAACAGACATAAGTGAGAAACAAATAAGGAATGCAATACAACGAAATAACATTTTTTATAAAGGGGAGAGTGCTGAAAAAACTTCTTTTCCTGATAAAACTTTCGACCTTATCACTGTTGCGCAAGCAATTCACTGGTTCAACTTTGATTTATTTTATAAAGAAGTAAAAAGGACGATTAAACCAAACGGAATACTTGCAGTGATTGGTTACGGTCTTCTCAACATAGACGAGGAAACCGATAAAATCATCACTAAGTTTTATCATGAAATAGTCGGCACATACTGGGATAAAGAAAGAAAGTATGTTGATGAAGATTATCAAACCATTCCGTTTCCTTTCAAAGAAATTAAAGCGCCTCAACTATACAACACTTATAAATGGAGTTTGGAACAACTGATTGGATATTTAAACACATGGTCTGCTGTGCAACATTATATTAATGCAAACAATCAAAATCCTGTTGAGCTTGTGTATGAAGATTTGCAAGAGATATGGAAAGGTAAAACAACTAAAACGGTAAAGTTCCCGATTCTTTTGAGAATAGCGAGATTGTGAAAATTGTTGATGTTTCATTTTCAAAAATTGTTTTAGTCACAAATTGAAACGGAAATGTAACATGAATCGGATAGATGAATAAAGTTCAGAACGATGAAGGGAGTGACCCCGAGGCAGCACGCAAACCTTTCTCGGGCAGGCACAACAGACGATGATTAAAGAACAAAAAGCTCGTCCCATAAAAAATCGTATATCAGACATCGGAAATCAGACATCAGAAATTAAATCTTCTTGTGCTTCCACTTTCCGCTTCGGACGTACAATATAGACGGAACTAAAATGCAAGTCCAGTAAACCCATTCGCTTGTCCAGCCCATTGCAGTGGAAAGATTTAATTGCTCAAGAATAATGTATATATAAATGGAATAAATAGTAATGGCAAATATTTCGATAGCAAGATTTACTCTTGTGTTGCCGGTACCAATTACTGCATTAAGCCATATACTTGCGCACGCCATAAAAAGCATTGCAACAGATACAACTCGTACAACAGGAATAGCTTCCAAGATAAAATCTTCGCCTTGCGCATACATATGCATAGGCAAGCCGGGCGCAAGATTCAAAAGCAGGAAGACACAAAACGAAAAGCCAAAGCTTAGCTTCATTATTTTTAAAACAAGTTCTATAACGCGATGTTGCAACCCCTGACCAATTATATTACTCACCATTGAATTTGCTGTTGATGCAAATGCCCAAGTTGCGCAACCAAAAAATCCAAAAATATTTCTCATGATGTTGGAAATAGCAAGTGCTCTTTCACCATGATGTTCGATAAGGATGTAAAAAAATTCCCAGCTCGATAAGCTTATTACATACTGAACAATCAGCGGCAGTGATTGAACAAGTATAAGCTTTGTATTCTTTGCATCGAAAGGATATTTTTCAAAAAGTTTTAGTTGCTTGCCCAAACCTCGTTTATGCATTACAGCAAATATTACAAACAATCCGGTTGCTTCTGCAATAATAGACGCATACGCAGCACCGTTAAAACCAAGTTTTGGTAACCAGAAATTACCGTATATCAAACCGTAGTCAAATGCAATGTTGGTAATGGTTTCAGCGAGGGTGCCTGTAACAAGGTAGCGGCTGTTGTTGGTGCCTACAAGCAGTGCATTGCGCATTTGATAGACGTACAAAAAAGGAAGTCCCCAAATTCTTATGTATAAAAAATGCACCGCCATTTTCACATTCGATTCATTGTGCAGCGCAACGGCAAGAATTGAAGGCGCAACAAAATATGTGAACGCAATACTAAACGCAGAAAACAAAAGTGATATGCGAATACCTTGATTAAACAGATTACCGATTTCATGAATTCTGTTTTCGCCTGCTCGTCTTGAAATAAGCGCCTGAACGCCATTGTTCAAGCCAACGCCGATTACCGCAAACACCAAATAATACACGCCGGTAATTCCTGCAACTGCAAGCGGTTGTTCACCAAGCCCTCCAAGAAAAATATTGTTGGTAATAAAATTTATTTGCGGCACGAGAATAGAAGCAGCAATAGGCAAAGCAATTTTTAAAATTTGCCTGTTGGTTATTTCAACCTGTAAATTAAGTTTTGCTGTTTCCATGTTACACGAATTACACCAATTAACTAATTAACCGATAAACTAATTACCCAATTAAAAAAATGCCTGCGAAGGTAATAATGAAATTTATTTTTTGGTGACGGGCTTTTGTTCTTTTATGATCGCTTGTTGTGTCACTCACCTTAGTTTACTTTGAAGATGCAGAAAAAGATGAAGATCCGAAGTGCTTTTTTAAATTTAACTGGGCGAAAATTAAGAATCGAATTATAGAAGAAGTTAGAAAACTGTAGCATTAACCCTTTTTTCTTGTACACGATAATAAGATGGTTGAATAACTTACTCTATCTATTCTTCAGCACCAAATACTCTAACAGCAATGCATCATTATAGGCAGGACAATAGTGATAGAATAACCAAATGTCTTTACTTGTCGCATATTTTCTAAATGCATCACGAAAATAGGAAGGTACATTACCAACAAAAAAAGAAAAATCATTTTTCTCAATTTTCTTCTCTATTTCGTTTATCTGTGGCAGCGCAATTGACGGTGGCACATAACCCCACTTTAAGATAGCGCTGCTTAAAATAAAGTTTTCGAGAATGTTATCAGAATGTATAAGCTCGTTTGCTGCATCGGTTATCAATTTCGTCTTTAGTTCTTCGAGCTGCGGAATTTTTTTTATGCTCATTAACCTTGCTATATGATAAAGTATCAGCGAAGTTTTTGGGTAATAAGGAGAAGCATAAATCGGTTGACTGATGTGATAATTATTCTTAATTGTTTGTACAATTACTTCAAGGCTCGCGGAATCTGCTTTTGTCCATTCTAAGTTGTACATCTGAACAAAACATAAAATGTTGCACAGCACACTTGCATCAAACACCACAGGAAATTTTTTCCCAAACCATGTGGAGTATGCAGGAAGATCGTCGTATTCTTTTAAAACAGAACGCACTTTATTGGAATCGGTATTTGTATAATATTGCATTAAATCATGAACTTTTTCTCCAGTTGAGTCATCTGCATCAAGCGCTAACAGTGAAAGCACTGTATCATCCATATCGTCAGGTAATCTTATTTTGTTCCCGATGAATGTTAATGCATAAGGATATTTATAAGCCGAATCTGTTCTCCAGAAATTGTAAGTGTTTCTTCCGTTTTTGTTTTTGAATTTGTGAAAGAGTGGTTTTGCATTAAAGAGAATGGAATCAATTAACAGTTGGTCTTCTTTATTTACATAAGGCTTTATTTCATTGAGTGTATAAGAGACAAGCCCGTTGTAAAAAATATTGTTGTCTTTTTTTATAGATGAAAATATTTCATCATCGGAAATGTAAGAAGGAAAAATGCCTTTCAAAAAAAATCTGTCTTTATATACTTGTTGCGCTGCAATTCTTTTAATGAGATAATGAATGAGTACACTGTCCTGCGCAGCACAAGACTTTATTAAAGTGCAATTAGAGGAGATAAAAAGAAGTATGCAAAATTTTATTCTCATTAAGAAGAATAAAATAACTGAATTTATTTGGATTGAAACGGTTAGCTGAATAGAAAATTAAACGTACAAGAGTGCGACGCAACAGAAGCTAAATAGTTATTCATAAGTTAGGCACATAAAAAAGAAAAAAAATACCTCACAACTGCAAATGAACTTACTGCAAAATATTTCTGCTTATCACAATCCTTTGCACTTCGCTGGTGCCTTCGTATATCTGTGTAATTTTTGCATCACGCATTAAACGCTCTACATGATATTCTTTTACGTAACCATAACCACCATGTATTTGCACTGCTTCGGTTGTTGCCCACATGGCCGTTTCGCTTGCATACACTTTTGCCATTGAACTGCTCAATGTGTAATCTTCTTTCTGATCTTTTTGCCACGCCGCTTTTAAACACAATAAACGCGCTGCATTAATGCGTGTAGCCATGTCTGCAAGCTTAAACTGAATAGCCTGATGATGCATTATCTCTTTTCCAAAAGCCTTGCGTTCTTTCGAGTACTTCAATGAAAATTCATAAGCACCACTTGCAATGCCAAGCGCCTGCGATGCAATACCAATGCGACCACCAGCCAATGTCTTCATCGCGAACTTGAAACCAAAACCATCTTCTCCTAATCTATTTTCTTTCGGAACTTTTACATCATTAAACGACACGCTTGTTGTATCGCTTGCACGAATGCCAAGTTTATTTTCTTTCGGACCAACTGTTACACCATTCCAATTTCTCTCCACAATAAAAGTGTTAATGCCTCTTGAACCTTTTGCCGCATCTGTTTGCGCCATCACCAAATAAATACTTGCAGTTGAACCGTTCGTTATCCAATTTTTTGTTCCGTTAAGTAAATAATAAGCACCTTTATCTTCTGCTGTGGTACGTTGCGATGTGGCATCGCTTCCCGCTTCGGGTTCGCTTAATAAAAAAGCACCGATATATAGGTCACCATCTTTTTTACCCTGTGCAAGCGGTGTCAAATATTTTTGCTTTTGTTCTTCGGTTCCATAGGCTTCTAAACCCCAGCAAACAAGACTGTTGTTTACGCTCATGCATACACTTACACTTGCATCTATCTTGCTTATTTCTTCCATGGCAAGCACATAGCTTATGGTATCCATTCCAGCCCCTCCATATTCAGGTTTTACCATCATTCCCATAAAACCAAGATCGGCTAACTGCATGATTTGCTTGTGAGGAAATATTTTGTGTTCATCTCTTTCTATAACGCCGGGCAAACATTCACTTACTGCAAAATCACGTGCGGCTTTTTGAATCATTAAATGTTCTTCGCTTAACTGAAAATCCATGTAGGTTTTATTTTGAGACCGCAAAAGTAATAGAAAGCTAACAATTGATAGTGCTTAATTTATAAACACGAATTATACGAATTACACAAATGAACAATTGCACGAACGATCACGAATTGATTTGAAATTGTTAGGTCAGACGATGCAAGCCGTAATTTCACGAGGTTAAGTCTTCTTTCTTAAATACAGTTTCAATCTTCTTCAAAGTTTTTTTGATGTCAATTCCTTTACCGAGAACGCCCGTGAAAATATCGCCCTGTTCTTTTACACGGTCAACCGCATTCAATATGGTGAAGTTTTGAATTTTAAGCCCTTTCTTTACCTCTTCCCAATGCAAAGGCATAGATACAGTTGCATCGGGTTTTGGTCTTAGCGAATATGGTGCAGCAAGTGTTGCCTGTGGACGGTTTTGCAAAAAATCAAGATAAATGCAGCCTTTTCGTTTTTCGGTGAGGCGCTCGATGCTCGTAAACTTTGGGATTTGTGCATGAACAATTTTTACAAGCACCCGCGCAAACTCCTTTGAATCTTCATAAGTATATTTTGCACCGAGCGGAATATAAATGTGCAAGCCTGTTGAGCCCGATGTTTTGCAATAGTTGGGCACATCAATAGCATCGAGTACCTGCTTTGTTACCAGCGCCGCTTCGATGACTTGGTTAAAAGGATTTTTGTCGGGGTCGAGATCAATGATGCACCAATCTGGGTTATCGGGTTTTTGAGCACGGCTGCTCCACGGATGCATTTCAATGCCGCCGATTGATGCAATGTAGAGCAGGCTTGCTTCATCGGTGCACACAAGAAAATTTCTGTTGCCGCCTCTTTCGCTTGAATAAGGAAACTTTTGAATCCAGTCGGGCACTTTATCGGTAACATCTTTTTGATAGAAACTTTCTCCTTCGATGCCGTTCGGATAACGTATTAGTGTTTGCGGACGGTCTTTCATATAGGGCAACATAAAAGGCGCCACCTGATAATAATAATTAATAACATCGCGTTTGGTTATTTTTCCTTTAGGGAAATATATTTTATTAAGGTTTCCAAATTTTATATCGTGCCCGTTGATGTCTCTAACCTGCGATGCATCTTTCGGATTGAGTAAAGTTTTTCTTTCTTTCTTTGTTGATGCCACAAATAATTTTTTAGTGAGAGGATTAGCTTTTGCTTTACCCTCCGAAGTTACAAATGAAGTTCTTTTTTCCGCTTTCCGTTTTAAAGCGCGGCTGAGAGTTGGGGTCAAAAGATCTTCCGTATGTTTTGGTTTTTCCCGAACCACTTCTTCCGCATTCTTATCTTCACGCAACCCTTTAAATGACGGATGTCGCAAACTTCCATCGTTGGTTAAAGTGCGATAACTTATTTCGGCAACAATTTTTGGTTTTACCCATGTAACCTCCGCTTTTGGCGGATTGGGTCTGAACCGTGATGGTTTATTGTATTCCGGAATTTCATTAAATGGGCATACCGGTGTTATAAGAGGCTTTAGTTTTTCAAGAATTTCTGTTTGAAGTTTATCAGAAAAGCCTGTACCTACCGGTCCTATAAAATGAAACTCATCATTCTCCCATAAACCCATCAGCAAAGCACTAAATTTTTTTGAAGTATTTTCATTGCGGGTGTATCCGCCAATGATTGCTTCCTGTCTTTTTTCTGTTTTAATCTTAAGCCAATCTTTTGTACGAGTATCAGGAATATAAATGCTGTTTAATTTTTTAGCAATCATGCCTTCGAGATGCATTTCTTTTGCCACTTCAAAAAAATCTGCAGCGCCTGTTTCAAAACTTTCGCTAATACGAATAATGCTGGATGGAGGCTTGAGTGTTTTCAACATTTCGCGCCGCTCCGTTAGCGGCAACTCCATTAAGTTGTAGCCGTTGAACCACAACACATCAAAAAGATAATAGACTAATTCACCATCCGCCTCACTTCGCCATGTTTGAAGGTCATTAAAGTTCGATACCCCTTTTTCATTTACGACAATTATTTCACCGTCAACCACGGCATTTATTTTCCATTGCTTTAAAGCATTGTAAATAGGATAAAATTTTTCATTGAATGATTTGTTATTTCGTGAGCGAATTTCAACATCGCCTTTATTTAAATACGCAAGTGCACGGAAGCCATCCCATTTTACTTCATATAACCAACCCGGCTCATCAAATGGTTCATCAACCAATGTTGCAAGCATCGGTTTTATATCAGCAGGAAATGGAGCATTCTTTCCATTCTTAATAAAAGTTTCAACTGAGTGAGATATAGTTTTATTCTTTGCAGGCATAAAATAAGCATTCAGAATATCTTATATAATCCTCATGCCAAGCGAAGAATTGATGCTATAATCCCGTTTAAATAAAAGGAAAATATATTTTTTCTGTGACAAAACGTTGCTACCAAAGTTGATGTTTGAATGCCAGTTATTAAAGTTGGAAATGGTTAGCCTGCGTAAATAAGCAACAACAACTGCATTCAAACATTATAAAATATAAAATGTGAATATTTTTTGTTAATCAAAATAGTTTTGTGTGTAAATTGCCTTTTATATATGAATATTATAAATATTTATAATTTAATAAGAGCTTTTATTTTAAAACAAAAAAGTACAGCGCTAAAAAAAACCTTCTTCCTAAGGTTTAAAGCACTGTACTGATTTCTAATTTAAAACCTATACAATGTTAAGAAAATTTACGGCAACCACAGCAGCTACAGTTATTTCTTTAACTGTACTCGCACAAGATTCAAGTTCTACTGCTTCATCTTTTAAACTATCTGGTTCAGCAGATGTTTATTATCGCTACAATTTCAACAACCCTAAGATTCCCCCTGCACTTAATTATAATAATCTTACAAGCTTTACAAATTCTCACAACTCATTTGAGTTGGGAATGGCTTCAATTAAAGCTGAACACAGCATCGGGAAAGTGGGAATGGTAGCGGATTTAGGATTCGGACAAAGAGCAGATGATTTTTCCTACACGGATTACTCAGGCAACAGCGTAAGCAGGTTTGCTATTAAACAACTGTACCTTACTTATGCCCCCTCCGACAAAATAAAATTCACATTTGGAGAATGGGCAACCCACATTGGTTACGAGTTGGTTGATGCTTACTTAAACAGAAACTATAGTATGAGCTATATGTTTTCTTATGGTCCGTTCTTACATGCCGGTATAAAAGCAGATATTTCTTTGGGCGGAAAAAATGCTTTGATGGTAGGCATTGCAAATCCTACAGATTTTAAAACTGCACCTCACATGCCAAAGACAATCATTGCACAATTTGCAACCGCTTCAAGTGATGATAAATTGAAGGCATACTTGAATTTTCAAGGAGGCAAACAAACAGATTCAGCAAAGCTGTACCAAGGGGATGTGGTATTAACTTATGCTGTATCTGATAAATTCAGTTTAGGATATAATGGAACATTACAATCAAGAAGTTCAAGGCTCAACGGCAAATGGGGCGATGGAAACTCTTGGTGGGGTTCTGCTTTATATGTAAATATTGATCCAATTAGTTGGTTTGGTCTTACACTTCGCAGTGAATATATCAATGATAAAAAAGAAGTGCTCGGAATCTTTGGAGAAAATGGCAGCGGCTTTGAATCAACACTTAGCGCCAATTTCAAAATTGATAACCTCACGATTATTCCTGAATTCAGACTTGATCATGCCAAGAATAACGTGTTCTATAAATCAGAAACAGAAGGAACAAAATCAACAGGTTCATTTATCCTTGCTGCAACCTATCATTTTTAAAACGCATTAAAACTTCCATATTATGGGTAAGCCAAAAACAAGCCAGATCGTGCCTTTTATCGTGCTGGCGATTATTTCAATTGCAGCCATATTTACCCCTTCGCTCCCTCTTTTTAACGATAACGGTAAATACAGTTCGGCTGATATTGCATGGTTAATTGTAGCCACTGCTCTTGTATTTTTAATGACTCCCGGTTTAGCTTTTTTCTATGGTGGAATGGTTCACAGAAAAAATGTTCTTTCTACCATGATAAAAAGCCTTATTGCCGCAGGTGTTGTAAGTGTGGTGTGGGTAGTAGTTGGGTATAGTCTTTGTTTTGGAAGCGATATTGGCGGCTTTATAGGCAATCCGACTTCGCATTTCTTTTTCAAAGATGTGGCTTCTGGTGCACCGTGGAGTCTTGCTCCAACAATACCTTTAACGCTCTTTGCATTATTTCAGTTAATGTTTGCGGTTATAACGCCGGGTCTTGTAGTGGGCGCGGTGGCAGAGCGTATCCGTTTTACTGCATATGTTTTGTTTACGGTTTTATTTAGTCTTTTGGTATATGCCCCGTTAGCGCATTGGTCATGGCATCCTGATGGTTTTCTCGCAAAGATGGGTGCGCTTGATTTTGCGGGTGGTACAGTGGTGCATATTTCAGCAGGCTGTGCCGCACTTGCCGGAGCGCTTGTTTTAAAACGCAGAAAAGTGCATATAGCAAGAAAAGAAGTTCCGCCTGCTAATATTCCTTATGTCTTAATTGGTACCGGTTTACTATGGTTTGGCTGGTTTGGATTTAACGCAGGCTCTGCAGGAGCGGCAAATGCGCTTTCCGTATCGGCTTTTGCAACAACCAATACAGCGGCTGCTGCTGCGGGTCTTTCATGGATGTTCTTTGATGTAATGAAAGGCAAAAAGCCATCGGTTTTAGGATTTTGTATAGGTGCGGTTGTAGGGCTTGTAGCCATAACGCCTGCAGCAGGTTTTGTAGCTATTCCCCAAAGTATTTTTATAGGAGTTGTAGCGGCGATTGTTTCCAATATTGCAGTGTATTACAAATCAAAATCAAGCATTGATGATACACTTGATGTATTTCCTTGTCATGGAATCGGGGGCATGGTTGGTATGCTTATGACAGGGCTTTTTGCAACCAAGACGGTAAATTCTGCAGGCAATGACGGACTTTTTTACGGCAACGCGGCATTTTTCTTTACACAGGTAAAAGCTATGGCTATAGCGGTCACTTATAGTTTTGTTGTGTCGTATCTCATTTTTAAATTCATCAATTTTATTCTGCCATTGCGTGTTTCTGAAACAGATGAAGATCTTGGGTTGGATGAAAGTCAGCACAACGAAAAATATGTTCAGGGCACTTTGCTTGTAAAGGGCGATGGAGCTTTACAGGAAAAACGCAATCCCGAACTACATTAGAACATTATTGAAGATAATCCTTAATCAACCCTTGAAACAATCATAAAAACTTTTTTTGTTTTTGAAGTAATCAAGCTCAAAAAACGCTCCCCATGTCTATGGGGAGCTCTTTTTATAAATAGTCTTATTATCTATTCAGAAAAAGTGCATTCCCAAATGATGCTCACACTTGATTAAAGTCGTTGAAAAAATTCCTCATTTGCTGTTATGTGGTAGAATAAATATTTCTGAAAAAAATTTTCATCTGCAGAAAAATTGTTTAGAACGAAATTTAAAAATGGCACATATTTTTATATGAATCTTATAAACCGCGTTAAACTTTTTTAAAACAAAATACTGCACCTATGACTATTACATTTACTCACAAAGGCGAGAAAATCAGCGGCAAAGTAATCAGCAGTGAAGCTGTTAACATAGCGATCGTTTTTCCGGAAAAGAATTTAGGAGAACTTGGTTGGTCGCACTGCTTTCAAAGGAAGAAAAACGAATGGACGAGTGAAACATTTCTAAAAGAAAAATATCCTGCCACATATTTAGATATGCTATCACAACTTAATTCGTTGTGATGCAGGAAATGAAAACCACAGTGAAAATTTTTTTAGTTTGATTGTTTTTCCGGCAAACCAATAACAAACGTTGCACCTTCGTTTAATTTGCTGTTGGCAGTGATAAAGCCATTGTGCTTTTCAATAATTTTTTTACAGATAGATAATCCAACGCCAGAACCTTCGTATTCGTGATAGCTGTGCAATCTTTTGAATACGCGAAAAATTTCATCAGAATATTTTGAATCGAAACCAATACCATTATCTGTAACAACAATTTTGTAATAATTTACATCGAGCGGTTTGTTCCCATTGATTTGTGAGGGCGTTAATTTTTCCGAAGAAATATTGATGACGGGAGGACAATCTTTTCTTCTGAACTTAATGGAGTTGTTGATTAGATTATAGAAAAGCTGCCTCATTAAAACCGGAATGGCAGGAACTCGTGGTAAATGTTGCACGTTCACTTGAGCTTTTGTTTTTTCAATTTCAACCTCAAGTTCAATAAGCGTTTCATTCACAAGCGTGTTGAGATCGGCTTCTATGAAATCGTCGGTATTTATATCATGACGTGAAAAACGCAGTAAATCATTTATCAATGCTTGCATGCGTTGTGATGATCCAATAATTTTTTGCAGATACCTCGAAACTTCGTCATCAACAGTGCCCGTTAATAAAATTTTATCGCTGAAGAGCATAATCTTTCTAAGTGGTTCCTGCAAATCGTGCGATGCAACAAATGCAAAGCGATCCAACTCTTCGTTCACCGTTTTTAAATGATTGTTGTTTTCAACAAGCTGTTTATTTAATAAACGAATCTTTGTTTCCGAAGCTCTTCTTTCTTCTATCTCTCTTTTCAATGAGGCATTTACTCTCAACAATTTTTGTTCGTGAATTTGCAACTGCAAATTTTTTCGATACAATTCTACAAACACACTCACTTTTGCCCTTAGCAATTCGGGATTAATTGGTTTGTAGATGTAATCCACAGCTCCCATTTGATAGCCTTTAAAAATAAATTCTTCATTGTAACTGTGAGCGGTTATGAATATAATGGGAATGCTCTTCAGCTTTTCGCGCTGATAAATAATATTGGCAGTTTCAAAGCCGTTCATGTCGGGCATTTGAACATCCATTAATATCAAAGAGAAATCGTGTTGCTGTAACAGTATCTTCAGGGCGGCACGACCCGAGTTTGCTTTTACAATGGTATAATCGTCTTTTTCCAAAAGTGTTTCAATGGAAAAAAGATTGTCTTCTCGGTCGTCAACCACTAAAATTTTTACATCTTGCTTTTGCGTATCGTTTGGATTAAGAAGCTCCATCATTTATTATTTATACATCAACTCTTATTTATATAACCACACTCTCATTAAAGATAAGAGTTGATCAATCTTTAGAGGCTTGGTTATATAATCGGATGCCCCCGCTTCAATACATTTTTCTCTGTCTCCCTTCATCGCTTTTGCAGTTACAGCAATGATAGGCAGTGATGTGTTCTTATGTTCTCTTCTTATTTTTTGTGTGGTTTCGTATCCATCCATTTCAGGCATCATAATATCCATGAGCACAATATCAATGTTGTTATTTTCGCTTAAGATGTTCATTGCCTCTTTACCGCTCTCGGCAGTAATGGTGTTGATGTTGTACCGTTCAAAGGCAGTTGTTAGCGCAAACAGATTTCTTACATCATCATCAACAACAAGCACAGTTTTGTTTGCAAGCACGTCTTTCTTCGAACGAAGATTTTCAATAAGCCTTCTCTTTTCGGGCAATAACTCTTTGTGATCAATATGCAAATGCATGATTGTTTCTTCAAGCAGGAGATCAAGAGAGTTTACATCTTTCAGCAATATACGATTTGCATATTGTTTCAGCTTTGTTCTTTCTTTTGCTGAAAAATCTTTCGCCGAATAAATAATTACGGGTGTTGACTGCAATTTCTTTATTGAATTTACTTCTATAATAAAATCCTGTCCGGCGATATCAGGCAACATGTAATCAATGATAATACAATCATATAAGTTATTCTTTATTGCATCAAGTGCTCTCATTCCTGAATTGATAACCTGAATGTCTATCAACTCGCCATTCTCCAAAATCTTTGCTATTTGAGAAGAATCAAGTTCATTGTCTTCTACTATCAGTAAACTCTTCGGCTTTCTGTTGTTGTATTCGATAATATCATTGAACAAAATTGTGAGTGCTTCATTCTTCAATGGTTTTAAATGAAAACTCCTTGCGCCTCTTTGCATGGCGAGTAACCTGTTTTCTTCCCCTGAAATAAGATGCACCGGTATGTGACGGAAGTTGATATCGTTTTTGAACAAATCGAGAATGCGCCATCCGCTTGCATCAGGAAGTTTTACATCAAGTGTTACAGCAACAGGATTGAATTTGTTGGTAAGATCAAACACTTCTGCAACGCTTGTTGCAACAACAACCTTCAAATCCATTTCATGAGCTTTCTCCATCATTATTTTTGCGAAGCGAATATCATCTTCAATCACCAAAACAATTTTATCGCTGCTTACAATATTGTTTCTGTCGTCGCCAACTTCATTGATGATTTCATTTAATGCATCGAGGTCTTTTGTTTCGGCGACTTTAATAGTTGGTACAGATTGAATAGCCACATCATCTGTTACTTCAGCAAGTTTATATTCACTAACGGTAAGGCTTGATTGTTTTTCCTTCTTAACTTCTTTTTTAACTACTGAAGAAGTGTATTCAAGCGGCAGGAACAAAGTGAATGTACTTCCGAAACCAACTTCACTTTCCAGCTCTATAGAGCCGCCCAACAATTCTGCCAAACCGCGGCTGATAGAAAGACCAAGACCAGTTCCACCATACTTGCGGCTTGTTGAACCTTCTGCCTGCTGGAACGCTTCGAAAATAATGTTTTGCTTATCTCTTGAAATACCGATACCGGTATCTTTTATTTCAAATGCAACTACACGTTTGGCGCTGTCTAAACTTAAATTGGCTTGCTTCCAGTTGTGATGCGCCTCATATACTCTGAATTTCACCTCACCTTTATCTGTAAACTTGAATGCATTTGAAAGCAGGTTCTTAAGAATTTGATTGAGACGCTGAACATCGGTTTCAAAATTATCCGGTAAGTGTTCATCCATCTCAATGCTGAACTTAAGGTTCTTGCTTTCTGAAACGTGTTTAAAGGTTGTTTCAACAAATGATGTTATTTCATTGAAGCGAACGTTGATAAAGTCTGTTGAGATGTAACCAGACTCAATCTTTGAAAGATCGAGAATATCATTAATCAATTGAATAAGATCATCGCCGCAGCTATGAATTGTCTTTGCATAACGAACTTGTTTTTCTGAAAGATTGCCTTCATGGTTTTCATAAAGCTGTTGAGCTAATATCAGGAGTGAATTTAACGGCGTGCGCAACTCATGCGACATGTTTGCAAGAAATTCTGATTTATATTTTGAAGTGAGCTGCAATTGTTCTGCTTTTTCTTCGAGTGATCTTCTTGCTTCTTCCACTTCTTTGTTTTTTGCTTCCACTTCTTCTTTTTGCTTTACAAGAAGATGTGCTTTATCCTGCAATTCTTCATTGGTTCGTCTTAATTCATCTGCGAGTGATTGAGATTGCTGCAACAAATCTTCTGTTCTTGAATTTGCTTCGATAGTATTCAAAACTATACCTATGCTTTCAGTTAACTGGCTAAGAAAATCCAAATGCGTTTCGCTGAACGTATCGAATGAGGCAAGTTCAATTACGGCTTTAATTTCTTGTTCAAATAATACAGGAAGAACGATTAGATTAAGCGGCGCAGCTTCTCCAAGACCGGAACTTATTTTTATATAATCGCTTGGAACATTCGTTAATAAAATTCTTTCTTTGTTTACTGCACATTGGCCAACTAATCCTTGCCCCAGTGCAAACTCTCTTGAAACATTTATTTCTTCACCGTAGGCATAAGCCGCAAACAATTTCAATTTCTGATTTACAAAATTTTCATCCTGCTCCAAAATATAGAACATGCCTTTCTGTGCATTTACAACTTGTGCAAGTTCGGAGAGAATGCGGCGCGTAACGGTGTTCAAATCTTTTTGTCCCTGCAACATTTGCGTGAACTTTGCAAGGTTCGATTTCAACCAGTCTTGTTCCTGGTTTCTTAAAGTTGTTTGCTTGAGGTTTGCAATCATCTGGTTGATGGTATCTTTCAATTCTTCCACCTCACCTTTTGCTTCCACGCGAATCATCTGCGTAAGATCCCCTTTTGTTACAGCAGATGCAACTTCAGAAATAGCACGCACCTGTGTTGTAAGATTTTCTGCAAGCTGGTTTACGTTCTCTGTTAAGTTTTTCCAGATACCTGAAGCGCCGGGCACACTTGCCTGACCACCCAATCTTCCTTCAACACCCACTTCACGTGCAACCGTTGTTACCTGATCGGCAAACACGGCGAGTGTATCAATCATTTCATTGATTGTATCTGTTAACTGGGCTACTTCACCGCGAGAAACAATAGAAAGTTTTTGTTTAAGATTACCTGTTGCAACCGCCGTTACAACTTTTGCAATACCACGCACTTGGTTGGTTAGGTTTGATGCCATCATGTTTACAGAATCGGTTAAATCTTTCCATGTTCCTGCAACACCTTGTACCTCTGCCTGACCGCCGAGCTTTCCTTCCGTACCTACTTCACGGGCAACACGCGTTACTTCATAAGCAAAAGAGTTCAACTGATCCACCATCGTGTTGATGGTATTTTTCAAATCAAATATTTCTCCTTTTACATCTATCGTTACTTTTTTAGAAAGGTCGCCTGATGCAACAGCTTTTGTTACCTCAGCAATATTGCGCACCTGCGATGTAAGATTACCCGTCATTTGATTCACAGAGTCAGTCAAGTCTTTCCATGTTCCTGCAACACCGGGCACGAATGCTTGGCCACCAAGTTTACCATCTGTACCTACTTCGCGAGCCACACGTGTTACTTCTGATGCAAATGCACGCAACTGATCCACCATCGTGTTGAGTGTTTCTTTCAATTGCAAAATTTCTCCGCGTACGTCCACTGTAATTTTTCTCGACATATCTCCATTTGCAACTGCGATAGCCACATCTGCAATGTTGCGCACCTGTGCTGTAAGATTACCAGCCATCTGATTCACAGAGTCAGTTAAATCTTTCCATGTACCTGCAACACCGGGCACGAATGCTTGCCCGCCAAGTTTACCATCAGTACCTACTTCACGAGCCACGCGTGTTACTTCCGATGCGAATGCACGAAGTTGTTCCACCATCGTGTTGATGGTATTTTTCAACTCAAGAATTTCACCTTTTACATCCACTTCAATTTTGCGCGAAAGGTCACCATTTGCAACAGCCGTGGTAACCTCTGCAATATTTCTTACTTGTGAAGTAAGATTCGATGCCATTTTATTTACAGAATCAGTAAGGTCTTTCCAAAGTCCTTCTACACCGGGCACATCGGCTTGACCACCAAGCTTACCTTCAGAACCTACTTCACGTGCCACACGGAATACTTCCGAACCAAATGAATTCAACTGATCAACCATTGTGTTGATGGTGTTCTTCAACTCAAGAATTTCCCCCTTAACATCCACAGTAATTTTTCTTGATAAATCACCTTTTGCAACGGCAGTTGTTACTTCTGCAATATTTCGTACTTGCCCTGTTAAGTTTGAACCCATTTGATTTACAGACTCGGTAAGGTCTTTCCATGTGCCACCAACGCCCTGCACTTTTGCCTGACCGCCGAGTTTTCCTTCTGTTCCCACTTCAAGCGCCACACGTGTTACTTCTGATGCGAATGAGTTTAGCTGGTCAACCATTGTATTGATGGTTTTCTTCAACTCCAATATTTCACCTTCAACATTTACCGTAATTTTTTTAGAGAGGTCACCGTTTGCAACAGCAGTAGTCACTTCTGCAATATTTCTTACCTGACCTGTAAGATTTGATGCCATTTGATTTACAGAATCAGTAAGGTCTTTCCATGTTCCACCAACGCCCTGCACTTTCGCCTGACCACCAAGCTTTCCTTCTGTTCCTACTTCAAGTGCCACACGCGTTACTTCCGATGCAAATGAATTCAACTGATCAACCATCGTGTTGATGGTGTTCTTCAACTCCAGAATCTCTCCTTCAACATCAACGGTAATTTTCTTCGACAAATCTCCATTTGCAACAGCAGTCGTAACGTCTGCAATATTTCTTACCTGCGCTGTAAGATTCGACGCCATTTGATTTACCGAATCAGTTAAATCTTTCCATACACCACCGACACCTTTCACCGTTGCCTGACCACCAAGCTTTCCTTCTGAACCCACTTCACGAGCAACGCGTGTAACTTCCGCAGAGAAAGAATTCAACTGGTCAACCATCGTGTTGATGGTATTCTTCAATTCAAGAATTTCACCTTTTACATCCACAGTAATCTTGCGGCTCAAATCACCGAGCGCAACCGCAGTCGTTACTTCAGCGATGTTGCGCACTTGGTCTGTAAGATTCGATGCCATTTGATTCACCGAATCAGTTAAATCTTTCCATGTTCCTGCAACACCTTTCACTTCAGCCTGACCGCCAAGTTTACCTTCGGTTCCCACTTCACGTGCCACACGGGTTACTTCAGATGAAAAAGAATTCAACTGGTCAACCATTGTGTTGATAGTATTTTTCAATTCAAGAATTTCTCCCTGAACATCCACCGTAATTTTTTTAGAGAGGTCGCCCTTTGCAACAGCCGTTGTTACTTCGGCGATGTTACGCACCTGTGCAGTAAGATTGCCCGCCATCTGATTTACCGAATCAGTTAAATCTTTCCACACACCCGCAACACCTTTTACTTTCGCCTGACCACCCAATTTACCTTCCGAGCCTACTTCACGAGCCACACGTGTTACTTCCATTGAAAACAGGTTCAACTGTTTCACCATATCGTTTACTTCCTGCGCAATGCGTGCAAACTCGCCCTGCAACACGTGATCGCCAATTTGTAACGGCATCTCCTGCGAAAGATTTCCTTTTGCAACAGAGCTGATCACATGCGCAATTTCAATGGTAGGATGCACAAGGTCTGATATTAAAGTATTGATAGCTTCAACGCCGGAATTCCATGAGCCTCTTGCATAGCGCGGTAATTCAACACGGTGATTTAGGCGACCTTGTTTGCCAATCGTATTTCGAGCAAGGTTTAACTCTTCAACCAATATTTCATTCAATAAAATAATTTCGTTTAAAGTGTCGCAAATTTTTCCACTCATGCCAACTTTATCATTGGGCATTCGTGCGGTAAAATTTCCGTTGCGCACTTCTGTTAAAACTTTAAGCAATTCACCGGTATCCAGTTCATCTGAATGCAGTTTACCGTTACCATTTTTATGTGTTCGCTTTTCACTTTTTTTTAATGATTCGCCATTGGTTTCTACATGATGCATTCCAGTTGGGGCGGGCACTTGAGCAGTGCCGTTAGTGCTTTTTCTCTTGCTATTCATTGGCAGGTAAATTAGAATTCAAACGTAGGGAAAAGTATTATACAAAACAACTTACAGAGGTTTTAATTCGGCGATTAGTGTTTCCTGTTAAATTATTCTTTAGATTTTTTTGAAAATGGTTAATGTATGGTATTTGTACTTTCTGAATTTTTATTTGTCTTTTGCGATCACTTTATCAAGTTAAAAAAACAACAGTGATTTTTAATTCACATTTCCTAAATTCATTCCTCTAAAATTTTCCTTAATGAAAAGACGCCACTTTATAAAATCAACTGCTGCAGTTGCCGGAAGTTTATTTATAACCGATGCAATGAAAGCAATTGCATCTTCAAACAAATCCCACCTTAATAAAATTGGTTTGCAGCTCTTCTCTATTCCAAAAATGCTTGAAAAAAATTTTGAAGGAACAATGAAGACACTTTCTGAAATTGGCTATAAAGAACTTGAATTTTTTGGACCGTATCAGTTTAGTACTGAGACTGCAAAAAAATCATGGAATGCTGTAACATCATCTCTGGGTTTTTCCGGCAGCGGATATTTTGGACGAACTCCACAGCAAGTAAAAGAAATTCTTAACAGATATAACTTAGCAACTTCTTCTATGCATGTTGATCTCGATACATTGCGTACAAGAATGGAAGATATTGGAGAAGCAGCACATATACTTGACCAAACATACGCAGGGCTTCCTGCAATTCCTGCCGACCAAAGACGTACACTCGATGATTATAAGCGCATGGCAGACGAGTTCAATAAAATTGGCGAAGCGGCAAAGAAAGTGGATGTGAAATTTTGTTATCACAATCATGGCTATGGGCTAAAAGAAATTGAAGGGAAAATTCCATTTGATGTTATTCTTGAGAATACCGATCCCAATCTTGTTTATCTTGAAATGGATATTTACTGGATGACTGCAGGCGGCGCTGATATTGTAAAGTATCTCGACAATAATCCCAATCGTTTTAAGCTGATGCATATAAAAGACATGTCTAAGCAGGTTCGTTTTTCAGGTGATGGTGGTGATTCAAAACAATGGATAGAATTATTTCCTTACATGACTACTGCCGGCAACGGTGTACTTGATCTGAAAACAATTCTCTCACATGCAAAGAAATCAGGAATAGAACATTTTATTGTAGAACATGATCGTGTTGATGATATAAATGCGCTAAAGAAGAGTTATAGTTATCTTGCTTCATTAAAATTAAATGCATGATTATCTTACTGTAAAGCCCTGAAAAATTTCTTGTTTTCATACGAGCCGTGCAGAGAACAGAAGTACAACTTCACAATGAATCGTGACTGCATCGAAAGATGATTAAAGGTTTGGACGATGCAGAGTGCGACGCAACAAAAGCTTCATTCTTATTCAAAAGCCGGGTTCATAAAGATCAAAACAATCGGATGGAAATTTTTATTATTTAAGATTAACAAGAAAATTATTCAGCAACATTCGTTGTCCAGTACACTGATAGCCTTATTGTAATATTCTTTTGCTCTTTGGGGCGTGCTTCCTATACATACCATTCCGAGTTTGCCATGCTCTGAAAGAGCACCCACAAGATGAAACATGATACCTTCCTGCGTTGCTCCGTCGTACATAAGAGAATGAAATATGGCGATGTCAATAAGATCATGAGGAGTTAAACCAATATATTTTTCATTGCTAACATTGTCTGATGCAAAATAAAATCGCTTGTTACCTGTTGCTGTCAAAAAATCTCCGGTCTCGGCATTATACTTTCCATCAGTTAAAAACTGCAACATCAAAAACGGATGCGTGGTGCCACCTTTACGAAGATTAATTTCAATAGCGTAATGTTTCCATGTATCGTCATTTTGTTTCACAGAAATAAAGTCTATAGCAAATCTGCCAAGTGCTCCTTTATCAGCCAATGCCTGTGCAATCTTTTTTCCCTCTTGTGCAAGGGAAACACTATATTGTTTATCTGCAGGAAAGATTGCCCCAAGAAATATTTGTCCGTCATCGCCGCCAAGCAATTGATCGTGCGTGCTTACAATATCAATTTGTTTGTTAGGATCTATAACGCATTGCACCGAAGGCGAAGTTTTTACGTAGCCCTCAAGAAACTCTTCCGCCACGCCGCCCATCTCTTCAAACTTTTCAAAAAACAATTCTTCACTTACATCTTTTGCAACAGTTTTCAGTTGTTCAGATAAAGTGCTTTTAATATTCTTCTCCAAGCTATCATCAACCGGCACATTTGGATATGTGTACATAGCGTTTCCATCACCGCTGAATCCATCGTTCATTTTCAATACTGCTTTTCGCATCGAAGGATATTTTTTCTTCAGCTTTGCCAATGCATTTACAATATCTTCTCTTGAATGTAAATCTTCAAAACCATCGGGCAAGTCAACTCCACACTCTCTGAACGTTTTTCTTCCGCCCGATTTTGATCCTTCATAAAATAATTCAGGATCGGTACCAAACAAAGGAATGCCCAATTGCACCGCCAATGTCTTTTCTAACGGTGTTATATTGTAGCATGTAAGATGTGCAGAAGACGCATCGGAGATACGTTGTCTAATTTGCTCAATAAGTCTTGGTCTTTCTAATATTTTTTGAGTAAGCGGTTTGGTTGATGCATCAAAGCAGCTAAGCATCGTAATTCTTTTCCTTGCATGCTTACCTGTGATGCCAGGTAAAAGATGGAGATAATAGTCAATTATAACATCCGGTACCGGAATGCTTGTAACATAAACAATTTTTGTAGTGGGCATGCGCAACAACATAAGCAGGCAAAGCATTCTTTCTTCGTAGTGAATAAATCCTTTCACTTTTGATAATATTTCACTGTCGAGTGTAAGTGAAGGAATAATTACTACTGTTCTTGGGGCAAGTTTATTAGGAAATACTTTTTCGTATTGCTTATGAAAGCTTTGTTGAATATTGTTGAAGGTGGTCTTTTCTTCTGCAGAACCGGGAGCAGGTAAATTAACTCTTATAGTGAAAGTTTTTTCACTCTCTTTTGTTAGGGTAGCCATAATATAAAGTTTGCAGAAAGGTAATGCAATTATGGCGCAATTGAACAAACTGATGTGCCTGCTTCAATGTCCCACGTTTTACTTTCACGTGTAAAAAGATGTTTTTTGCCTGCTAATACATGAATAAACGAATTATGCTGCGCCCATTCTTCACCCTTTACAAAATCGGGAGGACAATCAATCAACACAAAGAGAATATCTTTAAAGCAAAATTGCCTGAATTGCCCCGGGTTGGCTTTTACAAATTCATAAATATTAAGTATCACACCGGAAATTTTTGTCAATTAAAGGTAAAAAAAGAAGGTTTAAAATCATACTTCTTTTTTTTGCAAAAGCAAAGCCGGTAAAGCTTGTGAGAGAATTCAATTTAGAGTCTTTGTACGTGAGAAACCTTTACAATATTTATAAAGAATCTTTTGAATGACCTTAATACTTTATTGTTGCCAATAATAAACTTTCTTCCACTTTCATAAATTCTTCTTTACCGGCTTCGCACAAAGGGCAACAATAAGAATCCGGCAAGGCATCAAATGAAGTTCCTGCTGCAATATTGTTTTCAGGCTCACCTAAAGTTTCATCATAAACTGTATAACAATGAGAACACTGATAAAGAATTTTTGAAGTTGCTTCTTGCAGTGGTTGTTGTGTTTTGTGAAGAGATGTGTGATGCTCTAAAATATTCGTGCTGCTTGTTCTTTCATAAAACATTTTACAGAGCGAAACAAGATAAGTGCCGAGGTGTTCCTTCTCCACACTCTCTCTGAACATAACTGCTTCCTTTGTATTGGGATTGAAGTCAGATGTGTATAGAAGATCAAATCGTTCGAGCGATTTTAAACGATGCGGATTTTTATTTTGCTGCTTGCGGATTATCACAGAGCCAAACATGCTTGATGAAAATTTTGTCTGCACTGCAAAACACAAACCATAAGTACGCACATCTTCTTTATCAAAGTGACGAATAATGTGACGCTTCAGTTGCAACCCATCTTCTATGTGGTCTTCAACCTGCCAGTTTAATTCATTGGCTGCATGACGAACATTTATGCGATACTTGCCAAGCACATAATCCCAGATATATCTGTCACCACTATCAATGCCTTTGATGATAATACTTTTCCATGGCGTTGTATATAACTGACCAACCCTTGTTTGCAAACACACATCACAAACATCTATTAAAAAAGAAACGGGAAATAACTCATCGCGACGATAGATTCCTAACCAATAATTATTTTCATGTCTGTTGAAACCTTCGTAATAAGGCAGTGAAAATTTTGGAAGTTCAACTTCTTTTGTCGCAGGTTTGCTTACATACAGAATTTTTGATTTTATTTTTTCGAATAAAATGTTTCCGTCTGCTTCTT
>Ga0081539_10001569_pt1 | contig 37909 bp, 30 predicted proteins | sample TabmetS4T2R2_FD_71023 | JGI IMG/M metagenome (GOLD analysis project Ga0081539, IMG submission 71023) | Tabebuia heterophylla rhizosphere microbial communities from the University of Puerto Rico - S4T2R2 | ecosystem: Host-associated > Plants > Roots > Rhizosphere ... | reverse complement strand
CGGCCGATCGCGTCCATCAGCTCGCCAACCCTCAGGTCGGCTGTCGAATTTTTCGCAGTCATCCGCCGACTAACGCCTGACCCAAGCAAAAGTTGGGTCTGAAGATGGCTGGGGCGCGGTTTTCGCGGGCCGCGCTTCACGCACACTCGCGCACAGAGGCCCATAACTCATGCGCAGCAAGCTGTTCGTGCCCGGCTCGCGTCCGGAGCTGTTTGCCAAAGCGCTCGCCAGCAATGCGGATGCGATCTCCTTCGACGTAGAAGATTCCGTTCCGGAGGATGCGAAGGTCCGTGCCCGCGAGCACATCGCGGATTTCCTGCGTTCCGGCGCCACGCGGGCAGCGGTGGCGGAATCTGCCAAAATCATCATCGTGCGCATCAACGCACTGGATTCGCGTCATTTCGCGGGGGACCTGATGGCATTCGCATGCCCCGGGGTCGCCATGCTGAACCTGCCCAAGGCGCAGCAGGCGGCCCATATAAAAGAGGCGGCGGCCGCGCTGGAGCGGGCCGAGCACCGCAACAGCGTGACGGGGCCGATCCGCCTGCTCGTCAATATCGAAACGCCGCGCGCCGTGCGTCTCGCTGCAGAAATTGCCGATGCGCACCCGCGCGTGGCCGGTCTGCAGCTTGGGATGACGGACCTGTGCGAGTCCTTGCGGATCGATCGGAACGATGCGGCCAGCGTGCATGCCCTCATGCTCGGGGTTCGCCTCGCGGGCGCGGAGACGGGTCGCTTCGCCTACGACAGCGCGTTTCCGGATCTCGCCGATGAGGAGGGCTTCCGTCGCGAGGGCGAGCAGGCGCGCCGCCTCGGCTACATCGGCAAGAGCTGCGTGCACCCAAAGCAGATCGCGCTCAGCAACGAGATTTTTCGCATCGATGAGCTGGATCTCGCGGCCGCGCGGCGCATCGTCGCCGCTGCCAAAGAAGCCGCGCAATCGGGTCGAGGTGCGTTTCTGCTCGATGGACGCATGATCGACCTGCCCTCCATCAAACGCGCCGAGGCCCTGCTGGCCGAAGCGAACGACACGCGCCCGGGCTGATGGCCACGCGCCTGGCGGCACGCCTCGTGTCCGTCGCGCTCGTCGCGATGGCGGCCTGCGGTTTCGCGGCTGCCGACACCGGCGCGAGCGTCACGTCCGTCGCCACCCAAACGCTGCCGCCACTCCCGGACGATGCCCCGCTGATCGGAGTCGTTACGCTCCAGGGGCGAGCCGCCGCGATTGAAGCCGGCGGTGGCTGGATTCTCGCGGCAGACAAGAGTCGCTGGAACAAGGTTGCCTGGCAACCGCCGGGTCCGGAAGAGACGATCCGCACCGTCATCAGTGACGGTCGACAGGCGTTCGTCCTCATGGGCGCCGAGGGCATCGATCGAATCGCGCGCGTAGAGCTGACTGGCGAGGCGTTGGCATTGCGACCGTTGCCCGCACTTCCCATGACGCTCGCGGACGCGCGCGGTGTCTCGCAGGCTGGGAGTGTCTACCTTGCAGGCCTCGACTCGGCTGGCAAGTCGCAACTCCTGCAACTCGCTTCAGGACAATGGATGGCGCACGCAGGCTGGCCCGGCGGCGGTGTCCCAACCTCGCTCGTCGCCCAGAGCTTCGCGCTCTATCTCACGGTTCGCGATCGAGAGCGAACACCGGATCGCGTGTTGCGCTGGTCTGCGGATGACAGTTGGGAGAACCGAGGCGACGCGCCGGGTGTGATCGTGCCGGGCTCCGGTCGCGCCATTGGCCAGGCGCACGTGCTCTTCGTGGTGTGCAACGCGTCCGATGCGTCGGAGCTGATGACGTTTCACACTATCGCCCGCGCATGGGCGCCACTCGAATACAAAGGCGCCGGCGATGTCGCAGCGGCCAACGCGTGGGGCACCGGACTCCTGCTGGCGCGGCCCTCCGCCGGCCGCATCGATTTCGAAGCGGCGGAAGTGAAATCGGCGCGACGTCCGCTCCGGATCGCGGACTGGATCATCGTGGTCGTGTACCTCGCCGGCATGTTGAGCGTCGGCGTGTACTTTTACATGCGCGCGAAGAAGGGCTCCACGGCCGATTTCTTCGTCGGCAGCCGGTCCATCCCGTTCTGGGCCGCAGGCATCAGCATCTACGCCACCAACACGAGCTCGATCAGCTATCTCGCCACGCCGGCGAAGGCGTTCGAGACCGACTGGCAGTACCTGACGGGCAAGATCGTCACCGTGCTCGGCCTGATGTTCGTGGCGGTCTGGGTCGTGCCGGTGCTACGCAGGCTCAACCTCGTCTCCGTGTTCAACTATCTCGAGATGCGCTTCCATCCTGCGATTCGCATGCTGGCCAGCGCACTCTGCATGGCCATGCATGTGGGCAGCCGCATGAGCGTGGTGCTGTTCTTGCCCGCGCTGGCCATCGCCACGATCACGGGCATCGACGTGGTGTGGAGCATCCTCATCATGGGTGTCTGCACCATCATCTACACGACGATGGGTGGCATGCGGGCCGTGGTCTGGACGGATGTGTTCCAGGTGATCGTCCTCATGGGCGGCGCGCTGTTCGCGATCGGTTGGGTCTTCCATTCGCTGGGCGGCGCGGAGGTCTACGAAACCGCGCTGGCCTACAACAAGACCCGGACCTTCAATTTCAGCTTCGACCTGACCGAGCCCACCGTCTGGGGCTTCGTCCTGCTGATCCTGTTCGACACGGTGCTGACGTTCCCGAAGGACCAGGTCCTGATGCAGCGGACGCTCGCGACCTCGTCGGACAAGAATGCCGGCCGCTCCATCTGGATTTTCGCGGCGGTTCTGCTGCCCGGCGGATTCATGTTCTATGTCATCGGCACCGTGCTGTTTGCCTACTACAAGGCACACCCGGAGCGCATGGACCCGCTGCTCCCCATCGACGCGACGTTCCCGCTGTTCATTGCGGCGGAGCTGCCGACAGGGGTGACCGGCCTCATCATCGCGGGTATCTTCTCGGCCGCGATGGGCACGCTTTCCAGCACCATAAATAGTGTCGCGACCCTCCTGTCCGTCGATTTCTACGAGAAGCTCGCGAGAAATCCGACGCAGCAGAAGAGCGTGCGTTTTGCGGAATGGATGAGCGTGGTGATCGGTCTCGTCGGCATCGGCCTCGCGCTGCTGCTTTCGATGTACGACATTCACTCGCTGCTCGATCTCACGATCGAGCTCGCGGGCCTGCTCGGCGGCGGCTTCGCCGGCGCCTACACGCTCGGCATGTTCACGCGCCGGGCCAACTGGCAGGGCGTGGTGGTTGGCATCGCGACCGCGATCGTCGTGACGCTCACGGCGTGGGTGTTCAGGCTCGTGCATCCCTATTTCTATCTCGGGATCTCGATTCTGGTCTGCATCGTCGTCGGCTACTGCGCGAGTTACCTGTTCCCGCCGCCGCGCACGTCGCTCGAGGGCCTGACGGTGCGTATCGGTAAAGAGACCGTCCACTTGCGAGCGGAGGTCGAGCGATAGACACACAGTTCCTGAAGACCTTCGTGACGGTGGTCGACCAGGGGTCGATGGCCGCGGCTGCGCGCGTTCTGAACATTACTTCCGCGGCGGTGGCCCAGCAGATTCACACGCTGGAGCGCGAATTGGGCGTGCCGCTCATCGTGCGCGTCGGGCGCACGGTGCGCATTACGGAGGAGGGCTCGCGCATTCTCGTGCGCGCTCGCGATCTCGTGCGGGATTTTGCCGATCTGCGCAGCATCGCGAACGACAGCACCGTCACGGGCGAGTTGCGTCTCGGCGCGTGTACTACGGCGCTGACGGGACTGCTTCCCGGAATTCTCGCGCGCATGGTCGGCAAATTTCCGCAGATGAACGTGTACATACGCCCAGGCTACTCCGCGCAGCTCTACACAGCGGTGGAAAGCGGAGACCTGGACGCGGCGTTCGTCTTGCAGGCGCCGTACGAGTTGCCGAAGACTTGCGACTGGCAACTGCTGCGTGAGGAGCCACTGGTCGTGCTGGCGCCGAAGTCCATGGCGCATCGTGAACCGCACGATTTGCTGGCAAACGAGCCCTTTATCCGCTACGACCGCAATCAATGGGGCGGGCGCCAGGCGGACGAATACCTGCGCAAGGTGGGGATCAAGCCGCGCGAGCGCTTCGAGCTGAACGCGTTGAACGCCATCGCCGTGATGGTCGACCGCGGTCTCGGCGTGTCTTTAGTGCCGGACTGGGCTCGGCCCTGGCCCGAGGGCTTGCAGCTCGCACGGCTGACGCTGCCTCAGGAGTCCGTGCCCCGCCGCCTCGGCGTCATCTGGTCGCGAGGCACGGTGCGCATGCGCCTGGTGAACGTGTTGTTGCAGGAAAGCACCGCCCCATAGCAAACAAAAGCTCACGTCTGAACAAACCCCCAGACGGTTCTATTCGCACTTCCGACTTCTTAGATTGGCGCGCAGTGCCTGAAAGAGGGGGAGGCAACATGAACAAAACACTCTGCGCAGCCTTTGGATCGATCGTGCTGGGTGCAACGTCCGCTGGTGTGAATGCGCAACAGGCGAACGCGCAACCCACCGGTGCGGCACAAGTCGAGGATTCATCCGCAGACGAGGCGTCCGACGAGACGATGGTCATCGTCACCGGCACGCGCTCCGCGAAAGCGGTCGACAAGATTCCTGGCGCCATCACGGTGGTCGCCCCGGCCGAGCTGGAGCGGACCCTGACCCTCACTCAGGATTCCACGGCCGTGCTGGCGCGCTCGGTGCCAGGCTATTCCGAGTCCTCGCAGGCGATGAACACCATCGGCGAGACGCTGCGCGGGCGCGTTCCACTCCGCCTGTTCGATGGCATTCCGCAGAGCACGCCCATTCGTGACGGCAGCCGCAACGGTGCATTCACGGACATGGACTCGGTCGGGCGCATCGAAGTGATCAACGGTCCCTCGGCGGTGGAAGGCATCGGCGCTGCAGGCGGCATCATCAACTACATCTCCAAGGAAGCGACCGAAGAAGGCACGAAGATCGGCGTCACGACGGTGTTCGGCTCGCAGTTCGACAGTGACAGCGACAACTGGAAGGTCGGCGTCAATGCGTTCCACAAGGACGATGCGTTCGACCTGGTGTTCGCCGGCGCATTCGGCGATCGCGGCATCACCTACGATGCCAACGGCCGCCGCATCGGCCTGAGCGCCTCGAGCTCCGTGGCGGATTCCGAGACGAAGAACGTGTTCCTCAAGGTCGGCAAGAATTTCGGTGCGGATGCCGAGCAGCGCCTGCAGTTCTCGGGCAGCTACTACAAGCTCAGCAGCAAGGGCAACTATCACTGGGTGGAAGGCAGCCGCGCGCTCGGGATTTCGGACACGGCGGAGCCCGGCCCGCCGCTCGGCACGAATGGCGTGTCGCTCGCGGGCACGGAGTTCAACGAGTTCAAGCAATTCGTGGTCACGTATCGCCACGACGCGCTGTTCGGCGGTAGCTTCACGGCCGACGCGTACTACGCGGATCAGGCCATGCGCTTCCCCGGCGACAACGGCGCAGACCGGCAGGATCCGCTGATTGCGCCGATCGGCCAGCTCGTCGACCAGTCCGAGATCGTGTCGGAGAAGAAGGGCGTGCGCACGTCCTGGACGAAACAGGATCTGTTCGTTTCGGGACTGGAGCTGCACGTCGGCGTCGATGCCGTGAACGACGAGACGCAGCAACGCCTCGCGCTCACCAACCGCCTCTGGGTGCCACCGATGGATTACACGAGCATCGGCCCGTATGCGCAGCTCTCGTACGACATCGGTCCGGTGACGCTTGCTGGCGGCCTTCGTCACGAAGACGGCGAAATCAAGGTGGACGACTACACCACCGTGTTCTTCCGCAACCGCTCGTTCGTCGAGGGCGGCACGCTCGACTACGAGGACGACCTGTTGAACGCCGGCGCGGTCTGGCGCATCGGCAACGGCTGGTCGGTGTTTGCGTCGTACAGCGAGGGCTTCACGCTGCCGAACATCGGTATCCCACTGCGTAACATCAACCGTCCGGGCCAGTCGGTCGAGGGAATCCTCGAGCTGCAGGCGATCATCTTCGACAACAAGGAAGGCGGCTTCAACTGGCGCGGCGACCGGGCGAGCGTCGGCGCGTCCTACTACGAGTCGAAGTCGGACCTGGGCGCCTCGTTGAGCGTCGACCCGGTGACTCAGGACTTCGTGCTGAACCGCGCGCCGGTCGAGATCAAGGGTGTGGATTTCACGGCGGAATACCGTGTGTCGCCCGCCTGGAAATTCACGGCCCTCTATGCGCACACCGTCGGCAAGACGACCCCGGCCAGCAATCCCAACGGGCCGCTCAGCGTCACGATGGGTGTCCTCAACATCAGCCCGGACAAGCTGAGTGGAACGGCTGAGTGGCGCTTCGTGCCGAACGGCTCGGTGATCCTGGGCGCCACGTCCCTCATGGGCCGGAGCATCAACCAGGGGACGAGCCTGGCCGAGCGCACGCGCGGCTATACGCTGTACGATCTGACCGTGAACTATGATACGGAGAAGCTCGGCGCGTTCTCGCTGGGCGTGGAGAACCTGACGGACAAGTTCTACTTCCTGTCGTTCTCGCAGATCGACTTCTTCAGGAACTACTTTGCCGGCCGCGGCCGGACGGTGTCACTGACATACCGCTACGACTTTTAGCTAATCGGCGCTCGAGTGCGTGTCCATGAAACAGCCTCGCGGTGCGATCCTGGTCGCGGGATCGGCCAACTTGGATTTCGTCGTGCGGGCCCCGCATGTGCCGGGGCCCGGAGAGACGGTGCTGGGCCGCGAGCTGGCGATGATCCCGGGCGGGAAGGGCGCGAACCAGGCGGTGGCCTGCGCGCGCGCCGGTGCACCGACGCGGATGCTGGTGGCGCTGGGGCAGGATACGTTCGCGCCGTTGCTCGAGCGTTCGTTGCTCGAAGCCGGCGTCGAGTTGCATGTGGTGCGAGTGGAGAACGAGGCGACGGGCGTTGCGCTCATCTGCATCGGCGACGATGCGGAGAACGCGATCACCGTCGCGCCGGGCGCCAACTCGATGCTGCGCGGATCGGACCTGCCGAGTCTCGATGGCGTGGGCTATCTGCTGTTGCAGCTCGAAACGCCGCTGGACACCGTGCTGGAATTCGCGCGCGCGGCGCGGGCGCGAGACATCAAGGTCGTGCTGAACGCCGCCCCGGCGCAAGCGCTCTCTGACGAATTGCTCCGGGTCGTGGACGTGCTGATCGTCAATCAGGATGAGCTGACGAAGGTAGCCGGCCACCACGGCTCGCTCGCCGAAGAACTGTCCTCCCTGGACATTCCTTGCGCGATCGTGACGCTCGGCTCGCGCGGCTGTTGTGCCTGCGAACGAGGGGCGTTCGCTCTGCAGCCCTCGTTCAAAGTGAATTCAGTGGATACCACCGCGGCGGGCGACACGTTCTGCGGAGTGTTCGTGGCTTCGCTCAGCTCAGGCGCGACGCTTCCGGAAGCGCTGCGCCGGGCGAGCGCTGCGGCAGCGCTGGCCACGACGCGCGTCGGTGCGCAGTCGAGCATTCCGACGCGCGATGAGATCGAGACGCTGCTGCGTACCGATGGCCGGAGCTACCAGGACGCCATCGGGGCGCTGGAGGCGTACTGCGATCTGGCGACGTACTGCGGGCTGCGACGCTCACCGGCCATTGCATCATGAAGTCTCCGATCCGTTCGACTACCGACTACAAGTTCTCGCACGCGCTGACAGGCCCGTATCTTCCGCCGCCGGGCAAAGCGCCCGGCTGGCCTTTTGCGGGCATCGGTCACTGGATGATCGATGTGAACGCGGCGTCCGAGAACTGGGTGCGCGGGCTGCGTGAGTGGCGGCAGGAACATCTCATCCGGCTCGGCTACGACGATGCGATCTATCGCCTGCCGGAGCTGCAGTGGGCGCAGCGGAACTTCGTGCATGCGCTGCTGATGGTGGAGGACCGCAACTTCTACGATCCGGTGGAGCGCAAGTACACGGTCGGGCGTTACCTCGACGATCTCGAGAGCCGTTATGGCGGCATCGACAGTGTGCTCATCTGGTACATCTATCCGAACATCGGCATCGACGATCGCAATCACTTCGAATTAGTGCACGACTTGCCTGGCGGCATCGAGGGTTTGCGGAGTGTCGTTGCGGACTTTCATGCACGAAACGTGAAGGTCTTTCTACCAACGATGCCGTGGGACAACGGCACGCGACCGCACGCGCAACGGGACTGGGAGCTGATGGCGGAGCTGGTGAGCGCCACCGGCGCAGACGGCATCAACGGCGACACCTACAGCGGCGTGCCCCGCGCCTTCTACGACGCGTGCGCCTCTTCAGGTCGCCCAGTTGTCCTATGCCCGGAGTCCACCGCCCAGGCCGGCGACCACATCCTCACCTGGAATGTGCAAAGCTGGACCAAAAAGATCCCCGCGGAAGTGATTCCTGTCGTCGCGAAACTGAAGTGGCTGGAGCCGCGCCACCTCATCAACATCGAAAACCGCTGGAGCCGCGACCGTAACAACGATCTGCAGCACGCGTTCTTCAACGGCATCGGCTACAACGCCTGGGAAAACGTGTGGGGCATATGGAATCAGCTGACGCCACGCGATGCCGAGACGTTGCGTCGGGTCGCCTCGATTCAGCGCGCGTTCGCGCCGCTCATCGTGAGTGCCGACTGGACTCCGTATGAGAAGACCTTGCAGGCCGGCGTGTTCGCGAGCCGTTTCCCAGGCAGTGATCGCACGCTTTGGACGCTAGTGAATCGCAACGAGTACGAGATGCAGGGCGAGCAGATTTCCATCGAGCACAAGGCCGGCGCTGCGTATTTCGATGTGTGGAATGGCGTGCGCATCGAGCCGCGCATCGAGAACGGTCGCGCCGTCTGCACGATGAGCCTTGAAGGACGCGGCTTCGGTGCGGTGCTGCCCGTCGCGCAGGGTGCGCAAGTGGAAGGCCTGGATGCATTTCTCGAACGCATGCGCAAGCTCGCGCGTTCGCCGCTGAATTCGTTCTCCGCCGAATGGCGCTCGGCGCCGCAGAAGATCGTGAACATCGAACGCACACGCGCTGTTGCCGAGCCACCTCCCGGCATGGTGCGGATTCCCGCTGCCGAGCTCGATTTCGTCGTTCAAGGCATCGAGATCGAGGGTGCCACCTGGGAAGGGCTCGACGTTCAGTACCCGTGGGAGAACAGCGCGCGGCGCGCGCATCGTCATCGCGTGTCGATCGGCACGTTCCATATCGATCGGCATCTCGTCACGAATGCGCAGTTCAAGGCGTTTCTCGATGCCACGTCCTACCGTCCCCAGGACGCGCACAACTTCCTGCGCCACTGGGATGGCCGCAAACCGCGCACGGGTTGGGAGAGAAAGCCCGTGACCTGGGTGTCGATCGAGGATGCGCGCGCGTACGCGCAATGGGCAGGCAAGCGGCTGCCGCACGAGTGGGAGTGGCAGTACGCGGCGCAGGGTCTGGATGCGCGGCTCTATCCGTGGGGCAATGAGTGGAATCCGGATGCGGTGCCGGAGCCGTGCCTCGGTCGTGAGATGCCGGCGCCTGCGGATGTCGATTCACATCCGCAGGGTGCGAGCCCGTTCGGTGTGATGGATCTCGTCGGCAACGTCTGGCAGTGGACGGATGAGTACGTCGATGACCATACGCGGGCCGCGGTTCTGCGTGGCGGCACGGCTTACCAGCCGCAGACATCGCACTGGTATTTCCCGCTGGCCTATCGGCTCGACCAGCATGGCAAGTATCTGCTGATGGCGCCGGGCAAGGACCGCTCCGCCGGCATCGGCTTCCGTTGCGTGATCGATGGCGCCTGAAGTGCGCATGGGTGGCGTGCTCGGCGAGGCGCTCGCGGCGAACGTGCGCGGGCGGCTCGCGAACTTCATCGTTGATGAGACGAGCCCAGCCATCGCGCTCTTCGAGCCCACGCACGCATGCGCGAACACTTCCGGAGACTGGTACGGCGAGCATGCCGGCAAGTGGCTGTACGCGGCGGCGAAGGCGGCGGCACGAACGCGCGATGAACAGCTGATCGAACGCGTGCATCGAGTGGCGGATTACCTCACGGGCCTGCAGGACCAGAGCGGCTACCTGGGCAACTACGCACCCGAGCGTCGCTTCATGCGCAAGCAACCATCGAAGCCACTCACTTGGGACGGCGCGCCGTTCGCGCGAACCTGGGACATCTGGACGCACAGCTACCTGGTGCTTGGGCTGCTCGAAGTGCATCGGCATTTTCCGACCACGCGGTATCTCGAGGCCGCGTGCCGCATTGGCGACGTGTGCTGGCACACGCTCACGCGTGGCGGCATCGACATTACCGATCTCGGGAATCATCACGGCATGTCGGCGACTGTGCTGATGGATCCGGCGCTCGAGCTTTATCGCGCGACGGGCGAGCGGTGCTATCTCGACCTCGCGTTGCTCGTACTGGAGCAGGCTGAGCGCAACCCGCGGCTCGCGCTGCTCACGCAGGCGCTCGCAGGTGCGGATGCATCGGAGATCGGCACGGGGAAGGCCTATCAGCTCATCTGGAATCTGATCGGCCTGGCAAAGCTGCATCGCGCGACGGGCGACGCAGCCGATCTGCAGGCGGTCATCAATGTCTGGCGCAACATTCGCGATCATCACCTCACGCTCGGTGGCGGGCCGTGGGGTGGTGTCGGGCATCGCTCGCGTGAAGTGTTCAACCCCGCCACAGTGTTCAGTCCGCACGGCTATGTCGAGACATGCTCGACGATGGCGTGGATCTCGCTCAACCGCGAGCTGCTCGCCATTACCGGCGATGCCGTGTATGCGCAGGAGATCGAGCGCAGCGCGTACAACGATCTGATCGGCGCGCAGGCCCCGAACGGCGAAGACTGGTGTTACTACTCGTTCCCCAACGGACGGCGAGTGCATACGACGTATTGGCGCTGCTGCAAGTCCAGCGGCGCGATGGCGCTGGAAGACTTGCCGGGCGTCGCATATGGAGTCGCGAGCGACGGCGGTCTCAAGGTGAATCTCCTTGGACCGTCGGAAGCGTCGTTGAAGCTGCCCGCCGCCGGCAACGTGCGTGTTGAGCAGACCACCGACTATCCGTTCGATGGCGCTGTTGGTTTGCGAGTTGTGCCGGAGCGCAGTGCTTCTTTCAGCATTCACGTGCGCGTGCCCGATTGGGCCGAAGGTGCGGCCGCGCGGGTTAACGATGACGGCACCGTGCCTGCGCGAGCGGGCGCCTACATTTCCCTCGAACGACCCTGGCGAGAGGGCGATGTGATCGCGCTGTCGCTGCCGATGCGACCGCGCATTCATCGCCGAACCCACCGGAGCGTGCAGGAATCGCAGGCTCCGGATGGGTTCCCGGTGAGCCAGGAAGTGATGCACTTCGACTACTTCGCGGTGAGCCGCGGGCCGATGGTGTACGCCACGGATCTGATCGATGGCTACAAGATCGACGAGACGCTGCGGCTCGATTCCGGCCCGAGCGACACGTGGCTCGAGACGGTGCCCGCTGCGAATGGCGAGCCCGGTTCCGATATCCGGCTACGGCCGCTCGGTCGTGCGCCGCTGACTTTCCAACCTTATTACCGCGCGGGTGGGCGCCGGGATCGATCCTGGCGGCTCACCTGGATGAGCCTGGCGCCGGAATGATCACATGACAACGTCTTCGCCCTTTGCCAGCTCCCGCCGTTCCGGACCCGCAGGTCCGCTCAGCGGCGTGCGCGTTCTGGATCTCAGCGCCTACATTGCGGGCCCGTACGGTTGCACGCTGCTCGCGGACCAGGGCGCGGATGTCATCAAGATCGAGCCGCCCGATGGGGACAACCTGCGCCAGTACCCTTCGACGTTGCAGTCCGAGAATCGCGCCTTTCTTGGAGTGAATCGCAGCAAGCAGGGCGTCGTACTGGATTTGAAACGGCCTGAAGGGTTGGCCGTGCTGCTGAAGCTCGTTATCGACGCTGACGTGCTGGTTCACAACTTCCGGCCCGGTGTGGCTGAGCGCTTGGGCATCGACTACGCGCGGCTGAAGAGCATCAATCCGCGGCTCATTTATTGCGCAGTGACGGGGTATGGCGAGGAAGGGCCTTTGCGTGACAAGGCCGGCTACGATCAGGTGTTGCAGGCGATGAGCGGCATGTGCGTGCTTCAGGGCAAGCCCGATGGCGCGCCGGAGCTGGTTTATGGTTCGCTCGTCGACTACTACGCCGCCGCGTTGCTCGCCGCCGGCGTGTCGTCGGCGCTGTTCGAGCGCGAGCGGAGCGGGCAGGGGCAGTTCGTGGGTGTGTCGTTGCTTCGAAGTGCGCTCACCATGCAGTCGGCGCGGATGATCTGGGCTGAAGGCGAAGCCCTCGACATCTGGCGCGACATGCGCTCGGGTGGGATCACGGGTTTGTATCCGACGCGCAAGGGTTATCTGTACCTGTCCGCGAATACGCCGCGCTTCTGGAAAGCGCTTTGCGCGAAGACTGGCCTCACGGAGCTCGCCGAGGACACACGCTACGACACCGTGCGGAAGCGCGCCGAGCATGCCTCGGAGATCGTGCCGAAGTTGCGCGCAGTGCTGCTCACGCGCACGGCGGCCGAATGGGAAGAGGTGCTGGGCGATCAGGTGCCGTGCGCGATGGCACGGCGGATCGAGGACATGTTCGATCATCCCCAGGTCGTTGCCGAGGACATGGTTGCTGCGATAGACCACCCGACGCTCGGGAGCTATCGTGGCGTCGCCCGGCCGATCAAGTTCGGCCGTACGCCGGGGCCGGCGCCGTTTGCCGCGCCGACGCTCGGGCAGGATTCGGAACACATCATTGCCGCCACGGAGAGGGCTCACACAGACGACTCGTGAGAGTGCCGCGCAGAGCGTTCCTGAAGCGGCTCGGTCTCGGGACTGCGGGACTGGGCCTCGCATCGTCGGCGTCCATGCGGGTGCTGGCGCAGGAAGTGATTGCGCGCCAACCTCTGCCACGCGGGGCACCTGAATCGCAGGGCGTGTCGTCGCTCGGAGTGCTGGCGTTTCTCTCAGCGCTCGCTAAATCTCCGCACGAAATTCATAGCCTGATGGTGGTGAGCCACGGGCGCGTCGTCGTTGAGGGGTGGTGGGCGCCGTATCGCGCGGATACGGTTCACTTGCTGTATTCGCTCACGAAGAGCTTTACCTCCAGCGCCGTTGGGTTCGCTGTGGCGGAAGGGAAGCTGAAGGTCGAGGACCCTGTCGTCGGGTTCTTTCCGGATCAGTTGCCGGCGTCGGTCAGCGCGAATCTCGCAGCGTTGCGCGTGGAGCATTTGCTGACGATGTCGGCGGGGCATGCCACCGAGACCAATGCCACGATCACTGAAACGGTCGACTGGGCGAAGTCGTTCCTTGCTTTGCCGATCGCAAATGCGCCGGGGTCTGCGTTCCTGTACGACAGCGGTGCGAGCTACATGCTCGCTGCGATCGTTCAGAAGCTCGCTGGCGAGAAGCTGCAGGACTACCTGCGGCCACGACTGTTCGCTCCGCTTGGAATCGATAGCATGACTTGGGAGACGTGTCCGCGCGGGCTCAACATCGGTGGCTCGGGACTGAGCGTGACGACCGAGACGCTCGCGAAGTTCGGTCAGCTTTACTTGCAGGGAGGGCAGTGGAACGGAAAGCAGTTACTGCCGCGCGAGTGGATCGAGCGCGCGACGAACTTTCACATTCAGCAGCCGCCTGCGTTGGGGCAGGACCTCGATGCGCTCAAGAAGACGAGTGACTGGCATCAGGGATACGGCTATCAGTTCTGGCGCTGTCGCCACTACGCCTTTCGGGGCGATGGCGCGTTCGGGCAATTCTGCATCGTGGTGCCGGACCGGGATGCCGTCATTGCGATCACTTCCAGCGCTCGTGACATGCAGGGCGTGCTGAACCTCGTGTGGGCTCATCTGCTGCCGTCGATCAAGGTGGACCGTCAGAAATCGGACAGCTCGGCAGCTTCGCAGTTGGCGCGGACTTTGCGGTCGCTCACGTTGGCTGTGCCCGGTGGCGCGGCTGCTTCTGCGTTGGCACGCAGTGCGCGTTTTGGAGTCGAGCCGAATAACCTGGGCGCCACGAATGTCGCGCTCGATTTCAGCAAGGACGCGTGCGTGTTCCGTCTGCAGACGGAGAAGGGGAGCTCTGAGATCCGCTGCGGGATGGGAAAGTGGATCGATGGACTCACGGACATGCCGGGCACGCCGCCCAGGGTCCGGAAGCTTTCAGGGCCCGCGCCTTCCCAGTGGAAAGTCGCAGCAGCCGGTGCGTGGAAGGATGAGCGCACGCTGGAGATGAAGTGGCGCTTTTACGAGACGCCTCATCACGACACCGTGACCTGTCATTTCGATGGCGACCGGGTGCGCATCGAATTCATGAACAGCATCACACAGACGAATCCGCCCTCGCATGCGGAGACCCGGCCGGTTCTCACGGGGCGCGTTCTCTAGCGAGCGGAACGGTTGTACGGATCGCCCTGCCACGCGGTTGCGAGGTCCGTCTCACCTTCGAGCGCGAGCTGCGGTTCTTCCAGCGATTTCAGGAGCTCGGTCGAGCTCTTCTTGCTCAGCACGTTCGTATCGATGGCCCAGTCCCAGACCGCGTTGCCGCGGCTGTCATGCTTGACCTTGCCCACGCGCGGCTCCTGCACGCGCTGCGAACCCACCAGCTTCAGCTCATGACGACGGTTTTTTGACATGTATCTCTCTAGAAGCACATTGGCTGCGTGGGTATTGCACGTGCAATGCCAGAGAGATCGGCGCTGCTAGCGGTTTGACGAACGGATCACACCCTTCCCTGTGTGCCGGATCCGGTTGAACTGCCCGTAGCTGTCGTTCAGATCGAGGGCGATCGGTCCGGTGGCGTTGGCGGTGGCACTGCCGATCTCGGCGATGTCGAACTCGATGCCGTTCGGGATATCGATGCGCACGCGGTGTTCGTTGCCGGTCGCGGGACTCACGATCGGCCGGCCGGTTGACTCGATGACACCTGGAATCGAGACGCGCGCGGTCCGCCGATCGATATCGACCTCGAAACTGAACGGTTTGAATATCGGGTCATGGACGGTGCTCGCCATGGTGCGGAAGACCCACCAATGCGTTTTTCCTTCTTCTGTCTCACCACCATGAAGCACGGTGATCAGAGCCTTGCGTTGCTGCTCGTCCGCGCGCTCATCGATGATCGCGCGCATGGCGCCATTCCCTTCGAACACAGCGCCGGGCCAGGCGTAGATCAGAGAAAAGCAGAGCCCATCGAGCGGGGTGTCTCCGAAATGTCCGCGTTCGATCCGGCCCACTTCGAAGCCGCGGCAGTGTCCGCGGCTGGGTCGCAGCTCGAACTGGCAGGGACAGCCGTAATCACAGTTGCAACCCCCGAACGTAACGGCCTCGATGCGCCAGTCGATCATGCTGAGCTTCCCCGGACCACGCCCTTGCCCGACTGGCGCATGGCGTTGAAATGAAAGTAGGAATCCTTGAGGTCGAGCGCGATTGAGGCGGTCGTCTTCGTCGTACCGCTGGCGACCTCCGCGAGATCGAATTCAATTCCGTTCGGCAGGTTGAGCCGGACGCGGTGCTCGGCGCCGGTCGCCGGGCTCCTGATCGGGTGGGCCGTGGACTCGAGCACACCAGGGATCACGATGCGTGCTTCTCGATGCTCGATATTCGCATCGAACTCGATGCGTTTGACGAGCGGCGGATGGACGGTACTCGACATCGTTCGGTACACCCACCAGTGGGTCGCTCCCTCATTGGTTTCTTCACCTTGCACGATGGCCGCGAGCGCGCCGCGTTGCTCGTCGTCCGCCCGCTCGTCGATCACTGCCTGACACTCGCCGTTACCCTCATAGATCGGTCCCGGCCAGCCATAGAGGAGAGCCGCGCAAAGCCCATCGAGCGCGACGTGACCAAAGTGGCCTTTATCGATGCGAACGGCTGCAAAACCGCGGCAGTCGCCATGCGTGGGACGTGGAGACTCGAACTGGCAAGGACAAGCACAGTCACAATTGCAGTTCGTGACCTCGATCCCTTCGATATACCAGTTGATGTGTGCCATGGGGTCCTCCGTCAGGAGCGGTTTGACGAGGAGCGGGGCGCCCCATGATAGCGAGTCCCCCGCACCCGCGCTGCCTCCCAATGTGCGCCTACGCAAGAAATGGCAGACGCCGGCTGTCGCCGGCTCGCTCCCGCCCATCCAACTCACCGCAGCTGCGCATCTGTTGCTTGCACCGACGTTTCCGCGCGGAAACGTTCTTGTGCGCGTCGGTCCCGATATGAGCGTCATTCTCTACCAAAGGTTGCCGCCCGTCGCGCTACTTCAGTCGCTTGCTGTCAAACGCAACGATCTCGCCTTCTTTCGCGCCTTTGGGCCAGCGCACGGCCAGCAATGGTTTCGCGCTCCCGGTGACTATCTGTTCCACCAGCGTTCGAAGTCCGGAATACATCGGTTCATCCCTGAACATCGCATACCAGGAGATCACACCATCCTTCTCCTCCGACACATGAAATACGTGTCCGCGACCCGAAATGAGGCTTGCTGTCCCGCTGTAAAGAACCAGCACCTCACTCGTGGCGCCCGGGCGCTCGACCATGAATCGATAGAGAAGTGAGCTCGGGGTTTGCTGCCACTTGTTGTAGCGAGCATGGACCGTGACTTCACCAACCTGAAACGACCCGACCAGGCATTCATCGGCCGGAGCCTCATAACTGAGATGGAAGTTTGCCTCCCCTTGTGCCTCGAGCTCTCCTGCAACGGCCATGAGTGGTGTCGAGTCGAAACGCTGTTGCGGCTTGCCCTTCGCCGCCGGCAGGGCCGCGCACGGGGCCGCGGTCTTGCTCACCTGCGTCCTGGCCACAGCACACGCCATCGCCGAGACAAAGGCGAGCACGACAAGGGACAAGCATCGTCGATTCATGTGCAATCTCCGTTTGACTGGGGGCCTAGCCGCGCCCGTGTGCTCTTTCCGGGAACTTTCGACAAAGCTGATCTAGGGCTCGGGCCGGGATTCATGTCCAGAAGTCTGGGTCGGCTGTTACCCACTCTAGTGCAGGGAAGCTCCATGACGGGCGCACGGCGAGAATACGTGTGTCGGGGTCGGCATCCTCGAGCAGCGCGTCTGCTTGCTCGCGTGTTTGCGCTGATCTGAAGATGAAGCGGGTTCCATCCGGAGCTTCGAATACGGTGCCGTCGACGTGGGATGGGTTCGTCGTCATTGTCACGATGAGCAAGCGACCCTCACCTAACGCCCACGCGGGCGATGCACTGAGCTCCGGGCGATAGCTTGCGAATACTTCGATGGGTGCGAACGTCAGGCCCTGCTTTCGGACGCTCAGCTCCTGAAGTGCCGCCATCAGTCGCGTGTTCTTTGCGTATGCGGCGTAGACCTCTTGCTGCTTCTCAGTCGTTTCGTAACCGTTGAACCACCACACCTCTTTGGGATCGCCGAGGGACTCAGCGCCGAGATACGGATTCGGGCAGCCGAGCTGCGCAGCGACTCGGGCCATCTCGGCCTCGATTGCGTCATACGCCTGCTCACTCGCAGGCCGCAGCGGCTCGCGGTAGATCTGCAGTATCACCAGAACTTCCACCATGGTTTCACGGCTTTCACTGACACGGGATTCAGAACTTTCCACCCGTCCTCTGTCGTCGCGACCGCCGATGAAACGCCAGCAAAATCTGGCCAGGACTTCTGCGTGTGTGAACGAAAAGACAGTTCGAGAACTTCTGCAGTCTCGCGGAGGATTTCCTGGTCATCCGTGAGATTCCCGATGCGCCCGAGCATGAGCCTCGCTTCCGACTCGAAGTCCTTGCACGCCACGGCGCCTTCAATGTCCTTGCGACGGTATGCTTCCGCGATGCTGTGCAGGGCCGCCTGGGCGGTCGAGAAATCCAGGTAGTCACCCATGAGGGCGCTCGCTATCCATGTGTGCGAGGTGCGCTTCCGGGTAGCGTGCGCCGGCCGCCGCATCCGGCGGAATGGCGCGTTCGATTTCAGCGAGTTGCTCCGCTGACAATTTGACCTCCATGGCACCCAGCGACTCGGCGAGGCGATCGCGACGGCGCGCACCGATGAGCGGGATGATCGAGGTCTGCCGGGCGTCTCCCTGCGCGAAGACCCACGCGATAGCCACTTGAGCGACGGACGCTCCGATGTTGCCTGCGATGGCCCGCAATTTTTCTACGAGAGCGAGGTTGTGATCGAGATTCGCGCCCTGAAATCGTGGTGCCCGCGAACGAAAGTCCGCTTGCGACCCGCCCTTCAGCCAGTGGCCGCTGATCAGCCCACGGGACAGCACTCCATAGGCCGTGATGCCGATGCCCAACTCGCGACACGTCGGCAGGATTTCGCGTTCGATGGAGCGTGAGATGAGCGAGTACTCAATCTGCAGGTCCGCAATCGGATGAACGGCCTGGGCCCGACGAATGGTCTGCGCACCGACCTCCGATAGGCCAATGTGGCGCACATGTCCCTGCTTGATGAGATCGGCAATTGCACCGACGGTCTCTTCGATCGGCACGCCCGGATCGAGTCGTGCCGGCCGATAGATGTCGATGTAGTCGACGCCGAGCCTCTTGAGCGAGTAAGCAACGAAGTTCCGTACGGCGGCGGGCCGCGAATCGTAGCCGTTGAACTCTCCAGGCGTGGGGCCGCGAAGCGCTCCGAACTTCACGCTGATCTGGACCTGCTCACGGTTCCCGCCCTTGAGCGCTTCACCCACGAGCATCTCGTTGTGACCCATGCCGTAGAAGTCACCCGTATCCAGCAACGTGACGCCCTGATCGAGCGCCGCGTGGATGGTGGCGATGCTTTCCGTGCGGTCCGCAGGACCGTACATGTCAGACATTCCCATCGTCCCGAGGCCGATTGCGGAGACCTTCGGACCGTGCACGCCGAGCTGTAGATAGTTCATGGGGTCCTCCATGCAAGCCTTTTGACGATCCACCATAATGAGTTTGTATTCTGCGGGCGGGGGTGTCACGTGCTCGATTCGTCGTCCAGGTTCGCGCTGCTGGCGGTCCTTCTTTCAGGCGTCACGGCCACGGCCGCGGCGGCCGACCACCCCGGCAAGGCCGTCTACGACAAGGCCTGCGCCTCCTGCCACGACCATCCCGAGACGCGCGCGCCCGCGCTCAGCTCCCTCAAGGGCATGCGCTACGGCACCATTCATTACTCGCTTACGGAAGGGAAGATGAAGGGCCAGGGCTCCCTGCTCACGGCAGCGGAGCGCGCGTCCGTTATCGACTTCATCGTGGGCCGGACTGCCGTCGATGACGGCTGGGTCGCGAAGATGATGTGCCCGGCAGAGCGGCGCAAAGTGAACCTCGAGCCGACAGCCACGGTCGCAGGCTTCGGCTTCGATACGAAGAACCATCGGCATCTCACGCGCCAGCAAGCCGGCGTCGCGACCGCAGACTTCAAGAACTTCGATCTCGCCTGGGCGCTCGCCCTCCCGCAGGTGACGACCATGCGCGCACAGGCGGCCGTCAACGGCTCGACGCTCTTTCTCCCCGCCGGAGATGCAGCCCAGCTCTACGCAATCGACATCTCAGGCGACAAGCCGTGTTTCAAATGGGTCTACCAGAACGACATCCCGCTGCGCACGGGCGTCGCGTACGGCGTGCTGCCTGGCTCGAACCGGAAGGTGATCGTGTTCGGCGACGTCGCGCCACTCGTGCACATGATCGACGCGACCACCGGCAAGGAGATCTGGCGCCAATCCGTGCGCCTCACCTCGCTCTCGAATGGCACGGCCACGCCTGTCATCCATGGCGATCGCGTGTACGTGCCATTGTCCGCATCCGAAATCAATTTCGGCGCCGACGAGAAGCACGAGTGCTGCAAGACCCACGGCGCCGTGTTCGCGCTCGATGCGCGCACGGGCAAGGTCATCTGGGCCACGCACACCATGGCGGATGCCAAGCCGATCAAGGATCGCGGCGATGGTCAGATGATGTGGGGCCCCTCCGGCGCGCCGATCTGGAACACGCCGTCCATCGACGAGAAGCGCGGCGTGCTCTACGTCGGCACCGGCGAGGCCACCTCAGCGCCTGCTGAGTCCACGACCGACGCGATCCTCGCAATCGACCTGAAGACCGGCGCGATACGCTGGCACTTCCAGGCCACCGCCAACGACATCTTCCTCACGGGCTGCATGAACAAGCGCGATGGCCTCAACTGCCCGCCGAAAGACAGCGTGTTCCTCGATGTCGACTTCGGCGCCGGCACGATCCTCGCGAATCGAAGCGGCGGCAGGGACATCGTCCTCGCCGGCCAGAAATCGAGCACGTTGTGGGCGCTCGATCCGGATCAGCAGGGCAAAGTCCTCTGGAGCCGCAACTTCGGTCCCGGCTCCATCGCAGGCGGAATCCACTGGGGCATCGCGTACGACGGCCAACGCGTCTTCGCACCGGTGAGCGTGTTCCCGGGGCCGGACGGCAAGCCAGGCCCCGATCAGGTGGCCGGCCTGCATGCAGTGGATGTCGACACCGGCAGGCTACTGTGGTCGTACCTGCCGAAGCCCGATTGCAGTGGCGATCGGCCGAATCGCGTGAAGCTTTGCGAGGGTGGCATCGGCTTGTCCGGCGCGGCCACGGTCATCGACGGCGCGGTGCTCGCCGGCAGTCTCGATGGATTCCTGCGCGCGTTCGACGCCGCGACGGGTGACCTGCTGTTTCAGTACGACACGGCGCGCGACTACAGCACGGTGAACGGCGTTCCGGGGAAGGGCGGCGCCATCGACAACGCTTCCATCATCGCCGCGAACGGCTACGTGTTCGTCAATTCCGGCTACGGTCTGCTCGGCAACCAGACGCCCGGCAACGTGTTCCTCGCGTTCCGCGCGAAGCCGGTCACTGCCGCGCAGAACAGGACAGCGCCGCAGTAATCCCTTCGAGATTGATCGGCTTCACGAAGTGCAGGTCCATGCCGACCTCGCGCGTCTGGCGCCGGTCGCCCTCCTGACCCCATCCCGTGAGCGCGACGATCACGATCGCATTCCCCCACGGCTGCGCACGAATCTGGCGTGTCGCTTCGAGCCCGTCCATATGCGGCATGCCGACGTCCATGAAGATGATGTCGGGCCGGAACGTCGCGGCGTGCTCGACGGCTTCGCGTCCGTTCGCCGCGGTGAGCGTTTCGTGTCCTTGCATCTGCAGGATCAGCGCGAGTGAAGACGCGGCATCCGCGTTGTCATCGGCGATGAGAATCCGTCGCTTGTTTTCGCTGCCTTGTTCGAACGCCGCGCCCGCAAGCCGTGAACCCTGCGCCGTTTCAGACGCCTGCAACAGGGGCAGGCGCACGGTGAACTCGGTGCCCTTCCCGGGGCCGCCGCTGTAAACCGCGACGCGTCCGGAGTGCATTTCCACGAGACTGCGCACCAACGCGAGTCCAATACCGAGCCCCCCGCCCGCGTGACGCTTGTGATCCTGAACCTGCGCGAACATGTCGAAGACCGTGTCCAGCGAATCCGCGGGAATGCCAATGCCGGTGTCGCGCACGGTCACTATCGCGTCCGAGCCGCTCTTGCGCATCGTCACGTCGATGCGTCCGCCCGGCTCGGTGTACTTCGCGCTGTTCGAGAGCAGATTCGCGAACACCTGCGCGAGGCGTGCGAAGTCCCCTTCGACCAGCAACGGCTCGGCGGGAATGCTCACGGCGGTCGTATGGCCGCGCGCGGCAATCAGGCTTTGGCATCCCTCGATCGCGGTCTCCACGGCAAGCGCCAGTGAGACAGGCGCGCGCCGCAATTCGAAACGGCCGCGTGAGATGCGGCTCACGTCGAGCAGGTCATCGACCAGTCGCTGCAGCTGCGCGAGCTGGCGATCCATCATGTCGCGAACTTTCTGCACGGTTGGATCTGCGGCAGCGGGACGCAACAGGTGCAGACCATTCACGAGCGTCGCGAGCGGATTGCGCAACTCGTGCGCGAGCAATGCGAGGAACTCATCCTTGCGACGATCCGCCTCGCGCAATGCTTCCTGGCTGCGCTTGATCGCCGCTTCGGCTTCCTTGGCTTCGGTAATGTCGCGCGCCACGTTCGCGACGCCGACGATCCGGCCGGTGTGATCGCGCATCGGCGCGGCGCTCAGCGAAATGTCCAGGCGCTTGCCTTCCCTCGAGAAGCGCGCCGTTTCGTAGTGATGCACATGTTCGCCACGCCGGATCCGGTCGAGAATGTCCTGTTCTTCGCCGGGCTCGCTCAGCATGTTGGGGATTTGTCCCACCATCTGGTCGGCGGAATAGCCGAACAGGCGCGTCGCGCCGGCATTCCAGGACGTGATCCGACCCTCCAGCGTCATGCTGACGATCGCATCGTCCGAAGACTCGACGATGGCGGCGAGCAGGTCGCGCGCTTCGGCGACCCGCTTGCGGTCCGTCACATCCGTGATGGCGACCACATAGCCCACGACTTTCCCATCGGAGTTGCGCGCGGGATTGAGCACACAGTGCATGCGCTGCTGCTGGCCGGGGAGGAGAGCCACGTCCACCTCGTAATCCAGCGCCTCGCCTCTCACCACGCGCTCGCGATGTCCCCGGATTTCCGCCCAAAGCTTGTCGCCGAGCACGGCGGCGACAGTACGATCCAGCACTTCCTGCCTGCCTCCGAAGCGCAGGGCATACGCCGCGTTCACGTATCGATAGCGATGCTCCGTGTCGAGGTAGGCGAGCAGGACCGGCGCGTTGTCCATGATCAGCTTCAGCCGGTCGCACTCGGCCCGCAGGGCGTCGAGGTGTGAGGGTGAGGATGCCGACCGATTCTGCATGGTTTTCCTGTGCCTGCCGGCGGGCAGGAATCATGGACCTCTGCGAAGGTGCGTCGCAAGGCAGGAGTCCTTGCGACCTGCACCACATTTGTCCACAGGGTGCTCTTGCTACAGTCGCGCCTCTCTTCCGCAGGCGGAAAACGCCGTGTCCGCGCACTCGCCCGATCTCGGTCTTGAACAGAGCCATGACGCCCTCGCGTTCGTTTCCGAGGTCGCCGCCATCCGCCTGTGGCACTGGCGCCTGCCGAGCGGGCGTCTGGAAATCGATGCAGGTACCGCCGCGTTCTGCGGACTGCCGCCGGCCGTCGCCGGCGAGGATTTCCTGACTCGGGCGATTCACGCCGACGACCGGTCCGCCATGCGGGCGGCACTGGACCGGGCCGTCGCCTGGCCGGCCTCGACGGCAGTCACCTTGCGCATTCTGGGCCGGGACGGCGCCATGCAATCGGTCGAGGCACGCTGCAAGGCCCACCGCGACAGTGGCGGTCGGGCGCTCGAAGTGATGATCGCGACTCGCGATCTGACCAGCAGGGGCTCGGTCAAGGCAGATCTCAAGCGCACGGTCGACGAGCGGGACCTCGTCGAGCGGTTGAGCATCGCCACCCAGGCGGCGGGCATCTACGTCTGGGAGTTCGACTGGCGCACGTTCAAGCTGACCTGGGACGAGAAACGGCTGTCCGGGCGCAGCCTGAACCGCCATTTCGGCCACGAGCTGGGCAACGATTTCTTCAAGTGGGTCCATCCGGACGACCAGCACATCGGCATGGTTGTGATGAAGGCCCGACTGGCAGCAGGCGAAAGCGATGCGGACTTCCGCTACCGCCTGAGGCTGGACGACGGCTCGATCCGTCACATCCAGGCGTTCGCCCGCACGCAGACCGACCTGGATGGCAATCCACTGCGCTCGCTGGGTGTCAGCTGGGACGTGACGCGCGAAGTGGAGGCGACGGAGCTGCTCGGCCGCCAGGCCGACGAGCTGCGCGATGCCCAGCGGCGACTCGACCGGGCGGCGCTTTCCCTCCAGGAAGGGCATTGGGAAATCGACTGGCGCGCCAGCAAGCACTGGGGCTCACCCGCGTACTACGCGCTGCTCGGCTATGCCCCGGGCGAAGTCGAGTTCGACACGTACGAGAAGCTCGAGGCGATCGTTCATCCCGACGATCTTGCGAACGCTCAGGAGGTGACGGATTCCCATCTCGCGCAGGGAACGCCGATGTACGAGGTGGAGCTGCGCATCGCCGTGAAAGGCGGCGGCTACCGGTGGTTCCGGCTGCGTGGGATGGCGGAGCGCGATGAGCAGGGACAGCCCATCCGCATGGTGGGCTCGATTCACGACATCCAGAAACAGAAAGCCGCTGAAGACGCGCTCGACGAAGCCCGCGCGCGTTTCAACCGCGCCGTGCAGGGTACGCAGGACGGACTCTGGGAAGCGGACGTCGCCGCAGGACGCATGTGGCTTTCGCCGCGCACGCATGAGCTGTTGGGCCATGACGTCGGCGAGCTTTCCGATGCACTGGATGTGCTGCGCGTCCGCATCCATCCCGATGAGCTGGCCGAAAGCGACGCGGCTCTCCACGCGTGCCTGTCACAGGCACTGTCCATCGATCGTGAGATGCGCTTCCGTCTGAAGAACGGTGAGTACCGCTGGTTCCGCGTTCGGGCGACACCTGGGCTCAGCAGCGACGGAAAAGTGCGCCGCATGTCCGGCTCCATCCAGGACGTGACGCAGGCCAGAGAGGCGCGCGACGCGCTCATTCAGGCCTCGGCTGCCGCACAGGCGGCGAGCACGGCGAAGAGCGCGTTCCTCGCCAACATGAGCCACGAGATCCGCACGCCGATGAACGGCATCATCGGCATGACGAGCCTGCTGCTCGACACGACCCTCGACCGCTCGCAGCGGGACTACGCGGAAACCATCCGCTCGAGCTCCGAGTCGCTGCTCACGATCATCAACGACATCCTCGACTTCTCGAAGATCGAAGCGGGTCGCCTCGACATCGAATGCATCGAGATGGACCTGCACGAATGCGTGGAAGCCATCGGTGCGACACTTGCGTTCCAGGCGGCCGCGAAGGACGTCGAGCTGATCCTGGACATCCATCGGGACGTGCCGAGCCACGTGCGCGGCGATCCGCAGCGCATCCGGCAGTGCCTGATCAATCTGATCGGCAATGCCATCAAGTTCACGCGCGTCGGCGAGATTGCCGTCGAAATATCCGTCGAGTCGCGCGAGGCGAAAATGGCCCGCATCCGGTTCGCAGTCCGTGACACCGGAATCGGGATCGCGGGCGAGTCCGTGAAGACGCTGTTCCAGCCCTTCGTGCAGGCCGACGTCTCGACCACGCGCACGTTCGGCGGCACGGGGCTCGGGCTTTCGATCGTGCGCCGGCTGGTCGAGCTGATGGGCGGAGAAATTGGCGTCGAGAGTGAGGTGGGGCAGGGCTCCGTGTTCTGGTTCACGTTGCCGCTGCAGCCGGTGGCCGCCGCAACGGCGGATGCCGCTGCCGTTACGCCAACGGGCAAGCGGCTGCTCATCGTCGATGACAACGAGACGAACCGTCACGTCATCGCCGCGCATCTCGCACACGCGGGCTACGACGTCACGCTCGCATCGAGCGGACGCGAGGCACTGGTCACGATGCGTCTGGGCCTGCGCGTGTCGCGACCCTTCGATCTCGTGCTCACGGATTTCCAGATGCCGGACATGGACGGTGCGACGCTCGGCAAGACCATCAACGCCGATCCATTGCTGGCGCGTTCGCGCGTGGTGCTGCTCACTTCAGTCGACCACCACGGTGACATCGAACGTTATGCGTCGCTCGGTTTCGCTGGATTTCTCACCAAGCCCATCCGCGGTCGCGAGCTGCGCGCCTGTATCAGCAGGATCCTGACGCGCGAAGCGCACGAGTGGCACGTGCGGAGCTACCCGATCGTAACCGCGGGTTCGCTCGCGGCCGGGACCGCTCCGAAGCCCTTCTCGGGCAAGGTGCTGCTCGTCGAAGACAACACCGTGAACCAGAAAGTCGGCCAGAAGTTTCTCGAGCGTCTCGGCTGCGAGGTCAGGGTCGCAGGCAACGGTGCCGAAGCCGTGAAGAGCTGGCAGCAGGAGCGCTTCCACCTCGTCCTGATGGACATTCAGATGCCGGTGATGGATGGCTACACCGCGACCCGGCAGATTCGCGATCTCGAAGGTGCCGGTCGAAGGACGCCGATCGTCGCGCTGACGGCGGATGCGATGAGCGGCCAGCTCGAGCGTTGCCTGCAGAGTGGCATGGATGGCCTCCTGACCAAGCCACTCAATCCCGAGCGGCTGCAGGACACCCTGCAACGGTTCGGTCTCGCGCGCGACGAGGACACCCTGCACGAAACCGCCGTCGAGCGGTTCCTGACCAACCCGGGCGCCGCTGACATTCTGGATACGAATGCGCTCGACGAGCTGATCGGTGGCGACCACGACTTTGGTCGCGGGCTCTGCACCGACTACCAGCTCTCGAGTCGCCGCATCCTGACGACCCTCCGTCAGCTCTTGCAGACGGCGGACCGTGCGGGGATCGCCGCCCAGGCCCATCAGCTCAAGGGAGCGAGCGGGAACATCTGCTCCCCAGCGGTTGCCGCCGCATGCGAGGCTGTCGAATCCGCCGCCGCGCAGGCCGACATGCAAGAGATCGCCCGCAAGATCGACTTTCTGGTCGAGCAGATAGAGCGGTTGAATTCCCGACTCGCCACCGTGCTCGCAGATGGTGCGCCGTCCGTGAAAAGCGGGGGCTGAGCCGCGCTCGATGATTCGCTTCCGGAATACCCGCCGCTGATATTGCGTCGCGAAGACGCGAGCGCGTGCGTCGACTCGGCTTTGTGACACCGCGCCGAGCTTCCGCCACCGTCCTGAATTTCAAAACGAATTTCGACATTTGTGCAGAGTTTCACGTAATCGCATCTGCGACCGCGGTGGAATTCACGAGATGGACGCACTGAGGACTGCTACGTTTGGCGCATCGGATCAGCGAGTATCGAAGATGATACGGGTGCTGCTATTAGAGGACGACGTAGCCGCGGCCGACCTGAGCATCCGGCTCATGGAGTCCGCGGGTTTCGTCTGTTCCTGCGAGCGAGTGGCGAGCGAAGGAGAGTTTCGCGACGGCCTCGCGCGCTCCCCGCACCTGATCCTCTCCGATTCGAACGTCCCCGGCTTCGATGGCATGGCAGCCCTGTCCATCGCCCGCGCCGAGCACCCCGAGACTCCTTTCATCTTCGTCTCCAGCAACGTCGACGAGACGACCCGGCTGGACGCGCTCGAGAAGGGCGCCTCCGGTTACGTGCGTAAGTCGGACCTCAGCGCCCTGTCGACGGCGGTGCGGACGGCCCTTGGTCTTTCGGCGGCCCCGTCCCGGCGTGTTTCCGATGAGCGGCGCCGGACAAATGCGGCGAGCGGCACGGCGGCGTACCTGCTAGAGCGTCGGGCAGTACTCGACCGCACGCTACGCGACGACTGTTCCGTGATGGCCGGCGCCGTGCGCGGCACGCCGCCCATTCCCGCCGCGCTCGTCATGATCGAATCCCGCGCGACGCACGAGCGCTTCGTGAAGCTCCTGCGTAACGCGAACATCGAGCTCGAAGAGGCGGGCAGCTCCGCCGATGCGCTCGCGAAGCTCGAAGAGCGCATCCATGCGCTGATGTTCACGGATCGCCTCGAGCTGATTCGCGCCGCGCGCCAGGGGCACGTCGGCGCGGCGACTCACATCGTCTACATCAACAACGGTGGGCAGGCGAGCTCATCCGAGGCGCTGCGCGCCGGCGCGAACGACTGCATGCCGGATGCTCCGGGCGGCGAGGAGTTCTGGGCGCATCTCACCACGGCCCGGCGCATCGCCAGTCTCGCGGCCTCCCTGCAACTCGCGCTCACCGACAATCGCATCCTGTCGACGATCGACGAGCTCACCCGCTGCGGCAGCCGCAGGTTCTTCGAGCATCAGTTCCCGCGCGAGGTCGAGCGCGCGATGCGGCTCGGCCGCCCGCTGGCGCTGGTGATGTGCGATCTCGATCACTTCAAGAACATCAACGACACCCACGGCCACCAGATCGGCGATGAAGTGCTGCGCGAGTTTGCGGACCGGCTCACTCACGGACTGCGGCTCGGCGAAGACTGGGTGGCGCGCACGGGCGGCGAAGAATTTGCCGTCGTGCTGCCTGAGGCCGGCGCGGCAGAGGCTCAGGCCATCGCGCAGCGACTGTGCGAGCGGGTGAACGCCACACCATTCGACGTCTCATCGCTTTCGTTGCCAGTCACGGCCAGCTTCGGAGTCTGCGGCGCGCAGCACCTCGAGGGCACCACGAGTCGCGTGCTGGATGCGCTGGTCAGAGCGGCCGATCAATCGCTGTATGACAGCAAGCGGGCAGGGCGTAATCGAGTGACTGTCGCGACGTCCTTCCCCATGAGCGTTACGGACGCGTCGACTGCGCCGACGCCTCGGCTGACCTGATCACGTTCAAAAGCTCGCGCGAAACTCTCTCGTCGATCTCCGCCGCCCGCTGGAGCTGCACCGGGTAACGCACCACTGCTTCCACCGAGGTAGCGGAAAAACGCAACTGCACTTGCGCCTGCGCATCGCTGCTGCCGGGTGAAGACGTGTTCTTCTGAATCTCGCGCGTCTGCCGCACGATCTCGTCGCGGTAATCGTGGATGACGGCATTCGCAGCCGCGAGCAGCTTTTCCTTCAGCGCGGAGTAATCGCCCACCGGCGGCAGGGTGAGCGTGATCTCGTGCCAGGCGAGATTGACGCCGGGGATCTGCTTGAAGATGCCGCCCGAAGACTGGAACACCACCGAATTCGCGAACGCCACGACGCGACCGGTCGGCCCGGGATGCCCGTCGCCGCTCAGTTCCATGAGGTGCAGGCGCACGAGGCCGAGGTCGATGACTTCGCCGGTCACGGCACCGATCTGGACGCGATCGCCCACGCGGATGCCGTACTTCCCGATCAGGAAGAAGTAGCCGACGATCGAGACGAGAACGCTCTGCATCGCCACTGCAAGGCCGGCGGTGAGCAAACCGGCGAAGGTGACCACGGAGCTCAGCTCGGTCGCGAACGTGAAGCCAAGGATCGCGACGACCAGCGACCACAGCACGATGGTCCGCACGAGCAGCAACTGATACCGGCGGCGCGGCTCCTGCACGTACCGGACGACTGCGCGCCGCCAGAGCTCGGCGCCCGCGAAGGCCACCGCGAGCAGAACGAGCAGCAACAACACGCGGACGGCGAGATCCTTCAGCGCCTCGAGATACTGGCTCCTGGTGCTTTCGCGCCAGCTCGCCAGGTTGTTGCGGTACTGTGCGAGCAATACGCCTTCCTGGCTCAACGGCACGAGAATCGCGGCGGTCTGCTTGAAGACCCATGCGATGGTGTCGAACTGATCGCGCACGCCCTTCAACGTGGCGCCGTTCGCGCCATCCGCTTCCTGTGCAAGGGCATCGCCTTTGGCCGAGAGAAACTGGATCTGCTTCTGTGGCGAGACGCGGACGCGCGTGAAGGTTTCCTGCAGCGCTGCCGTTCGCTGATCCACGGCGTCGATCGTGCCGATCTTGTCCGACAGCCGCATCACGTTACCTGCCAGATCCCAGATGCCGAGGCGTCGCGTGCCGGTGTCGCCCGGTTCCAGGAGCGTGTTCGACGTGCTCGAAGAGGCCGAGGCGTTCGCTGCATTCGCCGCTGGGGCGGCAGGTGTAGCAGAGGGAATCGCCGCGGCAACGGCATCGATGTGTTCCTTGAGCGCGCTGGCGCCGGAACCGTTCGCGTCGCTCTGGTACGCGAACTGGGACATGGTGCCGACGAGATTGCGGCGGGCGTTCACCAGGTCCAGCTCGCTCTGCAGCTCACCGAGCCGCGACTGCAGGCTCGCTCTCTGTTCCTTGCCGGCAGTGGGCAGCTCGCTCTGGACCGAGCGCATTTCGGATTCGATCGACGCGCGGCGTGTGTCCAGCGCCTGCTGGACGCGTCGCTGAGCCTGCGACGAGAGGGCATTGTCCGTGGCGGCTTTCTCCGCAATTTCCGCCTCGCTGCTCAGCAGCTCCGCGTTGGCGCGGGCGATCTCGAAGGCCAGGCTGACGACCTTGTCGGCGGTCTGGCGGTTGGCATAGAGGATGAGGAGATCGCTGGGCTGCGTGGCCGACTGCTGCTGGACGCCCAGCGTGCGGTACCACGCCACCGTCTCGTCCAGGATCTGTACCACCTGCTCGGGCGTCATGACGGCCCGGCGGTCGAGGGATGGCGGGGCCTCGGCGCCGGCGGAAGGGGTCTGCCCGTGTACCGCACAGGCCAGATGGAACAGGACTGCCGTTGCGAACAGAGGCAGAAGTCGGCGCAAAATCGGCATCATTGGCGCCTATGGTAACGTGCCTTCTCAGATATGAGCACCCTGAACACCCGGCCTGAGCCCCTCGACCTCGCGTTCGGCAAGTCCGCGATCGTCGTCGTGGACATGCAGAACGCCTTCGCCAGCAAGGGCGGCCTTCTGGACCTCGCCGGCATCGACATTTCCGGCGCGCCGCAGGTGGTGCGCTCGATCGACGCGGTACTGCGCGCGGCGCGTGAGCGTGGCGTGCAGGTGGTGTACCTGCAGACAGGGTACAAGCCCGACCTCAGCAATGGCGGTGGCGCCTCCTCGCCGAATCCGCGCAAGGAGACGGCCTTGTGCCTGATGCGAGCCCGTCCGGAGCTGAAGGGGAAGCTGCTGGTCGAAGGCACGTGGGATTTCGAGATCGTCCGGGAACTGACGCCCAGGCCGGAGGACATCGTCGTCCTGAAGACGCGCTACAGCGGCTTTGCGGGCACCACGCTCGACTCCGTGCTGCGCGCCCGCGAGATCCGGTATCTGTTCTTCGTCGGCATCGCGACCAACGTGTGCGTCGAGTCGACCCTGCGCGATGCCTATTTCCACGAATACTGGCCCATCCTTGTCACGGATGGCGCCATGCAGGCGGGTCCGCCGGCGGCTCACGAAGCCACGATCTTCAACGTAGAATCCTTCTTCGGCTGGACCCTGACGTCGCAGAGCCTGATCGAAAGTCTCACGACCCAGACCTAAAATAAAGACATTACAAAAAGGGGGAGCTATGGATTTCAACAAGCTCATCGAGCGCGTCCGAAGCATTCTCGTCACACCGAAGACCACGTGGCCCGTCATCGCCGAGGAGCCCGCAACGACCGCGAGCATCTTCAAGGGGTACGTGCTCATTCTCGCGGCCGTGCCCGCACTGTTCGGGTTCCTGGACGCTGCGCTCATCGGCTACAACATCCCGTTCGGCGGCACCATACGCATCGGCTTCGGCCTGGCGCTGTCGAGCGCGCTGCTCGGGTACTGCCTTTCGCTGGTCGGCGTCTTCATCGCCGCGTTCATCGTGAACGCGCTCGCGCCGACTTTTGGCGGGCAGCAGAACTCCGTGCAGGCGCTGAAAGCGGTCGCGTACGCGTACACGGCCAGTTGGATCGCTGGCGTTGGAGCGATCGTCCCGTACCTGAGTCTCCTCATCGCTATCGCCGGCGCGGTCTACAGCATTTACCTGCTGTACCTGGGTCTGCCGCCCAACATGAAGGTCTCGCAGGAAAGGGCGGCGGGCTACACGGCCGTCGTCGTGGTCGTCGCCATCGTCATCGGCTGGATCATCAGCCTCACGGTCGGCGGAATCATGGGTGCGAGTTTCGCCCGCGGCGGTTTTTCGGCTAGCAGCTCCTCCTCCGACATTCAGGTCGATCCCGACAGCTCGCTCGGCAAGCTCCAGAAATGGGGTGAGGAGATGGAGAAAGCCGGCAAGCAGATGGAAGCGGCACAGAAGTCGGGCAGCACGCAGGACCAGGGCAAGGCCGTGGGTGCCATGCTCGGCGCAGTGCTCGGTGGTGGCGCCGACAAGGTGGAAGCGCTGCCGCCCGATCGCATGAAGTCGTTCCTGCCCGAGTCGCTCGCCGGAATGCCGCGCAAATCGGTCTCGGCCGAGCGCAACACTGCGCTCGGTTTCCAGGTCAGCAAGGGCCAGGCACAGTACGGCGGCGACGAGGGCTCGCCGCTCTCGGTCGAGATCATGGACGTGGGCGGCGCGCAGACACTGATGCTGCTGGCCGGCTGGGCGAGCCTCGAAGGCGAAAAGGAATCCGATTCCGGCTACGAGAAGACGTATCGCCAGGACGGGCGACTCGTGCACGAGGAGTGGGACAAGTCTTCCCAGTCGGGCAAGTACGCAGTGGTGCTCGGCGAGCGCTTCATCGCTGAAGTCAGCGGCAGCGCGCCCAGCATGGATCACCTGAAGGCGGCGCTCACGAACCTCGACCTGCGCGGAATCGAGTCCCTGAAGAACGAGGGTCGGAAAGTCGAGTGACCTACCCGCCGTTGCGGCTGGCGCGGCGGACGGCGTCGATCACGGCCTTCAGTTTCTCCGGCGCAGCGGGTTTCACGAGGTGATCCTGAAACCCGCTGTCGAAGGCAGCCGCGCGGTCCGCATCCTGCCCCCAGCCGGTCAACGCCACGAGATGCACGTCCCGGCCCCAGGGGCGCTCGCGGATCTGCCGGGCGGTCTGGTATCCATCGAGCACCGGCATGCCGATGTCGAGGAACACGAGGTCGGGATTGAAGAGCTGTCCCACGGCCAGCACTTCGAGCCCGTCGTGCGCGGTGCGCACGTCATGACCCTCGAATGCCAGCATCATCGCCAGCGTCTGCGCAGCGTCCCGATTGTCGTCCGCCACCAGGATGCGCAGCTTCTGGGTTTCCGTCGCCGCCGCACCTTGAGTTGCCGTTGATACCGGCGCGTTGGTCGACGCGCGCGGAAATCGGAGCGTGAAACGGCTGCCCATCTGCTCGCCCTCGCTCTCGACGGCGACGCTGCCACCGTGTGCCTCCGCCACGCACTTCGCGAGCGCCAGTCCAATGCCGAGCCCATCGTGCGTACCGCCGCCATTGCGATTGATCTGCACGAACGGCACGAAGATCTTCGACAGCAGCTCCTTGGGAATCCCGACGCCTTCATCGGCGACGGCAACGATCACTTCGCTTGCGCTTATCGTGGCGGAGACACGCACCGGTCCGCCGAGCGCTGAGTACTTGGAGGCGTTGACGAGCACGTTCGCCAGTGCATGGGTGAGGCGGCCGGTGTCCACGTAAACCGCTACAGGTTCGCGGGGCAGGTCGACACTCAGCATGTTCTGCCTGCTCTCGAGCTGCGGACGTGCGATATCCAGCGCGCCGTTGACCAGCGCCACGAGCGAGGTGAGCTCACATCGCAGCTTGAGCGCGCCGCTCTCGAGCTGCGTGATGTCCGCGAGATCGTCGATCAGCCGCGTGAGCTGCTTGAGCTGGCGATCGATGATGACGCGCGCGGCGCGCGTGGTCGCCACGTCCCCCTCGGACACCTGCATGATCTGCAGCGCCATCCGGATGGGGGCCAGGGGATTGCGCAATTCATGCGTCAGCCGCGCGATGAAGCTCATTTATCAAGTACCATGCCGCACGGGATAAACCTGAGCGGGAACTCTGCAATATGTCCCTCATGACGCAGTTCCGGCGCGGCTACAACCGCACCTTCTGGGTCGCGAACATTCTCGAGCTGTTCGAGCGTTTCGCCTACTACGGCAGCAAGGCCGTACTGGCCGTCTACATTGCGGAACAAGTTGGCCTCGGATCGCAAACGGCTACGTTTCTCGCGGGTTCCGTCTTCAATACGCTGCTGTACCTCCTGCCGCCACTGGCCGGTACTGTGGTCGACCGGTTCGGTTTCAAGCGCAGTCTCATGGCGTGCTTCGCCATTTTTTCGCTCGGTTACTTCCTCATCGGTCTCGGCGGGCTCCCGTTCAGCCAGCCGCTGGTACAGGCGGTGGGCGTGAAGTCCTGGATGGTGATGGCCCTGATCGTCACCGCCGTCGGCGGTTCGCTCATCAAGCCTTGCATCGTCGGCACCGTGGCGCGCACCACGAACGAGGAGACGAAGGCACTCGGTTATTCGATCTACTACACACTGGTGAACTTCGGGGGTGCCATCGGGCCATTCATCGCGCTCGCCGTGCGCGAGAGCGCGGGTATCTCCTACGTGCTGGTCCTGTCCTCGCTCACCACGTTCCTGCTGCTCATCGGCACGACGCTCGCCTACCGCGAGCCGGAGAAGCCGGCGGATGCGCCGCCGCCGCGGACCATGGCACAGGTCCTTGCAGACATGATGCTGGTGTTTGCAAACCTGCGCTTCATGCTGTTCCTGCTCATCTTCTCCGGCTTCTGGGTGATGTTCTGGCACATCTTCTACGCGCTGCCGTTCTACACGAAGGATTACCTCGATTTCGCGCGGTTCGAGATCATGGAGACCGTGGATGCCTGGACGATCATCCTCGTCACCATCCCGGCAACCGCGCTCGCGAAACGCATGCAGCCGCTGGCCGCGATGGTGATGGGTGTAGGCATCGCGACGGCAAGTTGGTTCATTATGGGTGCGGTGCCGACCCTCACGGGCGCGATTGCCGCGTTGATGCTCTTCGCGGTTGGCGAGTCCATCCAGGCGCCGCGCTTCTACGAGTATGTGGCCCGGCTTGCTCCGCCCGAGCAGCTCGGAACGTACATGGGCTTCGCTTTCCTGCCGATCGCGATCGGCACCTTCTTCTCGGGCTGGTCGAGCGGATATCTCGTCGAGCGCTACGTCGAGAACGGCAATCCCGCCGCGCCCCAGATGTGGTACGTCGTCGGCGCCTACGGCGTGGCGGCCACTCTGCTGCTCCTGGTCTACGACCGCTTCATCGCTCCAAAACCGGTCACAGCTCCGAAACCGGCCAGAACCTGACGCCCGCCTGCGCATGCCCGGTCCGCAGCTGCAGGATCTGGACTGACTGCGGAAGCTCGACCAGGAACTCGGCGTCACGATCGAGGTGATGGATCTGCGTCGGGTCGCCGCCCGTGAAAGCGGCCATCGCCTCGATGCTCGGCCACCAGGAGATCGTGACGAACTCGGTCTCGGCTCCGCGATCCTCGCGGAACGTCTGTACAGCCAAAGCCTTCTCCAGTAACGGCCGGATGCCTGCGTCGTAGTTGTAGCTCTCGTACTCGTCCGCGCGCTCGCGGCGGGTACGGCCGCGCCAGACGCGCGCGATTTTCGGTTTGAGGTCGTGCTGGGTGTCCATGGCTATGGAACAGTTCATCGTCCGGGCGGTTCCAGAAGAAGACACGAGCGCAGCCGTGAGCGAGCGATGCCTTTGCGCCTCAAGAACTTCGTGGGTCTCATCCGGTGCGCGGCGACTCACTGGAACGCGGACAGCGCATCCACGACGGGCGCCGCGCTCGCGTTCTTTTGCGCGTTCTCGCTCGCGCCGCTGCTCGTCATCCTGCTGACCATCGCGGGCTGGGTGGTCGGGGCCCAAGCCGCGTATGGGCAGGTCGGTGAGCAACTCAATGCGTTGTTCGGCCCGGCCACGGCGAAGATCCTTCTCGGTGCGGTCAAGAGCTCGCAAGAAGCCGAAGGTATCGTGTCGACCGCAGTGAGCGTGGTGACGCTGCTCATCGGCGCGAGCACGGTGCTGACCGCGCTCGAAGCCGCACTGGACCGGATCTGGACGACGGAGAAGCTACGACCCGGAGGCTGGCGCGGCTGGGTGCACATGCGTTTGTGGTCATTCGCGTTCATCCTGACGCTGGGATTCCTGCTGCTCATTTCGCTGACCATCTCCACCGGCATCGCCACGCTTCGCTCGTGGATTGCCGACCGCTATACCGCGCTCGTCAGCGTGATCGGTGCGCTGGATTTCATCGCGTCGCTGGTGATCGTCTCGCTTTTGTTTGCACTGATCTATCGCTACATGCCCGCGCGGCGCACGCCGTGGAAAACGGTGATTCTCGGCGGCGTGCTCACAGCGATTCTGTTCGACATCGGGCGGTGGGCCGTCGGACTTTATCTCGCGCATTCGACGCAGCCTTCTGCGTACGGTGCTGCGGCGTCGTTCGCCGCACTTCTGCTGTGGCTGTACTACACCGCGCAGATTTTCCTGTTCGGCGCGGAATTCACGGCGTGCATGGCCGGCGTGCGCACGCGCACCGCCGAACAGCAGGGCGCCACGCTGACGAAAGACAGTGGTGCGCCTGTGCCCGCCAGCGCTGAAATAGCCCGCGTGAAGAGGAGAGCTCGATGACCGTCATGATCATGGTCGATGTGAAGAATCAGACGCGGGAAAACTACGACACGATGTTGAAGTTCCTGGCCGGCTACGCCAGGACTGCGCCGGGGTTCATTCTGCATTCGGCGTATGCCGCGGCGGACGGAAGCTGGCGCGTCGTGGAAATGTGGGAAAGCACCGAGCACGCGAATCAATTCTTCCGCGACCACGTGGTGCCGAATCTGCCGCCTGGTGTGCGACCGAAACGGCACGTGCAGGAGCTGCACAGCCTGATTACGCGAGAATGCTGATGAATCGGCTGATGGACCAGTAGGCGGCGACGCTGCCGATCGCGTAGAGCGCGGGCGTGCGCGCGAGCGCGAATTTCGGCCACGGCCTGAGCAGCCGGAACGTTGCGAAGGCGATGGCCACGACCAGGAGCTGACCCAGCTCGACGCCCACGTTGAAGGTCAGCAATGCCGTCGTCAGATGTTTCTGCGGCAGGCCGATGTCCTTCAGGGCACCCGCGAATCCGAGGCCGTGCACGAGCCCGAACAGGAACGCGACCAGTGCAGGCCAGCGCCGCGACAGGGTCGCCTGCGTGTGCAGGGCTTCGCCCGCCACGAGCATGATGGACAACGCGATCGTGGCTTCGACGGGCGGCGAGCGCAGCACGAGCAGGCCGAGCGCGCTCAGCGCCAGCGTCAGGCTGTGTGCCACGGTGAATGCGGTGATGGTGAGCAGCAACCGCCGGTTGAATCCCACCAGAAACAGCAGCGCCAGTACGAAGATCAGGTGATCGTAGCCGCTGAGAATGTGCTCGATGCCGAGAACGGTGTAGGCGCGCGCAAGCTCTCCCATGCCGCGCTGATCTTCGGCCGAGCCGTAGAGCTGCACGCGGGGCTGCGCTGTGGTGAGCGTGTAGACGCGACTCTGGCCGTCCAGCCAGAAGACCTTGACCATCGCGGCCGAGAAGGTCTTGCCGATTCCCTGAATCTCCAGCGTCCCGCGCAGGCCCGCGGATCCACAACGCACGACTGTCTGCTCGGCGCTGCACGTTTCCGGCCACACCACCGTGAGCTCATCGGCGGGTACTTTCTCACTCGCGGCCCATTGCCAGAGGAATTCGCCACGCGAGCTTTCGCGCAGCTCCATCTCGGCCATGGTCATTTCATGCGGGAGCGCGGCGGGCGATAGCAGCGTCGCCATCGCGAACACCAGCACGCACCACCATGCGCGCTTCATTCCTTCGCTCCCACCACCTTCACCGTGTATTTCTTCGCGAGCGCGCGCACGGCCGCGGTGCGCTGTTCGGCCATCATCGCGTCCGTCCAGTCATGGAGCACGATCCCACCCAGGTCTTCGAACTTTGCAGGCCGGGCGGGCGCGATCGAGTCGAGCCGGATGGCGCGCAATCCTTCGGGGCTCGGCACTGCACGCCACTCGCCCGGCGGCGCTGCGTTGAGCGCCTCGACGAATTCGCGGTCGTAGCTCTGGAGCAGATTGTCGAGGGGGCGATCCTTGAAGACACGCAAGCCGGCCTGAACATCTTCGCCCGGCGTGCCGGCATTCAAACTCACGACGAATGAGCGCAGGGCGGCGTCGGACTTGTCGCCCATGAGCACGGCTTCCTGAAAGTTGTAGCGCGCGGGCTGATCGTACTTCGCGCGATTGCGCTCGAACCAGGCGCGCAGCACTTTGTCGTCGACGGGCGGCCGCTTCACGCTTGCATCGATCACACTCAGCGCTTTGAAGATCACGCGATCGCGGATCGTCGGGTCGCCCTTGCTGAGCTGCATGGCGATTCCCTCGCGGTACAGCACCTCGTTGTCGAGCCAGACCCGGCGCAGCGCGTAGAGCTCATCTGCATTCGGCTCGCGGCCCCGCGCCTTGCGGAAGACTTCCTTCGCCTGGTTGTCGACTTTCGCGTCGATGAAAATGACGCGCGGATCCTCCGCCCGGCCGAAGATGACGTGATCGACCGCGAACAGCAGGCCGCCAAGGACCAGGAAATGTAGAAGCGGCTCCCCGGTTCAGCCCCCCGGCCGCTCTCCTCGTGTCACCCCCCCCCCTATTAATTTTCGCCGGCAACCAGGGGCGGACCCCGCACCCCCATGAAGAAATGGGTT
>Ga0081539_10001568_pt1 | contig 37910 bp, 43 predicted proteins | sample TabmetS4T2R2_FD_71023 | JGI IMG/M metagenome (GOLD analysis project Ga0081539, IMG submission 71023) | Tabebuia heterophylla rhizosphere microbial communities from the University of Puerto Rico - S4T2R2 | ecosystem: Host-associated > Plants > Roots > Rhizosphere ... | reverse complement strand
AATGCTCGCGATCGGCGGGATCGGCCTGCGACGAGACACAATTTGGTGTGCTTCGGCACGGCGCGAGGCGCCCGTCCTTCACGCCGAGGTTGGTCGGTCGCCGCCAGTCGAACATCGCGTCGATGCTACCATCGGCGCCACGGAGGGCACCTATGCAGATCTCGGCGGAAAAGCTCGCTGAATTGCTACTCGGTATCGCGCGTGCGCAGGCGGCGATCGTGAACGGATTGGAGAACGAGCTCGCGGGCGTGCGCAGCGGACGCATCATGCCGGCGCTGCAGAACGTCGCACACCTGCGGGATCATCCGCAGCCGACGCTCACCGATCTGCCGGTGCGCGTGCTGCTCGGCACGCTCGGCCGCCAGGTGCCCGACACGGCGAGCCTGGTGCGCGAGCTTGAGCGTCTGCTAGCTTAGGCCGGTCACCGGCAGCGCGGCGCCGTGGATGGCGCGCGCGGCGTCTGAGGCGAGAAATAGGATGACGTCGGCGAGCGCCGCCGGCGCCACCCAGCGTTTCGGGTCTGCATTAGGCATCGCCTTGCGGTTTTCGGGCGTATCGATGATCGTCGGCAGCACGCAATTGACGTTGAGGTTCTTCTCGCGCAGTTCTGCCGCCATGGTTTCGGTGAGCCGGATGACCGCGCTTTTCGCCGCGACGTAGGCCCCCATCTGCGCCGCGCCTTTCTGCGCGGCATAGGCGCCGACATTCACGATCTTGCCGCTGCCAGCTTTCAGCATCAGCGGCACGACTGCACGCGACATATTCAGCACACTGCGCGCGTTCACACCGAAAAGGAAATCCCAATCCTTGTCCGCCGTCGCGTGCACTGGCGAGCCCATGCGGAAGCCGCCGGCAATGTTGCACAGGACGTCAATGCGCTTGAAACGCTGCAGCGCCTTGTCCACCGCCGCGTGCACGCTTTGCGCGTCGAGCAGGTCGGTGGCGATGTAGAGCTGCCTTTCGCTCTCCGGTAGAGCACCGGCCCTGAGATCCAGAAGGACGAGGTTGTCGCCTGCCTGCGCAAATGCGCTCGCCACCGCGCCGCCGAGGTTGCCCGCGGCACCCGTAATCACCACCGTACGCATCAGAAGTCGGGCGGCTCGGGCGGGAACGAAGGCTTTCGCTTCTCGCGGTGCGAGGCAACGCCTTCTTTTGCCTCCGGACCGCTGAAGCCGAGCACTTCGAGGGCGAGCGACGCGTCGAATGCGGGTCCCGCCATTCGGAGCCAGTTGTTGAGCGAATACTTCGTCCAGCGAAGCGCTGTCTGCGCGCCAGTCGCGAGCTTGCGCGCGACTTCCAGCGCCTTGGCGTCGAGCTCGCTCTCTTCGCAGGTGAGCGATACCAGGCCGAGGCGCTCCGCCTCCTCGCCGCTGATACTCTCGCAAAGGAGCAGGTAGTACTTCGCCTTCGCCATGCCGCAAAGGAGCGGCCAGACGATCGCGGCGTGATCGCCGGCGGCGACGCCGAGGCGCGTGTGGCCGTCGATCAGGCGCGCGTTCCTGGCGGCAATGGAGATATCGGCCAGCAAGCCGCATACCAGCCCTGCGCCCACCGCCGGGCCATGCATCGCCGAGACAATCATCTTCGAGCAGTTGATCAGGTTGTAGACCAGGTCCTTCGCCTCGCGCCAGACGCGCGCGCGCACGGCGAAGTCATGCGTCATCTCCTCGACCATCTTCAGGTCGCCGCCCGCGGAGAAGCCACGGCCCTCGCCGCGCAGGATGGCAACGCGCGCGTCCGGATCGCGATTGACATCGAGCCAGACGCGCGCCATCTCGGCGTGCATGCGCGCTGTCGTCACCGAGAGCTTCCCCTCCTCCGCGCGCATCACGATCTCCACGATGCCGGGCTCGAGCCGGCGAATGCGCAGCTCGCGGTACTCGGAGTAGTCCATCGGCTCATTCTACAATCGGCTCGTGCGCACGCCCGAGGAGCGCTTCGCCAACCTTCCTGGCTTCGACTTCGCGCCGCACTACGTCGAATGGCGCGGCCACCGCATCCATTACCTCGACGAGGGCAGCGGCGACCTCACGTTCCTCTGCCTGCATGGCGAGCCGACATGGAGCTATCTCTATCGGCGGATGATTCCGCGATTCGTCGCGAGCGGCGGGCGAGTTGTCGCGCCGGACTTCGTCGGCTTCGGCCGCTCCGACAAGCCGCGAGATGAAAGCCTCTACACGTTCGATTTCCATCGCCAGTTCCTCCTCGACTTCATCGCGCGCCTCGAGCTGCGGCACATCACGCTCGTGGTGCAGGACTGGGGTGGCGTGCTTGGCCTCACGCTGCCGATGGAAGTGCCGATCGACGGGCTGTTCATCATGAACACGGCGCTCGCCACGGGCGATGTGCCGCTCACCGACGGATTCCTCGCCTGGCGTGCCTACGTGGCAGCGAATCCGGATCTCGCCTGTGGCAAGCTCCTCGCGCGCGCCTGCCCGCAATTGAATACCGGCGAAGCGGCGGCCTATGACGCGCCGTTCCCGGATGCGCGCTACAAGGCGGGCGTAAGACGCTTTCCGCCCATGGTGCCCGAGAAGTACGACGACCCCGGCGCCGCGATCTCGCGCCAAGCGCGCGACTGGCTCCAAACCTCGTGGCGCGGGCGGACGTTCCTCGCGGTGGGCGCGAAGGATCCGGTGCTCGGGGTGCCGGTTATGAATATGCTGCGCTCATGGATCCGCGGCTCGCCGGAGCCCGTAGTCATCGACCAAGGCGGGCACTTTTTACAGGAATGGGGCGACGAAGTGATGGACGCATGGTCTCGTACGACGACGTAGCCGCGGCGCACGAGCGGATCAAAGGCGTCGCGCATCGCACGCCGGTGCTGACGTCCGCGACCGCGGATGGGCTGATCGGCGCCAAGCTTTTCTTCAAATGCGAGAACCTGCAGCGCATGGGCGCCTTCAAGTTCCGCGGTGCGTACAACGCGCTGTCGCAGTTAAGCACCGAGGAGCGCAAGCGTGGCGTACTTGCCTTCTCTTCCGGCAACCATGCGCAGGCGGTAGCGCTCGCCGGGAAGCTGCTAGGCATCAAGACGCTGATCGTCATGCCGGAGAGCGCGCCGCGCGTGAAGCTTGAGGCGACGCGCGGCTATGGCGCCGAGGTGGTCACCTATCGTCAGGACGAAGATCGTGAGCGCGTCGCCGAGCGCGTCGCTGCCGAGCGCGGCATGGTGACCATTCCGCCCTACAACCATCCTCACATCGTCGCCGGCCAGGGTACGGCGGCAAAGGAGTTGCTGGAGGAAACGGGGGCGCTCGACATGCTGCTCGTGCCCTGCGGCGGCGCCGGCCTCCTCTCGGGGTGTGCCATTGCGGCGCGGCAGCTTGCTCCGAACTGCCACGTCGTCGGCGTCGAGCCCGCGGCGGGCGATGACGCCACGCGCTCGTTCCGCACCAAGACGCTCGTCACCATCCCGGTGCCCGACACGATCGCGGACGGCGCGCGCACCACCTCGCTCGGCAGCGTGACCTTCCCGCTGGTGCTGCGCTACGTGAACGAAATGGTGACCGTCACCGATAACGAGCTCTTGCCGGCGATGTTCTGGCTCTGGGAGCGCATGAAAATCGTCGTCGAGCCGACCGGCGCGCTCGCCTTCGCCGCGCTGATTGCGCGCAAAATCGCGCCGCGCGGGCGCATCGGCGTGGTGCTATCGGGCGGGAACGTCGACTTGCGCTGGGCGGCCGCGCAGCTGAACAAACGCTAGCACCGCGGCGCCGACGAGCGTCGCGGCGACCGTGATGTCGAAGCGCGGCGAGACCGTGGCGACTGCGCAAGCGAAGAGCACGAGACGGAGCGGCCAGCCGATCGTGCGCAAACCGAGGTAGCCCTGCATCGCGAAGGAGGCGAAGGTCACCATGGCGATGGCGAACACCACGCACTCGAGGATGTACAGCACGCCGCCCTCCATGTTGAGGCCGGGGTTGAATAGAAAATAAAACGGCAGGACGAAGCCGCCGATCGCGAGCTTCACCGCGTAAGGGCCGAGCGCCATGGGATTCACGCCGGCAATCGCGCCGGCGGCGAAGTTGGCAACCGCCACCGGTGGCGTCACTGCTGAGAGGCAGGCGAAGTAGAGCATGAAGAGGTGCACCTGCATCTCGGGCAGGTTGAACACGCCGCGCAGCACGGGCGCGAGGAGCGCGGCGCCCATGATGTACACCGCCGGGGTCGGCATCCCCATGCCGAGCAGCACGAGGAAGACCGCGGAGAGGAGCAGCGTCGGAATGAGGTAGCCCCCGGAGATCATGTTGATGAGCAGCGTGAACTTGCCGGCGAGCGCGCTGATCTCGATCGCGCCGATCACCACGCCGGCAGCGGCGACCGCGCCGACGAGCGGCACGAGCTGCGCGATGGTGTCGGTGCAGCATTCGACGAAGCGGCGAGGGCCGATGGCGCTCGGTGGGTGCAGCCAGGAGAGGACGATGACGGCCGCGGTCGCGCCGGCCGCGACGTACACCGGCGTGTAGCCGGCCACGAGGAGCGCAATCAGCGCGCCGATCGGCAGCAGATGCCGCCAGCCGTTCGCGAGCGCGCGCCCGAGCGGCACGATCTGCTCGGGTGGCAGCGGCGCCTCGTTGTGGCGCACCGCCTCGTTATGCACGAGAAGGTAAATCGAGAGGTAGTAGAGCAGCGCCGGCAGGACTGACGCCCAGGCGATGCTCGCGTAGGCAATGCCGGTGAGGTCCGACATGATGAAGGCGACCGCGCCCATCACCGGCGGCAGCATGGCGCCGCCGCTCGACGCGGTCGCCTCGATGGCGCCTGCGCGCGCGGCGGGGATGCCCATGCGCTTCATGATCGGAATGGTGAGCGGGCCGGTGGTTGCCACGTCGGCTGTCGGGCTTCCCGAGATGGAGCCATACAGACCGCTGGCGGTGACGCAGGCCTTCGCCGCGCCGCCGCGCATGCGGCCGGTCACCGCGCTCGCGAGCTCGAAGAAAAGCTGGCCGCCGCCTGATTTCTCGAAGAAGCTGCCGAAAAGCACGAACAAGAAAGCGTAGGTCGCCGCGACCTCGAGGGGCGCGCCGAAGATGCCGTTCTCCATGATGGTCATCATCTCGATGAAGTACGGCACGCCGAAGTTGTCGTGGCGCAGCGCCCCCGGCATCCAGTGGCCGAACACCGTGAAAACGAGGAGCACGAGCACGAGCGACGTCAGCCCCCAGCCGACCGAGCGGCGGCAGAGCTCGATGACGAGCGCAAGCAGCGTGAAGCCGACGATCACATCGCCCGCCGTCGGCTGCGAAAAGCCGCGGCTCCAGTTCAGGAACCGGTCATTGAGGACGATGTAATAGAGCGCGACGGCGAGCGACGCAGCGGCGAGAGCGACATCGGTCCAGGCGAGCCGCGAGCGGCGCGGATTCGCCGTCGTCGTGAGAAAGGCGATCGGGAAGACGATGGCGATGAAGATCGAGATGTCGAGATGGAAGTACGCGGTGAACGCGCGCGCCCAGGTAGCGAAGCGCATGAGCGGCTCCGCGTGCAGCAGCCGCCCGAGATCGAGCGCCCAGCTGCCGAAGATCTGCGCGAGCGCGCCGATCCATAGTACGTACAGCGCAGCTGCGACTGAGCCCGCGCGGATCAGGATGAGCCAGACGCCACCGGGGCGGTGGCGTCGGCCTTCGCGCAGGAGCTCGAGCAAGCGTTACTTCACCAGCCCCTTTTCCTTGTAGTAACGCAGCGCCCCGGGGTGATAGGGCAGGTCCGCCGGATTGGTGGCCATATTGGCGGTCGTGAACGCAGTCTTCAGCGAGCCACCGATGGATTGCACGCGCGACTCATTCTCGGCGATCGCCTTCACGTACTTGTAAACCACCTCGTCGGGAACGTGCGCGCCGGCAAGAAGAGAGACCCACATGCGGATCGTCGGGTAGTCCTTCTCCATGAAGGGATAGGTGCCCTTCGGCACCATGTCCGCTTTGAAGTGGAAGGTGTCGGCCGCCTTCTGCATGTGCGCCCTGTCGCCGTCGATCCAGAGGAGCGGCCGCTTGCTCGCCACGTCCTTGAGGAGCGAATCGCCGAGATTGCGCGCGTTCATGAAGACGTCCGCCTTGTCGTCGGTGAGCGCGTCGAGGCCGATCTGGCTGTTGCCGAGGACGTACGAGCCGCCCCATTTCTCGATGTCGCCGATCGCGAAGCCGTAGGCCTTCATCACTTCATACGGCCCGCCGATCGTCGTCTGCGGGTTGTCCGGCCGGTTGATGGCGAGGCGCATCTTCGGCTTCTTCGCCGCGATGTCTGCCCAGCTCTTGATGCCGTTCGCGTCGGCCCATTCCTTCGTCATGACGAAGTGCATGAACTGATTGTCGTAGAGCATCATCACGTAGCTGAACTTGTCCTTGAGCGGCGCCTTGTACGGATCCTTGCCTTCGAGCGCGAGGCGGATCTCGGTGCCGGTCGCGGTGGCGGTGAAGTCCGCCTGCTTCTGCCCGATGGCGAGCACGCCGCCGCCCGGCGAATTCGGCTTGAACGACACGGCGGAGCCGGGATAGGCGTCGCGCACCACCGCGTTCAGACCTTCCACCATGGTGCGCGGATAGCCGCTCGGCGTCGCGCCGGTGACGGTGGCCGTGATCGGCTTCTTGTCGGTGAAGTCGGCGAACGCCGAGCCAGCGGCAACGAGCGCCGCCGCAAACAGCACTACTCGCATGTCTCCTCCTAGTTGTGCTTGCGCCGCTTGGTGGGCTTCTTTTTCGCCTTCGACGGTCGCTTCGCTTTCGCGGCGCCCTTTCGCGGCGCGGGCTTCTTCTTGCCCACCACACGGGCGGGCGGCTCGCCCGGCTTCGGAAACTTCAGGATCGCGTCCTTGAAGAGCTGCACGAGGCCGAGCACCGCCGCCGCCTGCGACGGGTAGAGCGCTTCGGTGCGCACCAGCAGTTCTTCCTGGTTATCGGGGTTGTACAGCTCGGCGAGATACTTGCCGCTCGACTGATCCAACACGAACTCGACGCGAAATTGGGCCACCGGTGCTCCTCCTCGTCGCGGGATAATAGCGAGCACCATGCGTGCAGTCGAGATTAGCGAGCCCGGCGGACCCGAGGCGCTGCGCCTCACCGAGTTCCCAAAGCCGCCGCCGAAAGCGAACGAAATCCTCGTGAAGGTCGCGGCCGCCGGCGTCAACCGCCCCGACGTGCTGCAGCGAATGGGCCACTATCCCGTACCGCCCGATGCTTCGCCGCTGCCCGGCCTCGAGATCGCCGGCGAAGTGGTCGAGCTCGGCTCGCAGGCGAAGATCTGGAAGCGCGGCGACAAGGTGTGCGCGCTCGCCAATGGCGGCGGCTATGCCGAGTACTGCGCGGTGCCCGAAACGCAGGCGCTGCCAGTGCCGAAAAACCTGTCGATGGCGGAAGCCGCATCGCTGCCGGAAACATTCTTTACCGTCTGGGGCAACGTCTACGACCGTGGGCGGCTCGCGAGCGGCGAGTCGCTGCTCGTGCAGGGCGGCACTTCGGGCATCGGCGTCACCGCGATCCAGATGGCGGCGGCGACCGGCAATCGCGTCTTCGCCACGGCGGGGTCGGATGAAAAGGTCGCCGCCTGCGTCAAGCTCGGCGCCGAGCGCGCTTTCAATTACAAGACACAGGATTGGGTCGCCGAAGTCCGCGCGGCCACGGGTGGCAAAGGCGTGAACGTGATCCTCGACATGGTCGGCGGCGACTACGTGCCGCGCGAGCTGAAGTGCCTGGCCGAGGAGGGAAGGCTCGTCTTCATCGCCTATCTGCGCGGCCCGCGCACGGAGCTCGACATCGACGCGGTGATGCGCCGGCGTCTCACCATTACCGGCTCGACGCTACGGCCGCGCAGCACGGAATTCAAAGCGCATCTCGCGCGCCACCTGCGCGAGAAGATCTGGCCGCTGCTCGAAGCCGGCCGTATCAAGCCGCAGGTCTACAAAACCTTCGCTCTCGCCGAGGCCGCCGAGGCGCATCGCCTGATGGAGTCCTCGCAGCACATCGGCAAGATCGTGCTCACCGTTTAGCGACCTCGCTCTGCAGCCACTCGACGAACTCGCTCACTTCCGGCCGCCCGGCCGCCGCGGGCGAGGTAATGACGAAGTAGGAGCGCGCGGGATCGGCGCTGCTCTTGAACGGCGCCACGAGCTGCTTCTCCGCCAGCAGATCCTTGACCAACGGGCTGCGCCCGAGCGCCACGCCGTGGCCGGCGATCGCCGCCGGGATGATCTGCTCGTAGCCTGAAAAGGAGAGCGTCCCCGCCGGCCGCAGATCGGCAATGCCCGCGACCTCGAGCCAGGTCTTCCAGTGCAGCCACGGATGGCGCGCCTCCGGGTCGTCGTACTGGAGCAGGCAATGGTTCTTCAGATCCGCCGGCTGGCGCAGCGGGTTCTTTTTCAGCAGCTTCGGGCTGCACACCGGGAACACGCGCTCGCCGAAGAGGCGCACGGCATTCGCTCCGGCGAGCGACGGTGGCCCGTGGCGGATGGCGAGATCGAGACCGTCGCGTTCGAGGTCCTGAACGCGCGTCTCGGCGGTGATGCGCACGTCGATGCCGGGATGCGTGCGCGTGAAGCCCGCAAGGCGCGGGATCAGCCAGAGCGCGGCGAAGGAGCTCGTCGTCGTCACCGAGAGCGGCTTGCGGCCGCTCGACGCCTTGAGCCGGCTCGTGGCGTTGCGCATGGTGGTGAGCACCTGCGCCGCCGCGGCGTAGAACTGCTGGCCCGCCTCCGTCAGCACCAGCGCGCGATGCCGACGGTGAAAGAGCGGCACGCCAAGCTGGTCCTCGAGCTCCTTGATCTGGCGGCTCACCGCCGATTGCGTGAGGAAGAGCTCCTCCCCTGCTTTGGTGAACGACAAGTGGCGCGCCGCGGCCTCGAAGCCGGCGAGCAGGTCGAGGCTCGGCATGACATTCCTATTTCTCATGGGTGGCTTGAGAATTTACCGTTTGAGCGGGGGATGCGCAGGATGCATTCTACGCATGCGAAAAAGGAGCCAACCATGAAACTGGAAATGAAGAAAGGCGCGGTGAAGCTCGGTCCGAACCAGACCCTCAAGGTGGTGGACGCCGCGGGCAGCACGGTTTGCGCGCTCGAAGGCGCCATCTGGATCACCGAGGAAAACGACGCCAAGGACATCGTCCTGCAGCCAGGCGGCTGCTACCGGCTGCGCCGTGCTGGCGTCGCCATCGTCAACTCGCTGGGCGGCGAAGCCGCGGTTTCGTTCGCCTGAAAGGAAAGGAAAAGCCATGAGAATCGACTATCCGGAACTCGAAATCCTCACTGCCCGCGCACGGCGAGAACGTGCCGAAGCGGTGTACACGCTGCTGATCGCGCCGCTCGTGCGTCTCGTCAGCCGCCGGTCGCGCGCGGCTGCCCGGCCGACCACCGCTCGTCGCCACGTGGCCGCATAACGATGCCGCTCGTACGCATCTCGGTACTGAAGGGCAAGCGCCCGGCGTGGCGTCGCGAACTCGGCGACGCCGTGCACGAGGCGCTGGTGAAAACGATCGGCGTGCCGCCGCAGGACCGCTTCCAGGTCCTGAGCGAACACGAGCCCGGCGACCTCGTCTACGACCCGGGGTATCTCGGCATTGCGCGCACCAACGACATCGTGATCATTCAGATCACGCTGTCGTGGGGTCGCACGCTGGCGCAGAAGCGCGCGCTCTACCGCCGTATCGCCGACAACCTCGCGCGTGTCGGCCTGCGGCGCGAGGATGTGTGGATCAATCTCGTCGAAGTCGCGAAGGAGAACTGGTCCTTCGGACTCGGCGACGCCTCCTACGCCGAGCCGGAGAAAGCCACGGCTTAGAATAGGCGCTCCCGTCCGCGGAGCGCCCATGTTCAAGGAAGGCCTGCTCAAAGGTAAGCGCATTCTCATCACCGGCGGCGGCACGGGCCTGGGCCGCGAAATCGCCGCCCGCTATCTCGCGCTTGGTGCCGACCTGTGGATCGCCGGACGGCGCGGCGGCGTGCTCGAGGATGCGGCAAAGGAACTCACCGGCAAGCATGGTGGGCGTGTGCGCACGCATGCCATCGATATCCGCGACGCCGCCGCCGTCGATGCGATGGTGCAGCGGATCTGGGACGAGGACGGTCCGCTCACCGGCCTCGTCAACAATGCCGCCGGCAATTTCATCAGCCCGACGAAGGACCTGACGCCGAACGGCTTCAACGCCATCGCCAACATCGTCTTTCACGGCACCTTCTACGTGACACACGCCGTGGGCAAGCGCTGGATCGCCGGCGGGCAGAAAGGCAGCATCGTCTCGATCCTCGTCACTTGGGTACACACCGGCTCGCCGTACGTCGTACCTTCCGCGATGTCGAAGGCCGGACTGCACGTGATGACGAAATCGCTGGCGGTCGAATGGGGGCGCTTCGGCATCCGGCTGAATGCGATTGCGCCGGGACCGTTTCCCACCGAGGGCGCGACCAAGCGCCTGCGGCCGGACGGCGGCTTCGACGATTCGGCAAAGGTGAATCCGATGCGACGCGTCGGACGGATGGAGGAGCTGCAGAACCTCGCCACCTTCCTCATGGCCGATGGCTGCGAGTGGCTCTCCGGCGAGACGATCGCCATCGACGGCGCCGGCTATCTCGCCACCGGTTCGGGCGCCTACTTCACCGAGCTCGACAAGCTCTCCGATGCGGACTGGGAGCGCATGCGGGCGATGATCAAGGCGCAGAACGAGAAGGATCGCGCCGGAAGGACGCCATAGAGGCGCGCATGATCGAGCGCACGCTCGGCATCGCAAAACCGCTGGTCCTCGCACCGATGGGCTCGGTCGCGGGCGGCGCCCTCGCCGCGGCCGTCTCGCGCGCGGGCGGTCTCGGCCTGATCGGCGGCGGCTATGGCAACGCCGACTGGATCAGGCGCGAGTTTCAGCGCGCCGAGGGCGCGCGCATCGGCATCGGCTTCATCACCTGGAGCTTGGCGAAACAGCCGCAGCTGCTCGATCTCGCGCTCGAGTACAAGCCCTGCGCGCTCATGCTTTCCTTCGGCGACCCGCGGCCCTTCGCCGAGAAGATCCGTGCGAGCGGCGCGAAGCTCATTTGCCAGGTGCAGAGCCTGGCGATCGCGCGGCAGGCCCTCGAAGCGAAGGCGGACGTGCTGGTGGCGCAAGGCACCGAAGCGGGCGGCCATGGCGGCGATCGCTCCCTCTTCGCACTCTTACCGGCGGTCAGGGACCTGGCGCCGGAAAAACCGCTCCTCGCCGCGGGCGGCATTGCCGATCGCCGCGGCTTTGAGGCGGCGCGTGCGCTCGGCGCGCACGGCGTCCTCGTGGGCACGCGCTTCTACGCCGCCGATGAATCGCTCGCCGCGCCGGCGGCGAAGCAGCGCGTCGTCGAAGCGAGCGGGGACGCGACGGTTCGCACTACCGTGTTCGACATCGTGCGCGGCTACGAGGGCTGGCAGGGCATCACCGGTCGGGCGCTGCGGAACCGCTTCACCGCCGCCTGGCATGGACGCGAGGCGCAATTGCGCGAGCGGGCTGCCGACGAGAAAAGCGCCTATCAGGCAGCGGTCGAGCGCCAGGACTTCGACACCGCCGTCGTGTTCGCCGGCGAAGGCGTCGATCTCATCGACGAGATCCTGCCGGCGGCGGAGATCGTGCGCCGCCTGGTGCCCTGATGGCGACGATGGTGCCGCGGCCGGCGGCGACGCTGGCACTGCTGCGCGACTCACCCGGCGGGCCGGAGGTGCTGATGCTCCAGCGAACGCAGAGCGCCGTCTTCCTGGGCGGCGCCTACGTCTTCCCCGGCGGCTCGCTCGATACCAGCGATACCGACCCGCGCGTCGTCCAGCGCGTGAAGAACCTGCCCGGCGACAATCCGCCGCTCGCCTACTGGATCGCCGCGATTCGCGAGTGCTTCGAGGAGTCGGGCATCCTGCTCGCGTGCGATGGCGAAGGGCAGCTCATCGCGCCCGAACGCGCCCACGCGCTCGCAGCTCACCGCAACCGCCCGTTCATCGAGTTGCTGGAGGAGCACCACCTCTACATCCCCGCCGGCGAGCTCGGCTACATCGGCCACTGGGTGACGACGCCGGGCCGTACGCGGCGCTTCGATACGCGCTTCTTCGTCGCCCTCGCGCCGCCGGGCCAGGAGGCGGCGCATGACGCGACGGAGACGGTGCACACGCTGTGGATCCGCCCGAGCGAAGCGCTCGAGCGTGCCGCGCGCGGCGAGATCGAGCTCGTTTACGCCACGAAGCACACGCTTGGCGAGCTGAAGCCCTTCGCCACAGCAGCGGACGCCATGCGGCACGTGCGCGCGCTCACCAACATCGAGGAGAACCGCGCCTGCATCGCCCAGGGCCGCGAGGGAGAGAAGATCTTCCGCCGCGCCGACCCGCAGTACTGCGAGATCCACTGGAGCGATCCCGACGAAACCGGTACCACGACGTACGATCTGATCGCGGGCGAGCCGAAGCGTCTCGATCGCTGGGTGACGCGCCTCATCGCACCGAACCCCGGAATGATGACGGGCCCGGGCACCAACACGTACATCGTCGGCACGGAAAGCGCACGAGCGGTGATCGACCCCGGGCCCGACATCGCCTCGCATATCGAGAAGATTCTCGGCTTCGCCAATATCAGGTGGGTGCTCTGCACGCACACACACCTCGACCATTCGCCGGGCGCTGCGGCGGTGAAGGCAGCAACCGGCGCGCAAGTGCTCGGGCGGCCGGCGCCCGCCGGCCAGGATGCGACCTTCAAGCCGGACGTCGTGATCGAGAACGGCCAGCGCATCGACCTCGGAGAGATCGCGCTGGGCGCGATCCATACGCCGGGCCATGCGTCGAACCACCTGTGCTATCTCCTCGAGCAGACGAAGATGCTCTTCACCGGCGATCACGTGATGCAAGGCTCGACGGTGGTAATCAATCCGCCCGATGGCGACATGCGCGCCTATCTCCAGTCGCTGGAGAGGCTGCTCGCCGAAGACCTCGCCATCATCGCGCCCGGCCACGGCTACCTCATCGGCGCGCCGAAGAAGGAGCTGAAGCGCCTGATCGCGCATCGCCTCGCGCGGGAAGCTAAGGTCGTCGACGCTCTCGGCAAGCTCGGTCCGGCGACCGTGGACGACCTGCTGCCGCACGTCTACGACGACGTGCCGGCGCGCCTGCATCGCGTGGCCGCGCGCTCGCTGACGGCGCACCTACAGAAGCTCGTCGCCGATGGCGCCGCACGCGCCGCGGGCGAGCGCTATGCGCTGCTAAAATCCGGCACGGCCCGATAGCAAGCGAGCGCCATGTCCGACGACAAAACAGTAAGAATGGTTACCAATCTCGATCGCAAGGCGATCGAGGGCAAGCTCGCGGACGTGCGCAAGGCGGCGCAGGCCGCGAATCTCAGCGAGCTCGCGTCGATGTTCGCCGGTGTCGACGGCATGCCGAAAGCGCAGATCGAGACGCGCGTGAAGAACGCGCTCCTCTGGCTCGCCGACAAGCCGCAGCACCAGCGCATCACCATCGACCTCGAGCTGGTCGAGCTCAACCTCAAGAACCTGAAATAAGCTTCGATTTCGATCTCTTCACGATAGGTGGCGGCTCGGGCGGCGTGCGCGCGAGCCGCGTCTCGGCCAGCTATGGCGCGAAAGTCGCCATCGCCGAAGCGGGTCTTTTCGGCGGCACCTGCGTCAACGTCGGCTGCATCCCGAAGAAGCTCTTCTCCTTTGCCGCCCACTGGCGCGAGGAATTCGAGATCGCCGAGGCCTACGGCTGGTCGACATCCGATCCGCAATTCGACTGGCGCACGCTCCTTGCGAACAAGGACAAGGAGATCGCGCGGCTGAACGCCGTGTACGAGCGGCTCCTCAGCGTGGCGGGCGTCGAGATCATCCGCGGCCGCGCGACGATCGTCGATGCGCACACCGTGGAAGTGAACGCACGGCGCTATACGGCGAAGCACATCCTCGTCGCCACCGGCTCGTGGCCGGTCGTGCCGCCCATCGAAGGGCGCGAGCACGCCATCACGTCGAACGAAGCATTCCATCTCGAGCGGCTGCCGAGCCGCGCGCTCGTCGTGGGCGGCGGCTACATCGCGCTCGAATTCGCCTCGATCCTGCAGGGGCTCGGCGTAAGCGCGACGCTCTCGTATCGCGGCAAGCGCCTCCTACGCGGCTTCGACGTCGAGCTCGGCGAACGCATCGCCGAAGAGATGACGCACAAGGGCGTCAACATCCATTTCGGCGGCGAGCCGGCGAAGATCATCAAGCACGCCGACTGCCTGGAAGTCTGCTACACCGACGGACCGCACCAGAAGACCGATCTCGTGCTTTTCGCCACAGGTCGCCGGCCCAACACCGCGAACCTCGGCCTCGAGCGCGTCGGCGTGAAGCTCGCGCCCGACGGCGCGATCCTCGTCGATCGCTACTCGAAGTCGAGCGTCGATTCCATCCATGCGATCGGCGACGTGACCAACCGCATCAATCTGACGCCCGTGGCGACCGCCGAGGCCATGTGGCTTGCGCGCACGCTCTTTCGCGGCGAGCCGACGGCGGTCGACCATGAGAACGTGCCGACGGCGGTGTTCGCCAACCCTAATCTCGCCACCGTGGGCTTGAGCGAGGAGAAAGCGCGCGAGCGCCATGGCGCCGTCGACATCTACAAGACGTATTTCCGGCCGCTCAAGCTCACGCTGACGGAAAAGAAGGAGCGCATCTTCATGAAGCTGGTCGTCGACCAGGCGAGCCAGCGCGTGCTCGGCGCGCACATGATCGGCCCGGACGCGGGCGAGATCATCCAGGGGATGGCCATCGCGGTGAAGCTCGGCGCCACCAAGGCGCAGTTCGACGCCACGATCGGCATCCATCCCACGATGGCAGAAGAATTCGTCACGCTGCGGGAAAAGGCAGTCTGATCCTCCGCGTTCTCGTTTGCTGGCTTGCCGCCGCAACGCTCGCATACGGGGCCGGCGGTGAGCCCGACGCCGTCACGCCCGACGGCGGTCGCTATTACGGTCCCGTTCTCAACGGCCGGCTGGAGGGTCACGGCCGCCTCGAGTGGGATAACGGCGCTTCCTACCAGGGCGAATTCGCGAACGGCCAGTTCAATGGCCGCGGCCGCTTCACGTCGCACAGCGGCGAGGTTTACGAGGGCGACTTCGAAAAAGGCGTGTTCACCGGCCGCGGCACGTACACCCGGCCCGACGGCGCTCGATACCGCGGCGACTTTATGAAATGGCGGCCGCACGGCACGGGCCGCTACGTCGACGCGAACGGCGACATCTACGAGGGGCAATTCAAGGACGGCGCCTTCGAAGGTCAGGGCACGCTGTTCTACGCCCGCCCGCGCCCCGATGGCCGCACCGAGGCACGCGGCGAGTGGCGCAATTGGCAGCTCGTCGACGATCCCGAGCCGCGCGCCGCAGGCCTCGCCGTCGAGACGGCGCTCATGAATCAGCGGCCGCTGCTCGACCAGGCGCTCGGCGCGCTGGCGCCCGGCCGCAAGGGCGTGATCAACCTGTATCTGCTGACCGTCGGCGGCGACGGCACGCAGGAAGTATTTCGCCGTGAGGCGGAGTTCGTGCGCTCGCTATTCGACGAACATTACGGCACTCGCAGCCGCTCCGTTGCGCTCGTCAACAGCCGCAACACGATCGGCAGCGCGCCGATGGCCACCGTCTCGTCCATCGCCGAGGCGCTGAAGGCCATCGCTAGCCGCATGGACCGGGACGAAGACATCCTGTTTCTGTTCCTCACGAGCCACGGCAGCCGCAGCCATGCTCTCGCCCTGCAGCAGACCTACCTCACGCTGCGGGATTTGCCGGCGGCCGAGCTGGCCCGCCTCGTCAAGGAGAGTGGTATCCGCTGGAAAGTGATCGTCGTCTCCGCCTGCTACTCCGGCGGCTTCATCGATCCGTTGAAGGACGATACGACCCTCATCATCACCGCCGCGCGACACGATCGCACCTCTTTCGGCTGCGCCGACGAGAACGACTTCACCTACTTCGGCCGCGCCTTCTTCAAGGAGGCCCTGCCCGCGAGCCGCTCCTTCCAGGACGCCTTTGCCAAGGCGCAAGCGCTGGTCGCGGAGTGGGAGAAGAAGGAGCAGCCGAAGGAAGCCCGCTCGCTGCCGCAGATGCACAGCACGCCGGCGATCGAGGGGCAGCTACGCCGGTGGTGGAGCGAACAGCGGGCTAACTAGCGGTTCTAGACGTTGAAGGCGATGATCCAGTCGGGCGGCTAGCCGAGCGCCGGGAGCGTTTTTTGCACGGGCGCGTGCGATGACTGCAAAGGAAACGCCCATGCCTCGCCATGAATCGATCTGGTCCGCCACGGCAAACCTGCTGGAATGCGCGCCGCTCGCCGAGAACGTGCACGCCGACGTCTGCATCGTCGGCGCCGGCATAGCGGGTCTCAGCACCGCCTATCACCTGGTGCAGGCGGGCAAATCGGTCGTCGTGCTGGACGACGGGGCGCTGGTGAGCGGCATGACCCGCATGACGAGCGGCCACCTTACCAACATGCTCGACGACCGCTACTTCGAGCTCGAGAAGCTGCACGGCGAGGAGGCGATACGCGTCGCCGCCGACAGCCATACCGCGGCGATCGAGCGCATCGACGAGATCGTGCGCAAGGAGGCGATCGACTGCGACTTCTCCCGGCTCGACGGGTTTCTCTTCCTCGCCGAGGGCGACAAGCGCTCGACGCTCGAGCGCGAACTCGACGCCGCGCACCGGGCGGGGCTGAAGGACGTCACGCTGCAGCCGCGCGCGCCGTTCGAAAGCTGGGATACGGGCCCGTGCCTGCGCTTTCCCCGGCAGGGACAGTTTCATCCGCTCAAGTACCTCGGCGCTCTCGCGGCAGCCATCCGGCGCGGCGGCGGCCGCATCTTTTGCAACAGCCACGCCGACCACGTCGAAGGCGGCGTGCCGGCGCTCGTCTACGTGGGCGATCAAGTCGTGACCGGCGATGCACTCGTCGTCGCGACCAACGTCCCGATCAACAATCGTCTGACGCTGCACACCAAGCAGGCGCCGTACATGACCTACGTGATCGGCGCACGGGTACCACGCGGCAGCGTACCGGCGGCGCTTGCCTGGGATACGGGCGATCCCTACCACTACATCCGCATCCAGCCGTATGGAGAAGACGATCTGCTCATCGTCGGCGGCGAGGACCACAAGAGCGGGCAGGCGCACGATTCGCCGCAGCGCTATCGCAAGCTCGAAGCGTGGGCGCGTGAGCGCTTCCCGATGATGAAGGAGGTCGAGTTCAACTGGGGCGGGCAGATCATGGAGCCGATCGACTATCTCGGCTTCATCGGCCACAACCCGTTCGACCACGACAACATCTATGTCGCCACCGGCGACTCCGGCATGGGCCTCACGCACGGCACGATCGCCGGCATGCTGCTTTGCGACCTGATCCTCGGCCGGGCGAACCCGTGGTCGAAGCTCTACTCGCCGGCGCGCGTGCCGGTCAAGGCGGCGGGCGAGTTCGCGCGCGAAGACCTCAACATGGCCGCGCAGTACGCGGACTGGCTGACGCCAGGCGACGTGAAGTCGGCCGACGACATCGCGCCCGACAGCGGCGCCATAGTGCGCCAGGGTCTCGAGAAGCTCGCCGTGTATCGCGACGAGAACGGCGCGCTGCACGAGCGCCTTGCCGCCTGCCCGCATCTTGGCTGCATCGTGCAATGGAACCCGGGCGAAAAGACGTGGGACTGCCCGTGCCACGGCTCGCGCTTCGATGCCACGGGCCACGTGATCAATGGGCCGGCGAACCAGGACCTCGGCCTAGTGCGCCGCGCGCCAGACAAGCGAGCCGCCTGAGGCGAGCAGCACCAGCGCGACCGCGCGAGCCAGCGCGTCGCGCGAGATGCGGCGATAAAGCCGCCGGGCGACGAACAGGCCGAGGAGCGCGGCCGGCACCGCCGCCGCGGCGGCCATCCACACCGCGCGGTCGATCAGCAGGCCGGTGATGAGGAACGCCGCGACGCGCGTCGAGATGCTCGTCAGGGTGGCGAGCCCCATGGTGGCGCGGAACTGGTCTTTCGTCAGGCCGCGCTGCGAGAGATAAATCGCATAGGGCGGCCCGCCGGCGCCAAAGAGCGAGCTGGTGATGCCGCCGCACAGGCCGGCGAGCCAAGCCCAGCGCGGATCGATCATGCGCCCGGGACCATGGCGCAGCAGGCTGTAGAGCGCATACGTCAGCACGAACACCCCGAGCAGGAACATCGCCGCGCTGCGCGGCAGGTTGACGAGCAGCGTGACGCCGAGCGCCGTGCCGGCGAGGATCATCGGCACCAGACGCCGCCACTCGGCGCGCACGGCGTTTCTCGGATTCTCCAGCCCGACGCTGAACGCACAACAGAGATCCACGACCGCAAACAAGGGCAGCGCGAAGGCGAGCGGCACGAGGTGCGTCGCGAGCGGAATGGTCACCAGCGCCGAGCCAAAGCCGGTGATGCCGAAGATCAGCGCGCCGAAGAAGGCGATGAGCGCGAGCAGCGCGGCATCAATCCCCATGGATGAGAAGAGAGCCCGCCCGCGAGCGATTCATGCCGCGCAGCTTCGCCACGTAGCGCGTGAACGGCAGCCCGTAGCGCGCCTCGAGCTTCTCGGCGCGGCTGCGCAGCGTCCGCCACTCGATCGCCGGCGGCGCCCCGCGAAAGGCAAAGGCGATGATGTTCGGATCGTAGACCGCTGGCATGCCCAGTACCGCGCCGCCGAAGGCGCGTTCGAGGCGCTGCAGGTACTGGTCGAACTTCGGATCGTCATCCATGAAATTGACCACCAGCGCGCCCGGCTCGCGCAGCGCGAGGAACGAAGCGTCGTAGAACTCGGCGGTAGCGAGCTCGGGTACATGGACCTCGTCGTGATACGCGTCGACGACGAGGAGATCGCAGCATTCCGGCACGATCGCCTGCGCGCCGTCGCCGATCTCGACCACGAGGCGCTCGTCGTCCGGCGGCAGCGCGAAGTGCGTGCGCGCCGCGGCGACGATGCGCGGGTCGAGCTCCACCACGCGCACATGGGTGCGTTTCAGGTGACGGTGGAAAAATTTCGGCAGTGACGCCCCGCCCAGGCCGATCATCAGCGCCTCGCGCGGTTCCGGATGCACGAGCAGGAACGCCATCATGCAGCGCGTGTAGTCGAGCGCGAGCGCATGCGGATCGTCGATGCGCATCGCGCTCTGGATCGCTTCGCCGCCGACGTGCAGCGTCCTCACGCCGCGCGAGTCGCTGACGGCGATCGCCGGCTTCGCCTTGCCGGCGCTCAACGGCGCTTCTTCGCCTTCGGTTTCGGCTTCGCCGGGCGGGCCGCGCCACCGGCGTCGGCGGCGGCCACAACCTCGACTTCGAGCAGCAGCTCGGGCTGCACCAGGCTCGTCACGCCGACGAGCGTGCTGGCCGGCAGCTGGCCCGCTTTCAGGTAGCCGGAGCGGATCTCGCGAAAGGCGGCGACGTTGTCGGCGTTGAGATTCACCATGTAGGCGTTCATCTTGATGATCTCGCCCCAGCCCGCGCCCGCGGCGCGCAGGACATTGGTCAAGTTCTTGAACACCTGCTCGCACTGCGCGCGCATATCGCCCGCACCGACCACCTTGCCGTCGGGGCCCCAGCTCACTTGGCCTGAAACATAGACGAGCTTGCCTTGCCCGCTGACCGTCACGGCGTGCGAATAGAACTTGGGCGCCACGCCGAGCTCCTTCGGATTCACGTATTGCTTGTTCATATCCCTCCTCCTCAGTAAACCGCGCCGCGTGCGGTGATTGGCCAGAGCGTTTCCACGCGACCACCGCGGACACACACGTAGGCCCGGATACCAAAGGTACCCGAGAGCCTATTTTCTCCTGCACTTCGCCAATATGCGTCAATACATCGAAATCAACTCGGGCACTCGCAAAGCGCGCAAACCCGGGGGCCGCGGCTTTCGGACTTCACCTTTTGCATGACCTTGCCCTGCTGCGCGCAGAAGCTCGAGGCCTCACGGTAAAGCTGAGCGAATACGGCACGGCCACTAGCGCCTATGCCGGTGTCCTTGCCGGCGATCATCTGGATATCGGCTCCGGTCGGCACAAAGCCGGACACTCGCGCCACCATTAGGCGAACAAACAAATGGGATCGATGCCGAGTTAGTGCCCTTCCTTGAGAAGGCGCTCGCAGATCAGCGATGAGCTGCCTCGAGCAAGAGATTGGGCCGGCTCCGGTGGTTCATACGCCTCATTGATAGTGGGGCAAAGCGCACGCTTCGCTCTTTTCGCCCACTCACGCTGGCGAATCCTCCCTACGTCGCGATGCCAGTCTGGCGTAGCGTGAACCTTTGTCATGGCTACGAACACCACAGTCCTGTGCGCCGAGGTAAGCGGCTTCGCGGCGAGACACGAGACGGCGCGAGACGCCGTCCTCACCGTCGTCGCGGGGGTCGCCGACTCTACTGGCGGGCTGTTAGTGAAACGGCTGGCGCGCGGAGCCCTGATGCTCTTTGCGACCCCGGATGCCGCGGCGAGCGCCGCCTCGAAGATCCAAGCCGCGGTCGATCGGTTGCCGGAGGTCGCGGGCACAAAGCCGGGCGTACACCTCGGGTTCCATAGCGGGCCGGTCGTCTCCCCGGATAAGGCGGACGTGGACCGCACAGTAAGGCTCGCCTGGCAGCTCGCCCACGAGGCGCAGGACGGCCAGACGCTCACCTCCGAGGAGACGGCGCAGCAGCTCAACCCGGCTCTGCGCAGCTTCTCGCGCTGCCATCACGCCGCCAGCGATACGCAGCAGACCTGGCTTTTCGAGGTCGGGTCCTGGCACCGGGATGGCGTTCGCCCGGCGGGCTGGTCGGCGATGGCGGTATTGCGCCTGAGCGTTGGCGCCCGACTCGTGGTCTGCTCGCGCGAAAGGGATTCCATCGTGGTCGGCCGCGACCCGAGCTGCGATCTCCTGATGGAGAGCATGGCGGCCTCGCGCCGGCATTGCACCATCCGGCATTCGGACGGGCGCTTCTCGGTGCGCGATCACAGCAACAACGGTACGTACCTTCGCGTTGACGGAGTCGAAATTCCGCTGAGGAACGCCGAGTTTTGGCTGCCGGAGGAGGGCCTCATCGGCATCGGCGACCCGGTGGGCAGGTGCGCCGAAGTGGTCCAGTTCAGTTTTGCGGTGGTGACGTAAGCCCGCGCCAATTCGCCGCAGCCACCGCGTCCGCCCGGCGACAAGCCTTGACCGTGAGATGACGCGCCAAGAGATTACAAAACGGCCCCTCTCGCCGTAATCGGCCAGATTTCCTCTACGAAACCGTCGCGGGTACAGATGTACCAGTCGTAAAGATTGACCGTCGGGTCGCAATGCCCGGGCACCAGCAACAACTTCTCGCCGAGCCGCGGCGCCTTTGCGCCCGAGGCGAGTTCGACCAGCCCGTGCTCATCGGAAGCCCGCGCGTAGTTGTATCCCTCGCGCTGCCAGACCACCGGCATGCCCGAATCGACGCTCGAGGCCTTGAGGCCCGCATCGACGATCGTGCGATCCGCCGCCGGCGTGCTCATCACGGTGGTGAGAACGAAGAGCGACTGTGCGAAGCGCGGCAGCGGCGGCGCCCATTCGTTCTTGCCGTAGTCGACGTCCATGAAGATGTAGGAGCCCGGTTGCAGCTCGTCCCAGGCGCCTGCCTCTACTTCGAGCATGTAAGTGCCGCTGCCCGCGCCCGTGACGGTCGGGCAGGCGATGCCGTGTCGCTCGAGCAGCGCCTTGGTGTCGCGTACCGCACGCGCCGCTTCCGCGATCGCGGCGCGCCGCTCGGCCATCGAGCGGATGTGCTGCGCGCGGCCGTGATAGGCCTGCAGGCCGGCGAAGCGGAGATTGCGATAGCCGCCGATGGCGCGCGCCAGCGCCAGCACCGGATCACCCGGCGGCACGCCGCAGCGGCGCATGCCGACCTCGAGCTCGATGTACACGTCGAGCTTTGCGCCGCTCGCGGCGAGCGCCTCGATGCTGTCGGGATGATCGACGCAAACGCCGAGGTGCGCCCGGCGCGAAAGCGCGGCGAGCCGCTCGATCTTCGGCGCGCCGACCACCTCGTTGCTCACCAGCACATCGGCAACGCCGCCTTCGACCATCGCTTCCGCCTCGCTCACCTTCTGGCAGCAGACGCCGATCGCGCCCATGGCGATCTGGCGCTTGGCGATCTCGGGGCACTTGTGCGTCTTGGCGTGCGCTCGAACACGCACCGGACGGCCTTTTAGCGAATCAGCCAGCGTGCGCAGGTTGCGCTCGAAGGCATCGAACTCGACGACGAGCGCCGGCGTATCGATTTCCTCAAGCCGCTGACCGACCGCTGCCGGCGCGCGCGTCATGCCGCGGCGGGCCGGGTACGCCGGTAAATCGCGAACCATGTCAGCGCCACGGCGACGATGGCGATGAGCGGCAGCGCAACTAGATTCACCCGCGTCCAGCCGACACTGGTCACGGTCAGGCCGGAGCTGAAGGAGGAGATCGCCATCACGATGAAGATGCACTGGTCCATCGCGCCCTGCGCCTTGGCGCGCTCTTCCGGCCGGTAGGTTTCGGTGAGCAGCGTCGTGCCGCCAATGTAGAGGAAGTTCCAGCCGATGCCGAGCACCACGAGCGCCCACCAGAAATGCGCGACCGTGATGCCGGCGAGCGCGATCGCCACCGTGCCGAAATTGAGCAGCGCGCCGACCATCATGATCTTCAGGACGCCGAAGCGCCGCATGAGATGGCCGGTGAAGAACGACGGCGCGAACATGCCGACGATGTGTGACGAGATCACGAGAGCCGTGTCGCCATACGGCAGGCCGCACACTTGCATCGCGATCGGCGTCGAGGTCATGAGGAAGTTCATGACGCCATAGCCGATGGCGGCGCAAAGCACCGCGACGATGAACTTCGGCTGCGCGGCAATCTCGAGAAGCGACCGGCCGCTCGCCGTGCGCTCCGCTGTGCTTGGGGTCGGAATGCGGATGAACTGCAGGAGCACTGTCGCTGCCAGCACGAACGAGAGGATGCCGATGTACGCGGCAAGGAACTTCGGCTGCAGCAGCTCGACGGTCAGCCGGCTCGACGCCGGGCCAATGATGCCGCCGACCAGCCCGCCAGCGAGGACGAGTGAGATGGCGGTGGCTTTGTAGTCCGGCGACGCGGTGTCGGCCGCGGCGAAGCGGTAATACTGGCCGTAGGCGTTGAAAACCCCGTAGAGCAGCGTCGCCGCGCAGAGAAGCCAGAAGCTCTGCAGCCCTACGGCGGTGGCGCAGCCGAGCGCGCCCGCCACGCCCCAGAACGTTCCGAGCGTGAGTCCTCGCCGGCGGCCGACGCGCTTCATGTGGAAGGACGCCGGCATGGTCGACAGCGCGCCGCCAATCACCCAGCAGGTCATGGGCAGCGTCGCGAGCGCCGGATGCGGCGCCAGCGCGAATCCGGTGAGGGCGTTGATCGCGAACAGCGTCGAGTTGTTCGCGAACAGCATCGCCTGGCACGCCGCGAGCAACGCGACATTGCGGCGGGTACTGTTCATTTATACAGTATCGGGCTTAGAATCACTACCGGGCTGATTGTAGGAGCCGCAGGCCATGTCCAAAGACGGCAAAAGCGAAATCACCTTCATGCGCGGGGCGCGCTCGTTCATCCAGGGCCGCTTCGAGACGGTGGCGCGCGAGGCGTTCGACGATGGCTGGACGCCCGAGGAGAAGGACGAGCGGCCGCTCGAGACGCAGGTGACGATCGAGCGCGCGCGCTCCATCCTCTCGCACAACGACTCGCCGGACGTCGGCTTCGACACGTCGATCAATCCTTATCGCGGCTGCGAGCACGGCTGCATTTACTGCTATGCGCGGCCGAGCCATGCATACCTCGAGCTCTCGCCCGGGCTCGACTTCGAGACCAAGCTGTTCGCGAAGACCAATGCCGCCGAACAGCTACGTACGGAGCTCGCCAAGCCCGGCTACCGGCCGAGCCCGATCGCGCTCGGGGCGAACACCGATTGCTACCAACCGATCGAGCGCAAATACAAGATCACGCGCCAGATCCTCGAGGTGCTTTCGGAATGCAACCATCCGGTGACCATGGTCACCAAGTCAGCGCTGGTCGAGCGCGATCTCGACCTCCTCGGGCCGATGGGGGAAAAGAACCTGGTGCGCGTCTTCGTCTCGATCGGCACGCTCGACCGCGAGCTCGCGCGCAAGCTCGAGCCGCGCGCGGCGAGCCCGCAGCGGCGCCTGGACATCCTGCGCGCGCTGGCGGGGGCGAAGGTGCCGTGCGGCGTGATGGTCGCGGCGCTGATCCCGGCGCTGAACGACAAGACGATGGAGCACGTCCTCGAGGCGGCGGCCGCTGCCGGGGCGCAAGAGGCAGCGTACGTGATAATGCGGCTGCCCAATGAGCTCAAGGATCTCTTCAAGGAGTGGCTGGCGGCGCACTATCCGCAGCGCGCCGAGCACGTGATCAGCATCATCCATCAGATGCGCGGCGGCCGCGACAACGATCCACGTTTCGGCACGCGCATGAGCGGCGTCGGCAATTTTGCCGACCTGATCGCCAAGCGCTTCGACATCGCCTGCCGCAAGTACCGTCTCAACGAGCACGGCGCCGGACGCCGTCGCGCCGAGCTCGATTGCACGCTCTTCAAGCCGCCGGCGGCGAACCCCGGGCAGCTCGCGCTCTTCTAGAATCCGGCGGATGCGCGCGCTCGCGCTCGCCATCGGCTGGACGCTGGTCGCCGCAATCATCTGGCTCTCGCTCACGCCGCGGCCGGTCGAGATCTCCCTTGAGCAGGGCGACAAGCTGGGCCACTTCGCTGCCTACGGGGCGACCATGTTCTGGTTTTGCCAGCTCTATCCGTGGCTGTGGACGCGTCTTGCCTATGCCCTCGGCCTCATCGCGATGGGCGTAGCGCTGGAATTCGTGCAGCGGGCGACCGGCTATCGCACCTTCGATGTGCTCGACATGGCGGCCGACGCGCTCGGGGTGCTGCTCGGCTGGGTCCTGGCGCTCGCGGCCAGGCCGCTCCTGCGGCCGCGTTGAGCTCGGCGCTTCTCGCCGCGCCCATTCTGCCGACGCTCGCGCGGCTCTCGGCGCCGGGGCTGCTGCTGGTCGCCTTCCAGTCGCTCGTCTCGGTCGGCGACACGTACTTCGTCGGCCGTCTCGGCACCGCGCCGCTCGCCGGCCTCGCGCTGGTGTTTCCCCTGGTCATGCTGCTGCAGATGACCTCGGCCGGGGCCATGGGCGGCGGCGTCTCCTCCGCCATCGCCCGCGCGCTCGGCGCCGGACACGCGGAGCGCGCGCGGCGGCTGGTCGTGCATGCGCTTGTCATCGCGCTAGGCATGGCCGCCCTCTTCAGCGCGCTCATCCTCGTCTTCGCCGAACCACTCTACCGGCTGCTCGGCGGCAAGGATGAGACGCTCGCGCAGGCGCTCCGGTATTCGAACATCGTATTTGCCGGCGCCATCGCCGTCTGGCTCGCCAACATCCTGTCTAGCGTGCTACGCGGCAGCGGCAACATGCTCCTGCCGGCGCTCGCCCTTGTCGGCGCCGCGCTGATCCATGTTCCGCTCTCCGGATCGCTCACGCTCGGCATTGGACCGATGCCGCGCCTTGGCATCGCGGGCGCCGCCGTCGCCTATGTGGTCACGTTCGCGCTCGCGGCGTTGGTGATGGCGACGGTTGTATTTCGGCGCATTAGCCCGCTCAGGCCGCGCCGCGCCGACCTGCGCCTCGAATGGCCGCTCTTCGCGGACATCCTGCGCGTGGGCGCGCTCTCGGTACTGAATTCCGTGCAGACGGTGCTCACCGCGGTAGTGCTGACCGGCTTTGTCGGCCGCCACGGGGCCGCGGCGCTCGCCGGTTATGGCGTCGGCATTCGCCTGGAGCTGCTGCAAATACCGCTCGTCTTTGCTGTCGGCCAGGCGCTCGTGGTCTTGGTCGGCACCAACGTCGGCGCGGGCAGCATCGAGCGCGCGAAGCGCATCGCCTGGGTCGGCACGGCGCTCGCGGCCGGCATCTGTCTTGTCATCGGCGTGACAGTGGCGGTCTTCCCGCTCGCCTGGGTCGGGCTCTTCAGCGACGATGCCGCGGTGCTGACGGCAGGCAGCGCCTACCTGCGCATCGTGGCGCCGTTCTATCCACTGCTCGGCGCCACGATCGCGCTCTACTTCGCCTCGCAAGGCGCGGGGCAAATGATGCGGCCGGTGCTCGCCGGCACAGCGCGCCTCGCCATCGTGCTCATCGGCGGCGCAGCGGCTGCGACGCTGCCCGCGCTTTTCGGCATCGTCGCGCTCGCCATCGTGGCGAGCGCGGCGCTGATGATGGGGTTCATCTCGCGCGCCCGCTGGCGCTAGCATTAGGGCTCTGACGTCGCTTTCCATCACCGAGCAGCTTGCCGATCGGCTCGAGCGCGCGCGCGAGCGCGCGCAGGACATGCGCGACACGGCGGAAAAGCTGCTCGTCGATATCGCTGGCTTGTGTGTCGCCGCGCGGCGGACCGACTATGTGCGCGCCGCACTGGCAAGCTGGGAAAGCGACGGCCCCTGCACCGCGATCGGCCATGCGCGCGCGCTCGACAGCGCGGGCGCCGCGTTCGTGAATGGCACCGCCGCGCACGGCGAAGACTTCGACGACACCTTCGAGGGCGGACCGGTGCATGCCGGGGCGGTGATCGTGCCTGCCGTGCTGGCGGTGGCCGAGCGCGAGCGACTCGACGGCCGCGACGCGCTCGCCGGCATCGCGGTAGGCGTCGAGCTCATGTGCCGAGCGAGCCTCGTCGCGCCGAAGCGCCTGCACAAGGCGGGCTTCCATCCGACCGCCGTGCTCGGTGCCCTCGGCGCCGCGGCGGGAGTGGCGACGGCGCTGCGGCTGCCGAACGCGCAATGGGTGAACGCGCTCGGCGTCGTCGGCTCGCTCGCGAGCGGCATCATCGAGTATCTCGCCGAGGGCGCGTGGACCAAGCGCCTGCATCCGGGCTGGGCGGCGCAGGCCGGCATCCGCGCCGCCGACCTGGCGCGCTCCGGCTTCATCGGCCCGCGCACCGTGCTCGAAGGCACGCACGGGCTCTATCAAGCGTTCGCCCACACGAAGGACGGTGACTGGGCAAAGCTCGTCGGCGAGTTCGGCGAGCGCTGGGTCGCCAACTCGATCGCGTTCAAGCCGTACGCGTGCGGCACGATGACGCAGCCGTACGTCGACTGCGCCCGGCGGCTGGCGCAGCGCGTGGATCTCAATCAGATAACGGAAGTGGTGTGCGAAGCGGCCGAAGGCACGGTGCATCGGTTGTGGGAGCCGCTCGCCGACAAGCAGCGTCCGCCCAACGCCTATGCCGCGAAATTCAGCACGCCTTACTGCATCGCCGCCGGCTTCGTCCTCGGCCATGCCGGGCTCGAGGCATTCACCGAAGAGCGCGTGCGGGACGCGCGGCTGCGCTCGCTCGCGGCAAAGGTGCGCTACGAGATCGATCCGGACAATCCCTATCCTGACGAATTCACCGGGCACGTGCGCGTGCGGCTGAAAGACGGCCGTACGTTCGAGGAGCGTCAGGCGCACATGCGCGGCGGCGCGCATGATCCGCTGTCGCGTGCCGATCTCGAGGAAAAGTTCAGGCTGAACTGCGCGTACGGCGGCTGGACGAGCGCCCAGGCCGAGCGCTTCCTCGCCTTCGCACGCAGCGCGTACGATCGCCCGATCGAGCTCGGCGCTTTCCGCGGCTAGTCGAGCGAGATGTTGCGCTCGCGTGCGAGCGCGCTCCAGCGCGCGATGTCGGCGCGGATGAACTCGCCGAACTCGCCCGGCGTCATCGGCATTGGCTCGAGCGCCTCGCCCGCAAGCCGCTCGCGCAGGGCTGGCGCGGCCAGCGCCTTGTTGATCTCGTCATTCAGCCGCCGCGTGATCTCGGCCGGCAGCTTCGCCGGACCGACGATGCCGTACCACTGCACGCCGTCAAAGCCCTTGTAGCCGAGCTCCTCGAAGGTCGGCAGGTCCGGCTGCAATGGATGGCGCTTCAAGCCGGTGATGGCGAGCGGCTTCAGCTTGCCGGCACGGATATGCGGCAGCGCCGCCGCGAGTCCGGGGAAGAGCACCTGGATCTGGCCGCCGAGCATATCGGTGATGGCGGGACCGATGCCCTTGTAGTGCGCATACGCCGGCGTTTCCAGCCCGGCAGCGGCGCGAAACTGCTCGAGCGCGAGATGATTCAGCAGCCCAATGCCGCCAGTGCCGTAGTTCAGCTTGCCGGGATTTGCCCGGGCGTAGGCGACGAAGCTCGCGAGATCGTTCGCCGGCACCGCTGGGTGCACCACCAGGATGTTCGGCGTGCCGCCGACCATGGCAATCGGCGTGAAGTCGCGAATCGCGTCGTATTGCAGCTTGCGCACCGCCGGATTGGTGCCGTGCGTGCCGACGTATCCGACCATCAGCGTGTAGCCGTCGGGCACGGCGCGCGCGACGGTCATCGCGGCGATCGAGCCGCCGGCGCCTGCCGCATTCTCGATCACGAAAGACTGCTCCATGGCGCGGGAGAGCTGATCGCCGATCGTGCGTCCCACAAGATCGAGACCGCCGCCCGGCTGCGCCGGCACGATGATCTTCACAGGTTTCACGGGATACGCCTGCGCGACCGCGCCCACCGACGTGAGCGCGATCCAAAGCGCAAAGAAGAAACGCATGGTTCCTCCCGAAATCGGGGTCAGAGCCCTAATTATTTACTTCAGGAAATCGATAAGAGCATCGAGCACGGCATCCGGCGCCTCGGCCATCAGCGAGTGGCCGGAATAATCGACGAGCACCGTGCGCGCGCCGGGGATCTGCTCCTGCAGGCTCTTCGCCGCGTGCGGTGGTGTCATCATGTCGCGCTTGCCGAGGATGAAGAGCGCCGGGCACGTCACCGTGCCGGAGAAGCGATAGTCGTTCGATGCCTTGAGGCCGGCGTAGAGAACGCCAGCGGCAAGGCGCTCAAGGCGCGCCTGCGTATCGCCATACATCCACATTCCCGGATTCGGATTGCCGCCGAGCGGCACCTGCGGCGCGTGGCCCCAGATGGTGTGCATGTCGTAGGCGGTGTACTCGTTGCGCTTCGCTGCTTCGAGGAACGCGTCGCTCACTTTCATTGGGTAGCCGGTGGCGATCAGCGCGATGCGCTCGACGCGCTCGGCGTGGCGCGCGGCGCAGTCGACGGCGACCAGCGTGCCGAGTGAGTGACCCACGAGCGCCCCGCTTCGCACTTGCGCGGCATCGAGCGCGCGCGCGAGCCAATCGGCGAGCGCCGGCACCGAGTCGAGCGCCGGGCCGGCCGAGCGCCCATGGCCAGGCAGATCGAGCGCAAGCACGTTCCAGCCGTGATAGCCGAAGTACCGGCTCTGCAGCCCGAACCACGAATGGTCGAGCCCCGCACCGTGAATGAAAACGACGGTGCGCTTCGCGCGGTCGAGGGGGTGGTTCGCGGTGTAGGCGAAGACGGCTTTGCCGTCGACGGTGAGATTCACTTTTGCGAGGCGCGCAGCGCCCGGTCCAGATCGTCGACCAGGTCCTGCGCATCTTCCAACCCTATCGAGAGGCGGACCGTGCCTGCAGTGATCCCCGCCTTCTGCAGATCGGCATCGCTCATGCGGTAGTGCGTCGTCGTCGCCGGATGGATCACCAGCGACTTCGCGTCGCCGACGTTGGCGAGATGCGAAAAGATGCGCAGCGACTCGATGAACGTCTTGCCGGCCGCGCGGCCGCCCTTGATCTCGAAGGAGAAGACCGCGCCTGCGCCAAGCGGCAGCAACTTCTTGGCGAGGGCATGATCCGGATGGTCCGGCAGCTCGGGGTAAATCACCTTGGCGACCGCGGCATGCGAAGCGAGGAACTGCACCACCTTGCGCGTACTCTCGACATGTCGCGGCATGCGCAGGTGCAGCGTCTCGACGCCCTGCAGGATCTGGAACGCCGTCATCGGCGCCATGCAGGCGCCGAAATCCCGCAGACCCTCGCGCCGCGCGCGCAGCAGGAAGGCGCGTGTCGCGGACTCTGCGGCGAACTCCATGTTGTGGAAGCCGACATACGCCTCGGTGAGGGTGGCGAATTTGCCGGAGGCGTCCCAATCGAAGCGGCCGGAGTCGACGAGCACGCCACCGATCGCGATGCCGTGGCCGCCGAGAAACTTGGTCGCCGAGTGATAGAGGAGATCGACGCCGTGCGCGAAGGGCTTCAGCAGATACGGCGTGGTGAAGGTCGCGTCCACCAGAAGAGGGACCTTCGCGCGGTGCGCGATCTCGGCGACCGACGGGATATCGAGCACGTCGAGGCCGGGATTGCCGAGCGTCTCGCCGAAGAGAAGCCGAGTGTTCGGGCGGATCGCGCGCTGCCAATCATCGAGGTTGCGTGGATTGATGAAGGTCGTCTCGATGCCGAAGCGCTTGAGCGTGTAGGCAAGCAGGTTGTGCGAGCCGCCGTAGAGCGAGCCGGACGAGACGACGTGGCCGCCGGCGTCCATGAGCGTCGCGATCGCGAGGTGCAGCGCCGCCTGGCCGGACGCGGTGGCGATGGCGCCGACGCCGCCCTCGAGCGCCGCCATGCGCTCCTCGAGCACCGCGACCGTCGGATTCGAGATGCGCGAATAGACGTGTCCGGCGCGCTCCATGTTGAAGAGCGAGGCCGCGTGCTCCGTATCGCGGAACACGTAGGACGTCGTCTGGTAGATCGGCACCGCGCGGCTGCCGGTCGCGGGGTCGGGCGACTGGCCGGCGTGCAGCGCCAGCGTGTCAAAGCCGGGGTACTTGGGACCAGCCATTAGATCGGGGTCAGAGCCCTATTTCCGCCGGCGCATGATCCGGAAATAGGGCTCTGACCCCGATTTTCATCAGTGCAGGTTCTTGCGCGACGGGCGCGTGTAGTTCTCGAAGGCGCGCTCCGGCTTTTTCTGCTGCGCGGCCTTGTCCTTCCAGTCGCGATCGAAGAGGTCGTTGACGAGCGCGGTCACCTCGGCGACCTGTGTCTTGTCGAACTGGCGCGCGAGGATCGCGGCGATGTCCTCGACCATGCAGCGGCGCTGCGCCTCGTGGATCGCCTGCGCGGTGGGGCCGACGAAGAGGAGCTTCGATTCCTGCTCGCCGTTCTCGTGATAGACGGTGAGATCGACCTCGACCGCCTCGTAGCAATAGGGACCGAGCGCTTCGAGCGCCGCTTCGAGCGCGCCGTCGAAGCTGCGTCCAACCTCGCCCGTCCAGCAGACGTAGAGGATCAGCTCCTTCTCGTCGTACTTGAAGCCGGGCTCGTCCTGCTCGAGGCTCTTCAGCTCGGCGATGCCATCGGCATCGAGGTACTCGAGCAACGGCCCGAGCGCCTGCTCGATCTGGCGACGCGAGACGCCTTCGAGAATCGGAATATCGGCGTGGAGATGCACTTCGTGCCGCATGGCGAAAGCCTCGGATGGGGAAGTGAGGATTCTACCTAAAATCGGTGCCATGCGACCCGACTACGCAGGCGGCAGCCTCGTCAATCTGGTCGCCTCGATCGCGGCTGCGCGTGGCGCAAGACCGCGCCACGCGCCGCTCGCCGATTTCGACATCGATGAGCGCGTGCGCAATATCGTGCTCCTCATCATCGATGGCCTCGGCGACAACTATCTCAGTCGTCGCGGCGCCGGCAGTGAGCTTGCTCGGCGACGTCGGCGCGCGCTGACATCGGTCTTTCCCTCGACCACCGCCTCTGCGATTACAACGTCATACACCGGCTGCACGCCGCTCGAGCACGGCCTCACCGGCTGGTTCACTTATTTCGGCGCCGCCGGCTGCGTGAGCGCCGCTCTGCCGTTCAGAAGCCGCGGCGACATGGCGCTTCTCACGACGCGCGGCGTCGAGGCGGAAGAAATCTACGACGCGCCCGCGCTTTTTCCATCGCTCGCCGTGCGCTCGGTCGTCGTCACCTACCGCGACATCGTCGACTCGCACTACAACCGCGTGCATTGCCGCGGCGCCGAGCGGCTCGCGTACCGCAATGCCGATGAATTCGTCGCGCTGACCGAGCAAGCGGTAAAGAGCGGCGACGAGCGCAAATTCATCTACGCATACTGGCCGCATTACGATGCGAGCTCGCATCGCCACGGCTGCGAGAGTCGAGAGGCCGCGGCCGAGTTCGCGATCATCGATGCGGCGTTCGGGCAACTGCTCGCACGCCTCGCCGGCACCGAGACGCTCGTGATCGCCACCGCGGATCACGGCTTCATCGATGTCGCGCCGGAGGAATCACTCGAGCTGCCGCCGGCGCTCGCGCCGCTGCTTCGCTTTCCGCTCTGTGGCGAGCGGCGCATCGCCTACTGCCATGTGCATTCGCCGGACGAATTTGCCAGGCGCGCTGCCGAGTGGCTCGGCGAGCGGGCCGATGTCATGCCGAGCGAGCGCCTGGTCGAGGACGGCTGGCTCGGGCCGGGCGAGCCGCATCCGCGGCTGCGTGAGCGCATCGGCGATGTCGCGCTCCTCATGCGAGGGCGCTATACGGTCAAGGATTGGGTCGCGGGCGAGCCGCGCTTTTTGCACATCGGCAACCACGGCGGCACGCACGAGGACGAGATGTCGATTCCCCTTATCGTGGAGGAAGCATGAAGGCGAAAGTGAACGGCACCGAGCTTTATTACGAACTGCACGGCAAAGAAGGCGCGCCCTGGCTGATCTTCAGCCACTCGCTCGCCTGCACCGTGCGCATGTGGGATCCGCAGATCGCGGCGTTCAAGGACCGCTATCGCATTCTCGCCTACGACATGCGCGGGCACGGGCAGAGCGCGGCGCCGGCGGGGCCGTACACGCTGGACATGCTCGCGGATGATGTACTGGCGCTGATGCGCGAGCTGAAGATCGAGCGCGCGCGCTACGTCGGCCTCTCCATCGGCGGCATGATCGGCCAGCATCTCGCGCTGAAGGAGCCCAAGCGCTTCGAGAAGATGGTGCTCGCGGACACCGGGCATGCGCAGACGCCGGAGACCCTCAAGCAGTGGGAAGAGCGCATTCGCATCGCGCAGGCCCAGGGCATGAAGCCGCTCGTCGCGGGAACGATGGAACGCTGGTTCACGCCGGCATTCCGCGAGACGCCGCCGGCGAAAAAGATCGCGGATCTCATCGCCGCGACGCCGGTCGCGGGCTACGTCGGCTGCGGCCAGGCGATCATGAAGCTGAACACCACCGGCCGCCTGAAGGACATCAAGCTGCCGGTGCTTGCCATCACCGGCGAAGCGGACGCCGCGGCGGCGGGAACCAAGTACATCGGCGAGCATCTGCCGGGCGCGAAGTTCGTGAACATTCCGCAGGCCGCCCACATCGCCAACATCGAGCAGGCCGAGAAGTTCAACCAGGCTCTTCGGGACTTCCTTTGAGGCCTTGCCAGCGCTTGACCTTGGACGACGCCACGCCGAAGAGGTCGAGGATGCGCCCGACGGTGTGGGCGACGAGATCGTCGAGCGTCTTCGGCAGCGCATAGAAAGCCGGCATGGGCGGCATGATGATGCCGCCCATCTCGGTCACCGCGACCATGTTGCGCAGGTGGGCGAGGTTGAGCGGCGTCTCGCGCGGCACGAGCACCAGCCGGCGGCGCTCCTTCAGGATCACGTCGGCGGCGCGCGAAACGAGATCATCGGCGTGCGCATGCGCCACCGCCGCCAGCGTCTTCATCGAACACGGCGCGATCACCATGCCCTCGGTGAGGAACGAGCCGCTGGCGATCGTCGCCGCGATGTCCTTCGGGTGGTAGGCGAAATCGGCGAGGCGTTCGACTTCCTTGCGCTTCATCTTGTGCTCGTGCCAGACGTTGAGCACGCCCGCGTCGGTGAGCACGAGATGGCTCTCCCAGCCGGCGATCTCCTTCAGCGCGCGCAGGAGCGAAATGCCATAGATGGCGCCGGTGGCGCCGGTGATGCCGACGATCAGCCGCTTTGGCATGCCGCGTAGCCTACCTATGAACCCGCTGGTTGTCGTCTTTTGCCCATTCGCGGCGGGCTACTTCCTCTCGTTCTTCTTCCGCAACGTCAACGCCGTCATCTCGAAGGACCTGGCGCGGGAATTCGTTCTCACGCCGGCCGATCTCGGCTTCCTCACCTCCATGTACCTGGCGGCGTTCGCCGCCTTCCAGCTGCCGCTCGGCGTGCTGCTCGATCGCTATGGACCGCGGCGCGTGGTGGCGGCGTTGATGTGCTCGGCGGCGGCGGGCGCGCTTCTTTTCGCCGCGGCGCGAGATGTCACGATGCTGTCCGTTGGCCGGGCGCTGATCGGCCTCGGCGTCTCCGCAGGCCTGATGGGCGCGATCAAGGCGTTCTCGCTCTGGTTTCCGCTCTCCCGACTCGCGACCATGAATGGCCTCTACCTCGGTGTGGGCGGGCTCGGTGCGCTGAGCGCCACTGCGCCGGCGGAAGCGCTCGTCGACGCGCTTGGCTGGCGGGGCATGTTCGGTGCCCTGGCGGCGGCCTCGGCAGCGGTGGCGCTGCTCATCTTCTTCATCGTGCCGGAGAAACCGCTCCCTGGCGAAGCACAGCCCGTGCGCGCGCAGCTCGCCGCCTTCGGCCGCATCTTCCGAGCGGCAGTCTTCTGGCGCATCGCGCTGCCGCTCGTCTTCGGCCAGGCGATTTACATCGCGCTGCAAGGCCTGTGGCTCGGGCCGTGGCTCTACGATGTCACGGGCCGCAACCGCCACGACGCGGCGCACTATCTGCTTGTCAGCGCGCTCGGGTACATCGCCGGCTCGGTGAGCTTTGGCGTTGCGAGCGACCGGCTGGCGCAGCTCGGCGTCTCGCGCCTTACCGTCTACAAGCTCGGGCTAAGCACCTCGCTTTGCATGCTGGCGCTCCTCGCCGCAGGCGTTGACACAGCGCTCGGCGCGATCCTCGTCGTCTATGCCTTCACCGGCATCGCCGCGTCGCTCGCCTATGCGCTGCTCACGCCGATCTTCCCGCCCGAGATGACCGGCCGCGTGAGCACGGCCGCAAACGTGCTCATCTTCGCTGCTTCGTTCGTCATCCAATGGGGAATCGGGGCGGTGCTGAAGCTCTACCCCGTAGTGGACGGACGCTACGCGGCCGCAGGTTACGCGGCCGCGTTCACGTCGCTTGCGCTATTGCAGCTTGCGGCGCTCGCCTGGCTCGCGCCGATGCGAACATCACAATTCGGGGACGGAGCCCGAACTGTCAGCGAGCGCGACCGGCGGTAGTTCGGGCTCCGTCCCCGAATTGCTTAGCCGCCGCGCTTGTAGACGATCTTCTTCGTGCCGCCGTCGCAGGTGCCGACGACCTTGCCCTCAGCCTCCGCGTCCTTGTCGACGATGGCGAGCGTGAAGCTCTCGATGCCGTTCTTCCTGATCTTCTCCTCAATCTCGGTCTTTAGCTCGTTGCAGTCCTTCCTCATGGACTGCGCCCAAGTGCTGCTTACCGAGAGACCCAAGACCAACGCCGCGGTGATCAGCTTGCCCATTTTTTCTCCCTTGCCGCTTTTTCCCACTCGGCTCCGTTGAACTTCTGAACCTTCATGCCCTTGACGGTCCCCGGATCGAGGCACCGCGCATTCACGCTGTACCCGTCCGGATGCGACCGCGGTACATAGAATGACTTGATTCCGCAGAGCTTGCAAAAGACATGTTGCGCAGCGCCGGTATTGAACCGGTACGTGGTGAGCATTTCGGCGCCTTGCAGCAGGCGAAAGCGTGCCTTGTCGACGATCAAATGCAGATAGCCGCTCTTGCGGCAGATGGAGCAGTTGCAGTCGTGGACGGTGATGCGCGCGGGCGCGCGCACTTCGTAGCGGACGGCGCCGCAATGGCAGCCGCCCGTGTGGGTGACGTCTAGAGGCGGCCGCCGAGCCAAAAGAGCGCTGCGGTGCCGGCAGCAAGCGTCAGCATCAAGGCGAGGAACCCGTAGCGACGGAACGCACCATTGGGCTTGAAGTAGAGCCCGCGAATGACGTCGTCGCGGCCGCCCATCCACAGCCAGTCGGGGCCGGCCTTGTTGACGACCTGCGGATTGAAAACACCGAGAAAGAACGATGCAAGCGCGCCCAGCGTGCTGCAGAACATCATTGTCGAGATTCCTCCCTGCGACCCTGTCGCATTATGAACGATAGTCGCCAAAATCGCAGCGTCGCTTATTAGCGACGCCCCCTTTGTGACACGATAATAATAGCCGCCTCATGCTGAAGACGACGATCGCCGGCAGCCTACCTAAACCCGCCTGGCTCGCCGAGCCGCGCAAGCTGTGGCCGGCGTGGCGGCTCGCGGGGCAGGAATTGGCTCAGGCCAAGCGCGACGCCACGCTCCTCTGGCTCAAGGCCCAGGAGGACGCCGGTGTGGACATCGTCACGGACGGCGAGCAGTCGCGCCAGCACTTCGTGCACGGCTTCCTCGAGTTCGTCGAGGGCATCGACTTCTCGCGCAAGGTGAAGATCGGCATCCGTAACAACCGCTACGAGGCAATGGTGCCGGTCGTCACGGGAGCGCTCGCCCTGAAAGGCCGCGTGCACGAGGCGGAGGCGCGGCTTGCGCGCGCGCATACCGAGCGGCGGCTGAAATTCACCCTGCCGGGGCCGATGACGATCGTCGACACGATCGCCGACGAGCACTACGGCGACAAGGTGAAGCTCGCGATGGCGTTCGCCGAGCTCCTCAATCAGGAGGCGCGCGCGCTCGAGAAGGACGGCGTCGACGTGATCCAGTTCGACGAGCCGGCGTTCAACGTCTACATGGAAGACGTGAAGCGCTGGGGCATCGCCGCGCTCGAGCGCGCCGCGCGCGGGCTGAAGTGCACCACCTGCGTCCACATCTGCTATGGCTACGGCATCCAGGCGAACATCGACTGGAAGCGCACGTTAGGCAACGAATGGCGCCAGTACGAGGAAATCTTCCCGGCGCTCGCGAAGAGCAAGCTCGACCAGGTCTCGCTCGAATGCATACATTCGAAGGTGCCGATCGCGCTCCTCAAGCTGCTGAAGGGCAAGGACGTGCTCATCGGTGTCATCGACGTGGCCAACGATTCGGTCGAGACGCCGCAGGAAGTGGCGAGCGTGATCGCCGCGGCGTCGAAATACGTGCCGCCGAAGCATCTCTACCCGTGCACCAACTGCGGCATGGCGCCCATGGATCGCGAGCTGGCGCTGAAGAAACTCGCGGCGCTCGTCGAGGGCACGGCGCTCGCGGCGAAGAAGCTCGGCAAGCGGACGCGAAAATAGTTTTCACCCCGACCCTCGCGCCGCGCGGCATGGTGGCATCGCCGCATGCGCTCGCCTCCGCCGCCGGCGCCGACGTGCTGCGCGCGGGGGGCACCGCCGTCGATGGCGCGATCGCCACCGCCGCGGCCCTCGGCGTCCTCTATCCGCACATGTGCGGCATCGGCGGCGACGCGTTCTGGCTGATCTACGACGCCGGCGCGAACCGGGTCGCCTATCTCGACGGCGGCGGCCGCGCCGCCGCGTCGGCGACGCTGGAGCGCTTTCGCGGCCAATCGGAGATCCCGTTCCGCGGCATCGTGCCAGCGACGCTGACCACGCCCGGCGCCGTGGCGAGCTTCTGCGGAGCGCACGCGCGCCACGGTAAGCTGCCGCTCGCACGTTGCCTGGCGGATGCGGTCGGCTACGCGCGCGATGGGTATCCGGTAACCGCCCGCCTTGCGCGCTGGATCGCAGAAACGGCGCCCGAGCTGGCGAGGGACAATGCATCGGCCGCGCTATTCCTGCCCGGCGGCCGGCCCGCCGTAGCGGGTGCGCGGCTTCGCAACGCCGCCCTCGCGCGCACGCTGGACGCGATCGGCGCGCAAGGCGCGGCCGGCTTCTACGACGGTGAGGTCGCGCGCGAGCTCGGCCGTTTTTCCGCCGAGCGCGGCGGCTTCTTTCGCGCCGATGACCTGGCGCGGCAGAAAGCCTACTGGGGCGAGCCGATTCGTGGCACGTACCGCGGCGTCACCCTCTACGAGACGCCGGCGCCAACGCAGGGCTTCACGGTCCTCGAGATGCTGAACCTCATCGAGCCGCTCGAGCTCGGTCCTTATCTCGGCGCGGATCACGTCCATCTGCT
>Ga0081539_10001567_pt1 | contig 37931 bp, 31 predicted proteins | sample TabmetS4T2R2_FD_71023 | JGI IMG/M metagenome (GOLD analysis project Ga0081539, IMG submission 71023) | Tabebuia heterophylla rhizosphere microbial communities from the University of Puerto Rico - S4T2R2 | ecosystem: Host-associated > Plants > Roots > Rhizosphere ... | reverse complement strand
CCCGACCGCCGCGAGCATGTAAACAAACGGCATCAGCGACAGCGTGTAGCGCAACCACTTCGCGCCGATCAATGAGTAGGGAACAATCCAAAACACAAACATGAACAGCAAAAACGCATAGCCAACGTGGCGCCATCGCTTGATCGAAACCACCAGCCCGATCAGAAACGCTGCCAGCGTCATCACCGGCACTTTGACCGCGAGAAACAGCAGGTAAAAATAGAGCGGCGTGCCCCAGAACGGCGTGCTCGACATGTTGTTCTTGTAAAGCTGACCCGCGAACAAATAACCCGAGTGCGTCAGCAGCCGTTCTCCGAGGTACGCGTCCACGTAATGCCAAACCGACGGCATCAGCACCGTCGGACTGGCGATCAGAAACACAGCGACGATGCCGAGATAAAACCAACCGGGCGTCTTGGCGCCGGGTTCGTTCGGCTGCCGCTCGCGCACGTGAAAGTTGTGGTGAAACAGCATGTTCAGCCCGAGGTAATGCGGGAAGTACTTCGAAGCGATCATCAGGCCAAATGACACCGTGCTCGCGGCGTAGCGTCGCAGCCGTGCGGTTTGGTGCACGGGCGAAATCTGCTTCGCGCGGAGAAAAAAGTAGAACCCAAACAGCATGAAGAAAACGAGCAGCGAGTCTTCTTTGCCGATGCGGTTGTGAGTGATGGCGTTGATGCCGAACGCCCAAAACGCTGCCGCCAGCAACGCCGTCCAGCGATCGAAGAAAGCGGCAGTTAACAGAAACAGCGGAATGACTGTCAGCGCGCCGACCAGCACATTCGGCAAACGCAGCGCCGCCTCCTCGCTGCCCGCGGGCGCGTTGCGCACCGACGCCCACATCAGCAGCTTCATGAGCATCGGGTGCTCGGAATTCGCCGAGAAGTCGCCGCGCTCGTACGCGTGAATGGCATCGAGTTTGTTCATCTCGTCTTCGGCGAAACCGACCGCGCCGAGCTGCGTGAAACGCAGGCCGAAACCGATAACGATGAGCAGTGCCAAAGTGCCCACTACCGTCCAATCGAGCGTTGTGACCAGGCCCAGCCGGTCAATTCGGGGAAGATTAAGAGCGGGCGCTACTGATGAGTCGAGCTTTAAGTTCTCAGCCACGGTAAACCTTGAATCAATACTTGTACCTGTCGTTTGTTAGCTTAGACCAAAATGCTTTATGGTAGTAGCCCTCGGGTTTGTTGCCAAAACTTGATTGCGATCGGCGGGAAAAACCGGCAGCGATCGCGCCTTTAAGATGGACAATCTAGTCACCTCCAATATTCGTCAACGGCCAATTCGCACGCTCGTCAGCGTGGCGGGAATCGCGCTCGGCGTCGCGCTGGTCATGCTGTTCACTGGTCTCGCGCGCGGCATGTCCAACGACTTGCAGCGGCGGGCCACGAACGTTCGCGCGGAACTCATTTTCATGCGTCCGGGCGCCGTGCAGTTGAGTTCCAATGCCACTAACCTCGACACGCGCTACGTCGATCGGCTGAAAGCAATCGACGGCGTGGAAGAGGCGCTGCCGGTGATTCGTTACATTGCGCAAGGCTCCGGGGGGTTCGGGCTTGAGCAGATCGAGGGCGTTGACTGGGATGCTTATGCGCGCGTAAACGGTTTGCAGGTGTTGTCAGGACGCGGGCCGCAAAATTCGGACGAGGTCATCGTCGACGAGAAGAAGGCAACCAACAACAATCTTCACCTCGGTGACAAACTGATGCTGTTTGGCAAGAAGGAATACCGCATCGTGGGGATCTACTCGCCGGAGTCCGGCGCACGCGTGAAGATGTCGCTGGCGGCGATGCAGGAAGCGCTCGAAGCACCGGGCAAGGCGACGTTCATTTTTATAAAGCTGCGCAATCCGGATCAGGTTGACGCGATGGCCAGGCATATCGACCAGGAGCTCCCGGGCAACACGATCCAGCCGACGCGCGACGTGTTTACGAGTTTCGAAAAGAGCATTCCGTATCTCGGTGTGTTTCTGCGCGTGCTGGTGGGACTCGCGGCCGTCGTCAGCGCGCTCGTAGTGATGCTGGCGATGTACACGACGATCACGGAACGGACGCGCGAGATCGGCATTCTGAAAGCGATGGGCGCGTCGCGTGGTTACATCGTGGGAATCATCGAGAAGGAAGCGATCGTGATCAGCGTCATTGGCCTGCTCGCGGGCTTCGCCGTGTCGCTCGTCGCCGGCTACTTCATCCATCGGGCTTACGGCTTGGTATTCGAATATAGCTGGACGTGGGCGACAGTCGCAGCGGCGATCGGATTGGTCGGCGGCGTGCTCGGTGCGTTGTATCCGGCGTGGCGCGCGTCGAACCTCGATCCGGTCAACGCGCTTGCTTACGAGTGATCCTCCGAAAGATTTTTTAGCGAGAGACCTTTCTTCCAGATTAAAACCAGACCGATTGCACTCCAGAAAATATCGCGGCCCTTGCGAATGATCGCGAGCGTTACGCCGATGTCGCGCGTGAACCCGAGCACCTTCGACACCTGACCCGTTCCCCCTTCGTCAACCCCCGCGCGCAGCGGAATAAATTTGAATGCGACGTTGATGATCCGGTTCACCGACTCGAGGATGAACGCCTGCCGCAACGTTGGCGCAATCGGGCTGATGAACGACAGCGTCGCGTAAATCTCGGCCACGCCCGCGAGGTGGAAACACATGTCCAGCGCGAAGATCGAAAGGAAGCTTTGGCGGTTTCGATTGTAGAAGCCGAAGACCCGGTCTTCGAGCGTCTGCACCCGCGGCGTGATCTTCGCCACCAGTTTTGGCGCCACTCCGCGGCGGCCGAAAAACTTCAGCGTGCCGCTCAGAAACTTCGTCTGACTGCGCAGCAGAAAATAACCGGCCGGGATGATCACGAGGGTCGTGACCAGCGCGCCGATGCTGGCGTAACGCAACGCCTTCGGCAGCGTAAAACTCAACAGCAACGTCGCCGTTCCGGCGAAGATAAACAGCGCCACCGACAGCGCGTAGAAGATGTTTTCAATCGCCAGCGCCGAGAGTCCGACCAGCAACGGCAAGCGATCTTTCACAAACACCGCTTTCGACGGTTCACTCACCGCGACGCTGGCGAACGGAATGATGTTGCCGAGGGCATCACCCATCAGGCGGGCCGCGACCGCGTCGCGAAAAGGCAGACGATGCGGTGGCTCGACACAGCGCAGCCACGCGAGTGCGCGAACGATGTAACGAAGGCTGGAGATCGCGAGGATCAGGATGAAGCCGAAGCCGAGACGCTGAATTCCGGCGGCGATCTCGCTGATGCCGGCGTGCCGCACGAAGTACGCGAACAGGAGCAGTCCGAGCAGGCCGAAAATAATGCCAAGTGGCGCGAATCTGTTGCGACGCGCGCGCGGCTCGCTGGACTGAGCTGGCGAACTTTCAACGGCCATCGAGGTACGGTACCACATCGTTTCGGCCGTTTCGCAACCAGTATGCCGCCTTTAAATCCGTAACAATCCCTTTCCCTAGGTCTCCAGCAAGGGCGACGCACCCGGGGTAGGAGATAAAAACAAAAATCGATTATGATGCTATGTTCATTCTGAGTCCGGCATAACGAGCACTACCCATGAGTCAATCCCAAACAGCTCTGGCAGAATTCCGAGCCACTCCGCTCACTACCCTTTCCGAAGACGAAACCATGTTTCGCGCCAGCGTCCGCGAATTCGCCGAAGGCGAACTCCGCCCGCGCGTCGAACACATGGACGAAGTCGCAAAACTCGATCCGGCCATCATCAGCCAGTGTTTTCAACTCGGTCTGATGGGCATCGAAACTCCGGAAGAGTATGGCGGCGCCGGCGCGAATTTTTTCAGCGCCATTCTCGCGGTCGAAGAACTCTCGCGCGTCGACGCCTCCGTTGGCGTCTTTGTCGACGTGCAAAACACGCTCGTCAACAACGCGTTCATTCGCTGGGCGACCGATGAGCAAAAGCAAAAATATCTGCCGCGGCTAGCGAGCGAGCACGTCGGCGCCTACGCTTTGAGCGAACCCGGCTCCGGCTCCGACGCTTTCGCGATGCAAACACGCGCCGTCGACCAGGGCGATCATTACCTGCTCAACGGCCGCAAGCTCTGGATCACCAACGGCATCGAAGCCGAAATCTTCGTCCTCTTCGCGAACGCGAATCCCGAAGCGGGTTACAAAGGCATCACCGCATTCATCGTCGAAAAGAGTTTTCCGGGTTTCTCGATCGGCAAGAAGGAAAACAAACTCGGCATACGCGCGTCATCGACCGTCGAGCTGATTCTCGAAGACTGCCAGGTGCCGAAGGAGAACGTTCTCGGCGAAGCGGGCAAAGGCTACAAGATCTCGATCGAAACCCTGAACGAAGGCCGCATCGGCATCGGCGCGCAGATGATCGGCATCGCCACCGGCGCGTTGGAAAGCGCAATCGCTTACACGGCGGAGCGGCAGCAGTTTGGCAAGTCGATCAACCAATTTCAGGGCGTGCAGTTTCAGCTCGCGGAAATGGCTACCGAGCTGGAAGCCGCGCGGCTGATGGTCTACAACGCCGCGCGCATGAAAGACGCTGGCGTGAATTTCGTCAAAGAAGCGGCGATGGCAAAACTTTATTCGTCGCGCGTCGCCGAGCGCGTCAGCTCAAAAGCCATCGAACTCTACGGCGGCTACGGCTACGTGAAGGATTATCCGGTCGAAAAATACTGGCGCGACTCGAAGATCGGCGCGATTTACGAAGGCACGTCGAATATGCAGTTGCAGACTATTGCTAAATTGATTATCGGCAGATGACGAATCGCATCGAAGTGTTCGAACAGATGCTGGCCAGCGACCCCGGCAACACGAGTGTGCTGTTTGGCCTGGCGAAGGAGTACGAGAAGGCTGGCCGCGATCGCGATTTGATCGAGACGCTGAAACGTTATCTCGAAAAGTTTGACGATCAGGGAAACGCTTTCGGCATGTTAGCGGGCGCGTACGAGCGCCTCGGCGAACGCGACAAGGCGCGCGAAGCTTACGAACGCGGTATCGAGACGGCGCAACGCCATGGACATCCCGGCATGGCTGAAGAATACCGCATGATGCTGGCGGGTGATTATGAACACTGACACTAAAGTCCTGAAACTGGTGCGCAAGGCGGAGTCATCGGCAGAACCCGTGGAAAATACTGTCACTCAATTGACGCCCCGACCAGTTCCCCTGTCCGTTTCCAAAGAGGAACAACTACCCGATCACAAACTGCTGCTCGAGATGTATCGCACGATGTACCTGTCGCGACGTCTCGACGACAAAGAGATCCAATTAAAAGGACAGAACCGGATCTTCTTTCAGATCAGCGGCGCGGGTCATGAAGCGGTGCTGGCCGCGGCGGGCGTCGTGTTGAAGCCGAGTTACGACTGGTTCTACCCGTACTATCGCGATCGCGCGCTCTGTTTACAGCTCGGCATGACGCCGCTCGAGCAGTTGCTTTCCGCGGTCGGCGCCGAAGCCGATCCAAATTCCCATGGCCGGCAGATGCCTTCGCACTGGGGCCACCGGAAACTCAACATCGTTTCGCAGTCGTCGCCCACCGGCACCCAGGTTTTGCAGGCCGTCGGTTGTGCCGAAGCGAGTTACCGCTTCGAGCTGATTCCCGAGTTGCAAAAGCGGATCGCAGGATTTCACGCGGATGAAGTCACTTACGTTTCGGTCGGCGACGGTACGACCAGCGAAGGCGAGTTCTGGGAAGCACTCAACACCGCGTCCAATTTGAAGCTGCCCGTAGTTTTCCTGGTTGAAGATAACGGTTACGCGATCAGTGTTCCGGTGGAAGTGCAAACCGCGGGCGGCGACGTATCGCGGCTGGTCGAGGGATTTCCGTCGTTGTGCGTGCAGCGGTGCGATGGAACTGACGCGATCGAGTCGCTGGAAACGATGCGACGCGCGGTCGATTACTGTCGCCACCGCAAAGGTCCTGCCCTCGTCCACGCGAAAGTCATTCGGCCCTATTCCCACTCGCTCTCCGACGATGAAAAACTTTACCGGCCGGACGAAGAGCGCGCGAGCGACGCCGAACGCGATCCGGTGAAACGCTTTGGCGCGCTGCTGATCGATTCCGGCGTGATCGATCAGGACGGGCTCCAGCGAATCAAGGACCAGGCCGACCGCGAAGTGAACGAAGCAGCCGACCTTGCGCTCGCGAGTGCTCAGCCGCCACAGGAGACCGCGACAAAGTACGTCTTCTCGCCCGACGTCGATCCGGCGTCGCCGGCCTTTGACACGGAAGATCAAGTGCAGCTTTCCGGCAATCCCGGCACGATGGTCGATCTCATCAATCGCTGCCTGCATACCGAGATGGCGCGCGATCCGCGCATCGTGGTGTTTGGCGAAGACGTCGCTGATTGTTCGCGCGAGCAGTATCTCGAAAGCGTGAAAGGCAAAGGCGGAGTTTTCAAAGTCACCGCTAACCTGCAACGTAAATTCGGCAGCGCACGCGTGTTCAATTCGCCGCTCGCGGAAGCAAACATCGTGGGCCGCGCGATCGGCATGGCGACGCGCGGTTTGAAGCCCGTCGTCGAGATCCAGTTCTTCGATTACATCTGGCCGGCCATGCACCAGATTCGTAACGAGCTGGCGTTGATGCGCTGGCGTTCGGGTAACGATTGGAAGTCGCCGCTGGTGATACGCGTTCCAATCGGCGGCTACTTGAAAGGCGGCGCCGTCTACCATTCGCAGTCAGGAGTGTCGACGTTTACCCAGATTCCGGGCTTGCGCGTCATCTACCCTTCGAATGCCCTTGACGCAAACGGACTGTTGCGCACTGCGATTCGCTGCGACGATCCGGTGCTCTTTCTCGAACACAAGCATCTCTACCGCCAGGCCTACAACAAGTCGGCGTACCCCGGCGACGACTTCATGATTCCATTCGCCAAGGCGAAGAGAGTTCGGGAGGGCAAAGACCTCACGATCGTCGCGTACGGCGCGCTGGTCCAGCGGTCGGTGGTGGCGGCGAAACAGGCCGAACAGGACGGCGTGAGTGTGGAGATTATCGATCTGCGCAGCCTCGTGCCGTACGACTGGAACGCCATCGCTGAGTCCGTGAAGAAAACCAATCGCGTGATCGTCGCTCACGAAGACTCACTTTCGTTTGGCTACGGCGCCGAGATTGCCGCCCGTATCGCTAACGAACTCTTCGAGTATCTCGACGCACCGGTGAAGCGTGTGTGCGCCCTCGACACCTTCGTCGGCTACGCGCCCCAGCTCGAAGACGCCATCCTCCCGCAAGTCGCTGACGTGGCGAAGGCGATCGCGGAATTACGGGCTTATTGAACCCGTACAGCCGTGTATCGTTCTGTTTCGGATTACGGCCTCACACTGGTCCGTTTTCCCTAAAACTCCCCAAACTCAGACGGCATAAAGCTTGCGAAAAACATGCGTGTTAACGCCTGTGTGCGTCTCCCCGACATCTGTTCCCCCGAAAATTAATCGCGATTGATTAAACACAAGGGAGGTACAACTGATGAGCAAGCACGTAACGAGTGTTTTGGGCGCAGTGATTCTGACTCTCACGCTCGCCGCACTCGCTTTCGCACAAACTACCACTACAACTACGAAGACGGTCGTCCAGAACCCAGACGGCACTTACACTGTAATTGAATACCCTGCGAAAAAAGAGATAACGCTCAACCTGACACCCGTCACTATTCAGGGCGCGAAGGGCGTGGCTACCATTCTTCGTGATGATGATGGTACGAGGATCAAACTGAACCTGACGAACGTTCCGGCAGACGTAACGGCCATGACGCTTTATGCGGTCGACGACACCGGCACGGTAACGGCGCTCGGTCCGATTGCGATCACGAATGGTGTCGGCGAGTTAGCAACCACAACGCCATTGTCGAAATTCATGTTGATCGCTTCACCGGAAACCACGTTGGCCACTTACGATCCGAACACGAAGATCTTCTTCCGCAGTGCGGTGCCGGCCGGAATGGCGGTGATACCGGTCCATTCGAATCCGGCTGGTGAGACAGTGTCAGCGACGACGGCCCCAGCGGGCGGCACAGTCGCGGTGACGACGCCGGCGGGAACCCAGGTTGCCGCGGTAGGAACTTACACGGCGCCGTTGCTGGGTATTCCGACGTTCAAGAAAGGCGACGACACTAAAATTAAAGTGGACTTCACTGGTCCGCTGTCCGGCGCGCGCGCGAACGTGTTCGTGACGCCGCACAAGGGCGGTGCGACTGAGGTGAGGATGCGATTCCACGATCTGAAGGAAGCGCCTGCGGGACAAAGCTTCATTGTCTGGGCAGTAGGAGCCGACGGCTCGTATCAGAAACTGGGCCAGATTGTGAACACCGGCGGACGTAACGAGGTGGAGTTCAAGTCGGAAACGGCATTGCAGGACTTCGGCCTGGTAATCACGCAGGAAGGTACGGTCGGCGTGTCACCGGTTGGTCCGGCGGTCGCGACGATTACTATCACTCCGGTTCCGTAGTGGATTGACCAGCTTACTGGTCGTTTTGGGCCGCGCCGCACAGGCGCGGCCCTTGTGTTATACCTCACAAACAACTATCGCGTTTCTCGTAACTTGCGGTAAGATGTGGTCGCTGGAGCGGTAACGACCCGCTTCTGGTCTCCGACAGGCTCAACTCGAGCCTCTTAACTCTTTTCACTAACCGCGAGATCCCCTGGCCGTTGATTCCCCATCACGGACCGAAGTCTCCGTTTTGCCAAGAGTGTTAACGACATGAAAAAGCGAATATTCTCCCCTTCAGTTCCCCTGGCCTTGGTCCTGTTTCTCTCTTCCTTAAGCTACGCACAGGAAAATCTGCCGGCACTCGTCAAGCGCGTGAAGCCGTCGGTCGTAGCCATCGCCACTTACGACTCGAACGGCGAAGCGTTGATGACCGGCAGCGGTTTCTTTCTCGCTCCGGGACAGGTCGTGACCAACCTGCACGTCATTCGCGGCGCTGCGCGCGCGGAGATCAAAACCCTTGACGGCAAAGGCAAGGTTTATCCGGTCAACGGCGCACTCGCCATCGACGAGGAAGGCGATCTCGCGTTGCTTGGTATCGACATGCCGCTCGATCGCGTTCGCAGCACCGAGCTCGCCCGCGAGCTGCCGGATGAAGGCGAACAGATCTTCGTCATCGGCAATCCGCTGAAGCTCGAAGGTTCGGTGAGCGATGGAATTGTTTCGGCGGTTCGGGAAGTGCCAAACAGTTACCGCATCATTCAGATCACCGCGCCGATCTCACACGGCAACAGCGGCAGTCCGGTTTTCAACCTGCGCGGCCAGGTTTTGGGTGTCGTGACGGTTAAAGTCACGAACGGCCAGAACATCAACCTGGCGATCGCCGCCGGTCGCGTCGCCCAATTGCGCCCCGGAAAACTGCAACTGCTGACGGACCTCGTGCTGAAGAGCAAGGGCGACGTGGCTGAGTCGTCCTATCGCAACGGGCTCGATTCGCTCTGGCTCGGCAACTACGACAGCGCTGTTGGTTATTTCGAAAACGCCGTCAACAAGAATCCGAAGCGCGCGGATGCGTGGGTGCAGGTGGGTTACTGCAAAGTGAAACAAGGCAAGAGTCAGGAAGCGATTCGCGCTTATCAGCAAGCCTTGCAGCTCAAGCCCGAGGATGCCGAGATTCACAACAAGCTCGGCGATGCTTACTACTACGCCGGCCGTTTGCGCGAAGCCATCGAGTCGTACACGACTGCGGCGCAGTTGGAGCCGGATAACGCGGAGACGTTCTACAACCTCGCGATTGCTTATTTCGAGAGTGGAAATCCGCTGATGGCCGCGGTCGAGGCGCGCACTCTGCAACGTCTCGATCCGAAGCTTTACGACAAGTATTTACGCGAGACGATGTAAATCGTGGCCGCGACGGGTGTCTATTTAAAATCCCCTACCTACCCGACTCGCGCCTGCGGAAGGATCAGCGGAGGATTGTCGGTTACTCGCCGGCGTGGCCGGTAAAGACGTTCGGATCGACGCTCTGCGGATTGCCGAGGACGACGAAGCGAATGTTGCGCATGTACTTCTGCGACACGCGCTGAATGTCAGCCGGCGTCACGGCGCTCAACTTCTCCAGAAAATCAACCGAGTTACGCCAGCCACCGCCGATCAGCTCGTACTGCGCCAACTCACCAGCCTGCGCCGCATTCGTTTCCTGGCCCAGGTAGTAGGTCGTCAGGTACTGCGCAATCACCGCGTGAATGTCTTCGGCGCTGACCGGTTCCGTTTGTAGCCGCGAGATCTCCGAAAGCATCAAGCGAATGGATTGATTTGCGTCTACCGCCGTCACATAAAGCCCGCCGACGTTTGCCGCCTGGGTGCGCAAAAACGCATCCGGCGCGTACGACAGGTTCCGCTTCACGCGCACTTCTTCAAACACACGGTCGCGCAACAACGAGCTCGCAATACGCATCGGGTAAATATCGGGCGACGTCAGCGGCGGCGCCGTGAACAAGCCCTGAATGTAATTCGTCTTCAACTCGCGCGGGGTGACCTCGACCGTCGACTTATCAAACGTCAACTGCGGGACGTCCGCCGCCTTGTAACCTCCGCGCGGCAACTTGCCGAAACTCGCGGCCACCAAATCACGAACCTCGGTCGGGTTCAAATCGCCCACGATCACGAGCAACATCCGCGACGTTTGCAGCAGGTTCGCGTGGTATTTCCGCAGGTCGTCAGGCGTGAATTTCGCGATCGTCTCGGGCGTGCCGCTGGTGCTGTTCACATACGGATGACCCGCATACGCGACGCGCTCCTGCAAGCGCTGCAGGTAAACGTCCGGACTATCGGCGTCGTCGCTCAATGAGACGATCAATCTCTTCTGCACCAGCGACACGTCTTCATTCGTGAACGACGGACGCAGCGCAACGTCAGTAAAGATCTGCCACGAACGAGCGAAGTGCATGCGCGTCGTGCCGAGCGAAAGCACGGAGTAATCGTTGTTCGAGCTGCTGCCGATCACGGTGCCCATCCGCGCCAGTTCGCGCCGCATCGTGACCCGCGGAAAATTCTGCGACGCTTCGGTCGCCGCGCTGAGCATCAACGATTCGATACCGGCGTTTTCCGCGTTTATGTTGGCGGAGCCGCCGCGGAAGAAAAGCCCCGCCGCGACGGTCAAACTTCCTTCGCGTCGTTTCAGCAAAACCTTCAACCCGTTAACGTCAAACTCGCTGACGAGCGCCGCCTGCTTCGCTACGACGCTTTGAACCGTCTGCTGCGCTTGTCCTTTGCCTTGCTGCGTCGCGTGCGACGCTTCCGTGCCGCCGAATACGACAACGGCCAGCAACAACCACGTGCTTAGAAGTTTCTTGATCACTTTGTTCATTGACCCGTTAGCTCTTCCGGTTGAATTTTAAGTTTGCTTTGCGCGTCATTCGACATCAGCGCCAGTCCGACGTGCGGTTTGCCCTGAATGTAAGTAGTGACGTAACGGCTGATGTCAGCGCGTGAAGTCGCGCGCAGTCGCGGCAGATAACCGCGGAAATAGTCGAGACCCGTCGAGGCCCACCAAAAGCTGAGTGTGTGCGTGTAGTCACTTAATTTTTCACGCGAATAGAGATCGTCCGCTTCGAGCAGCGCCTTCGCGCTCTCGAGCTCTTCGTCGGTGTAGTAGTCCTTGTCGTTGAAATGCGCAACCTCTTCGTACAATGCCTTGATGGCGGCCCGCGCTTTGTCGGGAGTAGTCTGGGCCACCAACGCGATCGGCCCGACGTTGCGTTGTGTGTAGTAACTCAAATCAACGCCCGTCACCAAACCAGTGTCGACCAGGTTGCGTTGAAACCGCGAATTCGGCTGCCGCAGGATGAATGAAAAAACGTCGGCAGCGTACGTCGCCGGATTGTCTTTGCCGATCGAAGGCCCGTGCCAGCCGATGTTGATGAGCACGTTCTGCACCGGCTGCAGAATCACCGCGCCTTCACTCTTCGTCAACGGCGGATGTTCGACCAGCGGAAACTCCACAAACGGATCTTTCTCGCGCTTTGCCCAGTCGCCGTAAAACTCCTGGGCCATTTTCAACACGTCCGCCGGAGTGACGTCGCCCGTTATCACCAGCGCTGAATTGTTCGGCACGTAATAACGCTGCTGGATCAAACGCATCATCTCCGTCGTGGACCCGCCCACCGTCTGCCGGTTGCCCAACGGGTTCTTTCGGCTCGGATATTTGTAGAACAGGCGCTGATTCATCTCCTGCGTGAGATAAAAGAACGGGTTCGACTCGTTGCGATCGATCTCGCCGATCACCACTTCCTTCTCGCGCCCGAATTCGCGTTCGTCGAACGACGGATAGCGTGCGGCGTCTTTCATGAACTGCATCGCGGTGCGGATGTTCGGGCTGGTCGTGGTGAAGTAATAATCGACCACCTCTTCGCGCGTCGTTCCGTTGTAAGCGATCCCCATCTGGCCGATCCGTCGCAGGTATTCTTCCGCGTTCGCGATCGCGCGGTTTTGTTTGAAGAACATGTGCTCGTACAGATGCGACAAACCATTCAATTCTGGCGGTTCCGTGTAAGAACCGTTTCTCACCGCCAGCTCGATCGTCACGAGCGGAATCGAATGGTCCTCGAGAATGATCACTTCGAGACCATTCGGCAGCAGCTGGCTGACCAGGTTTGCTTCGGGCAGACGCGCCGGCGCGGTCGCAGTTGCGGTTGGGCTGGTGGTGCTTGGTTTGTCGGTTCGCCGCTGCGGAGCGGTTCCGGCCAGGAGGGTTGAAGGTGTTAGTAGAGAAAAAAGGAGAAGAGCTACCAGGAAGCTTCGGTTCACGTATGACTCCATTGCACTAAGTTAAACTTAATAGATGCGTTTGTGCCAGCCACGGATTGCACAGAGTACACAGATTTTGTCTTTTATCTGTGTAATCTCCGGTTTAGTGAGGTGATTTAGCGGATTTTAGAAATAATGGCGCGGGCTTTTTGTCGGAGCGCCGTGCGATAGGCGGCTGCGTCAGTACCCGTCGCGTTCGACAGCCAGTGAATGCGCGGTGTTCCGCGCGCGGTGGTTTCGCCGGTCATTTGCATGGAGTAAGTGCGCCGGTCGTTGGGCACGAACAGAATCAAGCGTCGTACGCCGCGCTGCTCGGTCGAGTCTTTGCCGCTGAACAACAACTCTTCATAACCATCCTCATCAGCGTCGACCAGCTCCGCGCTCCAGCTTGCGTGACTGAACCCGTCCGTGTCGAGCCGCCCTTGCGCGGTTAGGCGATACTTGCCATCGCGTTTTTGCAGGAGCACAAAACTGCTCGTGCCGGCTTTGCGCTGATTGTTCACCGCCACGATCGCGGGTCCCTCGTCAGTCTCGACAATCTCCATCGCGCCGACTGAACCGCGAACAAAGCGGCCGGCGATTCTGCGCGCCTGATCGAGTGACAACTGGTCCAGCGTGGTCGGCTCGACCGGCGTTTCCGTTGCGCTGGAGATCGGAGCGAGTTGATCTGACGGGCGCGTACTGGTCGTGCGCCACGTCGCGGGCGTCATCTCGACTTGCGACGCCGCCACGGGCAACGCTGTTTGCGGCAAACGAACACTCGGCGCGCTCTCTCCCGTGTAACCCCACGCCAGCAACGCCCCGAACGTCGTCACGAGAATGAGCGGCGCGCCGACACGAAACAGAATGCTCCGTCCCGCATCCGCGGCTGCAACCATCGCCGACATCGGCTCGATGTCCGGCAGCGTGCGTTCGGGCAGCGTGATGCTGCGTTCCAACAAAACTTTCGCGATCGCGGCGGTGCGCGGACGATCGTCAGGACGCTTCGCGAGCAGCGTGTGGACCGCGAGCGCGAGCGGCCGCCCGACGTCCGGACGCAGTTTCGGTAACGGCGGCGCGGGAGCCGTCGCCTGCTTGATCAGCAACGCTGATTGCAACGGCTCCACAAACGGCGGACGACCCGCCAGCATTTCGTACAACAACACCCCGAGACTGTAGAGATCGCTGCGCGCGCCGACACGCTGGCCCAGGCACTGTTCCGGCGACATGTAACGCGGCGTGCCGATCAACTGGCCCGAGCCAGTGCTGGCGTAGGTCGCTGTCGATTCGGCTGAGGAAGCGAGCACTTTCGCGACGCCGAAGTCGAGCACGCAAATGCCTCGTTTGCCGAGCAGGATGTTTGAGGGTTTTAAGTCGCGATGAACGATGCCGAGCCGGTGGGCCTCTTCCAGCACGTCGCAGATCTGCGTGGCGATTTCAACGGCGCGCGTCGCGGAGAATCTGCCTTCGCGTGCGAGCGTCTGCGACAGAGTTTCGCCTTCGACAAACTCCATCACGATGAAGTGGCGGCCGTCCGGCAGATTGCCCGCGTCGAAGATCATCGCCGCGTGCGGATGGCGCAGCTTCGCCATCGTGCGTGCTTCGCGCAAAAATCTGTCGGCGACGTCAGCATCGCCGGCAAACTCGCGTTTGATGATCTTGACTGCTACCGGGCGCTCGAGCCCCAAGTGCGTGGCGAGATAAACAGTGCCCATGCCGCCGGTCCCGATTTCACGCTCGATCCGGAACCTGCCGGCGATAAATTGGGGGACATCCATTTCTGACCTTCTTTCGGGTTAGAGGCCGCCTGGAGCAACGCGTTACTTATTTTTTGTAGGGCTGGGGGAAGAGACCGGTGCCTAGTCTAGCACACTTTTTCGACGGCGATTGGTACGAAGTCGAACGGGAATGTCTGGTCTATGGCAACTTGTCGAGTCCCGGATGCTGCGACTCAACGTTCGGGATCCAAAACACCTGACCGTTTACTTCCACGCTTCGCAGTCCGTGTTTGGGAAGGTCTTTTTCTTTCAGCCCGAGAAAAGTGAAGTGCGGCAGATCGCTGAGCACGGTTTGAAACCAGCCGTGCCTGGCCATGATTTCGCGCACGCGCGGGTTCTCGAATTCGTTCACGTCAAACGCGAGCATGGCGATGTGTTGTGAGGTGCCGGGCGCCGCGATCGAGTAGAGAATCGACTTCGACAAGTCTTTGCTGAAATAAATCCCGTTCTTTTCCAGTTCCAGGACTTCGGCAATCTGCTGCAAAAGCGGCAGACTGCGGAGACGGTTGACTTGCTCAGCCGTCAGACGACCTTGCCCCAGCCAATACTCGAGCGCGGGTTCGAAACGCGAATTCCACAAGCGCAGGCTGTCTTCATAATTGCGACGCGCAGCTTCCGCGCCGTCGCGCGGCGTGATGTCCAGACCTTCTTTGGCCGCTTCTTCACGGGCTTTGCGCAGGTGTTTCAGGGCTTCGGGTTGCAGCTCAACTTCGTCGAAACCGATCGTTTCGGCTTCGTAGCCGGCGTCTTCCTGAAATTGCGTGACCTGTTGTTCGTTCGTGAACACGCAAACCGGCGGCGGCTTCACCTTCTTATCAGCGACGTAAACCGCGCCATACTCTTCGAGAATTCGATGCGAGACCGGATTGCCGGGCGGACAAATCGCCTCGAGGGTGATCTTTCGTTTTTTGAGGGCCTTCTTGAGGGCTTCGTAAAAAGGAACGGGCTCGGTAGCTTCGGTTAATTCCCTGATTGTGTTAACAGGCATCTGCTGTGTTGACATGTTCTCCCGTGCCGGTGTTGCCGCGCCCACAACGCTCCGACAGATCAAGATGAAAACAAGACTAGGAACCGACGCGCCGCAAAGATGAAAGCGAGTTCTCAACCTGCCCCCAAAAGCGAAGAAGATGATAAGTGTCGCGAATTCGCCCGGTCAACCGGGGTATTCCTGAATGTGCTAACCTCGGTTCAGGATATTTTATGAAGAAAGCCGGTTTGTTTATGGAACTGGTGGCGACTTATCGCAGGCACGGTTGGGAACTGCGGAGCGCGCTGCTGCAACCGGCCACTCGCGCGGAGCTGGAATCTCACGAAGCAGGACCACTCGAGAACCTGCCGGTTCGTGAAGCGGAGATTGATGCGCTGTGGTTTTCGCGGCCGTCGCACAACGAGCGTGAGGCGTGGGAGTTGCGCCTGCTGGCGCAAACTCCGTACGCGCTTTTCGAGACTTTTGAGTCTGAGGAAACTGAGGAAGAACGTGATGAAGTCAAACAGGAAATGGAAGCCCGCCTGCGCGACTACGCGGCAAACAAGTAGCCGCTACTGCTTACCTATTTTCACCGGAATCTCCAGCCTCTGACCGTCCCGGAACACTACGACCTTCACCGTGCTGTAAGGCAGCGCGCGCCTGACGCGCATCAGCAACTCGTCGCTCGTGCGGATCGGAACGCCGTCGAACTCGACGCAAACGTCGCCCTGTTTGATTCCGGCCAGGTCTGCCGGACGGCTGTTCAGAATCCGGTTGAGCTTTACGCCGTAGATCGTTTTTCCGGGCGTTGGGCCGGGGACCTGGACGCGCTCAGTCTCATCGTCGTCAAAACCAAACTGGCCTTTTCCTTCCGGACGCTTGTCGAATTCTCGTTGTAGCCGCTTGAACTCGTCCACGGAAATCGTCGTCAATTTCGTCGTCTTCTTTTCACCGTCTCGCAGGTACTCGACATCGACCGTCTTGCCGATCGGGGTCTTCTCCATCAACTCGCTTATCTCATCTTCGTTGTGTATGTCCTGGCCGTCGAACTTGGTGATGATGTCACCTCCAACCAGGCCGGCTTTATCGGCCGGACCACCGGGCGCGTCAACTGAACCGAAGGTGACGCCATTGTCGGTGTTGTCGAAGCCGTCGACACCGATGTACGACTTCGTCACGATCTGTTTAATGCCGCCAAAGTTGACGCTCCTGTGCCGAATCGGGTTGATGATTGCCGTAAACGCAGCCGCGCCGACAAAGAAAACGAGCAGCCCCACAAACACCCACGTCATGCCGCTCAACCGGCGCCGCTTCTTCGGGGCGAGCGGCGCACTGCCCGATGCCACGATGCCGCCATACTGTTGGGCGGAGTCGCCGAAGCTGGTGCCGAGCCGAAAGCCGCAATTCCGGCAGAAGCGCAGCTCAGCGGGCATCGCCGAATGGCAGTTTGAGCAGACGGTCGTGGCTACTGAGGATTCCGGGTTTTGCGACATAAGCAACGCTACCTTTTCAGGTCAGGGGAAGAATATACGACGGGTTTGTATACGCCAAATGATCTTTGGCGGTTGCACGCAGTTGCGCTGGCACACCAGGTGCTCGCATTATAGAGATGGAGGTCAAACAAACGTGGAAATAACCAAGGCGCTCGCTGCACTCCAACCCCTTTATGGCAAGGACAACGTCGAGATCATTACGACAGATGGCAGGCGAGTCAGAGGTACGGTTCGGAGTATGAAAACCACGCAGGCATTGACCACGCCGAGCGTAAAGATGCTGTGCCCGGACGGCTCGATTGTAAAAATTCCCTTCCCGTCGATCGCTGAAATCAAAGATCACAACCCCGTAGTGAGCAATTAGTCGCGGCTTCGCGTTTCCTGCCTCTTCGCGTATAGTACGCCGTTCTATGCCCTCTCCTTTCGTAATCGACGACTTCGGAGGTCGTATCGCAACGGCCTGGTCGGAACTGCGGCCGGCCACGCGCGGGCTGGTCGAACGCGCGTTGCAAGCTGCGGCTTCCGGCGCCTCCGCTGCTCGTAATTTTCAGTACGATGCTCGGGCGGATCTTGAACTGAGCCGGTTCCTGGCGGCACTCGACGATCGCATCGCTGAAGAGACCAATACACTCGACGCAGAGAAGCTCAGCAAACTGAAATCAGTCGCCGACACGTGTGCGAGCGTGTTGCAGGAGCAGACTGAATCCGCGGAAGTGTTTGCGCAACTCGTGCGGCGCGCGAAAATGCAGAAGGATTACAAACGAATCGACCTGCTGGCGGACGCACTGACGTCGCGTTTTCCGCCCAGTGAGATTTGCGAGTTGGCGCGTTCGGAGGACGTGGTCGTGCGGGAGTTGGCGAACGAAGCGCTCGCGCGTTGTCCGGTGTCGGTACTGTCGATACTGCTGAACGATCCGGTGGATGCGGAAACGGCGCGATCGGCATTGCGCAGGCAGGTGCTCGAGTATGATTCCGAAGACGCGCGCCGCCTACTGATCGCGCTCGAACAGGAAGAGTTTTAGGTCGCGTTTGAAGTACCACCGACTTCGTCGGTGGGATTCCTGAGGTTCTACCTACCCCACGTAGGTTAGTCCTGAAAAGTACCACCGACTCTGTCGGTGGGATTCTGATGTACTGCCTACGAGAAAACCGAGTTGTGAGGCTTCAGGCTGCGGCTTGGTCGAGTTGATGAAGTCGCTCGACGACCTGATCGATTAACCAGTTCGGGGTTGAAGCTCCTGCCGTTACTCCCACCTTCTTAACATCGCGCAAATCTTCCGGGTTGATCTCCGCCGGGGTTTCGATCAGGAAACTCTTCTCACACTGTTCCTGACACACAGCCAGCAGCTTCACGCTATTCGAAGAGTGGCGGCCGCCGATGACGTAAAACGCGTCCACCTGTCCGGCGAGTGCGCGCGCCGCATCCTGTCGATCGCGCGTCGCGGAACAGATCGTGTTCACCACCTGCGGCTCCGTATCGGCTTTTTCGCGAACCGCGTCGGCGACTTCCAAAAACGTTTGCAGTTTGATCGTCGTCTGCGAAACAACCAGCGGCGCACGCAACGGCGGCAACGCTCGCACTTCCGCCGCATCACGCACGACGTAAGTGTTATTCGGCGCGTAACCAACGACGCCGATCATTTCCGGGTGATCCGGATTTCCCGCGACCACCACGTCGCGACCCTGTTTCGCGGCTCGTTCGGCCAGGTGCTGCACGCGCGTCACAAACGGACACGTCGCATCGATCACCTTCGCCGCGCGCTGTTCCAGCTCCCGCTGCACTTGCGGCGTCACGCCGTGCGCGCGAATCACGGCAATCGTGTCCGCGTCAGCTTCCTCGGGCGAATCAATCGTCGAAACACCTTGCGCGCCGAGACGTTCCATCTCCTGCGCGTTGTGAATCAGTGGCCCAAGCGAGCGAATCGGCCGCAGGCCTTCTTCGACCACTTCTTCCACCATCTCGACGGCGCGTTCGACACCGAAACAGAACCCGAATTCCTCTGCGAGTAAGACTTCCATAAGTGTTTCCGGTTAGACGCCAGGCGCGGTGGTCGTGTCAGTAGCCGACTCTCGTCTACACTTCTCGCGCCATTCTTCTCTCAATCTGTCGCCACCCGCGACGCGGTCGTCGACCCAGCCAATCTCCCAATCGACGCAGTTTCGGATCGAGCTCAGGACCGCTTTCTTGAGATCGCCGACCGCGTGCGCCAAATCTCTCGGCATGACGGCGTAAGAAAAGTCGCCTATCTGGCGTAAACCGTCGCAAATTGCTTCCGCCACGTCGTTGGCGCACCTTCTTGCTTCTTGCATGATACTTCCTCCGGCAGGAATTCTAGCACCATCTGCTTTACGGTCGCACCGTGGCCTCAGGTTCCCGGAATCCCCTTTTGAGCAATCCTTTCCATCTCCTCACAAAACCGATCCAATTCCCCCAACGTCGTGTAGACGTTCGGCGTGATCCGAATTCCTTTGAATTCTTCGTGGACGATGGGCGTCGTAAAAATATGGTGCTTGTTGAAGAGATAAGTGCCGATGGCCGAAGGCTCGACACCGACGACTTCGACGTTCGCAATCGCGCACGACTGCTTCGGATCGAACGACGTGTTGAAGCGAACCTTCGGCACGTCTTTCAGCCGGTTCATCCAGTAGCGCGAGAGATAACGCAGCCGTGCTTCCTTTCGCTTGCCGCCGATGCTGTTGTGAAACAGCATCGCCTCGCCGATGGCCAAGCGTGGCGCCGCGGAGTGTGTGCCGATCTCTTCAAACTTGCGAATATCGTTTGACTGCTTCGACTCCGCCGCCATCAACGGCCACAGCTTCTCAATCCGATCACGCTTGACGTAAAGCAGTCCGGTGCCTTTCGGCGCGTAGAGCCACTTGTGCAGGCTCGTGCCGAAGTAATCGCAGCCGAGGTCCTTCTGCTGGAAATCAAACTGCGCGTAAGAATGCGCGCCGTCGACGATCGTCTCGATACCTTTCGCGCGAGCCAAATCACAGACGGCTTTCACGGGCGTGATCTGGCCGGTGATGTTCACCTGGTGCGAGATCAGGATCAGCCGGGTGCGGTTCGTGATTCCTCGTTCGAAGGCGGCGGTGATTTCGTTGAGGTCTTTCGGTGGGATCGGGATCTTCACCATCTTCAGCACGAGACCTTCGCGGCGTTCGCGCTGGCGCAGCGTGGTCAACATGCGCGGATAGTCCTGCGTCGTCGTGAGGATCTCGTCGCCGGGTTTGAAGTCCATGCCCATGAGCAGGATTTCCAGCGACTCCGATGCGTTGCGCGTGATCGCGATCTCCTCGCGATCGCAGCCAAACATCTCGGCGAGGCCGGTGCGAATTGTTTCTGACTGGGGCTCGAGCAGTTGCCACATCGTGTAGGCCGTCGCGTCTTCCTGCTGCCAGATGTAACGTACGAGCGCTTCCGTCACGATGCGCGGGCTCGGCGAGACGCCGCCGTTATTCAGGTTGATGATGCCGCGCGTAACGGTGAACGAATTCTGGATCACTGACCAGTAGTCTTCATCCATCGCGACCTGTTCCGGCGTGAGGTGCGCGATCATCCGCGTGGCGGCTTCGATCTGTTTCACGAGCGCGCCGACGGTTGGAACTGCGAGCGCGGCCAATCCGAGCCCTTTGCCTGCGAGTGAGAGAAAGTTTCTTCGCGTTTGGCGAGACAGTTTGTGGTTCATGGTGATTTTTTCTCGTTTGCCTGGGCGGGAAGGTTCGACTGCGCGTTGTAGCGACGGCGCGTCACGGCAGTGCGCTTTTCGCCGTTTTGGTCGCTCAGCTTTACCTCGATTTTCCGCGCACCCGTTTTCGTGCTGTTGGAGGTGTAAACGACGCGAAACTGCGCGCGGAGATCATGAACGATCTCGGCCGCGGCCTCGGTGAGCTCTTTACCGTCTTTGGGAAAGAAGGCTCGACCGCCAGTCTCCCCGGCAACGCTATTTATCAGTTTTTCGGCCGTCTCACGTGGGCTTCGCCTGACCAGTCCGGAATCCTTATCCAGATCCATCGTGATGCCGACTACAAAGATCTGGACCTGACGCTCTCGTAAAAGTTTCAGTAGCGTTTCAGACTTATAAAAACTGTTTCTGTCTTCACCGTCGCTGAACAACACGACTACCTTGCGCCGATCGGCGGATTTGTTATGGTCGCTGACCGCCTGTACCGCCACATACAGAGCATCGACAACGGCTGACTGTCCGCCTTCCACTTTGAACGACTTGAAGGAATCGATCAGCGCGTTGCCGTCAGTAGTAAAGTCATGGAACTTTTCGATCTTGTCACTGCTAATAAATCTCTCGATGGCGATCTCATCAGCGGGCCGGCGGTTATCGATGATCATTCTCGCGGCTGCTAACGTGGCTACCAGAAAGAGCCGGAACGAGCCGGAAGCGTCAATCGCCAAAACACAGTCAACCGGTCGCGCGTCTGCTTCGAGGCTAACTACCGGCTGCTCAACGTTGTCTTCGAATACGTGAACTTCCTCTTTGCGAATCGTGTTAATGGATTTGTTGTCTTTGTCGGTAACGATCAGGCTGAGCTCGACGCGCGGTCCAGAAGATTGCGCGACCACCAGCGACAACAGGACGAACATCACGCAGCCAATCCGGAGCGCTCTTGAAATCACGTTATGATCCCTGTCCAAAAACGATCTCCCCGTTGATAACCGTCATCACGCAGCGCGTCTGTAAAATGTCTGCCTCGGGAATTTTCATAATGTCCGCTGACAAGATCGTCAGGTCGGCCAGCTTCCCCGCCTCGATAGAGCCGCGCAGCGTCTCTTCAAACGCCGCGTAAGCCGGCCAGAGCGTAAACATCTTCAACGCCTGCTCGCGTGTGACTGCTTCTTCCGGATGCCAACCCTCGCCGGAAAAACCCTTCGGATCTTTGCGCGCCACCGCCGCATAAAACTCGATCATCGGCTCGCCGCGTTCCACCGGCGCATCCGAACCCCCAGGCACAACCACGCCCGACTTGATAAAACTCTGCCACGCGTACGCACCCGCCAGTCGCTCGATTCCCAAACGGCTCGGCGCGAAAAACAAGTCGCCGATCGCGTGCGATGGCTGCATCGACGGAATGATTCCCAACTTCGCGAACCGCGGAATGTCCGCCGGGTTCACGATCTGCGCGTGCTCCACGCGCCAACGCGGTTCAGCAACCTTCCGCTCGCCGGGCGGCACCGCTTTCAAAGCGGTCTCGTATTCGTCGAGGATGAAACGGTTCGCGCGATCGCCAATCGCATGGGTTTCGACCTGAATGCCTTTCTTCAACGCGTCGATCAGCATCGGCCGCAACTCTTCCGCTTTCACGGTCAGAAATCCCGAGGTCTCGGGCGCATCCGAATACGGCGCCAGCAGCGCCGCGCCGCGCGATCCCAGCGCGCCGTCCGACACCACTTTGATCGTTCGCAGCGTGAACCGGTGATCGAACGCGCCGATGGTCGGACCCTCGTTGAGCAAACGCGTCGCGTTCGGACCGGGTCCATAAACGGCTTTGTAGATCCGCAGCTTGATCGTGCTGGCGGCGTAAAGCTTCTTGAAGATGTCGACGTCGGCGTAACTGCCGCCCGCATCCTGGATCTGCGTCCAGCCCAGACCGATGTCGCGTTTGACGCCGAGCACCACCGCGCGCTCCGCGTCTGCGGCCGTCGTGGGCGGCACTTTGCGGCGGACGAGACCCTGCGCCGCGTCGAGCAGCATGCCGTTTGGTTCGCCGCTCTGTTTGTCTTTGGAGATCTCGCCGCCGAACGGATTCGGCGTGTTCTTGTCGACGCCCGCGAGCTTCAGCGCCGCGCTGTTTGCGACCGCGCCGTGACCGTCGGCGCGTCCGAGAATCACCGGATTGTTAGGCGCGACTTTGTCGAGGTCCCAGCGCGTCGGAAACACCGGCGGCTGCCAGTGCGTTTCGATCCAGCCGCGGCCGGTCACCCACTCGCCAGGCTTTGCCTGGTCCACCCGCGCTTTCACCTTCGCGAGCAGATCTCCGAGACTGGTCGTGCCTTCGAGATTCAACGTCATCTCGCGTTGGCCGACGCCCGAGAGATGCTGGTGCGAGTCAGTGAAACCGGGCAGCACCGTGCTGCCGTGCAGATCGACAACGCGCGTGTTCGCACCGACGTACTTCTGCGCGGCATCGTTTGTGCCGACGAACACGATGCGATCGGCTTTGACGGCGATCGCTTGCGCTTGCGGCGCTTTGTCGTTCGCGGTGTAGACGTTGCCGTTTTTAAAGACGATGTCAGCAGGCGCGACGCGCGGCTGCGTAAGAGGCACGAACGACAGCAACAGGATGCTCAGTAAGATTAAGAGGAGTTTCATAGGCCACAGATTAACACGGATTTTTCAGAAAATTTTTGAGTTCGGGTTCTGTCGGTAGCGCCGTCCTGGCACCCAGCGAACTGCACTTCATCGCGGCGACCGCGTTCGCAAACCGCAAGCTCGTTTCCAGATCTTCGCCGGTCAGAAAGCCGTAGAGAAAGCCGCCGTGAAAAGCGTCGCCGGCGCCGGTCGTGTCTTTGCAACCACCGGGTGGGACAAAACCACGCGACTCGATGAACTCGCCTTCGCAATAGACCACCGCACCGGCGGCGCCGACCGTCATCCCGACGATCGCACAGCCAAAACGCGCGTGCAGCTCGACCAACGCCTGGCGTTCGTCGCGGATGCCGGTGACGCGCCGCGGAAACTCTTTCGAACCGATCATGATGTCAATCAACGGGAGCAGTTCGGGCAGTCCTTCGTAAACGTTGTCGATGTCGGCAGAGACGATCGTCCCGCTCTCGCGCGCGACTTTCGCGAGGCACGCGCACGCGGGCGGATCGTGCGCATCGAGATGCAGCACGCGCCCGAGCGGGCCAAACTCAACCGGCGCGTCTTGCGGCTTGTAGGCCAACCGGTCGTCACGATCCCAAACAATCGTGCGTTCGCCGCTGCGGACGTCGATGGTGATGAACGCGATCTGGTTTCGCGCACCCGCGACGACCTCGGCGAAGTCGACGTTCACATCGTCCGCTTTCAGAGTCTCGAGTCCGAATTGCCCTTCCGCATCCGAACCGAACCGCCCCGCGTAAGCCGTGTTGAGACCGAGCCGCCGCAACGCCACCATCGCCGTCGCCGTCTGGCCGCCTGCTGACTGCTGGTGCTCGACCAGCCGGATCTTGGTGTCGAACGCGGGATACTCCGGCACCACGATCAGGTGATCGACCGCGTTCAAGCCAAAGCCGACCGCGTCGAACGGTTTGCCCGCCGGGGCCTCAATCGGAAACTTCATCTTGGTAAGCTAAAATGGCATCTCAACATCGTGCCCGTAGAAGAGAAACTCAAGGAAATTCCAACCTCGTCCGGCGTTTACCTGCACAAAGATGCGGCGGGTAAGGTGATCTACGTCGGCAAGGCGAAGAACCTGCGCAGCCGCGTGCGCTCGTATTTTCGCGCGCGCCCGTTTGATCGCAAAACCGACGCCCTCGTCGGCCAGATCACGGATTTCGAGTTCATCGTAACCGACAACGAAGTCGAGGCGCTGATTTTAGAAGCAACGCTCGTCAAGCAGTACAAGCCGCGCTACAACATCAAGCTCCAGGACGACAAGTCGTACCCGCATCTCAAGCTCACGATCAACGAGCCGTTTCCGAAAGTCGTCATCACGCGCCGCGTGCAAAAAGACGGCGCGCTTTACTTCGGACCGTTTCTGCCGGCGAGCCTGGCGCGGCGAACGATCGACCTGATCAACCGCACGTTTCAATTGCGCACCTGCGACATCGAGATCGACGGCAAAGCGCCGCGGCCGTGTCTCGAGTATCACATCAAACGCTGTCTTGGCCCATGCGTCAAAGGGCTGTGCACGCCGGAACAATATCAGGAAGCCGTCCGCGACGTAAGGCTGCTGCTGGAAGGTCGCAACAAGGAGCTTGCCGACGCGCTCGAAGAACGCATGATGGAGGCTTCCGACGACCTGCGTTACGAAGTCGCGGCGAAGTATCGCGACCTGCGCAAGACCGTGATTCGTCTTTCCGAGCAGCAGAAAATGGCGACGACTTCCGAAAGCGACGTCGACATCTTCGGCTACTACCGCGAAGGACAGAAACTCGCGTTGCAGTTGTTCACGATGCGCGAGGGCAACATCGTCGGCCGCCGCGAATTCTTTTGGGAAGACCTGGCGGAAGACTCTTTCGATCCGGCGGAGTTTTTGAGCGACGTGTTGGCGCAATACTACGCGTCAGACTACGTGCCGCGTGAGATCTACGTGCCGGTCGATTTCCACGACCGCGACTTACTCGAAAAGGCGCTGAGCAAACGGCGCGGCCGCCGCGTGAAGATCGAAGCGCCGCAACGCGGCGAGAAACGCGACATGATCGATCTGGTCGAGAAGAACGCGAAGCTGGCGTTCGAGCAGCGGTTCCGCGTGCTCAAGCCCGACATGAAACGTGTGCTCGAAGAGTTGCAGGAGACGCTCGAGCTGCCGAAGTTTCCGGCGCGCATCGAGTCGTTCGACATCTCGCACATTCAGGGCGCGGAGAACGTCGCGGGCATGGTCGTTTGCGATAACGGAAAGATGAATCGCGCGGAGTATCGGAAGTTTCGAATTAGAAGCGTTGAAGGCGTAAACGACGTCGCGTCGATGCGCGAAGTTGTCATGCGGCGTTATCGCCGTTTGCTCGAGGAAGGCAAACTGCTGCCGGATCTGATCATGATCGACGGCGGCAAAGGCCAGCTCAACGGCGCCGCGGAAGCGATGAGCGAACTTGGTCTCGAAGCGATTCCGATGGTTGGCATCGTCAAGCCGCCGCAGCATCACAATCAAGTGGCTTACCTGCTCATGAAAGGCCGGGAAGACGAGCCGATCTATCTCGACTCGCATTCACTGATTCTGCGCTTGTTGCAAATGATTCGCGACGAGACCCACCGTTTCGCGGTCACTTATCACCGGAAGCGGCGCGAGCTGCGTGATTTCACTTCAGAGCTGACGGCGATTCCGGGCGTGGGCGACAAACGAAAAGGAAGACTGCTGCGTCACTTCGGCTCGATTCAGCGAATCGCGCGCGCGGGTGTTTCGGAGCTGACGCCGTTTGTGGGCCGCAAAACGGCGGAAGAGATCGCTGACCACTTCGAGCGCCAGCGGCTGTTGGCGCAAAGCGCTGTCTCAGCCACGGACCACACGGACGAACACGGACACGCAACCTGAGTTAACTGCCCTGCCAATGTTTCATAACTGCCGTGTCAGTGTTCGTCCGTGTTTGTCCGTGGCCTATGTACCCTCGCCGCGCACGCCGCTGAACTCGTAAGTCAAATGCAGCTTCAACGAGCCGTCGAGAATCTCCGCGCGGACGTCTTTCGCGTGCGCCTTCACCGTGCCGTTACTCGCCTTCACCGGGATCAGCAACTGTAACTGCTTGTCGCTGACGAGCACGAGCGGGTTCACGCGCTGATTGATCGCGCTCTGCACAAAAACAGTGACGAGCGTGTTGGCAATCGGATTCACACCTTCCAGATTAACGCCCTCGACCGTCACGTTCCCGTAGACCGTCTGCTTCGGCTCTTCGAAGTAAAGCTTGATGTTCGTCTGGGCCCAACCTTTGAACTGGAGGCACTGGCCCGTGAAACTGTAGCTGCCGGTAAAAGCGAGCGGCGCCGAGACGACACCGTTGCGAAACTGCACGCCGGTCTTGACGCCGCTTCCTTCGGGCAAGAGAGTGATGCTGTTGGCGCAACTCCCCTGCAAAGCCGCCGTCGTGATCTGTTCGCCACTCGATGGGGTCTGGCTTAATTGAAACGTTGGCGTTCCTAAACCCGAGAACGTTGTCGCCAGCACGGCGTCGACAAAACTCTGTTCGAGTCCGATGACTACCGTGGCCGGCGGATTCTGCCCGTTGTCTGGCGCTTTGACTGCGACTCCCGGTGTTTTCTTTGCGGGACCGATGCCGAGGAAATAGCTGGCGGCGCCCACGCCGAGCAGAATTCCGAGAATTAAAACGACAACGTATCTCATGTGATTTTCGACTCCTTTACGGCGTGCGGGTCGCCGTCGGCGACACGGTTGCTGTCGGTGACGGCGGTGGCGGCGGCGCTGTATTCATGTTTGTGAGCAGGGTCCGCAGTCCGGCGGCAATCGCATTGGTGATTGCATCCACCTGCTGCCGCACCTGCGCTTCCGGAATCTTGCTGTAGCCCGTCGGGACATCAAACAAACTCAGATCCGGTTCGGTGTTGATGTCGCGCATTTCGGCGACGAAAGCAGCACTCTTGACGCCCTGCACGTTGCCGCTGGCTTCGCTAAAAATCTCCGCGCGCAATGGCAGCCCGGTATCTTTATCGATATAGACGAACGATTCGGTCTTGACGTCGCCGGCCGAAGTTTTAGTCTGGGACGTGCGCTCGTAGCGATATTTCAGAGCGGTCCGGCCCGACTGCTGTTCCTCACCGACGAACTGAATACCCTGGAGCCGGTCAAGGTAAGCGACCACTTGACCCGGGGTCATCAACTTCCGCAGTTGAAAGCCAGTGGCTTCGGGTGTCAGTTCCGCGTACTGCTTGCGCGCCGGAAGAATGGCGTAAGGCGTGCCGTTGTGGTCGAGATAAATCAGGTCCGAGCCGTCAGGTAACTTGAACGACAACCGCCGGTCAGCACCATTCTTCGCTACTTCCGCTGATAACGTTGGGATCCCGATGGTCTTCTCGCCACCTTCCGTCTGGGCGCTGAACACGAGCGTCGCCCGATAACGATCAGGTTCGCGGGCGGCGAGCGTCGAAGGCGCAGTCTCGGTGTTCGCGTTTGCGGGCGCCACGTTAGCGTTCGCGTTGATGTTGGTGTTGACGTTCAGGTTCACGTTCGATGTCGCTGGGCCACGGGCACAGCCGCTCACTGCGATAAGAGCCAGGACCAGAATGAAGACCGCTGGGCTATGAATGACAGCCCGTGGTCTCGCGTCGGCAGTTTTCATAATTGGACACTCCGAAGGAAAATCGCGCGCAGGCGCAACGTTGATAACCAGGGGGTTTTGAGGGAAGGACCATAGAATAGCAGATTCACGGTCTAGTGGTGTAATTCTGGTTGACTTAACTCGGGTTTTCGCATAAAAGCGGTCGCCGTATGAGACACATTCTGCTCGCCCTGGCGATCTGTTTTTCCCTTTCCCTTTGCAACCTTTCAGAGAAACTACACGGCCGGCGTTCCAGTTCAAGCAGCTCGAACTCGAGCAGCAGCGGCAGCGACGCCAACGTCGAGCATGGGCAGCCCACTGCCGAGCAAACGGCCGCGCTCGCGGGCGGACAACAGGCCAAGTGGGACCGGCAGGGAATGTCGTGGACCGTGCCGCCAAAGTGGACCGAACAGCAGAATGAGTCGAAATCGTTTATGTGGCGGTCGCCGGGCGGCGCAGACGCCGCGAACCTGATCGTCAGCATCTCGCCGATGGATGAGAACTTTCCCGCCGCTGCGAGCCTCGACGCTGCTTACGAGCAGGCAAAGTCGCGAGCGAAGAACGGCGAAGTCGACGAAGTGAAGTGGGTCGAGATCGACGGGCTCAAAGGCGTGCAATTTCGCGAAGCCAATCCGGAGCACCCAGACGACAGCCGGCGGTTGCAGTGGCAGGCATTCCGGAAGTACACCGGCCAACTGCAAATGATCAATCTCATGCTCGCGACTCAGGGCAAAGACTTCGACCGGCACAAGAACGAGATGTACGGCATCCTTTATTCGACAAAGGTTCAACATTGATGGCGGGGCGAATTGCCCTCCCGCCAAGTTTCCTGTTGACATTGCCTCACGTATAAGCTAACTCTCTGCGCGTTTTCATTAGGCGGTAGTGTCCTTACGATCCTTCGGAGTTTCCGCTAAGCCCCGGAAACGCGATCCCCGGAAAATTCAAACTCCAGGTTCTGAAACGATTTCAGTTCCGCTCCCATTGGAGGTAAGTGCATGGCAACAAGGAATGCAGCGATGTTTTTTCCTCGCAGACGCCACGCCACAAAACATGCATAAGAACTGGGTCATGTCACAGGAAACGTTCGAGGCCCTGCTTTACTGGCTTGATTCCGACCGTGACCAGGCCGGCGTCAAGTACGAGGAGATCAGAAGCAAACTCATCAAATACTTTGCCGGCAGCTCCCAAATCGAAGCCGAGGCACTGGCCGACGAGACTATCAATCGCGTCGCCCGCCGCTTGAGCGAGATCAAGGACCGGGTTTACGGTGAGCGCGTTCGCTACTTCCTCGGCGTTGCGCGTAAGGTCCTGATGGAGTACCTGAGGCGGAAACAGCCGGAGGCTCAGAGCGGATCTGTCAGCGATTCGACTAGCATCGAGCTGGAATACCGGTGTTTGGAAGAGTGCATGGCGAAGTTGAGCCCGGAGGCCCGAGAATTGGTGCTGCGCTATTACAATGCCGACGGGCGCGAAAGAATCGAGGAACGGAGACGACTGGCGGAAGAGTTGGGAATTGCTCCCAATGCCTTGAGAATCAGGGCCTATCGCATTCGCGCCGAGCTACAGAAGTGCCTGAAGGATTGCGTCGAAGGTTCACAGTGATGAAATATCCACCGGCTTTTCGTCATTTAGAATTAGGAGCGGCCAGCGGCCGCATGGGGTAGCAGAACTGATGCGTAACGTTGATGAGCAGGAGTTGACGGGTTATCTGCTCCGCAGTTTAACGCCAGAGCGACAAGCCGAGTTGCACGCGTTGCTGCGGGAAGACGCGGATCTTCACGAAGAACTCCTCGCGGTGGAAGCAGAGTTATTTGATCAATACGTCAGTGGCGTTTTGCCGCGCGACGAGAATGAATTGTTCGAGTCGCATATTTTGAACGGCGACGGCGCTGCTGAGAAATTGCGATTCGCCGAGAATTTTGGTCGGTTCAGAAGTTATGAATTCGCCGGAACATCGGCTGGCCATCGCGCTCCCGCGCCGAACATGTCTTATGCCCCGACGTCCGCTCCGTTGTTTGCGACCTTTTACAGAAACCCCGCGTTTGCAGTTTTGTTGATCGTAGTTGCGGGTCTATTGGTCACGCTGCTTGGGTGGTCGTTTCTCACGAAGACCCCCGCAAATAACCTCGCACGACACTCTTCGCCGGCTACGGTGGAATTTGCGCTGACGCCTGGATCCACAAGATCCGACGGCAGAATTCAACATCTGCCCGCGCCGGCGAAGAATGTCCGGGTAAAGATCGAGTTGGAGCTCGCGAAGTCTGATTACCAGAAATATAAGACTCAGTTGTTTCGGGAAAACGAAGCGCTTGCATCGCAGGACGATTTGAATTCAGAACCGAAAAACGCCCACTACGTCGTGCCGGTCACAGTCTTCGGCGAGTTGCTCACGCCCGGGGATTACCATTTGAAACTCAGTGGCGTCGGTGATTCGGGGAAGGCAGCCTACATCGACAGCTACTCCTTCCGCATCGTTCCCGATGAAGCCACGGACGCCGAACGCCGCGACCGCTTCGCCCGCTAGTTGGCGTATCAGTATCCCACCAACCAAGTTGGTGGTACTACATTTCCCACCTACAGCGGCTATTAGGTTGAGTCTGCAAGTACCACCAACTTCGTTGGTGGGATACTGATACGCCAACTACCGGCTCACTGCCACCGGCGCGGCTCACTGCCGTCGTCGCAAAAATTTTCGGAAATACATCGTCTTAAACAGTCATAAGTATTGAAGCGGTTTTTTACGTGCATCACCCCACGCGACGTAAAGACCCCCTCACCCCGCATGCATGGTTGCATGCCCTAAAGAACAGCGAGCGACTGAAGTGGTTGCAGTCGCTCGCCGTTTTTGTTTGAGTGGGCGCCGGGATTAGTTTTTCCGAATGTAGTTGCGGTGGACCCAGGCATCTTTTTGCTGCCGGTCCTGCGTTTCGAAAAAGACGTTCTGGTCGTCCTCACGCGTCACCATGCGCACGCGGCGCGTCACTTCCTTCGACTTCGCCTGCGGCTGTTCCGAGCCGGTCAAAAACCCGTCGATCGTTTCGTTAGCTACCGGCTCAGTTTTGGCTTCCGCGTTCAGTTCGGCGAGCGCTTCAACCGCCGTGGCTTTCAGGAGTTTCGGCCAGAGCTTCGCAAACAGTGCGTGTGATGCGTAGACGTCGGCACTGTTCACGTGTCCGTTGATCGCGAACGCGTAGCCGATCACGTCCGGTTTGTTGCGCAGGATGTCATCGAGCGCCTGGATATACGAAGCAGTATTTTCCTTTACTGCCGTATTCTCAACCGTAAGCTCAAAGCTCGACCTCGACATCGGAGCGCGCACGTCGACGTTCAGGTTCTTACCCAACTTCGCCTGCGCGACCGAGACGTTTTCCCAGACGGCTTCCTGAGACCCGCCGCCTGCTCCCCCTTCGCCTGTCACTCCTGCCACTCCTGCCACTCCTTTAGCAGCAAGCTTCAGCGCTTTCGTACTGGCTGAATTCTCCGAGCTACTGAAGAACGCTGATTGCTCAGCCCCACGCTGACTCCACCTGCCGGACTCGACGCAAAATGCAGCGATCGGCATCCGGCCGGATCTCGGCGGCACGATGAAGTCGACGGAAATCATCCGGTCCTGATCGCCGCCGCGCACGATGTCGCCGGCCTGAACGTAGACGTCCTGATTCGACAGGTTCCTGATGGCGAGTTCATTCACGTCTTTCGTTTCGTAGACCCTGACTTTCTTTTGGGCCAGCGCTTCCTGGAGTGTCAGGAAATTCTTGCCCGGTAGTTGATCCTTCCCGTGAACGAGAAAGACGGTCAGGTTCTTGTGGGTGTAGGGACCGGAAATTCGGTATTTGGCCGGAGCGCGCTGGTCGTCCGGACGGGTGGGTGCGGTTCTTTGGGCTCGAGTGTTGACGAAGAGCCCGATGGGGAGAGCGATTAACAGGCAGCAGACCGCGATTCTAATCAGGTGCTTTTGCGTCATTGTCGTACTCCTTCGTGTGACCTTTGCGGTTAGAGGAACGATGGACGAGGAGACTTCTTGCGGAGTGAGACGGTGCGGGCCACCGTTTTGTTGCCAACGGGCCAATCAATTGAAACGGCTTCGTATTACCGATAAAGTTCTTGCCAATTCGAAAGGTCTGAGATAGGTTTCTGCGCGCATCGCGGATCTCGAACCACCCACTTCCCGTTTCGTATTCCAGTCTTAACCAATGTGTCGAGGGATATTTGATCATTACTGCCGAACAATTTGAAGACTTACTGACTTGGCTCGATAAGGACCGGGAATGTGCCGGGGCGAAGTACGAAGTTATTCGCTCAGGTTTGCTGCGGGTTTTTACGGCGAAAGGCTTGAACGATGCAGAGGATCTGGCTGACGAAACAATCAATCGCGTAATTGCCCGGTTGGCCGACATCAGGGACAGCTACTGCGGCGAGCCCGCCCGATACTTCCGGGGTGTGGCGCGAAATATCATTCTGGAGACCAGACGCCGGAAAGAGGTCACGGTGGAAGTGACCGCCGTGGCGGAGTTCACCGACCCGATTATCAGCCACGAACACGAGTGTCTTGACGCCTGTCTGGGGTTGCTGCGGCCCGATAAACGTGACCTGATTCTGGATTATTACCTCTACGAGGGGCACGACAAGATCGAACACCACAAACGGATGGCGAAGGAATTAGGCATTACCGAGGGGGCCTTGCGCGGCCGGGCACACCAAATCCGAACGGGTCTGGAACAGTGCGTAAAACAGTGTGTGCAGAGAAAAGAAAACAAAAATCGCCCCTCGGGTCATTAAAGTAAGTGGGAGGAACCAACATCGTCCGAGAACCGCAAAACCAACTAACCCGATATCTGCTTGGCGAGCTTGAGGAGCCTGACGAAGAGCAACTGGAGCTTCGTCTGTTGACTGACGCGAACTACGCCGAAGAATACGACCACGCGGTCGACGAGATTATCGACCGTTACGTCGCGGGCGGTTACGAGGGAGCGGAGCTCGACCGCGTGCGCAATTACTTCTTTGCGGCGGAGGAAAGACGGGAAAAGTTGCGCTTCGCCCTGGCGTTGAAGAACCGCAAAGCGGCCAAAAATGAGTTTCACGACCAACGGAAGCGGCCGTGGATGTGGTACATGGCGACTGCGGCCTCCATCCTCGTCGTTATCGGCATCGGCTTCGTCGTGTGGCAGGCGCGTCGGCCGCAGACGGATCTGAATGAAGGCCTGGTTGCACTGCAGGACGCCTTTCATGAGGAGAGGCCGATCGAGGGACGTCTTTCCGACTTCGGGTATGTTCCACTGCCGAATCAACGAGGTGCGTCGGAAAAGGTCGACCACGTCAAACGTGACCTGGCTTCTACGCTGTTGCTTAAGTCTGTCCGCGATAAGCCGACGGCCGCCTCGCATCACGCCCTAGCCAAGTACTACGCGATGCTTCATCAGTTTGACGAAGCCGAAAAGGAATTTGCGGCTGCGCTTGCTTTAGCGCCCGGCGATGCAAAGATCCATAACGACTTCGGTGCCACTCTACTGGAAGAAGCACAACGACAGGCTTCCAACAAGAGTAACAGTCAGCTCGAGCTCTACGGCCGCAGTCTCCAGGAAGTGGAAAAAGCAATCGAGCTGGATCCGTCGCTACTGGAAGCGAGCTTCAATCGCGCGCTCATCTTCCAATCGATGAGACCGTCAGAACAAGCCAAACAAGCCTGGGAAGAGTATCTGAAGAAGGACAGCAGTTCCCCGTGGGCCGATGAAGCACGCAGAAACATCAAGCTGATCGAGCAACAACAACAGCGAGGTGCGGCAACGGAAAACGAAAACCTCCAGGCGTTTCTGCAAGCTTTCAGGGATGCGGACGATGATGCCGCCTGGAAAATAATTATCGCGACTTACACTTCGGCCGGAAATGAAGTGACAAACCGCCTGCTTGATTGTTTCTTCGGCGTTGAAACGCCCGGTGAATCACTCGATCCTTCCACTACCCTGGCCGGACTCACGTACGTGGCAAAGCTGGAACACGACCGCAACGGCGATCGGTTCACGTCCGATCTTCTGAATTATTACAAACGCGCAGGACCAAGGCTTCAATCTACCCTCGCCAGCGCTCGCTACCACATGCGAACGGCTTACGCCTCCTATCAAAAATCCAGTTTCCCGGAAGCAATCAGAGAATACACAAAGGCCAAAGCGAACTATGAGCAGGCCGAGGACCGCGCCGGACTGGCTTTTGTCGAGTACCGGCTGGCCCATTGCTATGTGCTCCTGCCCAACCCGCAGCTCGCGCAAATCGCCTTCAACAATCTCCTGCCAGTCGCTGAGCGCAATGAGTATCGCTGGCTTGCCGCTCATTGCCTCGCAGAACTCGCCCACGCGATTGGCGACATGAATGAATTCTCGAAAGCCTTCAATTACAGTACGGCGGCGCTCAGGAAATTGGAACAAATGGGCGACCCAAACGGCGTACTCAGGTGTCTGAATCAGTTGGCCGATTACAGTCTGATGCTCTATCAAATTCCGGCGGCCTTCGGTTACCTCAAGCGAGGTTTGGCGCTCGCTGAAATCTCCGGTTTGGACCCTAAGCAAGTGTGGACAACTTTGACCGAGATTGGTTTCAGCCTGAGCGCTGTGAAACTGACGGCAGCAGCTCTCTTCTACCATAAAGAGGCGTTGCAACTGGCGAAGGAACTGAGTATTCCGTTGTTTGTCTCGCGCTCTTCAGCTTACGTCGGCACGGGCTATGCCGAGATGCAGAAATATCCAGAGGCGGTGAACGAGGCCACGCAGGCTTTTGAGATTGGGCGCAGCCGCGGCGACCGCACCGGACAAGAAATGATGGCCCAGGCGTCGCTACAGCTTGGCGACATTTATCGGCAGGCGGGCAAATGCGACCAAGCTCTGTCACAGTACGATTACAGTCTTCAGCTCTATCAACAACTCAAGTTTGACTTCCACACGTACGTCGCACACAAGGGAAAGCTGCACTGCTATCTCGCCTCCGCAAACAATCAAGCGGTGCATGACGAACTTCCCACTCTGCTCAATCTTTCCGAGGAGTACCGAAAGAAGATTACGGAAGAGGACCAGCGTCTTAGCTTCTTTGACGCCGAGCAGGAAGTTTATGACATCGGCATCGACTATGAAGCGAGCGTTGAGAAAGACTACGTCAAGGCGTTGGAGTATTCGGAACAGAGCCGGGCGAGGACTTTGTTGGACCTGTTGGAGCGCGGCGCGCGCGTGCGAAGTCAGGCACGGGCACTACCGGTCAACTCCCGCGCGGTGGCCGAGTCGCTAACAGTCAGCCAAATTCAGGAAAAGATGCCGGAGGGAACCCAGATCGTTGAGTACGCAGTGCTCGATGACAAACTGCTTTCGTGGGTCATCACCAAGAACAACGTTTGGCACGCGCAAGTCGCGGTAAGTAGCAAAATGCTATATGAGCGAGTCAATACATTCCTGACCATGCTCACTCGTCGCCCAGCCGGCAGCAATTACGAAGGGGGCGATGGCGCCGCTTTGTTCGAGCTACTGATTACGCCAATCGAACAGCGTCTTGACCGGACGAAAACTCTCGTGATCATTCCGGACAAAATTCTGAATTACGTGCCTTACGCCGCTCTGCGGTCGCCCGTAACTTCGAAGTACCTGATTGAGGACTACAGACCGAGCATCGCCAGCAGCGGAACTCTTTTCGTCAGACTGTCCGAACAGGCGCAACGAAGGACGGAAGCTCTCGACGAGCACCTCGTCAGTATTGGCAATCCACTTTTTGACCGCGAGACCTTTGCCTCACTGCGTGATCTGCCGTCCAGCGCCACCGAATCGGAGGCGATTGCCAAGCTTTACCATAACCCGGTAGTGCTGGTTCACGAGCGGGCGACCGAGGCGGCTGTCAAACAACAACTCGAAAGAGCCGACGTAGCTCACTTCGCCACTCACTTTGTGCTGAACGAAGGTTCCGAGGTGCTTTCCGGATTTCCACTCACTCCGGAACGAGCAAACAGCACCGGCGCTGACTCGGCGGACGGTTTTTTGCAGTCGTTTGAGATCGCCCGGCTGAATTTGCGGCGCACGCGGCTGGTCGTGCTGTCGGCGTGTCAAACCGGAATCGAGAAACAGTATGGCGGCGAGGGCGCGATCAGCGCTGCCCGGCCGTTTTTGGTGGCGGGAGTGCCGACGATTGTGGCCACTCTGTGGCCGATCGATTCTGACGCGGCGGCGGACTTTATGGTCAAGTTTCATCAGCACCACCGCGAGCGTCTGCCGGTCGCGCAAGCCTTGCAGCAGGCGCAGCTCGATCTGATTCACGGCGACGCGCGCTACCAACATCCGTATTACTGGGCCCCGTTCGTTACCATCGGGGGTACCACAGATCCCGCCTCTCAGTAACAAAACCATGTCGAACTGCATTGACAGTAAAGGAGAAAACGATCATGCCATTCACACCCACAGATGCAATGCCCGACAACCCTGACGTAAAAATCTTTTTCAGTGGTCTTATGATCCTGAAGCCGACGGAGAACGACAAGTGCGAGATCTTCGTCCACACCAGCGCTCCCAGACACACTCTGACGGTTGAAGTACGCCGCAAACAAGAGGGAAGACCAGATGAGATAATGATGCGACACGTTGGGCCACTGGCCTTCGTTACCACCGACCAGGATGTCCTTACTGGAACATCACTTCATGGGATGCAGATAAAAAAGGTCACGGGAAACGGTCCCGCGGCAGGTGTTCAAAGGTTTGTCCCTAACGCGCCCCAGCCCGAAGGTGCGCCCGACGGCCTGGCTCTCGCAATCGACTTGCAAAGGAACGACTTCCACAATGGAAATCCGACGCTCAACGACGATCCGGCAAATCCTGTTCGGCTCCTCGATATCGATCCATTAGGCGGACGCCCGAGCATTCTGCTCGACAACGGAGTGCTCTACACCGCCGCCAAAACCCGGCCCGAACTGGCCATCAAACTTACGGATGCAAACGGCAACCATATTCGAGACTTGGAACCATTCGCGAGTCTGATCGGCGCGGCCATCGCGCTCGAAGACGGCTCTCGGGTGGAGATGCGTTGGCGGCAGCAAGGAAAGCCGGAAACATTGGTTCTCAACAAAGTCGCGGGAGTGAGTTACGAAATCTACATCGTAAACGACCCGCTCTTTGAAAGTGATCAAACCAATCCCGACACCGATCCGAAACACGACGAGCTGCAGGAGTATTACAAGATTCTGTTTCGCGTGCCTACCGACCGGCAGTTTCGGCTCGAGGTCACGCCCCCACCGAACAACCCACCGTCACGCGGCACAACCAGAGCACCGTGTATGGGTATTATTTTGGGCGGAGGCGGCTGAGATTGCTAACTCATATCCAGAAAGGAGGTCTTTATGGCTACCGGTCTGTCTCTCCATGTGGGCATCAACCAAACTGATCCCGCATTTGGAATGGATGTACTTCACGGGTGCGTCAAGGATGCCGAAGCGATGTTTGAAATCGCCTCAGCGAATGGTTTCTGGACCATGAAGCTGCTCGATGAACAAGCAACCTTCGATAACGTCGCGAACACAATTCTTTGGGCCGCCTCTGTGCTCAACGACGGCGACATTTTTCTTTTCACCTTTGCTGGGCACGGAAGCACCAGATCGAACGAGACGGTGGACCCGAGCGAGGACGGCCTTGAGGATCAAACCATCCTGCTCCGTGATTGCGTGCTGGTTGACAACTTCATGCGTCGCAATTTATGGACGCAATTTAAAGCGGGCGTGCGGGTACTCGGGATAGCGGATAGTTGTCACAGTGGCTCCGTTCTCACTGCGATCAGCCTTTCAGGCAATTTAGATAATCCAGTGCTCGCGAACGCTAACGTCAACCTCGGCGCGCCTGCGACAGTGGGTGGAGGGGGAGTTGCGGTAGCAGTCGAGAATCGTCCCGAGGACGAGGCTTTCGTCAACCTTCCTTCAGTGATAGTCGGTAAAGGTGTTCGAGGGTTTTCTGGCCGGCAGCGACGCGCGATTGAAACTTTGCGGCCTGAGATTCACCAGCGGATAAGAGACTCGCTGCTTCCGGCTGACACGCCGCTGAACGCTAAGGTTCTCAGTTTGG
>Ga0081539_10001566_pt1 | contig 37942 bp, 36 predicted proteins | sample TabmetS4T2R2_FD_71023 | JGI IMG/M metagenome (GOLD analysis project Ga0081539, IMG submission 71023) | Tabebuia heterophylla rhizosphere microbial communities from the University of Puerto Rico - S4T2R2 | ecosystem: Host-associated > Plants > Roots > Rhizosphere ... | reverse complement strand
CTTCAGCGATGTGGACCCGGCGCGGTGGCCCGATCCCGATGCGCTGCTCGCCTCGCTCGAGGAGCTGCGTCATGCCCACGCTCTATCGAATCGGTAGGCAGCCGGCATTTCAATGACGCGAGCGATGCGCTCAAGGTGCGATCACCAAATCACAGGAGATCGCACATGCTTCAAGGCAAGACCGCCATCGTCACCGGCTCGACCAGCGGCATCGGGCTCGGCATCGCCGAGGCCTTCGCCCGGTCGGGCGCCAACGTCGTGCTGAACGGGTTCGGCGAGGCCATGCAGATCGAGAAGACGCGATCGGAGCTGGCGCAGCGCACCAATGCCAAGATCGTCTATTCGCCGGCCGACGTGTCGAAGCCCAAGGCGATCGCTCAGATGGTGCGCCAGACCAGCGAGACGTTCGGTGGCGTCGACATCATGGTGAACAATGCCGGCATCCAGCATGTCGCACCGATCGAGGAGTTTCCCGAGGAGAAGTGGGACGCCATCATGGCGATCAACCTCTCCTCGGCTTTCCACGCCACCAAGCTGGTGCTGCCGGCGATGCGCGAGAAGGGCTGGGGCCGCGTGATCAACGTCGCCTCGGCGCACGCGCTCGTCGCCTCGCCCTACAAGGCGGCCTACGTCGCGGCCAAGCATGGTGTGCTCGGCCTGACCAAGGTGACGGCGCTGGAGACTGCCGAAGACGGCATCACCTGCAATGCCATCTGCCCCGGCTATGTGCGCACGCCCCTGGTCGAAAAGCAGATCGACGACCAGGCGAAAGCGCACGGGATCCCGCGCGAGCAGGTCATCAACGACGTCCTGCTGAAGAACCAGCCCAACAAGCGTTTCATCGAGGTGGCCGAGCTTGCCGCCCTGGCGCTGTTTCTGTGCAGCGATAGCGGCGCGTCGGTGACCGGTGTGGCTCTGCCCATGGACGGCGGCTGGACCGCGCACTGAGGGGGTGGAGGATGATCAAGCGCATCAACCTCGCCCTGCAGGGCGGCGGTGCGCACGGCGCCTACACCTGGGGCGTGCTTGACCGGCTGCTCGACGAGGACCGGCTGGAGGTCGAGGCGATCTCCGGCACATCGGCCGGGGCGATGAATGCCGCGGTGTTCGCCGACGGCATGGGTCGCGGCGGCCGCGCCGAGGCGAAGCGCTCGTTGGAGCAGTTCTGGCAGAACATCAGCAAGGCCGCGCGGCACGGCCCCTTGCAGCCCAGCGCCTTCGACGGCGCCACGACAGGCTGGAATCTCGATCACTCGGCGGCGTTCGTGGCCTTCGACATGCTGACGCGGATGCTGTCGCCCTACCAGTTCAACCCGATGAACTACAATCCGCTGCGCCAGGTGCTGGAGAACTCGGTCGACTTCAAGCGGCTCGAAGGCTGCCGCGCGATAAAGCTCTTCATCTCGGCGAGCAACGTGAAGACCGGCAAGGTGCGGGTCTTCAAGTCGGGTGAGATCACGCCCGACGTGCTGCTGGCCTCGGCCTGCCTGCCCTTCCTGTTCCAGGCGGTCACCATCGACGGCGAGCCCTATTGGGACGGTGGCTACATGGGCAATCCCGCGATCTTCCCGCTGATCTACGGCACGCAGACGCCCGACGTGCTGATCGTCCAGGTCAATCCGCTGGGCTGCGATCGCGTGCCGACGACGGCGTCCGACATCATGAACCGCCTGAACGAGATCAGCTTCAACTCGTCGCTGATGCGCGAGATGCGGGCGATCGCCTTCGTCACTGACCTGATCGACGACGGCAAGCTCGATTCCAACCACTACAAGCGGGTCAACGTCCACTGGATCGAGGCCGAGAAGCAGATGCGCGGTCTCGGCGTCTCGAGCAAGCTCAATGCGCGGATGGACTTCCTGCTGCACCTGAAGGCGATCGGCCGCGACGTCGCCGATCACTGGATCAGCCATAATTTCGACGCGATCGGCCAGCGCTCGACGATCGACGTCAAGGAGATGTTCCTGTAACGAAACGGGCCGTCGCCCCGAATTTACCACCGAGGAAATGATGCATCGGGCGCCCGGTGGGCGTAGCGTTCCCGACAAGTCGGAGGTCGAGGCGACCAATGGACGTCCGGGGCTGGCTGGACAAGCTGGGATTGGGGCAATACGCTGACCAGTTCGATGCCAATCATATCGACGCCGTGCTGCTGCGCGACCTCAGCGGGGACGATCTGCGCGAGCTGGGTGTCGCGTCGCTCGGCCACCGCAAGCGCCTGCTCGACGCCATTGCCAACCTGCGGGACAACGGGCCCGCAGCCGCCCCCGAGGCCGAGCGCCGGCAGGTGGCCGTGCTGTTCGCCGACCTCTGCAGCTTCACTGAACTGTCGACCGAGCTTGGCGCTGAGGAAATGCGGCGAATCGTCGATCGCTTCCTCACCCGCGCCGATGAACTGATCGTCGAGCACGGCGGCTCGGTCGACAAGCACATCGGCGACGCCACCATGGCGGTGTTCGGCGCTCCGGTGGCGCACGAGGACGATCCGTTGCGCGCCGTGGCGGCAGCCGAAGCCATCCAGCGCGCCATGCCGCTGCTGTCGGCCGAGCTCGGGCGACCGGCAACGGCGCCCCTGCTCGGCCATATCGGCATCGCCTTGGGCGAGGTCGTGGCGGGCGAGATCGGCGGGGCCGTGCGGCGCGACTACACGGTGCTCGGCGATACGGTGAACCTCGCTTCCCGCCTCGTCGGCGAGGCAAAACCCGGAGAGATCGTGCTGGATGATGCGACGTGGCGTGCCGTGTCCGGCCGGGTGCGCGGCACGTCGCTCGGCGAGCGCGTTCTCAAGGGGATCGGCAGACCGCAACTTCTCTGGCGCCTCGACGAGATGCACGAGGGCGGCGCAAGCGGCAGGCTGCCCTTCGTAGGCCGCGAGATCGAGCTCGCGCAGATCTCCGCCATGCTGTCGGCATCGCAGCATGGATCGGTGCTGCATCTCCGCGGCGAGGCCGGCATCGGCAAGAGCCGGCTGCTGGCGGAGGCGCTGTCGGAGGCCGTCCGTCGCGGCTTTGTCAGCATCCTCGTGCGCGTGCTCGATTTCGGGGCAGGTCGTCGTCAGACGCCCCTGCGCGTCCTGGCCGAGGCCCTGCTGGCGGCCCGGCCCGGCTGGATCGAGGACGCTGCCGTGGAGGGCGGCCTGCGCGCAGCCCTGCACGACGTTCTGGAACTGGCCATGCCGCCGGACCTGGCCACGCCGTATGCGGCGATGCAGGACGCAAAGCGCTCGGCGCTGCGCATCGAAGCCGTCGCCGCCCTGGCTGCCGAGGTCAGCGAAACCGTGCCGCTCGCGATCGGGGTCGAGGATCTTCATTGGGCCACCGATGCATTGCGTGGCTTCGTACGTGCGGCGGCGCGGCTCACCGTCTCGCGGCCGCTGGTGATGCTGACGACGTCGCGGCCGGAGGGCGATCCGCTGGACGCTGCATTCCGCCGCGAGCTCGACGGCGCATCGCTGGTGGTGGTCGAGCTGGGACCGCTTCGCGGCGACGCCATGCGGCGCCTGGCCCAGGCTGCGGCGAGCGTAGTCGACGAGGCCCAGGTTGACCGCTTCGTGGCACGGTCCGGCGGCAATCCGCTGTTTCTCGAGCAGCTGGCTTTGAGCGCCGCGCAGGCCGAGGGGCCGGCGCTGCCCGGGTCGATCCGCGGCTTGGTTCAGGCGCGGCTCGACCGGCTGGGGCGGACGGACCGCGCTGCCGTGCAGGCGGCGTCCGTGCTGGGTCAACGCTTCGTCCTGCCGGCGTTGCAGGCGCTGACCGACGAGCCCGCCTACGATCCGCGGCCGCTGATCGACGGCGGACTGCTGGTGCGCGAAGGCGCCATCCTGATGTTTGCACACGCGCTGATCCAGGAAGCGACCTACGCTTCGCTGCTGTCGGAGACGGCCGGTCGCCTGCATCGCCGCGCGGCCGACTGGCTGGGCGACGGCGAGCCCGAGCTGCGCGCCCAGCACCTTGACCGCGCCGGTGATCCGGGTGCCGCCCAGGCCTACCGGATCGCGGCCGAACGACTGCGCGAGGCCGGCCGGCTTGCCGCCGCGCTCGAGAATGCCGAGCGCGGCCTGGCACTTGCTCGCAGCGATGACGATATCGTTGCGCTGGCGCTGCTGGCGGGGCGGCTGCATCTCGACTTGGGCGCGGCCCGCCAGGCGCGGCCGCATTTCGAGACTGCACTTGCCCGCGCGTCGGAAAATGTCGGCCGCGGCGAGGCCGAGCTCGGCATCGCCGAGTCGCTGCGCATCACCGACGATCTTTTGGGCGCGAGCGCCGCGCTTGATCGGGCCCAGGCCAGGGCGGAAGCAGCCGATCTGCCGGCGCTGGCGTCGCGCTGCCACTATCTGCGCGGCAATCTCCTGTTCCCGCTGGGTCGTGTCGAGGAGTGCATGCAGGAGCATCGAGCCGCGCTGTCGCTGGCCGAGCGCGCGCAGTCGCCGGCCCTGGTGGCGCGCGCCCTCGGAGGCCTCGCCGACGGCTTCTACGCCCAGGGACAGATGCGCTCGGCCGTCGAAGCGCTCGAACGCTGCATCACCGCGGCGCGCAGTGCGGGCGCTGCTTCGGTGGAGATCGCCAACCGCCCGATGGCGGCGATCGCCGAGTGCTACATGATGCGACTGGATGCCGTGCGCGACATGGCAGAGGTCGCGCGCGTGATGGCGCGCCAGGCGCACAATCCGCGCGCCGAACTCATCGCCTTGCATGGCTTGATGGTTGCAGCAATGGAATCAGGCCGCCCGCAGGACGGGCTGCCGCATGTCGACCGGGCGCGCGCCATCGTGGCCGAGCTGGGCGCCTGGCGGTTCGAGGCCGAGAACGTGATCTTTGGCGCAGAGCTGCAGGCCCTGGCCGGCAACACGGCTCTGGCTGCAGACATGGCACGTGAGGCCCTGGCCCTCTGTCGCGAACATTCCATGGCCTACATGGGGCCTGCGACCTTTGGCATGGCCGCCAGCCTGCTTGACGATCCGGGCGAGCGGCAGGCGCTGCTCGGCGAGGGCGACAAGCTGCTGGCCGCGCCGACGCTCGGTCACAACCACTTCTTCTTCCGTCGCTACGCCATCGACGCCGAGCTCGCCGCCGGCCGCGCCGAGGAGGCCCGCCGGCACGCCATCGCCCTCGCACAGTACGCCAAGCGCGAACCGACACCGCTGACCGATCTGGTGGTGCGGCGCGGCGTGCTGCTGGCCGACGCTGCCGTCGGGCAGTTGACGCCCGAGGGACGCGCGGAACTCAGCGAGCGCGGCAACGCCGCCAAGCGGTTGGGCTTTGCTTGCCTGGCCGACGCGATGTTGGCGGTCGCTTAACTATTCGTGCGTCAGGTACGCGACGAACGCCCGAATGACGGGAGCGGCCAGCAGTACCACCGGCAACATCGTCAGCCAGGAGATCAACCACGAGGCCAGCCAGTGCTCGATGAACCTGGCCGTGCCCGTATCCGGATAGCTCGCGATGCCGGCGGCGACGAGGCATGTCAAACCGGACTGGATGACACCGAAGACAAAATGGCCATGACGGCGGGGAATGCGAATGTTCACAGCAAGTTCTCATGACGCAAGGGACGTGCCAGCACGTTCTACCGGGAGGCAGGCCAGGTGGCATTGCCGCCGCTTGGATCAGTTCGATACAGGGCGGCTATTGCCGAAGCGCATCATCGCGAACAGCCCGACCAGCACCACCGCGCCGGCCACGTTGACCGCTGTGGAGCCGATATAGAGCCACATCGCGAGATAGACTGACGACATCAGGAGCGTCAGCCCGGCGACGCGCGAGCCGAAGGCAGTGAACTCGTTGAACGAGATGCGCTTGCCGTCCTTTTCCGCGAGGCCGGTGACTGTGACGTTGGCCGAGGCGCCGATCAGCGTGCCGTTGCCGCCAAGGCAAGCGCCGAGCGCCAGCGCCCACCACAGAACCTGGCCGTCGGGACCGGCATTGAGCTTGCCGAGCAGGCTTGCCACCAGCGGGATGGTGACGGCGGTGTAGGGGATGTTGTCGATCGCCGCCGACAGGAAGCCCGACACCCATAGAATCAGCAGCGCCGCCACGAGCAAGGTCGCTTTGGGCGACAGGCCAAGTGCTTGGGAGATCACGTCGATGATCCAGGCGAGCCCATGGGCCAGGCTTTCGATCAGGCCGGTCGCCACGGCTGCGCCGACCAGGATGAACAGGAAAAGGAAGAAGGCCAGCGTCGGCCATTCGATGTCCTTCTCCAGGATGTCGAGCACGCCGTGCCGACGCTCCTCGTGCGTGGGCTGGTGCTCCTTCAGGTAATAGTAGTCCTGCGCGAACAGGATGGCGGCAATGCCGATCACTGCCGGCACGGCCACCGGCATGTGGGTGAAGGTGTGGGTCATGAAGCCCAGGAAGATCAGCACGGTGATCCAGCAGGTCGTGCGCAGCAGCGGCACGTTCTTCAGCGCAGTGCCCGTTGGCCTCGCTGCGTCCGCGTGGTCGGCGTCGGCGGCGCGACCAATGTCGCTCGGATAGTAGCGTCGGCTATACCAGACCAATACGAACATCATGAAGGTGCAGGGCACGGTCAGGTGATAGATGAAATCCATGAAGCCAAGACCGGTGCGCGGATCGGCGCCGATCAGCACGTTGGGCGGATCGCCGATCAGCGTTGCCGTGCCGCCGATGTTGGCCGCCATCACCATGGGCAGAAAGAAGGCGGAGCCGTTGATCCTCAGTCGGCGCGCCATCTCCGACGCCATGGGATAGGCGAAGATCACGGTCGTGACGTTGTCGAGGATTGCCGACAGGACACCGGTGAACCAGATGATGAGCCGCGCCGCCCGGCTGGGATTGCCGTGCGAGCGCTCGAGCAGCCGGTCGACCGCCCAGGGGAAGACATTGGTCGTCTTGAGCACGCCGACCAGCGCCATCATGGAGAACAGCAGCAGGATGACGTTGAGGTCGACGGCTTCCTTGGCCGCCTCGAACGAGATCAGCTTGAAGGGCGTGAAGTACGAGATCAGCCAGACGACCGCGACGGCGCCGATCGGGATCAGCACGCGATGGACTCGATCGGCCGCAAGCAGGGCGAAGACACCGACCAGGATCGCCGCGACGATGAACTGGCTGAGGGAGTCCTGGGTGGACGGGAAGCTCACTGGCTGTCAGCCCGATTTGCTGTCGTCCCGAGCGCAGCGAGGGACCTTTCCTGTGGCCTCAAAGGTCCCTCGCTGTGCTCGGGATGACTGTGGTGGCGGATCGACATCCCGCGTCACGCCATGTACGTCGCCGACACGCCGCCATCGACAATGAGCGTATGGCCGTTGACGTAGGATGCGGCCGGCGAGGCGAGGAACAGCGCGGCGCCCGCGATCTCGTGCGGCTCGGCCCAGCGCTTGGCCGGGCAGCGCTGGCGCTGACGCTCGCCGGCTGGCGAGGCCATGAGCTCGGCATTGGTCTCGGTGCCGAAGAAGCCCGGCGACAGGGCGTTGGAGGTGACGCCGGTGGCCCCAAGCTCGCAGGCGAGCGCGCGGGCGAGCGCCGACAAACCGCCCTTGGCCGCGGTGTAGGACGAGGCGCCGGGTGTCGCGAGGTCGGCCACGATCGAGGTCACCAGGATCAGGCGACCCCAGCCCCGCTGGATCATGCCGGGCGCCAAAAGCTTCACCAGCGCGTGGGCAGCTATGAGGTCGACGTCGACCAGGCGGGCGAAGTCCTCGGGCTCGATCTCGGCGAACGGCCGGCGGTCACGCTCCCCGACATTGTGGACCAGGATGTCGATCGGGCCCGTGCTCTGCACGGCGGCGCGCATCGCTGGCCGGTCGGCCATGTCGAAGGCGAGCGCATCGGTGGCGAAGCCCGCACCACGCAGGGACGCGAGCTGAGGCGCCAGGCGCTCGGCCGAGCGGCCATGCAGCAGCACCCGGGCGCCGGCCTGGGCCAGCGCCTGGGCGATCTCCCAGCCCAGGCCGCGGCCCGAGCCGGTGATGAGGGCGGTGCGGCCATGGAGCCGGAACTGATCGGGAAAAATCGACACGGGGCGGGGCATTCGTCTATTGGAGGACCCCCGAGTTAGCTTTGTATTGGCGAATGCTGCAACTGCCCAAAGTCATCGGCCATCGCGGCGCGGCGGCCTATTGCCCGGAAAACACGCTGGAATCGTTCCGCGAGGCCCGGCGGCGCGGCGCCACCTGGGTCGAGACCGACATCAAGCTCACCGCCGACGGCGTGCCGATCGTGATGCACGACGATTCGCTGAAGCGCACCACGGGCGTCGACCGCCTGGTTGCCAGAACGCCGCGCGCCGAGCTGCCGGCCGGCGTGCCGACCTTTGAGGAGGCGATTGCCTGCTTCGGCGAGGAGGGGCTTGGTTGCGATGTCGAGATCAAGCCGTGCCCCGGACGCGAGGCCGAGACCGGGCGCGTCGTGGTCGAGACCCTGCGTCGCTGCTGGCCCGGCCATCTGCCGGCGCCGCTGCTGTCGAGCTTCAAGGACGAATCCCTAGCGGCCGCTCGCGCGGCGGCTCCGGAATTCGCGCGCGCCCTGCTGCTCGACAAGTTCGTCGAGGATTGGCGGGCGCGGGTCGCGGCGCTTGAAGCGATCGGCATCGGCACCAACGGCGAGAGGCTGACCGCGCCCTGGACCTGCGCCATCAAGGACGCCGGCCTGGTGCTGGGCGTCTACACCATCGACGATCCCAAGGTGGCGCGGCTGCTGGTCGGCATGGGAGTGGATGTCGTCATTACCGACGCGCCCGACGTCATCCTCGCGGCCATCGGCTCGATGTCATCCCGAGCGTAAGCGGGGGGACCTTTTCCTGCGCGGAGTAACCTCCGCGCCGGGTGACAACGCGAGCAAATTTTGGGTTGCGTTCTTTACACAGCCTTGGTGGACTGTCATCAGACTGAAATAAAACAGACACATCGCAGTCTTGGCACCCGCCGATACATCGGCGGGGCCCTAGGGAGGTTAAGGTAATGACACGGATTCTATTGTCATCCGTCGCGGTGGCGGCTGTCCTGGCGAGCGCGCCGATGGCCTGGGCGCAGACGGAAATCCAGTTCTGGCATGCCATGGGCGGCAATCTCGGCGAGACGGTCAACGAGCTCGCCGCGGGCTTCAACAAGTCCCAGAGCGAGTACAAGGTGAACCCGGTCTACAAGGGCTCCTACACCGAGACCCTGACCGCGGCGATCGCCGCCTTCCGCGCCAAGCAGGCGCCGCACATCGTGCAGGTCTTCGAGGTCGGCACCGCCAACATGATGGCCGCCAAAGGCGCTGTCTATCCGGTGTACCAGCTGATGGCCGACGCCAAGGAGCCGTTCGATCCCAAGGCCTATATCGGTCCGGTCTACGGCTACTACTCGACGACCGACGGCAAGCTCCTGTCGATGCCGTTCAACTCTTCGACGCCGGTGCTCTACTGGAACAAGGAGCTGCTCTCCAAGGCAGGGCTTGATCCCGAAAAGCCGCCGACAACCTGGCCGGAGCTCGGCGAGATGGCCAAGAAGGCCGTGGCGGCCGGCGCCAAGTGCGGGTTCACGCCGCAATGGCAGACCTGGACGTTGATCGAGAACTACGGCGCCTGGCACAACCTGCCGTACGCGACCAAGGCCAACGGATTTGGCGGCATCGATATCGAGCTGAAGTTCAACGACGCGCCGCGCGTCAAGCTGATCCAGATGTTCGCCGACTGGAGCAAGGACAAGACGTTCGTCTACGGCGGTCGCGAGGGCAAGTCGACGGCGCTGTTCACCGCCGGCGACTGCGCGTTCCACATCGCCTCTTCGGCTTCGGCGGCGGGCATCGACAAGGCGCTAGGCGCCGGCAAGGCCGGCATCGCCATGATGCCCTACTCGCCCGACGTCATCGCCAAGCCGCAGAACTCGATCATCGGCGGCGCCACGCTGTGGGTGCTGCAAGGCAAGCCCGCCGCCGAGTACAAGGGCGTCGCCAAGTTCCTGAACTATCTCGCCAGCACGCCCATCCAGGCGAAGTGGCACCAGGAGACGGGCTACGTGCCGGTCACGCTGGCGGCCGCCGAGGTCACCGAGAAGGATGGGTTCTACAAGAAGTTCCCGGGCCGCGACATCGCGGTGAAGGAGTTGACGCTCAATCCGCCGACGGAGAATTCCAAGGGCTTGCGCATCGGCAACTTCGTGCAGATCCGTGACGTCGTCGACGAGGAGCTGGAATCGGTGTGGTCGGGCAAGAAGGAACCCAAGGCCGCCCTCGATGAAGCGGTCAAGCGCGGCAACGAGCTGCTGAAGAAGTTCGAGGCGCAGAACAAGTAGGGCGCCGCTTGTCAGCTCGTTCCAAACGCAGGCCGCTCCACCTCATGTTCCTCTCCCCGCCAGGGGGAGAGGCTAGGTGAGGGGGCAACGACGTGCGTAACCCCCTCACCCAACCTCTCCCCCTAGCGGGGGAGAGGAGCTTGAGCTCCTGACGCATGGAAAAGCGCGTCACCTTCAACGAGCGATGGCTGCCTTATCTTCTGGTGGCGCCGCAGATCGTCATCACTCTGGTCTTCTTCTTCTGGCCGTCGGGCCAGGCGATCTGGCAATCGGTGATCACCGAGGATGCCTTCGGCGGCAACACCAAGTTCGTCTGGTTCGACAATTTCACCCATCTCTTCAGCGATCCGAACTATTTCGCCGCGGCTCGGCTGACGCTGGTCTTCAGCTTCCTCGTCGCGGCGCTGGGCCTCGCCATCTCGCTGCTGCTGGCGGTGATGGCCGACCGCATCATCCGGGGTGCCTCAGTCTACAAAACCATCCTGGTCTGGCCCTATGCCGTCGCACCGGCGGTCGCGGGCGTGCTGTTCGGCTTCCTGTTCAATCCCTCGGTCGGTGTCGTCGCCTGGGCGCTGGCGGCGATCGGGCTGGAATTCAACTACGTTATCAACGGCAACCAGGCGCTGCTGCTCGTTGTCTTCGCCGCGGTCTGGAACCAGATCAGCTACAACTTCCTGTTCTTCCTCGCCGGCCTGCAGTCGATCCCGAAGTCGCTGATCGAGGCGGCGGCGATCGACGGTGCCGGCCCGGGCAAGCGCTTCTGGGACATCGTCTTCCCGCTGCTGTCGCCCACCGGCTTCTTCCTGCTGGTGATCAACATCATCTACGCCTTCTTCGGTACCTTCGGCATCGTCGGCTCGCTCACCCAGGGCGGGCCGGGCCAGGCCACCAACATCCTGGTGTGGAAGGTCTACAACGACGGCTTCCGCGGCCAGGACCTCGGCGGCTCCTCGGCGCAGTCGGTGATCCTGATGATCGTCGTGATCGCGCTCACCTTCGTGCAGTTCCGCTTCATCGAGCGACGGGTCCACTACTGATGGTCGAGAACCGGCCCTTCCTGACCTTCCTCAGCCACTTCACGGTGATCGTCGGCCTGATCATCATCGCCTTCCCGGTGTGGATGACGTTCGTCGCCTCGACCCACGACCAGGACACCATGCTGCGCGCGCCGGTGCCGATCTGGCCGGGGACGCACCTGCTCGAGAACTACTGGACGGTGCTGGTCGAAGGCTACAAGAACCGGCCCGGCACGGTGCCGCTCTACGTCACGCTGACCAACAGCATGGTCATGGCGCTGGGCGTGGCGATCGGGAAGATCCTGATCTCCATCATCGCCGCCTTCGCCATCGTCTATTTCCGCTTTCCGCTGCGCATGATCTTCTTCTGGGCGATCTTCGTCACCCTGATGCTGCCGGTGGAAGTGCGCATCGTGCCGACCTACGGCGTGGTGGCGGGGCTGGGCATGCTCGATTCGTATCCCGGGCTGGTCATCCCGCTGATCGCCTCGGCCACCGCGACCTTCCTGTTCCGGCAGTTCTTCCTCAGCGTGCCCGACGAACTCACCGAGGCGGCGCGCGTCGACGGCGCCTCGCCGATGCGGTTCTTCTGGGACATCCTGCTGCCGATGAGCCGCACGTCGATCGCCGCCCTGTTCGTGATCCAGTTCATCTACGGCTGGAACCAGTATCTCTGGCCGTTGCTGATCACGACCAAGGAGAGCTTCTACACCGTGGTGATGGGCGTCTCGCGCCAGGCCAACGTGGTCGACGCGGTGCCGAGCTGGAATCTGCTGATGGCCATGGCGATGCTCGCCGCGTTGCCGCCAGTGCTGGTCGTGGTGTTCATGCAGCGCCAGTTCGTGCGCGGCCTGGTCGAAACGGAGAAATAGGATGGCGCAAGTCCATCTGCGCGGCGTCAAGAAGACCTACGACAACAAGGTCGAGGTCATCCACGGCATCGACATGGAGATCGCCGACGGCGAGTTCATCGTCATCGTCGGCCCCTCGGGCTGCGGCAAGTCCACCTTGCTGCGCATGGTCGCGGGCCTGGAGCGCATCACCGGAGGCGAGGTGGCGATCGGCGACCGCGTGGTCAATGGGCTGGAACCCAAGGATCGCGACATCGCCATGGTGTTCCAGAACTACGCGCTCTATCCGCACATGAGCGTGTACCAGAACATGGCCTATGGGCTGAAGATCAAGGGGATGGCCAAGGACGAGATCGAGCGCCGCGTGCAGAAGGCGGCCAAGATCCTGGAGCTCGGAACATTCCTGCAGCGCCTGCCGCGTCAGCTGTCGGGCGGCCAGCGTCAGCGCGTCGCCATGGGGCGCGCGATCGTGCGCGAGCCCGCGGTGTTCCTGTTCGACGAACCGCTCAGCAATCTCGACGCCAAGCTGCGCGTGCAGATGCGGCTCGAGATCAAGCGCCTGCAGCGCGAGCTCGGCGTCACCTCGATCTACGTGACCCACGACCAGGTCGAGGCCATGACGCTCGCCGACCGATTGATCGTCATGAATGCCGGGGTGGCCGACCAGATCGGCACGCCGATGGACGTCTACGACCGGCCGGCTTCGGTGTTCGTGGCAGGCTTCATCGGCTCGCCGGCCATGAACTTTCTGGCGGCCAAGGTCGGCCAGGACCGCAAGTCCGTCGATCTTGCCGGCACAAACGCCAACGGCGCGATCAGCCTGGCCTTGGCGCGTCCGACCTCGGCGGCGGTCGGCACGGCGGTGGCGCTGGGCGTGCGGCCCGAGCATCTCCATCCCTCCGCCGACGGGCCGCTGCAGTTCGAGGTCGAGCTGGCCGAGCCGCTGGGCGCCGACACGCTGCTGCACGGCCGCTTCGGCGCGGCGCGCGAGCTGGTGACGGTCCGCCAAAGCGGCCACGTCATCGCCCGGCCGGGCGAGATGCGCCACTTCAAGGCCGAGCCCGACCATCTGCATCTCTTCGATTCCCAGACCGGCAAGCGCTTCGCCGACGCCTGAATGGCCGCAGGCGCAAAGCGTTACGGCACGGCGAGCGCCGAGGACCGCGCCAAGGCCGGCCTCGAATTCGTGCGCGGCCTGGTCGACGGCACGCTGCCGCTCAACACCATGGCGCGCACCTTGGGCTACGACATCATCGAGGCGTCGGAAGGACGCGTCGTGGTGACCGCGACGCCGACTGCCGAGCAGCTCAATCCCGAGGGCACGGTGCATGGCGGCCTGGCGGCGACGCTGCTCGACACTTGCATGGGGCTCGCGGTGCGCACGCTCACGGGCGCCGGCACCGGCTCGACGACGCTGGAATTCAAGATCGCCTTCATCCGGCCGATCACGCCCGAGACCGGGCTGGTGCGCGGCGAGGGCGTGGTGCTGAGCATGGGCCGCCGCGTCGGTTCAGCCGAGGGCCGGCTGACTGACCGTGACGGCAAGTTGCTGGCGCACGCCACGACCACCTGCCTTGTGTTCGAGAGGTAGGCGATGCGCTGACTCAATTCGGCGCCGTCGTCAGTTTGCCAATGATTTCGCTGGTTTTATGCCGATTGCGGTCTCGCCGATCGCGGTTCGATCCAGATTGGACCGTTTGCCGGGCGATGGCCGCCAATCTGAAGCCAATGACTGCAGACCGCGGGCAAACGCCTCTGTAGGGTGCGTCCAGCCTTCAGTTCCTTCCCACTCCCGAGGAACACCCCAACTGAAGGTCTGGAAACAGGATCGGCAGCATCCCCAACATCACAGGCTGCCGATCCTGTTTCACCCCACCCCACTTCATGTGTGACGTCCGCTCCAGACCCTTCCAGGTTGGATGCTCTAAGTCGCCTATCCGTCCGAAGTGGAGCCAACGGCGATTGCGACAAAGCTGTGACCGGCTACGGTTCGCTCAGAAGGTAGCAGCCGCTGAGGGGCGGTCGAACACGAGGGGCATAGATGGACATCCTGGTGATTGAAGGCGTCGCCTCGCGACGCGTTGCCATAGCGCAGTATCTCCTGCGGGCTACCCACAGGGTCACGATCAGCAGTTCGATCGAGGAGGCGAGGGAGATCCTGCAGTTCATCACGAAGAAGTCGGAAGCGCCCGACGCCGTCGTGATCAGCGACGTCCTCGTCTCGCGCGACGCGACGAGCTTCCACGAAGAGATCGCCGATCGCTTTCCGGAAGCCGCCTGGGTGCCGCTGCCATGGGACCGCAGCCTGCAATGGCTCGGCGACTGGCTGCAGCGCACGGCGATGCGGACGGCGACGCGGCGCCGGCGCTCGGTGGCGCGCGGCTCGAGCGTGCTGGTCGTCGAGACGAACCGCGCGGCAAGAGAGGCCGCCCACGCCCGCTTCGCGTCGGAGGGCGCCATGGTGCGCACCTGCGCCTCGTTCAAGGGCGCGCGCGAGACGATGGCGAAATGGAGCGTCCGCAAGATGCGGCCGGACTTCATCGTGTCGCCGATCCAGGGACGCGACGGCGACGGCATCTCCTTCTTCCTCGATGCCAAGCGGCGCTTCCCCGACGCGCGTTGGATCATCTCGGATGCCAGCGAGAAGGACCAGATCGCGCTGATGGGCCCGGTCTGATCCGCCGCCTCAGGCGACGTCTCGCGTCTGTGCGCGTGGGACGGCGTCGCGGATCTTCTGCAGGAGGATCTGGGGATCGACGGGCCGCATCAGCAAGGGTACGGCCGCGACGGGCGAGTTGGCGGGCAACCAGGGAAAGGTATTCGCCAGCAGGATGATCGCCGTATCGGGTCGATGCTGCAGGATCCAGCGCGCCAGTCCGATGCCTTCGGCCTGACCTTTCAAGGCGATGTCGCTCACCACGAGATCGAACGGACTGTCGGACAGTGTCTCGATGGCGCGCTCGGCGCTGTCGACCGTGGCCGGCACGATGTTCTGCGCGGCCAGCAGTTTTGCGACGGCGCTGCGTTCTTCGCCGGCGTGCCCGACGACCAGGGCACGGGCCCGTGCGTTGCCCCACGGAATGTGCTGATGGACCGTCATCCTAGTTCTCCGCCACTTTCACGCCATAGCCGGTGAACTCGCGATCGACGGTCGGCATCAGGGCGCGTGCCGCGGCCAGGTCGGCCTTGCCTTGCCTGGCGTCACCCTTGGCGATGAGGGCGACACCGCGTCCGAACAGCGCCAGCGGGCGGTTCGGATTGCCGCGCAACACCGTGTCGTATTCGGCGAGAGCGGCGGCATGATCGCCGCTCTTCAGCAGGATGAAGCCGCGGGTCTCGCGGATGTCGGGACTGCCGGGCTGAAGCTTCAGCGCCTCGTCGACATCGGCCAGCGCCTGGAGCATGTCCTTGCCGACGATCGCGCGCGTCAGGCCGCGGTTGGCGTGTGCCCACGCCATCTCCGGGTCGGCCTGGATCGCCATCGTATAGTCCGCCATCGCCTCGTCGTATCGGCGCTTGGCGAAGTGGGCATAGCCGCGATTGTAGGCGGCGTTGGCATGCCGCGGCGCCTCGGCCAAGGCCACGTCCAGATCGCGCAGTGCATTGTCGAAGTCGCCGCGCATGGAGAAGATCGCCGCCCGATTGGCGAGCGCATCGGCAAAGCGGGGCACCAGCCGTATCGCTTCGCTGTAGTCGATGAAGGCGCGATCGAGGTCGCCTTGCCGCGCGAGGACGAGGCCACGCATCAGCAGCGCCCGCGGATTGTCCGGTGACAGTTCGACGGCGCGCAGCGCATCCGCCTTCGCCGCGCCGAGTTCGGACAGCGACAGGTAGGCATCGGCGCGCAGCACCAGCACGTCGACATTGTCGGGCACCAGCTCGAGCGCCTTGCTGAAGTCGGCGATGGCATGTCTGAGCTGCGGCCGGCGACTGGCCAGCAGGATGCCGCGATTGGCATAGGCTCTCGCGTCGTTCGGTTGGTTCCAGATCGCGGCTGCATAGTCGGAGATCGCTCGGCCGGAATCGCCCAGCGCGTGGTGGGCCATGGCGCGTTGCAGGAAATACTGTCCGTCGAGCTTGCTGGCATCGGTGTGGGCGTCGAACTCCGCGATCGCGGCGCGGAAATCGGCCTTTGCCCGCGTGTCGTCGCCGACGGCGTTGTAGGACTGTCCGCGCTGGAGAAACGCTGCTGCACGATCCGTGCCAGACAGCGCCTTGGACTCGAGCGCCGCTGTGCAAGACACGATGCGCACCGACGGCGCGAGTGTTGCAGTTGTGAGACAGGAGACGCTGGGCGAGTCGATGGCGAGTGCCGCGAGCTCCTGTGTTCTTTGTGAGTAAGACGGAAGTGCAGGGGTGGTGAAGGCAATCACGAGCAGCACGCGGGCGCGTGCCAGTCCCCGAGGCTTCATTGAAAGTCTACTCCTCGCTTGTCTCGCGCAAATAACGACGGCACTCGGGCGCCGTTGCCGATCGATCGAATCCACTCTCGATCTATTTTCGCTGGACTTTTATTGAAGCGATTCGCAATGCAGCGCGAGTGAAGCAATTCAAAGTTGTCCGGCGCAGCGACTTCTTCGAGTCAGCCGATCAACGATGCGGGTGGCGGCGATAGTGCTCGGCCAGCGCGTCGTTGCCGAAGTCGGCAGCGAGGTCGCGCCACACCGAATGGATGTGGTTGGCCCCGTTCTGGGTGTTGTCGTGCTCGATCAGCGTCGCGGGCCCGTGGACGCGGAAGTAGTAGGCCTCGCCCGGCGTGAGCGAACCGGCCCAGGCGAAGCGGAAGCGATCGAGGCCCTGTTGCATCACGCGCTGCTTCTGGCTGGAGACAAGATCGGGAGTCAGCGTCGCGAGGAAAGTGTCCATCAACGCCTCGACACGCTGCCGCGAGGGGCCGTCCATGGAGCCGAGCTCGAGGCCACGCGGCTGGCCGAGATCCTGCTCGCGCTGCGGGCTCGCCACGATCTCGCCGAACGAGCGGTTGGCGATCAGCGCCGTCCGTCGCTGCGAGTCGTTGAGGCCGGTCATGATCTGGCGCGCCAGATCCTCGGCGCTGCCGAGCAGCCGGAATCCTTTGTTCGGTCCGTCGCGCACCGTCGCCGGATGAGCGCCGACGAAGAACGGCGTGACGGCGACATGGCCTGCTGCAGGCAGCGCCACGTTCAGCGACAGGTGATGGCCCTCGAAGCGCCAGCCCCAGGGGAAGCGACCGGGCGTGCCGAACACCGAGAGATAGTAGCGGCCGGGATCGCGCCAACTTCCCTGTTGCTCGCGCAAGACGCCTTCGAGCAGGCGCACGCCGTCGAGCAATTTCAGCCCTCGCTCGTTCAGCACCGTGGCGAACAGGGCATGCGCCGCGTCGGCCTGCGCTGGGCTCGTCTCGCCGAGGCTGAGGCCCGAGCGGCTGCGCGGGATGTAGTGCCAGTCGGCTCGGTTGGCCGAGTCGAAGGCGATCAGGACTTGGCGGCGCTGGCGCTCGTCGAGCAGGGCGAGAAGACGGTTGGCTTGGTCGGCGATGCGCTGCTGGGCGTCGGCGCTCTGGGCGCTGGCGCCGCCGAACGGCAGGAACGTCGCCGCCGCCAGCACGAGCCGCCGAGTCGGCGGATCGTGCCAGTGGTGATGCGGATGATTGTGCGGATGCCAGCCGTCGTGCGGCATGGCTGAAAGATCAGGACGAGGTGCGCGGGTATTTCAGCGTACAGCCGTAGGCGCGGGTCGAGGAGTCGGTCACGGGCTTGCCGGCCAGCACTTCACCGAGGGCGGCGCGCACATACTGCTTGGCCTTGGGGATGTCGCTGGTGCTGGAGGATGGGATCGAATCGATGCCGCCCTTGTAGACCAGCACGCCGTTGGCATCGATGATGTACATGTGCGGCGTCACCGTGGCGCCGTAGGCGCGGGCGATCTTGCTCTGCGGGTCGAGCAGAACGGCGGCGGGTGCCGCGTCCCAGCTCTTGACGAGGGCGTTGGCCTGCTCGGCGGTGACGTAGCCCTGTTCGCCCTTGGCCGACGACGCGGAGGTCAGCCACACCACACCCTTGGAGGCGGCTTCGCGCTGCTGTTCCTGCATGTTCTTGGCGTTGTAGTGCTTGCGCACGTAGGGGCAGCCATCGTTCGTCGTCTCGATCACCACGACCTTGCCCTTGAGATCGGCCAGCGACCAGCTCTTGCCGTTGCTGTCGACGGCGGTGAACTGCGGCGCGGGCTTGCCGACGTCGGGACCGTCGGCGAACGCCGCGGACGGCATCAGGGCGATGGCGGCACTGCCCAGCAGCAGAGAACGGCGGGCGACGACGAGATCGGACATGTTGCCTCCTAGCGCTTGGCTGGAATCGTAGCCAGCTCGGACAGAATCAGCGACTCGGTGAGCACCTGCGGCAGGATCTTGGGCTGCGCGGCGCCCGGGACCCAGAAAAGATAGAGCGGAACGCCGGCGCGGCCCAGTTCCTTCAACAAAGATGTGATCTCGGGATCGCGGTTGGTCCAGTCGCCCTTGAGTTTCACGACTCCGGCCTGTTCAAAGCCGTTGCGCACGGCTTGCGTCTCGAGCGCGACACGTTCGTTGACCAGGCAGGTAATGCACCACGCCGCCGTGAAATCGACGAACACCGGTTTTCCCGCAGCGACGGCCTCGGTCATGCGCGCGCGCGAAAAGCGTTCCCAGCCGTCGAAGTTCACGCCGGCGGCGGGACCGCCGGACGCCGATGCGGCGGTGGCCGGGCTGTCCTCGAGCTTCAGCGCCGCGCCGAAGGCCAGCAGCACCGCCGCGGCGGCAAGGCCGCGCCGCACCCAGGTCGCGGCCGACGCGCCGCTGCCGAGCTTCAGGAGCCAGATCGCGAAGGCGATCAGGATCATGCCACCCAGCGCGTAGATGACGCCGTCGGCGCCGGTCTGCTGGGTCAGCACCCAGATCATCCACACCGCGGAGGCGTACATCGGGAAGGCGAGGAACTGGCGCAGCCGGTCCATCCAGGCGCCGGGCCGCGGCATCAGGCGCTGCAGCGCGGGCGTCATCGAGAGCACGAGGTAAGGCAGGGCCAGTCCCAGTCCGAGGGCCAGCAGCACGGCCACGGTCTGTGGTGCGGGCTGGCTCAAGGCAAAGCCCAGCGCCGCCGCCATGAACGGCGCGGTGCAGGGTGTCGCCACGATGACGGCCAGCACGCCGGTGAAGAAGGCGCCGGCGGTGCCGCCGCGTGCGGCCAAGCCTTGGCCGACGCCGGCGAAGCGGCCGGAGAACTCGAACACACCGGAGAGATTGAGGCCGACGACGAAGAAGAGATAGGCGATCAGGAGCGAGAATACCGGCGACTGGAACTGGAAGCCCCAGCTCACGTCGCCGACGCTGGCCCGGATGGCGATGACGATCGCGGCCATCGCCGCGAACGACGCCAGCACGCCCAGTGTGTAGGCGACGCCGTCGCGCCGCATGGCACTCTTCTCATGGCCGGCCAGCCGCGCGAAGGCCGCGGCCTTCATGGCGAGCACCGGGAACACGCAAGGCATCAGGTTCAGGATCAGGCCGCCCAGCAGGGCGAACAGCAGCGCCTCGACCAGCGACAGCTGCTCGCCACCCGCGGCCGCGGCGAGCGACGTGGTCGGCACGAAGGTGGAATCGAGCTTGGCCGTGATGTCGAAGGCCTGCTTCGCCTCGCCGTCGGCGGTCTTCTCGGTCAAGGTCAGCGTGCCCGAAAGGTCGGCGGGGAGGGCTGCCTTGGCGTCGCCGCGCTTCAAGGGGATGCGGATGCCGTCGGGTCCGATGCTGGCCGTCTGCTTGGCCATGCTGGCGATCGGTCCCCAGTCGGCCGGGAAGAAGTAGACGTCGCGAATGGTGTCGGCCTTCAGCCCCTTGGCCTCGACGATCAAGGTGGGATCGCCCGACTTGGCGACGCCGTAGCGCGCCGGCCACGGGCTCTGCATCGGCAGCTGATGGCGCGCCTTGTCGAAGACCGCGCGGGTGGCGGGCGGCGCCGGCGCGCCGGTCGCCGTCACCGGCAAGGTGAGCTCGAACTTGCCGTCCTCGGGGATGCAGACGTCCTCGCACACCAGCCAGTTGGCTTCGGCCGAAAGCTTGAAGCTACCTGAGGCGTTGGCCGGCGGCGTGATGCGCACCAACAGGGTGGCCTCGTCCTTGAAGCCGTAGTTGATGACGCCGCTCAAGTCGAAGAAATGCGGCCGCGGCCAGACGATGGGATCGGCCTTGGCGCCCTCGGGCAGCTTCCAGGCGATCTCCGTCGGCAGGCCTGAATCGCCCGGGTTCTTCCAGTAGGTGTGCCATTTCGGCCGGATGGTCTGGCGCAGCCCGACCCAGAACGGCTCGCCCGGCTTCACGGCGGAAACGTCGGCCAGAAGCTCGGCGCGCACGTTCTCGGTCTGCACCACCGACTGGCCGAAGGACGGTGTTGCAATCAACGCCAGGAGCAGGACGAGCAAGCGCTTCATGGGAGCCTACTAAGTGACGCTCGACCTACGCTGTTGCAAGGCAATCCGGATCACCCCGGCGTGATATTTTGCGCCGTCCGGTACACAAGTCTAAGGTCTTGGCGTCATTGGGGAAATCATGTTGCTCATCGATGATAAACGCCTGCTCGGTGCGCTCGACGAACTGGCCGGGATCGGCGCCATCGACGGCGGCGGCTGCGCGCGCCTCGCCCTCACCGACGAGGACAAGGCCGGCCGCGACCTCGTGGTCGGCTGGATGAAGGCGGCGGGCCTCGACGTGCGCATCGACGCCATCGGCAACGTGATCGGCGTGCGCGCCGGAGCCGAGAACCTCGCCCCGGTCATGACCGGCAGCCACATCGACACGGTGCGCACCGGCGGCCGCTATGACGGCAATTACGGCGTGCTGGCCGGCCTCGAAGTCGTGCGCGCCCTGAACGAGGCCAAGCTGACGACGCGCCGGCCGATCGCCGTCGCCTTTTTCACCAACGAGGAGGGTGCGCGCTTCCAGCCCGACATGATGGGCAGCCTGGTCTATGCCGGTGGCCTCGGACTGAACGAGGCCTATGCCGCCACCGACAAGGACGGTGTTGCGGTCGGCGACGAGCTGCGGCGCATCGGCTACCTCGGCGCCGCCAGGCCGGGGGCGATCAAGCCGCATGCCTTTGTCGAGCTGCATATCGAGCAGGGTCCGATCCTCGACGAGGAGAAGGTGCAGATCGGCGTCGTCGAGAGCGTGCAGGGCATCTCGTGGACCGAGTACACGGCGACCGGCGTCTCCAACCATGCCGGCACGACGCCGATGTGCCTGCGCCGTGACGCGGGTTATCTCGCGGCATCGGTGAATGTCTTCGTGCGCGGCTTGGCGCGCGAGATGGGCGGCGACCAGGTCGGCACCGTCGGCGCGCTGTCGCTTCGCCCCAACCTGATCAACGTCGTGCCCAATCGTGCCGTGTTTGCCGTCGACCTGCGCAACACCGACGAGGACAAGCTCAAGCAGGCCGAGGCGCGCGTCGCAGCCCACATCGCCGAGGTCGCGGCTGCCGAGCGCGTCGAGGTCGAGGCCAAGGTGCTGGCGCGCTTCGAGCCGGTGATCTTCGACGCCGCGCTGGTCGATCGCGTCGAGCGCCATGCCGGTGCGCTGAAACTTACGACGCGGCGCATGCCGTCGGGCGCGGGTCATGACGCGCAGATGATGCAGCGCATCTGTCCGACGGCGATGATCTTCGTGCCCTCGGTGGCGGGCCTCAGTCACAACGTCAAGGAGCACACCGAAGCGGCCGACCTTCTGGCCGGCGCGCAGGTGCTGGCCAACCTCATGGTGGAGCTCGCCTCAGAGGTCTAGGCGCAGGATCTGCTCGCCGCGCTTGTCGATGTGCAGGGCGACCCAGCCGGCCTGGCGATAGAAGCCATCGGCGCGCGAGCCGGGCTCGGTGCCGAGCGTGGCGGTGCGATGACCCGCCTGGCGCAAGACGTCGCAGGCCTTCGCCAGCAGGGCGCGGCCGATGCCGCGGCCCTCGTGCCCGGGATCGATGAACAAGGCCCAGATCGTGCCGTCGCGCGTGTCGGCGGCGGAAAAGCCCAGGATGCGGCCATCCTCCTCCCACACCCAGATGCCGGGGTTGTCGGAGAACCACTGATACTCGGCGTCGGTCACCCGTGACGGATCGAGCAGCTGGTTCTCGCGCACGGCGAGGCGGATCTCGGTGATGCGCGGGCGCTCCTCGGGCCGGGCGCGGCGGATGTGGCCGGACATGCCGGCGTTGTAGCCTCAGAACTTGCCCAGGAACAGGTTGGGCAGGGCGAGCGAGAAGGCGGGCACGTAGGTGACCAGGAAGAGGGCCGCGATGAGTGCGCCATAGAAGGGCAGGATGGTGCGCATCACCTGGCCGACCGAGACGCCGCCGATGGCGCAGCCGACGAACTGGGTGGTGCCGACCGGCGGCGTGTTGAGGCCGAGCGCGCAGTTGATCAGCATCAGCATGCCGAACTGCACCGGGCCCATGCCGTACTGCATGCAGATCGGCAGGAAGATCGGCGTGCAGATCAGGATGGTCGCCGCCATGTCGAGGAACGTGCCGAGCACGAACAGGATCAGGTTGACCAGGAAGAAGATCACCCAGGGACTGGTCGAGAAGCCGGCCAGTGCCTTGCCGGTGAGGTCGGCCACCTCGTAGAGGGTGATCAGGTAGCCGAAGGTGTTGGAGACGCCGATCAGAAGCAGCACGATGCCGGTGGTCTTCACCGCCTTGGCCGCGGCCTTCAGGAAGTTCTCCCAGGAGAGGCTGCGGTAGACGAAGATCGTGAGCGCCAGCGCGTAGATCACCGCGACGGCTGCCGATTCGGTGGCGGTGAACACGCCGCTCAGGATGCCGACCAGGATGATGGCCACCACCAACAGGCCGGGGACGGCGCTGGCCATGGTCGCGAACACCGCGCTCCAACCCGGGAACGTGCCGGCGGGATAGCCGCGCTTGATCGCCACCAGGTAGGCCGCGACCAGCATGCAGATCATCAGGAGCGCCGCCGGCAGCATGCCGGCCAGGATGAGGGCGGTGATCGAGACCTTACCGCCGGCGGCCAGCGAGTAGATGATCATGTTGTGGCTGGTCGGCATCAGGGCGCCGACCAGGGCGGCATGGGTGGTCACGTTGACGGCGTAGTCGGCGTGATAGCCCTCCTTCTTCATCATCGGGATCATGACGGCGCCGGTGGCCGAGACGTCGGCGACCGGCGAGCCCGAGACGCCGCCGAACAGGGTGCAGGCAACGACATTGGCCATGCCGAGGCCGCCGCGGACGTGGCCGATCAGGCTTTTGGCAAAGGCCACGATGCGGTCGGCGACGCCGCCATAGAGCATCAGCTCGCCGGCGAAGATGAAGAACGGGATGGCCAGGAACGAGAAGATGTTCATGCCCGACGTCATGCGCTGGAACACGACGGCAAGCGGCAGGCCCTCGTAGAGGATGGTGGCGACGGCCGACAGGCCGATCGAGAAGGCGACCGGCACGCCGAGCAGCAGGCAGAGCACGAACACGACGGTCAGAATGGTCAGTGCCACGACGGCTCCACGTCCTCGCCGCGCACCAGCGCCACGATGTGTTCGAGGGAGAAGAGGGCGATCAGGATGCCGGCGATCACCAGGGGCAGATGGTTGATGCCCTCGGGCAGGCCCAAGGTCGGGATCTTGTAGGTCATCACCGATTCGGCCAGCACCGCGCCGTTCCACGCCATGATCAGCCCGAAGGTGCCGACCAGCAGATGGATCAGCGCTTCGAGCCTCAGGCGCAGTCCCTCAGGCACCAGGACCAGGAGCGATTCCAGGCCGATATGGCCGGCATCGCGCACGCCGACCGCCGCGCCCAGCATGGTGACGTAGAGGATCAGCACCAGGGCCGTGCTCTCGGCCCAGGTCGGCGTGTCGTTCAGCACGTAGCGGCCGAACACCTGCAGCGCCACGGTGGCGACGATGCCGATCAGGCCCGCCACCGCGATGTACATGCACCAACGCGACACTGTCGCGTTGAAGCTCACGAACGCATGCCACATTCGGGGGGCTTAGTCGGCCGCCTGGATGCGCTTTACCAGGTCCTGCAGCTTGGGATCTGCCGCGAACTTGGCGTAGACCGGCGCCATGGCGTCGGAGAACGACTTCTTGTCGACGTCGCTCACGATCTGCGAGCCGGCCGCCTCGACGGTCTTGCGCGCCTGCGACTCGCGCTCGTCCCACAGCTTGCGCATGTAGGGCACCGATTCCTTGGCGGCGGTGCGGATAATGGCCTGGTCCTCCTGGGAAAGGCCGTCCCACACCTTCTTGGAGAAGACCAGGAGCTCGGGCGCCATTGAATGCTCGGTCAGGCTGTAGATCTTGGCCGCCTCGTAGTGGCGCGACGATTCATAGGACGGCCAGTTGTTCTCGGCGGCGTCGACCACGCCGGTCTTGAGCGCGGTATAGACCTCGGCGTAGGGCAGCGGCGTCGCATTGGCGCCGATCGCCTGCATCATCGCCACCCACATGTCCGACTGCTGCACGCGGATCTTCATGCCCTTGGTGTCGGCGACGTTCTTGATCGCCTTCTTGCCGGAATAGAACGAGCGCGAGCCCGAATCGTAGAAGCAGAGGCCGATGAAGCCCTGCGCTTCCATGGCCGCCAGGATCTCGTCGCCGATCGGTCCGTCGAGCACGCGCCGCATGTGCGCCGTCGACTTGAACAGGAAGGGCAGCGAGGGAACGATCGTCGCCGGCACGATGTTGTTGAATGGCGCCACGTTGACGCGGACCATGTCGAGCGCGCCGATCTTCGTCTGCTCGATCGTGTCCTTCTCCGAGCCCAGCGTGCTCTGGCCGAAAACCTTGACGCTGTTCTTGCCGCCGCTGCGCTCGCTGATGAGCTTGCCCATGTACATGACGGCCTGGACCGTCGGATAATCGAGCGGATGCACGTCCGACGAGCGGAATTCCTTGGCTTGCGCCGTCGTCGCGGCGAGCGCCACGACGCAGGAGGCGATCAGGGTCTTGGCGAGGCTCATGGTTTCCTTCCCGGGTCGGTTCGTCTAAAGTTGTCTGACAACCTGACAAACTCCTAGCATCTGGTTCCGTGCCCGACAAGCTGTCCGTCCTCAGTCCGCTCGACCCGCCCGGCAACCTCGCCGAGCAGATCGTGACGCGGCTTGCCAACGACATCCGCAGCGGCCGGCTGGAGCCGGGTGCGCGGTTGCCGACCGAACAGGCGTTGAGCGCCGCGCTGGGCGTCAGCCGCACCGTGGTGCGCGAGGCCGTGGCCGCCCTGCGGGCCGACGGGCTGGTCGTCACCCGCCGCGGCTCGGGCGCCTATGTCGCCGATCCGACGGCCGGACCGTTCCGCATCGCCGCCCCCAAGGCTGCGGCTCTGACCGACGTGCTGCAAGTCATGGAGCTGAGGCTGGCGGTCGAGGTCGAGGCGGCGGCGCTCGCCGCCCGGCGCGCCAACCGCCGCCAGGTCGGCGTCATCCGCGCGGCGTGGCGCGGCATCGACCGGGCGCTGCATCGCGGCGAGGGCGCGGTGGCCGAGGACTTCGCCTTCCATCGCGCCATCGCCGAGGCCACCGACAATCCGCAGTTCCCGCGCTTCCTCGCCTTCCTCGGCAGCCTTGTCATTCCGCGCCAGAGCGTGCGGCTTTCGGTTGACACGCCGGCCGAGCGGCGGGCTTATCTCGAGCGCATCCAGCACGAGCATGCGCGCATCGTCGCCGGCATTTCCGACCAGGATCCCGCCGAGGCGCGGCGCGCCATGCGCGAGCACCTCACGCGCTCGCTCGAGCGCTATCGCCGACTGGCACAAGGAGAGAAAAATGGCCGACGCTGACCAGCGCCGCATCGTCTTCACCGGCGCCTCGGGCGGCATCGGCACCATGATCCGGCCATTGCTGGCGCCCCTCTATCCCGGGCTGGTGCTGAGCGACAGGGTGAAGCCCAAGGACCTGCTGCCGAGCGAGACCTTCGTCGCCGCCGATCTCACCAAGCCCGACGAGGTCGCGGCCGCGGTCAAGGGCGCCGACAGCGTGATCCATCTCGGCGGCTACTCGGTCGAGGGCCCGTGGGATGCGATCCTGCAGGCCAACATCATCGGCTGCTACAACCTCTTCGAGGCGGCGCGCCAAGCCGGCGTGAAGCGCGTGATCTTCGCCTCGTCCAACCACGCCGTCGGCTTCTATCGGCGCAGGCGCAAGATCGGCACCGACGTCACGGTGCGTCCCGACAGCCGCTATGGCGTCAGCAAGGCGTTCGGCGAGGCGCTGGGCGCGCTCTATTCCGACAAGCATGGCATGATCGTGACCTGCCTGCGCATCGGCAATGTCGGGCCGCGCCCGCTCGATGTGCGGCGACTGTCGATCTGGATCTCGCCCGAGGACATCGTGCAGCTGATCGGCATCGGTCTGAACCACCCCGACATCCGCTTCGAGATCCTGTACGGTGCCTCCAACAACGAAGCGGCATGGTGGGACAACTCGCGTGCCCAGGCGTTGGGCTACCGGCCCAAGGGCCGTGCCGAGGATCACCGCGCCCACGCCGAGGCGGAGCAGGCCAAGATCGGTCCCGATCCGGTCGGCGATGTGTTCCAGGGCGGGACGTTCTGCGCCTCCGAATTCACCAATGACGTGAAGCGCGCCGGGCCGTAGGCTTGCCGGATGTATGTGACATCCGGCGCACAAGGAGAAGGTTTCGCCACCATCGCCGCCGACGGCGGCGTGCTCGATGCCTGGTTCCCGAACCTGAAGTTGACGCCTGGCGGGGCCGGAGCGGGCACTGAGCGCGTGACGCGCCTGTCGCTGCCCGGTCAAACGCCTGACGACGTCGCCCGCTACGCCCGCAAGGACGACATTCGCGGCGTCGAGGTCGTGCCGATCCGGACCGATGTTGCCTGCCTGGCCGACAAACCCGCCGATGTGCCCGACGTCTATCTCAGGTTGCACCTTCTCAGCCATCGGCTGGTCAAGCCGAACACGCTGAACATCGACGGCATGTTCGAGCTCCTGCCGAGCGTCGCCTGGACGACCCTGGGTCCCTGTCCGCTCGAGACGCTCGACGCCAGCCGCATCCGCGCGCGCCTCACGGGCGTGGGACTGGACGTCCGCGGGGTCGACAAGATCCCGCGCATGACCGACTACGTCGTGCCGAGCGGTGTTCGGATTGCCGACGCGGGCCGTGTGCGCCTGGGCGCCCACCTCGCCGCCGGCACCATCGTGATGCATGAAGGGTTCTGCAACTTCAATGCGGGCACGCTCGGCACCTGCATGGTCGAAGGCCGGATCAGCGCCGGTGTCGTCGTCGGTCACGGCAGCGATGTCGGCGGCGGCGCCTCGATCATGGGCACCCTGTCGGGCGGCGGGAAGGTCCAGGTCTCGGTCGGCGAGCGCTGCCTGATCGGCGCCAATGCCGGCATCGGCATCTCGCTCGGCGATGACTGTGTGGTTGAAGCAGGCTGTTACATCACCGCCGGCGCGCGGGTGCGACTGGAAGACGGCAGTGTCGTCAAGGCCGGCACGCTGTCGGGCCGGTCGAACCTCATGTTCTGGCGCAATTCGCAGACCGGTGCGCTCGAGGCGATCGCGCGCAAGAAAGCCTGGGGCAGCCTGAATGCGCAACTTCACGCCACGGCAGGCGCGACATGACGCGTTTCCTGACCGTGGGCGCTGCCCAGATGGGACCCATCCAGCGCAGCCACACGCGCCGCGACGTGGTCGAGCGGCTGATCGCGCATCTGCGCGAGGCCAGGCGCATGGGCTGCGAGCTGGTGGTGTTCCCCGAGCTCACGCTGACGACGTTCTTTCCCCGCTGGTGGATGACGGACCAGGCCGAGATCGATTCCTTCTTCGAGCAGGAGATGCCCTCGAACGAGACGGCGCCGCTGTTCACCGAGGCCAAGCGGCTGGCCATGGGCTTCTGCCTGGGTTACGCCGAGCTTGCCGACGAGAACGGCCGCATCAGGCGCTTCAACACCTCGATCCTGGTCGAGCGCAATGGCGAGATCGTCGGCAAGTACCGCAAGGTCCACCTGCCCGGCCACGCCGAGCACGAGCCCGAGCGGCCGTTCCAGCACCTCGAGAAGCGCTACTTCGAGGTCGGCAACCTGGGCTTCCCGGTGTTCAAGGCGTTCGGCGGCAACATGGGCATGTGCATCTGCAACGACCGGCGCTGGCCCGAGACCTACCGCGTCATGGGCCTGCAGAACGTCGAGATGGTGCTTTTGGGCTACAACACGCCCTTGCACAACGCGCCCTCGCCCGACCACGACGAGCATTCGTGGTTCCACAACCAGCTCTCCATGCAGGCCGGCGCCTATCAGAACGGCACCTGGGTGGTGGGCGTCGCCAAGGGCGGCAACGAGGAGAGGGTACCCTCGCTTGCCGACAGCATGATCGTGGCGCCCTCGGGCAAGGTCGTGGCGCGTGCCGGCGGCGAGGCCGACGAGCTCATCGTGCATCGCTGCGACCTCGACGCCGGCCAGAGCTATAAGCGAACGACCTTCAACTTCGCCATCCATCGCCAGCCCGACCAGTACCGCATGATCGTCGAGCGCAAGGGGGCGGCCGACCCGGCGTGACAGGGGCGCAAGTGACCTTGCTGTGATAAGCAACCATAGGTTGATCCAAGCAAGGAATTGGCAAACAATCGCGGCGACAACTTGGCGGGCGGGGGCGCGCTATGCGATTGCGGGAGTATGGGCGAGGCTTCGTGACAGGCCTCCAGTGGCTGTGGTGGCCCGTGGCCGCGATGGGTCGAGCTGTGTACGTCAGTCGCGCATCCATTGTTGCGCTGGTGTTCGGCGGCGGACTGATCGCCTTCACCGACCAGGCGAGGGACATGGTGCTGGCAAGCATCGCCCCGGACGCTTCGACGGCAAGCAAGCTCGCCGTTGCGGCCTCGGTGCTTTTCTGGGCGTTTTCGAGCTGGATCTGGTCGAGGGCGGCGCTTGAAGCCGGCTTCAAGATCCGCCGGGATCAGCCAGGCCTTGCCCCTTGGCAAAAGGAATGGATAACGTTCCTGTGCAATCACGTGCCGCGGGTGATCGGCGCGGCGAGCATTGCAGCGGTAGCTCTCGCCTTTCAATCCGGCTACGCCGCCTACCGCGACGCCGGCGCGACCGTCGAGGCGGACCTCTACCGCAGCTATGCGATCGCCGTCGCAGTGCTTGCGGTGATCTTCTATTTCCTCTTGATCGTCCGTAAGTACGTCGCCGTAGCGCTCGACAAGCGAATGGAGGAAGAGAAGCGGCAAGCGGTGCCGGAAGACCGCGAAGCAAACGACGACAAGACGAAAGAACCCAAGACCTGGCGTCGCGTCCACTCGGCCGCTACCGGTCTTGAATGGGCAATGCTGGGAGCCTCGCTGCTCGCCTTTGGCCTGTGTTCCTATTGGTTCGCAACCGATCCCGTTGCAGCGGCAGCTTTCTTCGGCAACAGCATCAACGTCGTCCTTATTGGATTGGCCCTGCTGACGCCGGTTCTCGGGACCCTCGTGCTGCTGTCCGAGTGGAGCAGGCTGCCCGTCTTCGCAACGGTCGTCCTCCTGACCGCGCTGATGCCGGAAATGACGCACGATCATCATGACGTCAGGCTGTGCGAACCGGGCGGGGACAAGTCGAGATGCGCCGATCCCGGCTATCCGGCGGCGACTCGCCTCGACCTGCACCAGGCGTTCGTGAAGTGGTGGGACTACAACGCCAAGCCAGACATGTTCGCGCCCTTGGCAAAAGACTTCCCCGACGATTGGCGGACGCCGCCGCTGATCGTCGTGGCGACCGCCGGGGGTGCCAGCAGGGCCGCCTTCTGGACCTCGCTGGTGCTCGGCGAACTGTCGGCGCGCGAGGAGCGATTCGCTGATCGGACCTTTCTCATCAGCGGCGTGTCCGGCGGCTCGCTGGGGGCGACCTTGTTCAGGTCCCTCGTGGAAGAGGACCGTCTGCGCCACTCCGGCGAGGGGTCACCCCTGCTGAGGTCGGCGCCAAGGGATGCCGAGCGTTTCGTGCAGCGTGATTTTCTTGCTCCGGCCCTTGGCGCCGGGCTGTTTGTCGATCTTCCGGTCGGCCCGTTTTCCTACTTCACCGGCCGGGAAATGCCGAATGACCGGGCGGCGGCACTCGAGAAGTCATGGGAAGCGGCGTGGCTCGCCTCCGCCGGTCCCGATGGACCCCGCAAGTTTCAATGGGACAACGGCTTCCTCAAGGTCTTCCGCGAGAGCGAGCGCATTTGGCCGATCCTGGCTCTCAACGGGACGTCAGTGGTCAAGGGCAAACGGACCATTACGTCGAACGCCGAGTTTCAGGTTTCTACCGCGGGCGAACCGGAAAAGCCCAACCTCACCGCCACGATGTCGCAGTCCGAGGGCCGCTACGAAATCTTTCGGATGCTCAACGCCGACATTCCGATCAGCACCGCCGTGACGATGAGCGCGCGTTTCCCCGGCGTCTCTCCCACGGGAGGGCTGAAGGATCGCGCTGGCGTATTCTCAGGCCGTGTGACGGATGGCGGCCTGTTCGAGAATTTTGGCGCCATGACCGCCGACGAAGTCCTTCGTCATCTCGGATCGCGCATCCGGGAGGCCCAATGGTGGCGAAACGATCCGACGCGGCGGCCGGTTCTTCCGTTCGTCATCGTCATCAGCAGCGATCCGTCGCTCGATCCCCTCCTGAGCGCCGAGCTTCCGGTGCGGCCGCATATGACGCCGGATTGCGATCCGGTCGACGAGAAATCCGATCTCGTCGTGAGCCGCGGCAATCGGCGGTCCGAATGCCCGACACCGTCGCTGCTCCAATCATCGCTTTTGACCGATCCGCTGCGCGCACTCTATTCGGGTCGAGTCGAGCGAGGACAGTCCGCCGTCGCCGCGCTTTTTGACCGGACCAAGGACCTCATCCGGTACACTTACGAAGGCCTGAACACCAGGATCGACGAGAAGGCAACGAATGAAAAAAAGCCGAAGGACGGCTACGCTCTTGTGAGCGGACAGCTTTCGAACGTCAACGATGTTCCCTTCTTCCACTTCCGGCAATGCCGCCTGCAGAATCGCAAGGGCCCGACGATGAGCTGGCACGATTCCCACGAGACCTGGGAATCGATGCGCATCATGACCGGCTTGAACGGTTCGAACGATCCCATCAACACCAGCCCCACGCCGAAGGCTGCCAGCGATGCCGACCAATGCGGCAATGCCGCCGAATTCCTCCGCCTCTGCATCCGTCTCACGATGATGACCGGCGTGCTCGACCGAAGCACCAACACGCGTCGCCGGCCCGCCGACCCGCAAGATGCGTCGAGCACTGCACGGGAGGATTGTGAGAAGCGGTGGCCGAAGCCGCCAACGCCCCCGACGGCTCAGCCGAAGGTGCAGTAGCTCTTCTGACGCGCCTGGTATCCCGGTCGAAACCGGCAAACGCGATCAGCACCCTTGAAAGCAACCATCGGCTGTCCCACCTGCGCACTTGTCCGTACGACTGCCAGGATGGGAATGGTCAAATGGCGTGGCTCATACTCTTCATCGCCGGTCTCTGCGAGATCGGCTGGGCGACCGGATTGAAATACAGCGAAGGGTTTACGCGGCTGGTGCCGTCGGTGCTGACCATCATCTCGATGGTCGTGAGCATCGTGCTGCTGGGCTATGCGCTGAAGTCGCTGCCGGTCGGCACGGGCTACGCCGTGTGGACCGGCATCGGCGCCGTTGGCACGGCGGCCATGGGCATCCTGCTGCTGGGCGAATCGACGGAGCCGATGAGGCTGGCGTCGATCGGCCTGATCGTCGCCGGCATCGTCGGGTTGAAGCTCACCAGCCCGTTGTGATCAGCCGAACTTGCCGTAGCTGCGCTCCGGCGTACCGCGGAACAATGACATGTGGGTATGGGTGGCGATGAATGGATCGCCGATCTTCTTGCGCCCCAACGTGACCGTCGTGCGGCCCGGCCGGTCGAAGCGGTCGCCGTTGGGATGAAAGCCGTCGGACTGCCACACGCCCATGCCGACCGCGGTCAGCCGGTCGCCCGAGACGATGGCTTCGATCTTGTCGAGCTCGTAGCGGAAGTTGCGGATGGTGCCCCAGACGTTGCGCCACTGCTTCTCCTCGGCGAGGTCGCGGCCGGTCATGAAGTCGGTGAAAGTGCCGAAGGCGATCATGTCCTCGGCGAAGATCGGGCGCGCCCCTTCGTAGTCGACGTCGCGGCAGTGCTTGGACAGCGTTTCGAACCACGCTCGAACGGCGGCCATGTCGTCGGGATGCACGGGGCTGAGCAGTTTCATCGCGGCATGCTCCTATAATCCAAATCGCTGCCAGTGCAGGCGCTCTTCGATGGCCGCCAGCGTCGCGGGCCCAATGCCCTCGACCGACATGCCAAGCCCGAAGCGCGACAACAGCCGCCGCCGCGGACCGATCACCGGCAGGTGCACCTTGGCGCCGTAGCGCGCCTGCAGGGTGGCGCGCAACTCGCCGATGCCGTCGGCCAGGCCGAGCGCCAGTCCGCGCTTGCCGGTCCAGAACTCGCCGCTGAACAGCGTGGCCTCGTCGCCCGAAAGCTTGCCGGCGCGCCGTTCGCGAACCCAGTCCTTGAAGCCATCGTGGATCTCCGCCTGCAGGCGGTGCAGGCGCTCGACGTCCTCCGGCTTCTCCGGCCGGAAGGGATCGAGCATGGCCTTGCGCTCGCCCGACGTGTGCACGCGCCGTTCGACGCCGTAGCGTGCGATCAGGTCCTGGAAGCCGAAACCCGCGCTGATGACGCCGATCGAACCCACGATCGAGCTCGGATCGACGATGATCTCGTCGGCCGCGCAGGCGAGCCAATAGCCGCCCGAGGCCGCGACGTCTTCGACGAAGGCGATCACCTTCACGTCCTTCTCGGCCGCCAGCAGGCGGATGCGCTGGCCGATCAAGGCCGACTGCACAGGCGAGCCGCCGGGCGAGTTGATGGCGAGCGCCACCGCCTTGGCGCCGCGCGTGTCGAAGGCGCGCTTCAAGAGCGGCGCCACGCTTTCGATGGAAAGACCGCGACTGCCTAAAAGACCGCTCGAGGCGATGACCCCCGACAGGCGGACGACAGGGACGACGGGTCCACGACGGAAACGATTCCTCAGCCAGGCCAGCATGGGCGGCAATGTCCCCGCCGCGACCTCAGAAGGCAAGCGGCCCGGCGTGGCGCAAAATGGCCTCCGCTTCTTCGGTGTAGCCGCCGCCCGGCCGATGCAGCGTGAGCGGCGCCGCGTCGCGCCGCGTTGGCCGGTCGGCGCGGCGGGCGCGCACCAGGATGCGCGCCGCGGGCGGCAGGCGCTTCAGGGTGACGTCGCCCCAGCCCAGGCGGTCGAGATGGCCAAGTATTTCGTCCCTGCGGTCGCTGCGATGGATGATGAGCAGGGTGCCTGCAGGTTCCGCGGCCGCGGTCGCCACTGCCAGCCAGTGCGCCAGGTCGGCGCTGGATTCGACAGTGGCCAACGCCTTGGAAGGATCGGGCGATGGGTCGGCGACGGCGGCCGCAAGGTAGGGCGGGTTGGTAACGACGTGGTCGAAGCGGCCGAGATCGGCGGGCAATGGCTTGGCCAAGTCATGAACGACCGTTCGCACGCGGCCGGCCATGCCGTTGAGGTTGGCATTTCGTTCGGCCAGCTCGGCCAGCGCTTCCTGGAGTTCGATGCCGACGACGCGGCAGCCGGCCAGCCGTGCCGCCACGCAAAGGCCGACAGCGCCGACGCCGGCGCCGAGATCGAGGATGCGTTGACCGGGCGCGGCATCGACGGCGGCCGCCAGCAGCACGGCGTCGACGGCGACGCGATAGCCACGGGCCGGTTGTATCAACCGTACGCGGCCCCCCAGCAGGGCGTCTTCGGTCAGGGGCCTTTCCATACCGGGATCATGTCACGACATCGTGTCGCAACAACCAATCTCGGTTGGGCGACTATTGTTACGGCATGGCAACTGTCGTCACCCTCGAAGGCAAGCGCAAGGCGCCCAGCCTGGAGCCGCTGCTGTCGCTTTGCGCCGACGACATGGCGCAGGTCGATCGCGAGATCCTGGCGCGCATGCGTTCGCCGGTGGCGCTCATCCCCGAGCTCGCCAACCACCTGGTGGGCGCGGGCGGCAAGCGCATGCGGCCGCTGCTGACGGTGGCGGCGGCACGGCTGTGCGGCTATGCGGCGAGCGATGACCGCCACATCAAGCTCGCGACCTGCGTGGAGTTCATCCATTCCGCCACGCTGCTGCACGACGACGTGGTCGATGTCAGCGCGCTGCGCCGCGGCAAGCCCTCGGCCAATGCGGTGTGGGGCGACAAGGCCTCGGTGCTGGTCGGCGACTTCCTGTTCACGCGCTCGTTCGAGCTGATGGTCGAGGTCGGCTCGCTCGACATTCTAGGGGTCCTGTCGCGCGCTTCCTCGACCATTGCCGAGGGCGAGGTGCTGCAGCTCGTCAGCCAGCGCGATACCTCGACGCCCGAGGCGACCTATCTCGAAGTCATCAAGGCCAAGACCGCCAAGCTGTTCGCTGCGGCGGCCGAGGTCGGCGCCATGGTGGCCGGCCGCGACGGGCCGGAGCGGGTGGCGCTGGAAAGCTTCGGCATGAATCTCGGCATCGCCTTCCAGCTTGTCGACGATGCGCTCGACTACTCCGGCCGTGAGGCCGAGCTCGGCAAGTCGGTGGGCGACGATTTCCGCGAGGGCAAGATCACCCTGCCGGTGATCCTGGCCTTCCTGCGCGGCCGTACCGTCGATCGCGAGTTCTGGAAGCGCACCATCGAGAAGCTCGACCAGCGCGAGGGCGACCTCGAGCAGGCCAAGACCCTGCTTGATCGCCACGGCGCCATAACCGACACCTTCGAGCGTGCCCGCCATTACGGCGCCATGGCGCGCGATGCGCTGGGGCTGTTCGCCGACACGCCGCTCAAGGCCGCCCTGCTCGAGGCCGTCGACTTCGCCATCGCCCGGGCGCACTGAGTCTCAGGGCCAAAACCTGCTAGAAACGCAGGATGGCCGCCAAGCACATCCTCGCCATCGACCAGGGCACCACCAGCACCCGCGCCATCGTGTTCGATGACGCCGGCCGGCCGGTGGCCAGCGCGCAGAAAGAGCTGCCGCAGATTTTCCCCAAGCCCGGCTGGGTCGAGCATGACGCCGAGGAGATCTGGTCCGCCACTGTCGAGGTCTGCCGCGGGGCGCTGGCCAAAGCCAAGCTCGACGCCAGGGCGCTGGCCGGCATCGGCATCACCAACCAGCGCGAGACGACCGTGGTGTGGGACCGCACCACCGGAAAGCCGATCCACAACGCCATCGTCTGGCAGGACCGCCGCACCGCAGACCGCTGCGAGGCGCTGAAGCGCGCCGGCCATGAGGAGGAGGTTACGGCGAAGACCGGCCTGATCCTCGACCCGTACTTTTCTGGCACCAAGATCGCCTGGATCCTTGACCACGTCGCCGGCAGTCGCGCCGCGGCGGAGAAGGGCGCGCTGGCGGCCGGCACCATCGAATGCTTTTTGCTGTGGCGCCTCAGCGGCGGCAAGGTGCATGCGAGCGACGCCACCAACGCCAGCCGCAGCCTGCTGCTCGACATCCACAACGGCACCTGGGACGACGGTCTCTTGAAGCTGATCGGCGTGCCGGCGCCGCTCCTGCCCAAGGTGGTCGATTGCTCGGGCGAGCTCGGCGTCGCCACGGCCGACATTTTAGGCGCGCCGGTACCTGTGCTGGGCATGGCGGGCGACCAGCAGGCGGCGACCGTGGGCCAGGCCTGCGTAAAGCCCGGCATGGTTAAGGCGACCTATGGCACGGGCTGCTTCGCGATTCTGAACACCGGCAGCATCGCCGTGCGCTCGCACAATCGGCTGCTCACCACCATCGCCTATCAGCTGAACGGCCGGCGGACCTATGCGCTAGAGGGCAGCATCTTCATCGCCGGCGCCGCCGTGCAATGGCTGCGCGATGGCCTGCACCTGATCGCCAAGTCGTCCGAGGTCGAACAGGTCGCTTCCCACGCCAAGCCCGACCACGGCGTCTACATGGTGCCGGCGTTCGTCGGCCTCGGCGCGCCGTACTGGGATGCCGGCGCGCGCGGGGCGCTGCTCGGGCTGACGCGCGACAGCGGCCCGGCCGAGATCGCCGCGGCCACGCTCGATTCGGTCTGCTTCCAGACCCGCGACCTGGTCGAGGCCATGCGCGGCGACGGGGCCCAGATCGACGAGCTGCGCGTCGACGGCGGCATGGTGGTGAACGATGCCCTGATGCAGCGCCTGGCCGACACCGTGGCCGTGCCGGTCGAGCGGCCCAAGGTGACCGAGACGACGGCCTTGGGCGCGGCCTTTCTGGCCGGCCTGCATGCCGGCCTGTGGCCGTCGCTCGATGCCCTCGCTGAGACCTGGGCGCTCGATCGCGCCTTTAGCCCGGCTGAAAACGCGGCCTCGCGGGATCGCCGCTACGCCGGCTGGAAAGACGCCGTGCGACGGGTGCGCAGTTCCTGATTGCTGCCGCGGGGTGCTGCCATTAGGTTGCGCGCGCCATGCGGACCCGCGCCAACCCCATCTATTGCGGCGTCGATACGATCGATCTCGCGCAAGCCACCAAGCTGATCCAGTCGATTGCCGGCGGGCCAAGGCCTGCCGTCGGTGGCATCAAGCTCGGGTTGGAATTCTTCCTCGCGCACGGGGCGCCGGGCGTGCGCTATGCCTTTCCGACGCCGGTGCGCGCCACGGGCGTAGGCTTCTTCCTCGATCTCAAGCTGCACGACATCCCCAACACCGTGGCGGGCGGCATCCGCGCCGTGGTCGAGCTCGCCCCAACCTTCATCACCATCCATGCTGGCGGTGGCCGCGAGATGATGAAGGCCGCGGTCGAGGAGGTCGGCACGCAAGCGGCCAAGCACAATGTGCCGCGGCCCAAGCTTTTGGGCGTGACGGTGCTCACCTCGCTCGATCGCTCCGATCTCGAGGCGACCGGCGTCAACGCCGATCCGTCGGACCAGGTGCTGCGACTGGCCGCGCTCGCGCATGCCAGCGGCCTCGACGGCGTGATCTGCTCGCCGCTCGAGATCGCTGCCCTGCGCAAGCAGTGCGGTCCCGACTTCGTGCTCATGGTGCCCGGCATCCGGCCCGTCGGCAGCGCGGCCAACGACCAGAAGCGGGCGATGACGCCGCGCCAGGCCGTCGATCTCGGCGCCACCAACCTCGTGGTCGGCCGGCCGATCTACCAGGCTGCCGACCCGCGGGCCGCCGCCGAGGCGATCGCCCGCGAAGCCGGCGTCAACGACCTATGAGCATCGAGGCCAAGATCTGCGGCCTGTCGACGGCGGAGACGGTCGATGCCGCGGTCGCAGGCGGGGCCCGCTTCGTCGGCTTCAACACTTACCTGGCATCGCCGCGCTATGTCGGTGCCAACGACGCGCTGAAGGCGCTGGGCGCGCGCGTGCCCAAGAGGGTGATCCGCGTCGGCCTGTTCGTCGATCCCGACGATGCGCTGCTTGACGAACGACTGGCGACCGGCGCCATCGATCTGGTGCAGCTGCACGGCAAGGAGACGTCCGAGCGGGTCGCGGCCATCAAGGCGCGCACGGGCAAGCCTGTGATGAAAGCCTTGAACGTGGGCGCGGCAAGCGACATCGAGCGTGGCATCGCGGCCTACGCGACCGTCGCCGACCGCCTGATGTTCGATGCCGCCGAGGGCATCTTGCCGGGCGGTAACGCCGAGGTCTTCGACTGGACGTTCCTCTCGGGGCGAAAGGTCCCGCTGCCCTGGATGCTGGCCGGCGGCCTCAGGCCCGACAATGTCGCCGAGGCGGTGCGCGTGACCGGCGCGCCCATCGTCGACGTTTCTTCTGGCGTCGAATCGAGCCGGGGTGTGAAATCGGTCGAGCTGATCCGCGCCTTCCTCGATCGCGTGAAGGCGCTCTGAAGGGGGACGCA
>Ga0081539_10001565_pt1 | contig 37970 bp, 29 predicted proteins | sample TabmetS4T2R2_FD_71023 | JGI IMG/M metagenome (GOLD analysis project Ga0081539, IMG submission 71023) | Tabebuia heterophylla rhizosphere microbial communities from the University of Puerto Rico - S4T2R2 | ecosystem: Host-associated > Plants > Roots > Rhizosphere ... | reverse complement strand
ACCGGCCGGGCAACTTGCCGGGGAACTTGCCGGGCAACTTGCCGGGCAACTTGATGGAGATCTGCTGGTCTTTCTGCCCGGAGCGGCAGAGATCAGGCGCGCGCAGGCTGCCTGCGCCGCCCTGGCGGCGAAACACGATTGGCTCCTCTTGCCGTTGCATGGCGATCTGTCGTCCGCGGAACAAGACCGCGTGATCAAACCCGCTGCACAACGTAAAGTGATCCTCTCGACCAACGTCGCCGAGAGTTCGGTGACGATCGACGGCGTCGTGACGGTGATCGATTCAGGGGTGGCCCGAGTTGCCGGCCATTCACCCTGGTCGGGTCTGCCGACCCTCAACGTCGCTCGGATCAGCCGGGCCGCGGCGACGCAGCGAGCCGGAAGGGCCGGACGCACGCGGCCGGGTCGATGTTTGCGGCTCTACACCGCACAAGATTTCAACGCCCGCCCCGATCACGAAGCGCCGGAGGTTCATCGGTTGGATCTGGCCGAGACCGCTCTTGAACTGCACGCGGCCGGCATCGGCGATCTGAACTCATTCGAATGGTTCGAGTCGCCGCCCGCAAGCGCCATTGATGCCGCCGAGAATTTGTTGAAGAAACTCGGCGCAATCGATGAGAGGGGAGAGATGACCACAACCGGCAGGCAGATGCTGAGCTATCCATTGCACCCGCGCCAATCGCGAATGGTTGTCGAAGCGAAGGCGCGGGGCGTCGGAGAAGAGGCCTGTGCCATTGCCGCCCTTATCGGCGAGCGTGACATTATTGCGTCGGACATTTTCAAGGGTGGGCGCCGGCAAGATCCGGCCCCGACCGATGTGGCGGGACCGAGCGACCTGCTGCATCGCCTGGATCTGTTGCATGAAGCCGCCGCGGTCAATTTCGCCTCCTCGCGGTTGCGCGAGATGGGGCTCGATCCGGGAACGGTTATGGCCGTCGAGCGCGTCAGAAAACAACTTCTTGGTGCGCGCGCCTCCGGCAGACGAGACGACGGTCAAAGGTCATCCGATCAACATCGCTCCGGCCGGTTGGCGGCGCTTGCCGTGACCTCGCCGCCGGACGCGGAGCAATCTCTCTTGATCTCGATCCTCTCGGGTTATCCCGATCGCGTCGCCAGGCGGAGATCGTTGAAAGCCGATAACCCGGAGCTGTTATTGTCGAGCGGTGGCGGAGCCATGCTTTCAAAGTCGAGCGTCGTTCAACAGTCGGAATTTTTTGTCGCCGTTGATGCCGAAGAGCGGAGAGAAGCGGGGATGAACAAACGTCTCAGCACGATCGTTCGGACCGCGAGCGCCATTGAGCCCGATTGGTTGCTCGATCTCTTCGCCGATCGCCTGCAAGAAGTGACCGAGGCGCAATGGAATACGCGAGCCGAGCGCGTGGAGGTCGTCCGGCGATTGCTCTACGACCGATTGATCATCGATGAGAGCAGCGCGGCGGAGGTGAAAGGCGAGGAAGCGGCGAGAGTCTTATCCGATGCCGCGCTCGCCGCCGGGTTGCAGAAATTTGTCGATCCTCAATCAATCGATCGTTTCCTGGCGCGAGTCGAATTCATCGCCAACCATTTCCCGGAATCGGGCATCCAGCCGCTGACTGCCGCCGATGTCAACGAGGCGCTGGTCGTGTTGTGCGATGGGCTCCGCAGTTTTGCCGAGTTGCGCGAGGCGGCGGGTCATGGCGGCCTCATCGAGATCTTGCGGCAAAACTTGAATGCCGAACATTCGCGGCTGCTTGCGCAGATGGCGCCCGAGTCCGTGGCGATCGCCCGCCGCCGCCAAGTGCGCGTCAATTATGAACACGGCAAGCCACCGTGGATCGAGTCGCGGCTGCAGGATTTCTTCGGAATGACCGAAGGGCCGCGAATTGCCGGCGGACGTGTTCAGCTCGTCTTACATTTGCTCGCGCCCAATCAACGGCCGGTTCAGGTCACGACCGACCTCGCCGGATTTTGGAGTCGCAACTATTCACAAATCCGCCGCGAATTGAGCCGGCGTTATCCGCGGCACCCCTGGCCGGAAAATCCATTAGAGAAGGCGCCACGAGAGAAATCAAAGGATGCAAAATGACGCGAAAAAGGACGGAGTTTGAACCACTTATTAGTCTGTAACATAAATTCTTTAATTTTTAGCGCGGCGCGCGCCCTCCTTCTGTGGCGTGGGTTTTCAACCCGCGCCCGAGTCGCGAACGAAGGTGCAGGTTGAAAACCTACGCCACAGATCAAATAACTTAAGTTACAAATTACTTATTATCCTCAAACGCTTCTGATGTTAACTACAGGTCACAATCTTCATTAGACCATTTTCGTCATCAGTGTGAAATTGGACACAGGGGGAAGAAGATGGCGGCAGTATAATCGCCCGCAAGCTTACCTCGTAACAGCAATAGGGATATTGAGATGGAACTCTTCGAATCGATCAACCAGTTGAATCAAAGCCGCAAACAGACCGGGCGGCGTACGTTTATGTTCGGTGCCATGGGCATGGTTGGATCGTATTTCGGATATCGTTGGTGGCGCGATCGTCCACGTCCGATTGCGCAGCGCGAGACCAAATACATTACGGCGAACGAAGATTTTTATACGATCTCAATTAGTCCCGGATATGTCGCCGAGATCGATCCCGACCGCTGGAAGTTGGAGGTCTACGGCCTTGAAGGGCGCAAATATGCGCTCAGTTATCAGGAGTTGTTGAAGTTGGAGAGACGCCGCGTCTTCAAAACCTTCGTCTGTGTCGGCAATGAAGTTGGAGGACCGTCGATGGGCAATGCCGAGTGGACGGTCACGCCGCTGGCGCCGATTGTGGCAAAGGTCGCGGGACAAAAGCGCGATGGTTTGCGCGTGGTCTTTTACGCGCTTGACGGTTTTTATTCGAGTGTGCCGTTCGAAGTCGCCATGAGTGATCAGTCTTTCATCGCTTATGAGATGAATGGAGAGACTTTGCCGGGACCTCACGGATTTCCTGCGCGCGTTTTGCTGCCGAATATTTATGGAATGAAACAACCGCGTTGGTTAAGCAAGATCGAAATTAATGATAGCGGTGAATCCGGTTACTGGGAAAAACGCGGATGGTGTAGTGAATGCAAAGTGAAGATGACTGCCCGCATCGATGCAGCCATCGCGCAACCCGAAGGCAAATGGTTAGTGACCGGTGTCGCCTACTGCGGCGCTCAGCCGGTCAGCCAGGTCGAGGTGAGCGCTGATGAAGGCACGACCTGGCAGCCGGCGAAGATTAACAGCGAACGATTACCAAACGCCTGGTCAACCTGGGAATATCTGTGGCAGCCCACGAAAAAGGGCGAACAGATCCTGACCGCGCGCGTCAAAGACGCCTCGGACGCGCGGCAGATCGAAAGCTACACCGGCGGCTTTCCCTCAGGTTCAACCGGACTGCACCGAGTAATCGTGACGGTTTGATGCTGAGATTGCTCCCATTCAATCTTTGACGTTAATTAGAAAACTTCTCTCTTTTTTGATTTTATTTTTTGATTTTGAGGATATGAACAGGGATTGAGTATTCCGACGCTGTTCTGCTATTATGCATTCACCGATTGGTCATCACCGTTCTCCCAAGTATATCGGTTGAATCCTAAGAAGACATAAGCCCCGGACATTCGTTGCCATTTAAAGTCATATAGCATCCTCCTCACGACACAAGGTAAGGCGGGAAAAGTGTATTTCGTGAAGATATTCAAAGGACGGGATTTGTCTTTCTGCTTGCTGCTTTTATTGGCATGCCTCACGGCGGTTCCGCACATCGCGGCGGCACAAGCGAAGGATTTCGATAGGGATTACGCGATTGAAGTCGCGGCGATGCGATCACAGGACTGTGCTGTTGAATTGGCTAACGGACTGGCTTCGCGTGGATTCGAGGCCTATTGGTTGAAAGCCAGCCAGCCGGAGTATGGAGAGTACTACCGAGTCAGAGTCGGGCGGTTTCAGAATCTCGACATTGCTCGCGCTTATGCTGAAAAGCTGCTTGATTCCGGCCTGCTCGATACCTGCGCGGTGACCTATTATGAGGCTCCGGTGGCTGCGGTCATGAAGGCGTCGGTTGGAGGGTTGAGCGTGATCCGTTCGACCGGGCCGATCGCATTCTCGTGCCCGACTCCGACTACAGCGGATAAGAGCGGAAGCAGTCCGGAAGAGTTGATTGCCGCGATCACCAAGAGTAAATGGTTGGTCTCGGCCGGCAAAAGCGTGGTCTATACCCTGCCGAATCAAAATCAGCTGAATCAAAATCAAAGGTCATTATCACCAGCCGCCAGCCCCCGCGACGTGGTTTTGATGATGCGCTCCATTGATAAGAATCGGTGGAGACTGAAGACGGATCTCAGTGAAATCGTGGGGCCTCCCGCTTCTGCTCAGCAGGACAAGGCGCAGAACGCCGCCATCGATTCCACCAGTCTCTCTTCGCTGTCATCTCTCAAAGGCGCTGCGGAAAGTATCAACACCGCAATCAATAAATCAAAATCAGCGGCAGCCGGTAATTCCGTCGAACAGCCGGCCAGTCCAGCGGCCAATAAGACTCCGGTTAATCCGGCGGCAGGGAATACCACTGCGATCGAGAGTTCACAGATTATTGCCGCGGCAACGACGGCCATCCCCAACTCCGGAGCCAATTCGGTCAGAAGTCCGGTTGCGGACATCAATAAAAGAGGCGCGGCGCCGCCGCGACCCTCTCCGATCGACAACCTTGGCGCGCCGAAATTGCAGGCATCGATCGAGCTGCGCAACGGACAGCTGATTATGAAGATGAGGAACCTCGATCAGGGGCGGAGTTTCAACGGCGTGGCCAGGGTCACCATCAGCGACGATAAAGAGGACAATGATGTCGCGCCACTCTACGTCACGCTGGAACCGAATGAAGAGCGGGTCCTGCCGGTGAGCGAACAGGCGGCGGCATACGGCAACTGGATGATGATGATCTTTGATGACAAACAGGCCGTGCAGTTGATTCGCAGCTCCTCATACGGTCAAAGACCGGCCCCGCCGCCGTCGGCAAAGGGTCCAGCGAAACAACCGCAACAGTCTCCGGATACGGTGCTTACTGACGATGGAGAATGGAAACTAGGCGAAACGAATCCGGACGCGCCGGCTCAGAATGCTCAGCCGATCGCTCCGCAAAACGTTCCGCAGAGCGCGCCGCCATCCAGCGGTAGCAGTTTACCGAATGTCACCGGCACCTACGACACGACTAAACCCGCGAACGCGGAACCTCCAAATATCGCAGATGATACGGCCGTTCCGCAAACCCCGGCCAGATCGGATGGTCCGGTCTCGGTCAGTTCGCGCCAGGTCGCGGCGACGGCAGACGCCATTACGGTCGAGATTGAAATTCAATCGCCGCAGCCGCTCGGGACGGCGCGCGTGAGATTGCGAGCGGGCAACTATCAAGATGAGAAAGCTACTGTGGTGTCCACGTCGAACGGCCGTGTGCCATTTGTCATTCCGGCTAAAGACGCCGCAGGCAGTTTCTCTTTTGAAGTCCGCAACGAGGCGGGCCGTGTCCTCGGCAGTGGCTCCGGCGACCTGCGCATCCTTGGACAGGGCATCGGACAATATTAACCAATCATGATCAGACCTGATCATGAACGGACAAGACCTGAAAAAGGCGAAATCCGCGAAGAGACCTCCTGCTGGTGGCCTTCGCGGCTTCGCCTTTTTGCGCGTTTCATCTCCTGTCCATGCTTTTCTCGACAAACTTTCGACTCCCTCCATCAAGGTCTTGACATTTTTTCTTCTTACATAGAAGATTCGCATTTAAGCTAATCCGAAAATTCACAAGCTTCGGGTTGATCAAGCAAGTCTAGGGGAAAAAAGAATATCATCATTAGCAAGGTGGAGGTCGATCTATGCCACAGCTCTTCCACCGCAGCACAAACACGCTTGCGCGGTTGAGTATAGTCCTCGGCGTCTTGCTCGCCGGAGGAGTTTTAGGGCTTTTATTGGAAGCGAACCGGACTCCATTCGTTACCCAAGCATACGTAGCGCGGGATCAGCCAGTTCAATTCTCACATAAACATCACGTCGGCGATGACGGGATTGATTGTCGGTATTGTCATACGAGCGTTGAGACGGCGGCAAGTGCAGGAATGCCGGCTACTAAAACGTGCATGAATTGCCATTCGCAGTTATTCGCAAATAGTCCCTACTTAGAGATCGTGCGCGAAAGCTGGCGCTCCGGCCAACCCATCAAATGGACTCGTGTACATGACCTTCCTGATTTCGTCTATTTCAATCACAGCATTCATGTCAATAAAGGTGTTGGGTGTTCGACCTGTCATGGACGGGTCGATCTCATGCCTTTGATGTGGAACGTTGCGTCGCTGAATATGGAGTGGTGTCTCGAATGTCACCGCAATCCGCAGAAGTATATCCGTCCCAAGAGTAAGATCGTTGAGATGGAATGGCCTCCGAAAGAGCCGGATCCAAAGGATTACCCGCATGGCTGGAACCAGGCGGTCGATGGTCCGCGTCTGGTTCAGGAGTACAGAATTCAGCAGCCCAACGTGCTCACGAGTTGTTCAACTTGTCACCGATAGCCAGTGGACAATGGTTAGTTGATTGTCATCAGCTGCGGGTGATTGAAGATTCATCCTCGCTGCTCACAATAACTGTTGATCATTAACTGCTAAGAACAAACTAATGTCCCATAAAGACCATAATCACGACGCGCACATCCACAAGGAGATTCAGCAGCAGATCAAAGAAAAGATGCCCGGAGAGAAAGGCCGCGAGTTTTGGCGGAGCCTTGAGGAGTTAGCTGATACGGCAAGATTTCGTGAGTATCTGCATCGGGAATTTCCCGCGCTCAATGCTTCCGAGGCCGATCCGTCGATGCTGGATCCGTCCGGGCGCCGTCATTTCCTCAAGCTCATGAGCGCCTCGCTTGCGTTTGCTGGTCTGACTGCTTGCACCCGCCAACCACAAGAATACATCGTCCCTTATGTCAAGACTCCCGATGGGCTCATTCCGGGCAAGGCTCAGTTCTATGCCACGGCGATGACGATGGGGGGAGTAGCCAACGGACTTCTGGTGCGAAGCCACGAGGGACGTCCAACCAAGATTGAGGGCAATCCCGATCATCCGGGCAAAGGCGGGACCACCGTCTATGAGCAAGCCTCGGTACTCCAGCTATATGATCCGGACCGTTCGCAAACGGCGACCTACCTGGGCGATCCACGGACCTGGGGAGATTTTCTCAACGATTTGCGCGGAGTGATGGATGGGCAACGGACCAAGAAGGGATCAGGGCTGCGCATTCTGACCGAGACGATCACCTCGCCGACTTTCGCGGATCAAATGAAGAAGCTCCTGGCGGAATTTCCGGAGGCGAAGTGGATCGTTTATGAGCCCGCCGGCCGCGACGGCGCGCGCATGGGGGGACAGCTGGCTTTCGGCCAGTTCGTCAATACCGTCTATCAGTTCGACAAGGCCGATCTGGTCCTCTCGCTCGACGCCGATTTCTTGAGCAGTGGGCCGGGCAGCGTCCGTTACGCGCGAGATTTCATGAGCAAGCGCAAGCTGACCGACGGCGCCCACGAAATGAACCGGCTCTATGTCGTTGAGAGTATGCTGACGACGACCGGGGCGAAGGCCGATCATCGGTTGCCGCTCAAGGCGAGCGAAGTCGAATCGTTCGCGCGGACGGTCGCGAAAGCGTTGGGCGTAGCCGCCGGCGAGCCGGGGCAGCTCAGCCCCGAAGCCGGAAAGTTTGCCGAAGCCGTGGCGAAAGACCTCGGGGCGAGCAAGGGCAAGAGCATTGTCATTGCCGGCGAACATCAACCGGCCGCGGTTCATGCGATCGCGCACGCGATCAACAGCGCGCTCGGCAACTCCGGAAATACGATCGTCTATACCGATTCGATCGAAGCCAATCCGATTGATCAACTGACCGCGCTCAGCGACCTGGTCAAAGAGATGAATGCGGAGCGGGTCGATGTCCTGGTGATCGTCGGAGCCAACCCGGTCTACAACGCGCCGATTTTGAAGGACGAGAAGACGGGCAAAGACCTGACCTTCGCCGATGCGATGAAGAAAGTTGTCTGGCGGGCGCATCTGGGTCTTTATAACGACGAGACGGCCGCGAACTGCCATTGGCATCTCGGCGAGACGCATTATCTCGAGTCGTGGAGCGACGCGCGCGCATACGACGGGACCGTCTCGATTATCCAGCCGTTGATTCTGCCGCTCTATCCCGGCAACCGATCGCCGCACGAACTGATCGCCGCACTGAGCAATCAGGCGGGCAAGAGTAACTACGACATCGTTCGCGAGTACTGGATGACGCAGCTGGGCGGCAATTTCGAGCAGGTCTGGAAAAAGGCGCTGAACGATGGATTCCTGCCCAACACTGCATTGCCGGCCAAGACTTTCTCGGTTAAATCGGACTGGGCCGCGGCGCTCAACCCGGTCAAAACGGGCCGTTACGAGATCGTCTTCCGGCTCGATCCGTCGATTCACGACGGGCGATTCGCCAACAACTCGTGGCTCCAGGAGCTGCCCAAGCCGATCACCAAAGTAGTGTGGGACAATTTCGCGCTGATCAGTCGAGAGACGGCGAATAGTCTGGGGTTGGTCTCGAATGAAGAGCCCAACCACACGACCGCCAAGATGATCAAGTTGATCCACGAAGGGAAAGAGTTGTTGATGCCGGTCTGGCTGCAACCGGGACATCCCAACAACACGGTGACGGTCTTCCTCGGTTACGGACGCCCGCGCGCCGGAAGCGTCGGATCGAATCTAGGTTTCAATACCTATCTGCTGCGAACCGCGAATAGCCCGTGGATCGCGGCCGAAAATGTCGATTTTCAGGTCGGCCCGGGGACTTACCAGTTGGCCTCGACGCAGGAGCATTTCAGTATCGATACGAGCGGCATCGAGGTCGATCTTTTCCTGAAAGGCGAAGATGATCTGAGCGGACGCCACATCGTCCGGACGGCGGCGCTTGAAGAATATCGGCAGGATCCGCATGTCCTTCATCACGGAGCACACAAACCGGATGAGGACTTGACGATGTATCCGCCCTGGAAATACGAGAGCACGGCGATCGGCGGTTATGCCTGGGGCATGGCGATCGATATGAATTCATGCATCGGTTGCAATGCCTGCGTCGTCGCCTGTGTCTCGGAGAATAACATTCCGGTCATCGGCAAGGACCTCGTGATCAGGGGCCGCATCATGCATTGGCTCCGCATCGACACCTATTTCCGCGGCGGGACGGTCAACCCCGAAGTCTTCTTTCAGCCGATGCTCTGCCAACACTGCGAGAATGCTCCGTGCGAAGTGGTCTGTCCGGTCAATGCGACGGTCCATGATGCCGAGGGGCTGAACGTCCAGATCTATAACCGTTGCGTCGGGACGCGCTACTGCTCGAACAACTGCCCATACAAAGTCCGCCGATTCAATTACATGCTCTACGGTGATTGGGACACGCCGAGTTTGAAGAACGTCCGCAATCCCGAAGTGACGATCCGCAGCCGCGGCGTGATGGAGAAGTGCACTTTCTGCGTCCAGCGGATCATGAATGCAAAGATCGAAGCCGAGAAACAGGATCGCAAGGTCCAGGACGGTGAGGTGGTGACCGCTTGCCAGTCGGCGTGCCCGACCGACGCGATCATCTTCGGCGATATTAACGATCCGAACAGCCGCGTCGCGAAATTGAAGAAGGAGCCCCGCAATTATGAGGTTCTCGCGGATTTGAATGTCCGTCCGCGCACGAGCTATCTGGCTACGATCCGTAATCCTAACGCGGAACTGGGTGGCGGGGTTGGTCACGGAGGCCAGAAATCAGGAGAGACGAAGCATGGCTGAAGCAATCAAGAAGGGTAAGTACGTGGATCCTCGTCCGCCCGTCGTCGGGCCGGGGCATGATTTCAATTCGATCACCAAAAAGATCGCGGACATCGTTTTGATGCGCGGTTTCAAGAAGGGGTGGATCTTCGGATTTGCCATTGTCTTTCTCGGATCGATCATGCTCTTCAACACCATTGCTTACCTGGTGTTGAAAGGTGTGGGGATTTGGGGCAATAACGTCCCGGTCGGTTGGGCGTTCGATATCATCAATTTCGTCTGGTGGATCGGAATCGGCCATGCCGGCACGCTCATCTCAGCAATCCTGCTGTTGCTGCGGCAATCATGGCGTAACTCGATCAACCGATTCGCCGAAGCGATGACGCTCTTTGCCGTCGCCTGCGCGGGCCTCTTCCCGGCGCTGCATACCGGTCGTCCCTGGGTCGATTACTGGCTCTTTCCGTTACCCAATACGATGGGAGTGTGGCCCAATTTCCGCAGCCCGCTGATGTGGGACGTCTTTGCGGTCTCGACCTATGCCACAGTCTCGATGTTGTTCTGGTTTATGGGATTGATCCCGGACCTCGCGAGCTTGCGCGATACGGCGAAGAAGAAGTGGCAGCGCATCACCTTCGGAATGCTGGCCATGGGGTGGCGCGGCGACGCGCGGCATTGGCATCGTTATGAATCGGCCTATCTGCTGCTGGCGGGACTTTCAACGCCGCTCGTGCTTTCGGTCCATACGATCGTGTCGTTCGACTTCGCGATCGGCATCATTCCGGGTTGGCACACGACGGTCTTTCCGCCTTATTTCGTGGCCGGCGCCATCTATGCCGGATTTGCGATGGTCTTGACGCTCGCGATCCCGGTTCGCAAGTTCTACCACCTCGAAGATTTCATCACGTCGCGGCACATCCGCAACATGTGCAAAGTCATGCTGGCGACCGGATTGATCGTCGGCTATGGCTATCTCATGGAATTCTTCATGGCGTGGTACAGCGGGAACATCTATGAGATGTTCATGATGAAGAACCGCATGTTCGGCCCGTACGGTTATATGTACTGGCTGTTGATCCTTTGTAATGTGGCGGTCCCGCAGCTGATGTGGGTCAAGAAGTTCCGCGACAATCTGGCGGTCATCTTCATCGTCTGTATGTTTATCAATGTCGGAATGTGGCTCGAACGGTTTGTGATCATCGTCATGAGTCTCAATCGAGATTTCACCCCATCGGCGTGGCATATGTACTATCCGACCGTCTTCGACTTCACGATGTTCTTCGGGACGATCGGGTTCTTCCTGACCTGTATGTTCCTCTTTATCAGGTTTGTGCCGATGATTCCCATCTTTGAGATGAAGACGCTCTTGCCTGAATCGAAGGTGGACGAGAAGAAGGTGGAAGAACATGCGAACGGAAAGGCGCCGGTTGGAGCGTCTCCGGTCCCGCAGTTCGGAGACTGATCAACAGTTTTCAGCCGCTCGGCGCTGAAGCCTGAGAGCTGAAGACTAAAAACTGAAAACTGCTTATGACTAAACAGGAAGAGTCAGGTATCTACGGACTGATGGCTGAATTCGATAATCCGAATGCGGTCGTCGCTGCGGCTCGCCGCACATACGAGGCCGGTTATCGACGGATCAACGCCTATTCGCCCTATCCGATTGAAGAACTTTCGGAAGCCATCGGTTATCATCGCAACTATGTTTCGCTGACCGTCTTGATCTGCGGAATTTTGGGCGGTCTCGGAGGGCTCGGACTACTGATCTGGACCTCGGCGGTCGATTATCCGCTCAACATCGGCGGGCGTCCGCTGGTCAGCCTTCCGGCCTTCATTCCCATCACTTTCGAGTGTACGGTCTTGCTGGCTTCGTTCGGCGCCTTTCTTGGGATGCTCATGATGAATCGTCTGCCGCAGCCCTATCATCCCGTCTTCAACGTTCCGAGTTTCAGCCGCGCCTCGACGGATCGCTTCTTCCTTTGTGTGAAGGCGGATGATCCCCTGTTTGGCGAGGCCAAGACTCGCGAGTTCCTCGCCGGTTTGGGGGCAAAAGAGGTGAGCCATGTTGAGAATTGAACTCAAATCATGCTTTCTCGTGGCTGGTCTGTTGTTCAGCGCGTTCGGAATTTCCGGCTGCCGCCAGGATATGCACGACAATCCGAAATACAAGCCGTACCGCGAAGGAGGCATGCGCCAATTGCCTGAAGGCACGGTCGCGCGAGGCTCGCTGGACCTCAATCCGGCGGCTCCCAAGGCCGGTGCGGCGCCGGCGCCGAAAACTCAGACCGCCGCTGCTCCCGTCGCCGCGGGCGGCGCACCGGCGGCGACGGCGGCGAGTCCAACTGGTGCGGCAGGGGGCACGGCGGCGGCCGCGTCGCCAGTGCCGGCGGGAGTCGATGGATTTCCTTTCAAGGTGACCAAAGAGATTCTCGATCGTGGAGAGAGCCGGTTCAACATCTCGTGCTCGCCGTGCCACGGCAAACTCGGGGAAGGCAATGGGATGATCGTCCTGCGCGGGTTCCGCACTCCGCCCTCATACCATCAGGAGCGTTTGGTCAAGGCTCCTTCCAGTTATTTCTACGATGTGATCACCAACGGCTTCGGCGCCATGTCGAGTTATGCCGATCAATTGACGCCGGAAGACCGGTGGAAAGTGATCGCCTATATCCGCGTCCTGCAATTGAGCCAGCGTCTCAATGCAAATGAGTTGGCGGAGGCCGATAAGAAGGGATTGGAGGAGGCCGAGAAAAAATTGAGCGAGAAGTCGGGGGAACATGCGACCCCAACCTCAGGAGGACATCAGAAATAATGAATACAAATTACGCTGCTCCAGCTGATCTCGGACGTCTCCAAGGGGTCGCCATCGGTGTCGGCATCATCGGAATAATTTTATGGGTGGTTGGTTCGGTCGTGTCAGGCAATGGCATGCAGACCTTCTTCCAGGCCTATCTCGTCGCCTATGTCTTCTGGGTGGGAATCGCGCTCGGGGGGCTGGGATGGTTGTTGCTTCAATATCTCGGCGGAGCGACCTGGGGATTGATCATCAGACGGCTGCTCGAATCGGCCGCGCATACGTTGATCCTCATGGCTGTACTCTTCGTGCCGATCCTCCTCGGATTGCACCGGCTTTATGAGTGGTCGCACGACCTCAACACGATCGAGAGCGAAGCGTTGAGAAAGCTGCTCCAGCATAAGAGCGCCTGGCTCAACCCCGGATTCTTTACCGTCCGCGCCGCCATCTATTTCGGTATCTGGCTGCTGCTCGTGTTTGTCCTGACCAAGAGGTCGCATCAGCAAGATCAGACCGGCGATCCGAGTTTGATTCAAAGCGCGCAGAACTGGAGCGGGCCGGGATTCCTCTTTTACGGTCTGGCCTGTACCTTTGCCGCGATCGATTGGGTCATGTCGCTCGATGCCGAGTGGTTCTCGACGATGTTCGGGTTGCTGATGATTGCCGGCCAGGGTGTGGTCTCGATGGCATTCTTCATCTCGATCTGCCTTGTCCTGTCAAAGCGGGAGCCGATGTCGCACGTCCTCCAACCGAAACATTTCCACGATCTGGGCAAATTGCTGCTGGCCCTCGTCATGCTCTGGGCCTACTTCTCGTTCTCGCAATTGTTGATTATCTGGGCCGGCAACTTGCCCGAAGAGATTCCGTGGTATCTGGAGCGATTCAAGGGCGTCTGGCGTTATCTGGGGTTCGCGATCCTCTTTCTGCATTTTGCGCTGCCGTTCCTGCTCTTGCTGTCGCGCGATTTGAAGCGAAACTCGCGCAAGTTGGTCATCGTCGCCGGGCTCATCATCATCATGCGGTTCGTCGATCTTTTGTGGGTGATCGTCCCGGAGTTCGAGCACGGGCACGAGGGGCATTTTGCGAACTACCTGATCTATCTGGCCGCGACGATCGGCATGGGCGGTTTCTGGTTGGGCTGGTTCTTCTGGCGGCTGCGACAGCGTTCGCTGGTTCCGTTTAATGACCCGCAGCTGCATGAAGCCCTGGCGGCGGGCGGACATCATTGATATTACCGAGATTTGAGAACATATGAGTACTCATCACGATCATCAAGATCCGAACAATCTAAAGCCGGAAGCCAGTGGAATCAGCGCGAGACCGATTCTCGCCTTTCTGGTCATTCTGACGGTTTCGACGGCAGTCGTCTATCTGATCGTTCAAGGTCTCCTTTTTGGTCTGAGCAAGGTGGACCAGATGAATCAGGATCAACCGGTCACCGCACTGCCCGAAGGACAAAAGAGGAAACTTCCGCCGGAGCCGCGCCTGCAGGGCGCCCCCGGTCCGAACGATCTACCTTCGGAACTGCCGTTGGACGATAACGTCAAATATAAGAGAAGTATCAACGAGAGGGTGGAGGGTTACGGCTGGGTCAACAAGGATGCCGGGACCGTTCATATCCCGGTTGATCGGGCGAAGGAGCTGATCGTCGAGCGCGGATTGCCTGAGATCTCGGGAGGCCTCGCTGAAGAAATTCAGCGGGCTGAGACGGTGAGAAGACGCGTTCTCAATGCCACATCCAGCGCCGGAAGAATGATCAGCGACCCGCAGCAGGCGATAGCGCCCAATCAACCACAGCAACAGGCGCCGTCGGCGGAGGAGCACAAGCCGTCGCCGCAGCATCAACAACCGGCGGCGGAGCCCAAGCAACCATCGCAGCCTCAACCACCGGCGGAGCGTCAGCAATAACGGGCGAAACACGAGGTCCAAAATGTTTAGCACCGGAATTCAAAGTCTTAAGCCACGAAGTTTTAAGCCACGGAGTTTTAAGTTAGATGGGCAGATCAAGATCGGCCGGACTCTTGTTGCTTTTTGTTTTCTCTTTCTGATCTTTCAGTTTCAGGCCCTTGCTCAACCGGCAAGCATGCGTCCGCCGGTCTTGAGGGATGTCGGGATCGATCAGCTCTTGAACAATCAGGTGCCGCTTGATCTTGAGTTCAAGGATGAGACCGGTCGCTCGGTCAAGCTGGCCGAATATTTCAAGGATAAGCCCATTGTTCTGTCACTTGTCTATTACGAATGTCCACAGCTTTGTACGCAGGTCCTAACCGGATTGCTCGGCGTGCTCAAGACCTTGCCGATGGGGCCGGGCAAAGATTTTGTCGTGTTGACGGTCAGTTTCGATCCGCGCGAGAAACCTGAATTGGCCGCGGCCAAGAAGCAGGAGTATTTGAACCGCCTGAGAAAACCCGAAGCGGCCGAGGGCTGGCATTTTCTCACCGGCGAACAGGATGCGATTGCGGCGCTGACCAAATCGGTCGGCTTTCGGTATGCGTGGGACCCGGTGACAAAACAATTTGCCCACGCGAGCGGCATCATGGTGCTCACGCCGCAGGGCAAGGTCTCAAGGTACTTTTATGGGATCGAGTACGCTCCGCGCGATCTGCGGTTCGGCGTGATCGACGCTTCCGGAGGCAAGATCGGATCGCTGGCCGATCAGATCATTCTTTACTGTTATCAATACGACGCGACCCGTGGCGAGTACGGCCTGGTCTTGATGCGTCTGATGAGAATCTTCGGAGGCTTGACGATTGTGACGCTGGTCTCGCTCATCCTTTTCTTGAGGTACAAGACAAAACAGAAGGAAGCCATGTGGGTTGCGCAGGGGATTGACGTCGGCAATGTGACGAAGGTCTAGTCCGATAGTCGGCCGATTGCTGAATAGATCGTTGGATAGATCGTCAGGATTTTCGCGATCTGTTGATAATGACTGGATATTAACCTATGAGCCTCTTATCGTATTTCTTCATTCCTTTCTTGCCGGAGCAGGCTTCCAACTTCGCGTTGGAAGTGGACCTGCTCTATTTCTTCCTCATTGCTCTGACGGCTTTCTTTTCAATAGCAATCGCGGTGGCGGCATTCGTTTTTATGCTCAAGTATCGTCGCCGGCGCAATGATGAAGTCCCGGCCCAGATCGAGGGCGCACTGAAGCTCGAAATTGCATGGACGGTCATTCCGTTCCTGATCTCGATGTTCATCTTCGCGTGGGGAGCCAAGCTCTATTACCAGATGTACAAACCGCCGGCAGAGGCGCTCGAGATCTTTGTCACCGGCAAACAATGGATGTGGCGTGCGCAACATCCGGATGGGCAGCGCGAGATCAATGCGTTGCACCTGCCTCTGGGTCGCCGCGTCAAATTGACGATGACGAGCGAAGACGTCATTCATGCCTACTACATCCCGGCTTTCCGGACGAAGATGGACGTCGTTCCGGGGCGTTATACGACATCCTGGTTTGTGCCGACCAAGCCCGGGACTTATCATCTCTTCTGCGCAGAATATTGCGGCACGCAGCATTCAGGGATGATCGGCAGCGTCATCGTGATGGAGCCGGCGGATTACCAGACCTGGCTTGCCGGCGGCCCGAAATCGGCGTCGCCTGCCGCAGACGGCCAGAAATTATTCGCCAGCCTGGCGTGCAACACCTGTCATAAGGAAGAAGACGGCGGACGCGGTCCCAAACTGGCCGGCGCTTATGGTAAGCCGGTCAAGCTCGCGACCGGCACGAGTGTCGTGGTCGATGACGCTTACATCCGCGAATCGATTCTCACTCCGCAGGCAAAGATTGTTGCCGGGTATACCCCGATTATGCCGACTTTCCAGGGGCAGGTGAGCGAAGAGCAGATCGCGCAACTCATTGCTTACATCAAATCTCTGGGATCGTCGAGTGAAGGCGCTAGCGGAAGCGGTGGAGAGGCGGCGGGTTCTGCTCCGCAGCAAGGTAGTGAGACCAAGAAACAATAGTTATCGAGAGATAAGGTACTATTATGGCAACTGAAGCAAATGTGCTGACTGAAAACCGCGTAACATATTTGAACGCCGGTCACACGGTCAAATCGTGGCTCTTGACGCTTGATCACAAACGAATCGGGTTGCTTTACCTCTTTGCGATCTCGTTCTTTTTTCTTATCGGCGGCATCTATGCAACGCTGATTCGTTTAGAGCTGGTCACGCCGCAGGGAGACCTCATGACGGCGGAGATGTACAACCGTGTCTTCACCATGCACGGTGTGATCATGATCTTCTTCTTTCTTATCCCATCCATTCCGGCGGTGCTCGGCAATTTTCTGCTGCCGTTGATGCTGGGGGCGAAAGACGTCGCATTCCCGCGTTTAAATCTGCTGAGCTGGTATGTGTTTATGGTCGGCGGCGGGCTGTTTATGCTGACCATGATCAACGGCGGGATCGACACCGGATGGACATTTTATCCGCCGTACAGCTCGATCTACTCGAACAGCCAGGTGACGCTGGCGGGCGTCTCGATCTTCATCACCGGATTCAGTTCAATCCTCACGGGGTTGAACTTCATGGTGACGATCCACACGATGCGTGCGCCCGGATTGACCTGGTTCCGATTGCCGCTCTTCGTTTGGGCGCATTATGCGACGAGTTTGATCCAGGTGCTGGGCACGCCGGTCATCGCCATCACCGTGCTCGCGCTGGCCTTCGAGCGGACGCTGCAGATCGGCATCTTCGATCCCAAGCTCGGCGGAGACCCGGTGCTCTTCCAGCATATGTTCTGGTTCTATTCGCACCCGGCGGTCTACATCATGATCTTGCCGTCGATGGGAGTCGTGAGCGAGCTAGTGGCGAATATGACGCGCAAACGGGTCTTCGGATACCATTTCGTCGCGTTCTCGTCGCTGGCGATCGCGGTCTTCGGCTTCCTGGTCTGGGGCCATCACCTGTTTACAACCAGCCAGTCGATGTACGCCGGATTTGTCTTCTCGCTCATCAGCTATGCGGTGGCGATTCCCTCGGCGATCAAGATCTTTAACTGGACGGCGACGATCTACCGCGGCTCGGTCTCATACGACACGCCGATGATCTATGCGCTGGCATTTATCGGTCTCTTCACGATCGGGGGAATGACCGGGCTCTTCCTGGCGGCTCTCGGACTCGATGTCCACCTGCAAGATACGTATTTCGTCGTCGCTCACTTCCACTACGTGATGGTGGGCGGCGCAATCATCGGTTACCTGGGAGGGCTCCATCTCTGGTTTCCCAAGATTACAGGCAAGATGTATCCGGAGATCTGGGGCCGGATTTCGGCGGCGGTCATCTTCCTCGGATTCAACCTGACCTTCTTCCCGCAATTTGTCCTGGGTTATCTCGGCATGCCTCGCCGTTATCACGCGTATGTGCCGGAATTCCAGATTTTACACGTGCTGTCGAGCGCGGGCGCTTCGATCCTGGCGGTCGGCTTCGTGATGCCGGTGCTCTATTTCGCCTGGGCCGTCAAATATGGCCAGCCGGCGGGCAGAAATCCGTGGGGCGCGGTCGGGCTCGAATGGCAAACCCCTTCGCCGCCGCCGCCCGAGAATTTCACGTATACGCCGGTCATTACGACGGAAGCTTACGAATTTGAGCACGTCGAAGAGATCAAGAACGCCGGTAAGACCGAGACGCTACAAACCGCCTGAATAGTCGATCGTCGATCGTCGAGGTGAAGAATCGTCGGCGCCGGCAGCGATTGACGATCTGTTGATAGGAGAAATTATCTTGGCTGAGAGTCAAGCAGTACACACCGCGCACGCGCCACACGAAGCCCATGTTCCCGGGTTGGCCCATCATTTCGTTTCGATGGAGCAGCAGAAGGAGGCCGGAACCATCGGCATGTGGCTTTTCCTGCTCACTGAAATCATGTTTTTCGGGGGGCTCTTTCTGGCTTACACGGTCTATCGTGCAACTTATCCCGAGGGGTTTCTCTACGGCAGCCATCTGCTCAATGTGCCGCTGGGCGGCACCAACACGGTGGTGCTCATCTTGAGCAGCTTGACGATGGCGATGGGAGTCTACTATTCGCAATTCGGCGATAAGAAGAAGGTGATGTTCTTTCTGACGGTCACCTTGCTCTTGGGATTGACCTTCCTTGTCATCAAGTACTTCGAGTACATGGCGAAGATCAATGACCACCTCTTTCCGGCGATGGGGCTCTATCATCCCTCGACGACCGGTCCGCACGGCGTCCCGCTCGAGTTACAGCAGTCGGTCCGGGTCTTCCTATGGATCTACTTTCTGATGACCGGCCTGCACGCGGTCCACATGATCGTCGGCGCGGGCATTCTGATCACTCTGATCCTGATGGCGCAGCGAGGCAAATTCACGAGGGCCTATAACGCTCCGGTCGAGATCAGCGGCCTCTATTGGCACTTTGTCGATATCGTCTGGATCTTCCTCTTCCCGTTGCTCTATTTGACCGGATTTCACGTCAGCGGCGGGCATTAATCAATTGAGAGAGGATTGAAGAGTTTATGGCTGACCATTCTTCCGAACATCACATCGTTCCCGTTAAATATTATATTGGGGTTTTTCTGCTGTTGATGGTGCTGACGGCCGTGACGGTCTTCATCGCCAAGGCAGACCTTTCGAAACACTGGGGGCCTCTCAACATCATCGTGGCGCTCACCATCGCCGTCATCAAGGCGACGGCGGTCGTGCTCATCTTTATGCATGTCCGCTGGAGCTCGCGATTGACGCAGGTTATCGTCGTCTCGGGCATCTTTTGGTTGATCATTATGCTCACTTTTACGTTGACCGATTACTTTACGCGCGGCGGTTGGCCGACAACATTGGGACGGTAGATCTTCTTCGTTTCTCCACAGAGATGAGAGAGAACGCGAAAGACTCGGAATAACCCGAAACACGCGAAAGACAAGAAGTCGAATTTCGCGTGTTTCGGATTATTCCGAGTCTTTCGCATTTTCGTCTCTAATCGTTGCCTATGACTATTTCTCAAGGAGTGTTGCTCTTTGGCGCGGCCTTTCTGGCCGGCATGATCAATTCTGTCGCGGGCGGCGGGACGTTGCTGACATTCCCGACATTATACTGGGCCGGACACTCGCCGCTGGTGGCGAATGCCACGAGCACTGTCGCGCTGGTGCCGGGAGCCTGGAGCAGCATGTGGGGATATCGCGAGGAATTGCGTCAGACGCCGCATCGTTTGTTCGTTCTGTTAATTCCCAGCCTGATTGGCGGCATCCTGGGCGCGATTTTGCTCAAGCGCACTCCGCCGGAGGACTTCGCCGCGCTGGTCCCATATCTGGTTCTGTTCGCGACGGTCCTCTTTCTCGTCCAGGAACCGATTCAACGCTGGCTTCGAACGAGCGATGCGACGAATCATCCGATCACGACGACATGGCTGGTCAGTACCGCCTTTTATCAATTTCTGGTTGCCGTTTATGGCGGATATTTCGGCGCCGGAATCGGTATTTTAATGCTTGCCGCTCTAGGTCTGATGGGGTTGAATAATATCCATCAGATGAATGGGCTCAAGAATATTTTCGTCTCGACGATCAACGCGGTGGCCGCGATCTATTTTATCGCTACGGGATTGGTCAGCTGGCCGGCGGCCCTCTTGATGGCGGCGGGTGCGATCATCGGAGGCTACGGCGCAGCGGGACTGGCGCGAAAATTGGGGCAGAAATTCGTCAAACGCACCGTCATTGTCATTGGCTTCGCCATGACGATCTCATTGTTCATTAAGCAGAAATAGCAACCTCCCCGAGTCCATGCCTCGGGATTTGCAAAGGAGGATGGCTGATGCTGAGTACTCCGAATCTTCCTGCCGATCAAACGGTCAATCTCAAGAAGACCTATGACGTGGTCGTCGTCGGCTCGGGCGCCGCGGGTGGAATGGCCGCGTATGTCCTGGCCTCACATGGCCTGAAAGTGTTGTTGCTCGAAGCGGGCAAGCGCATCGATACGACCAAAGAGCTGAAATCGACTGAATGGCCTTACGAGCATCCGCGCCGCGGCGCGATGCCGCCCAACCATGACGCGCTGACATTCAACGAATATACCATCCGTCAGCCCCCGTACGCGCAGGGCATGAAAGCCACCCACGTCCATTCTTACGTTCAGAGCTGGGGCGGCAGCGATTACAGCAAGAACATCGTCGTCGATGAAAAGAACCATCCGTATACGGGGACGCAATATGCCTGGGTCCGCGCGCGCTGCCTGGGCGGCAAGACGAACATCTGGGGCCGGCTCGCATTACGACTCTCCGATTACGATTTCAAAGCGGCTTCGAGAGATGGTTACGGCGAAGACTGGCCCATCGAATATCGGGACATCGCCCCCTATTACGACAAAGTCGATCTGTTGCTGGGCATCTCCGGAGTGAAAGAGAACCTGCCCAACCTGCCCGACAGCATCTTTCAACGGCCGGTCAGGCTCAACACAGCCGAAGTGCACCTGCGCCAATCACTGGCAAAGATGGGAAGGACCGTGACTCCTTACCGCGCGGGCGTCACGACCGATGGGTTAAAACATAACACCAAATATCGAATGCGTTGTTTCGGGCGAGGAGCGTGCAATCGCCGTGCGGGCGGATGCGATATTCATGCCGCGTTCGACTCGCCGACCGGATTGATCTATCCGGCATTCGACGGCGGTAATCTGACGATTCGCACCAACTCGACGGTCCGCGAAGTGCTTGTCGATCACAACACGGGCAAGGCGCGCGGCGTCGCTTTCATCGATACCGTGACCGGCGGCACTTACGAGGCGAAAGCGAAAGTGGTCGTGCTGGCGGCTTCGACGCTCGAATCGGCGCGGTTGATGCTGTTGTCGAAATCACGGCTCTATCCCAACGGAATCGGCAATTCAAGCGGCCACGTCGGCCATAATTTCTGTGAGCACGTCATGGGACCCGGCGTGCTCGGCCTCTATAAAAACAAGATCGGCGCGCCTCGCACCCTGGATGACGGGCGGCCGGGAGGTTTTTATCTTCCGCGTTTTCGCAATCTATCGGAGAAACATCCGAACTTCATTCGCGGTTACGGATTTGAAGGAGGCAGCGGCACGACGATCTTTCCCGACGACGCGATTGGGCTGCCCGGCTTCGGCGCAAGTTATAAGAAGAAGGTGCGCGATTATGCCGGCGCGTTCGTCTCGATGGGCGGCTTCGGCGAGGTGCTGGCGCGTTATGAAAACCATGTCGATCTCGATCCGCAGATGAAAGATCGGTGGGGGATTCCGGTGCTCCGGTTCAATTACAAATTCGGCGATAACGAAAAAAAGATGTGCGAGGATATGGCCGAAACTGCACAGGAGATGTTTGAGGCCGCGGGTTTCGAGATTGTCCAGGTCAATCGCCGGATGCTGACCGAGGGCTGGTCGATTCACGAACTCGGCACCGCGCGGATGGGCAAAGATCCAACGAAGTCCGTGCTCAATCAATTTCAACAATCGCACGATGTCAAGAATCTGTTTGTCGTCGATGGCAGCAGCCACGTCAACTCGGCCTGTCAGAATCCGACCTGGACGATCATGGCCCTCTGTTGGCGCTCGTGCGATTACCTGTTCGAAGAATTCAAGAGGGGGAACATATGAAGCGGAAAGAGGGCGATCAGCCGGTAAGCCGGCGCAAAATAATGAAGCTCGCCGCCGGCGCAATCATCGTCCCGGAGCTTGAGACTTCACTGCAGGTCCGTCAACCACAACGTCCGACGCACCAATTCTTCACGCGGGCCGAATTTGCAATGGTCGATGAGTTGAGCGAGCTGATCATTCCGACCGATGACCATTCTCCGGGCGCGCGGGCGGCAAAAGTCGCCGCATATCTCGATAAAGTTCTCTGGGAGACCTGGGACGATGCGTTGAAACAGAAATGGCGAGAAGGCCTCAAACTGGTCAATACCATCGCGCGTGAAATGCACCACGAACCGTTCATGCGCGCCTCAACGGATCAACGGATTGCCGTGCTCGAACGCATGGCTCAAAACGAATCCAAACCACAGACGCCTGCCGAGGTCTTCTTCGTTGAACTCAAATCACGAGTAACTTACGCCTACTACACTTCAAAGATCGGCATCCGGCAGGAACTGGAGTATAAAGGCAACTCCTACCTGCGCGAATTCGCGGGAGAGCAAGAAGGGGAATGGATGAAGGAGGAGGGCGGAGGAAGAAAAGGATGAGGGAGGGATGCTGAAGGCTGAAGGGGAGAAGATGAAGAACAGAGGTGGAGATTCGCGGAGACAATTTATCTGCCGCACCGGTAAAATGCTGGCGTTCGCCGCAACGAGACCCTGGCGAGTGAATGCACAGACTGCGGCTGCGACCAAAACGCGGCTCATTCTGCTCGGAACAGGCGGCGGGCCGCGCCCTCGAAAAAACAGTTTCCCGTCATCACAAGTGATCCTCATCAACAAAGCAGCCTACGTTATAGACTGCGGCAACGGTGTGGCGATCCAACTCGCGCGAGCTGGCGTGCCGCTTCCCACCTTACGCCATGTCTTTATTACTCATCATCATTCTGACCATAACGCTGATTACGGCAATCTGTTACTACTGGCTTGGACAAGTGGATTGCAAACTCGGGTGGATACTTGGGGGCCGCCGCCGTTGACACGGATGACTCGATTGTTTTTCGAGATGAACGCTGACGACATCAAAACGCGTATTGTGGACGAAGGCAAGATCCCGCTCGCACCGCTCGTGCAAACACATGAACTGACTCAGGGCGGGACTGTCATGCAGGATGAGAATGTGAAAGTAAGGTGTGTTCTCGTTGACCATCCCCCCGTGAAACCGGCATTCGGGTACCGCTTCGACTCGAGCGACAGATCGATTGTGATCTCCGGCGATACGAAATACTCTGATGCGCTGATCCGACTTGCCCAGGGGGCTGACGTCCTTGTGCATGAATCGCTCTATGTCCCGGCGATTGATCGACTGGCGGCGCGTGTGCCGAATGGAGTCGCGCTGAAGAAGTCCATCCTGAGTCATCACACTGCGGCGGAGGATGTTGGGCGAGTCGCCGCAGCGGCCGGCGTCAAGACACTTGTCTTGTCGCATTTTGTGCCGCCTGACGATCCAGAGGTCACTGACCAAATGTGGCTTGACGGCGCTCAGCGCACATTCAAGGGGCAGATTATTGTCGGGAAGGATCTCCTAGAGATCTGACATGATCGATGAGAGAGATAGGGATCGGCAGTTTGATCGCATCCTCATTAGAATCAAACCCATCGGATCCGCCTTCTTCGTACCGGTGCCTTTACTTGCGGTGATCTTCTTAATACTCATGCATTCCTTATCCTTCTTCTCCTTCCTCGCGATACGCTTTAAGTTTATTGTGGAGAGTTTTGAGACTGATTTGGAGGAGGTCGGCCGCGCGCGTCTTATTATTATTGGTTTTGATCAGGGTTTTGAGAATCAACTGGCGTTCGGCTTCGTCGAGAGAGATCGGGATCGGGAGCTTGATCGCATCCTCATTTTTGAGCGAGCGCCCGTCGAACATTTGCGGCGGCAGGTGTTGTTTTTCGAGGCGCTGATCTTCGCAGACGACGACCGCGTGCTCGACGACGTTGCGCAATTCGCGGACGTTGCCGGGCCAGGAATGGCGCGCGAAAATTTCGAGCACTTCGGATGAAATGATCCGCCCCGGGCGTTGGTGACGCTCGCCCAATTCCTTGACCATAAATTCCGTCAACAGCGGGATATCTTCGCGGCGTTCACGGAGAGGCGGGAGCTTGATATGAATGACGTTCAAACGGTAGAGCAGGTCTTCACGCATCTCGCCGCGCCGCACCGCTTCGTGCGGGTCTTTGTTCGTCGCCGCCAGCACGCGAACATCGACCGGGACCTCTTTGGCGCTGCCCAGCCGACGGACTTTACGGTCTTCCAGTACGCGCAGCAATTTCGCCTGCAGCATGACCGGCATCTCAGCAATTTCATCCAGAAAGAGCGTGCCCGTATTGGCCAGTTCGAAACACCCTTCGCGCCTTGCAATCGCGCCGGTGAAAGCCCCGCGTTCGTGCCCGAACAATTCGGATTCCATCAGCGATTCCGGGATCGCTGAGCAATTAATCGGGACAAACGGGCGAGAGGCGCGCGGGCTCAGTTGATGAATTGTTTGTGCGACGACCTCTTTACCAGTGCCCGATTCGCCTGTGATGAGCACTGAAACGGCCGAACTGGCGACCTGTTCGAGCACCGTATAGATTTGACGCATCGCATGCGAATTGCCGACGAGCTTGCCGAAAACCCCATATTCGCCGAGTTGGCGGCGCAATCGCGCGTTTTCATGCCGGGTCGCCGCTTGTTCGATGGCGCGTTGTAAAACGACATTTAACTGCCTGGTATTGATCGGTTTTTCAAAGTAATAGAAAGCCCCTTCTTCTTTGACCGCGCGCACCGCATCCTCGATGCTGCCTTGACCGGTCAAGAGAATGACTGCCGTATCAGGGTATTCATCTCTCAGCCGAGTGAGCAACCCGAAGCCGTCCAGCCTGGGCATCAACACATCGGTGATCACTGCCCCGGGGTTGAAATCATTGGCGATATCCAGAGCCTCGAATCCTTCACTGGCTGTCTGTGTCTCGTATCCCCAGGCGGTCACAATTTCGCTCAATCCGACACGTGCCGCCTGTTCATCATCAACTATTAAAACTCTTGCTCTTTCCATAGGCGCAGAAGTGTAGCAAGCAGTCACGGGCTTGCCAATGTTTGCTCGCAGTCCGATCTCGATTCAGATCCTCCGGCGGCACCCAAGAAGTCCAAAACTCAAGACCGGAGCCTGTTTTTCTCAGAGTGAATATTTACAATTGCCTTAATTATCTATCATACTTCCGCCGGACTCTTCACTAATTCGGCGGATGATTTAACTGACAAAGAGGAGACGATTATGCAAACGGTTTCGAAAGATGAGAGAACCTGGGGAATGCTGGCTCATCTCAGCTCGCTGTCCGGCTACGTGGGCATTCCTTTCGGCAATATCATCGGCCCCTTAGTTATCTGGCTGATCAAGAAAGATCAATCCTGGTTTGTCGATGATCAAGGCAAGGAATCCTTGAACTTTCAGATCAGCATAATCATTTATGCGCTGATCGCCGGGGTGCTGACCCTTGTCCTGATAGGTTTAGTGCTGTTGTTGGTGATCTGGGTCGGGGGAATAGTTTTAACCATTATGGGAACACTTAAAGCGAACGAGGGGATCCAATATCGCTATCCGTTCACGATTCGTTTAATCAAGTAGAGATTGCCGCCGAGAGCAGATGCGTTCTGATCATGCTCCCGTCTGTTAAACCCTCGGCCTCGAACTATCGGTGACCAAAGCTGCCACGATCGCCTGCCCGGTGTGTTCCTCGGGTTGGATGTGGACTTCCAACCCATGTAACCGCGCGGTTTCGGAGGTGGCGGGGCCGATACACGCGACGCGTGTATGTGGAAGATAGGGCGCCAGGTGGTCCGCCTCGAGTAATGTCGCGAGGTTAGTCACCGTCGAAGGACTCGTGAAGACAATATAATCGGCATTTGCCTGACAGATCAATTTTGCGACCTCGGCGCCCGTGGTGCTCGGCAGCACTGTCTGATAAGCCTCGACGACTTCGACAAAGATGCCTATCTTGTCGAGCGCCGGGCGAATCACGTCCCGCGTAATTCGCGAAGCGGGCAGCAGCATCCGCGCGCCGCGCAATCGTTGCCGCACGCCGAAACGTTTGATGAAGTCTTCGACCACCGATTCCGCGGTGAATCGTTCGGGCATGAGATCAACGATAATATTTTCGTCCTTCAGTCTCTCCGCCGTTTTGCGCCCGACCGCGCAAATTCGATGAGACATGAGCTCCGCGCGTCCGTGGCCCAATCCGTCCAGTCGCCGCAAAAAATACTCGACTCCATTGGCGCTGGTGAAGATGAGCCAATCGTACCAGCTCAAATGTTTCAAGGCGAGGTCGAGTTGCTCCCAGCTCGAAGGCTCCTTGATCTCGATTGTCGGGCACGAGATCACCTCCGCGCCGAGCCTCTCCAGCCCCCTGGTCAATTCGGTGCTTTGTTTGATCGATCGGGTAATGATCACTCGGCGATTGGAAAGCGGTTGGACGGTCGCCGTCCGGTTCGTTTCTACTTCGATCGCCGAAGCCAATTCCGGAGCCTGTGCCACCGCCGCAGTTGAATTCGAAGATTCACTGGCAGAGACCTGTGCCGCCACCGCCGCCGCCGGATTCTCAGGCTCGCCGGCGGAAACCTGTTCCGCAGCTTCAGCAACCTGTGCCTCGGCCTCGGTTTCAATCGATGCCGCAGGTTCGCTGACTGCGGCCTGTTCCGGAGCTTCAGTTGAGCTTGAAGATTCGCCAGTTTCGACGGCTGAAATTTGCTCTGGAGCGTCGGTGAAATTCGAAGATTCGCCAGTTTCACCAACTGAAGTCTGTTCCGGAGCTTCAGTCGAGTTCGACGACTCGCTGGTTTCGCTGATTGAAATCTGTTCAAGAGCTTCGGCCACTTGCGCTTCGGCCTCGACTGGTGGCGAAGTCTCGCTGATTGAAACCTGTTCCGGGCCTTCAGCGACCTGTTCCGGAGCTTCAGTTGAATTCGGAGTTTCGCTGACTGAAATCTGTTCCTGTGCTTCAGGAACCTGTTCCGGAGTTTCTGCCGAGGTCTCTGCCTGGGTTTCTGCCGGGATTTCTGCCGGGATTTCAGTTGGATTCGGAGGTTCGCTGACTGAAATCTGCTCGGGAGACTCGGTTAAGTTTAAAGTTTCGCCTTGTGGTGGATCGTTTGATGCGGGGGGGGCAGAAGTGGAGTCCGGATTTTGAGCGTCGGTCCTGGTCTCCTCGTTCTCTTCGGTTCCCCCGATCCTGGGCAGCAGTTCGCGCGCTCCGGCCTTGATCAGGCTCTGGGCGAGTTGAGCGCCGAGCTCTTGAGCTTGATTGATCGATCCGCTGACCTGTTGTCGAATCAACCTTCCGCCTTCGGCGTCGGCGACCAACGCATCGAGAAACAGCTTGACCGTCTTCTTGCCGTCGCTCTTATCTTTTCTGATCCGTCCCAAAGCAGCGATCGGCACCGCGCATCCTCCGCCGAGCTTTTGTAAAAGCGTGCGTTCTGCTTCTGCTGAATGGCGTGTCGGCCAATGATTGAGCACATCGATGAAGAGGTTAGTTTGCTGGTCTTCAACTCTCGTTTCGATCCCGAGAGCCCCTTGACCGACCGCGGTCAGCATCTCATTGACGTCGATTCGTGCGGCGATCCGATCACTGAAACCCAGGCGAATCAGCCCCGCCGAGGCGAGAATAATTGCGTCGTATTCTCCCTCGTTGAGCTTCCGCAGCCGCGTATCAACATTGCCGCGCAGTTCGTGGATCTGCAGGTCCGGCCTTTGATAGAGCAACTGCGCGCGCCGCCGCAAGCTGCTCGTGCCGACTCGCGCGCCCTGCGGCAGGTCTTTGATGGTCTCGACTTTGCCGCGCAAGGCTTCACTGACGAGCAGCGCATCTCGAACGTCTTCGCGTTCGGTGATCGCCGCGATTTGGAGCCCTGCGGGGAGCGTCGTCGGGAGGTCTTTCAAGCTGTGAACCGCGAGGTCGATGCGGCGTTCCAGTAACGCGTCTTCAATCTCTTTGGTGAAGACTCCCTTGCCGCCGATCTGGACCAATGAAGCTTCGGTGAGCTTGTCGCCGGTGGTTTTGATGATTTCGATTTCGACAGTCAGACCGGAGTGGGCCTTTTCCAGTCTACTTTTTACCCAGTTTGCTTGCCACAACGCGAGTTTGCTCCCGCGTGAGCCGATAATCAAATTTGGCATATGAGGATCTCAAATCTTAGTCTTACAATCTCACTTTCAAAGTCTTATTCTTGAACCCACAATTATAAATCCAATCGTATCCTGAAGTCTCGATCTCCGGGAGTTAAGATCGATTTGACGGAAATATTCTGAGAAGTTTAATTTAATCAGGATGTTCAAATTTCCGCCGTTTAAATTCGCAGCATCTTTGGTTATAGTTGCGGCGTCACAAATCCGAAGTAATAAAATCAAAGAAAGGACCGTCCGCCAGCAATCTTGCATGACCGATTACGTCAGCCAGGTCGCCGCACACATTAGCCGCGAAACTCAGAAAGTCATTGTTGGTCAAGATGCAGTCATTGATCAAATCCTGATCTGCTTATTCGCCGAGGGCCACGCGTTACTTGAGGGGGTGCCGGGAACGGCGAAGACGCTCATGGTCAAGACCATCGCTCGGATCATCGGCGCAGATTTCAATCGCATCCAATTCACGCCCGATCTGATGCCTTCCGACATCACCGGGACCAATATTTTCAATATGGCCACATCGCAATTCACCCTGCGGCATGGCCCGGTCTTCACCGATATCTTGCTTGCTGATGAGATCAACCGCACTCCGCCGAAGACCCAGGCCGCATTGCTCGAAGCGATGGAAGAGCGCCAGGTGACGATTGACGGCGAAAGCTATCATCTCTCCCCGTTGTTTCTGGTCTTGGCGACTGAGAATCCGATCGAGTACGAGGGCACCTATCCACTGCCTGAAGCCCAGCTGGACCGGTTTCTTTTCAAAGTGCTGATCTCATATCCGAGTGCGGATCAAGAGCTGCAGGTCGTCGCCAATTGGCAGGCCGGGTTCAACGCGCGCAAACTTGAAACCGTCAATCTTGAACCGATCAACGATCCGTCAGTAATTCCGCAATGCCGCTCTCTGGTCCGCGGGATCAAGGTTGAGCCGAGTGTTCAGCATTATCTCGTCAATCTGGTCCGACGCACGCGCGAACATCCGAGCCTCTTATGGGGTGCGAGCCCTCGCGCCTCGGTCGCCATGCTCCTCGCGAGCAAAGCCCTGGCCGCGATGCGCGAACGCGATTTCGTGACGCCGGACGATGTGCGTGACGTTGCGCATCCGGCCCTGCGTCATCGGATTTTGTTGCGATCTGAAGCGGAGATCGAAGGCGTTACTCCCGACTCGATCCTCGATGAGATTGTGACTTCGGTCGAGGTGCCCAGATAGCTGATTTGAAGGCGCCGGCACTTGAATGGAAGGCCGCTTCGGATGCCGGGTTCAGGCTCTCTTATGATCTTCACCCGTCGTTTCATCATCCTCTTTGCTATGGGTGCAGTTCCATTGCTCGCGCTCTGGTCGTCATTCGGTTCGATGGCGAGCGTTAAGTGGGGGCTGCTCGTCTATGACCTGGCGCTGGTGGCCGCGGCCTATCTCGATTATCGGCGGACCGAGGATGTCTCGCAGCTTGAGGTGACGCGCCAAATGCCGCGCCGGTTTATGATCGGAGAAGAGAACGAGGTCCGTATTAATCTCAGCCTTCATCCGCCGCGTCAGTTGGTTTTTATGATCAAAGACGAATATCCGCCGGAGCTGGAGTTACGTGGCGATCGAATCTTGATGGCGGCTCCGACGCGCCGGCTCGGACGTGCGGCTGAAGCGACGGTCAAATATCGACTCTATGCGGCGTCTCGCGGCGATTACGGTTTTGGCGATATTGTGCTTCGTTGGCAGGGAGCCTGGGGCCTGATCATCAAGCAGGCTCGCATTCGGGCCGCCGAAAGGATCAAGGTCTATCCGAACATCAATGAAGCGCGCCGCCATGAATTGTCGGCGCATCGGAATCGCCAACTGCTTTCCGGCTTGCGCAAAACTCGCGTCCGCGGGCAGGGCAGGGAGTTCGAAAGCCTGCGCGATTATGTGATCGGTGACGAGATCCGCAACATTTCTTGGACTTCGACCGCGCGCCGTGGCCGTTTGATCACCAGGCAGTATCAGATCGAGCGCAATCAGAGCATTGTCGTCTTGGTTGATGCCGGACGGCTCATGACTTCACGCATTGAACACCTCTCAAAGCTCGATCATGCGATCAACGCCGCATTGGCGATCGGTTATGTGGCGACGAGCGGCGGCGACAACGTCGGATTGCTCGTCTTCAATCGTCAGGTGGTGACTTACCTTCCACCCCACCGCGGACACGCGCAGTTGCTGGCGATGACCGAAGCTCTCTATAACGTCAAACCGCAGATGATCGAGCCATCGTATGCGCGCGCCTTTCAATATCTTTCGCGGAACTGCAAGAGAAGATCGCTGGTCGTCATCCTGACGGACCTGGTTGACCGCGACGCCTCTTCGGAGTTGCTGGCCTATACCGCGGCATTGTTGCCGCGCCACCTGCCCTTGATCGTGACGATCGGCGATAACGACCTCCGCGCGCTGGTCGCGCAAGAACCCCAGGGAGTCGCCGACGTCTATCGCCAGAGCGTGGCCGAAGAGTTGCTGCAGCAACGTGAAGAAGCCCTCGGCAGAATTACGGAGCTGGGCGGCCTGGCGCTCGATGTCCCGGCCGGCAAATTGTCATTTGAACTGGTCAATAAATATCTGGAAGTCAAAGAGCGCGGATTATTGTAAGCTAGAACTCACCTTCATACTCTGCCAACAGCGCGCAGATCTGGTCCAACACCGCCGTCACCTCTCTTCCGGCGCCGGTATAATTGTTACCCATCAGACTGACGATCAGCATCTGCCCGCGTTTGGTCGCGACGTAACCCGAGAGCGCATTGACGTAACTCAAGGTTCCGGTCTTGCCGCGGAAATTATTGGCCGCCGCAGTGTCCCGCATTCGCCGCTCCAGTGTTCCATCCACGCCGCCAATCACGAGCGATTCATAGAATGTCGTGAAGTGTGGATGCGTGAACATGTATCTCAACAGTTCGGATGTCGAGCGCGGCGTCACCAGGTCCTGACGCGCCAGGCCCGAGCCGTCGCGCAAGCTCAGCGGTTGAACGTCGATTCCGGCCTTGATCAAGAACTCTCGGCGCTCCTCAGCGCCGAGAGTGGCGGTAGATTTCGGATGGCCGTAGCTATCGAGAGTGCCTGCCTCTTTGTGACGCGTGCCGAGTTGCCGCAGCATGAGCTCGGTATGGAGGTTCTGGCTCTGCTTGTTGATGACTTTAAGCATCTCTGAGAGCGGTTGCGATTCGATGCTCGCGATTTCGATCAGTTTGGCTTCATCGAATGGCCTCGCGACGCGCGCGACGGCATCCATTCTTTGGACCGAGCCCATGACGCGAATCTTGCGGCGTCCGAGAGCTTCTCTGAGCAATGTGGCGGCGAAACTCGCCGGGTCATGAACGGCGATCTCGGCCTCGAAATTTTCGGCCCTGCGTGGGATTGTCCCAAAGAATTCGACCGTGTTGCTGTTGAGCGGGCGATTGATGCCAATGCGAGTTTGGCCATTTTCGCTCGTCTTGGAGCCGTTGATGACCTTGACGTAATCGGTGAGCGGTTGAACCTCAATCGTTGGTCTTTCTCCGGCCCGACTCGCCGGTCTCACCGTAAAGGTCACGGCATTATCATTCACGGTCAACGCGCTGAGTTCAGCGCCGTAGTAAAACTGCGCGTCGTCCCATTCCCAGCCGGGGCCGAGCAGGTCGCCGGCAAAATAGCTGTCATCACCGATCAGGTGGCCGGTAATGATCTTAATTCCATGCGCTTTGATCTGATCGGCAAGCTGTTCAATCGCGGCAATCTGATCCGCCGGTTTAAATTCGCCGTATCGTTTGGGATCGTTGGATGCGAAGCGCGGAGACAGGTTCGGGTCGCCGCGGCCGTAGAGGATCAAATCTCCACGGAGCACGCCGCCCTTGATCGGCCTGGTGGCATAGACCGAGGTTTTGATGCGGTAAGCGGGGCCGAAAGCATCGAGCGCCGCCGTCGAAGTGTAGAGCTTCATATTCGAGGCAGGCATAAAGGCCTTGTCGGCGTCCCGCTCGAAGATGACCTTGCCGCCGTCGCCATTCTTGGCCGTGATTATTCGCACACCCCAGCGGGCGGCGGCGAACTTCGGTTGATCGAGGAGGGCGGCGATGCGCTCTTGCAGCTCGGCCGGCGATTGAGGTTGAACGGACGTCTGCTGTCCGAACGTCTGAGTGAATAAGAGAAGAATGAGAAAGAGGACCGGCGGCTTGCTTGTAGTCTTCATTTTAAAAATTTTGCATTTGGAGATGGAGAGTGAGAACGCAAAAAACGCGAAATGAGTGAAACGCGCGAAAATTCTGACGATCTTTCGCGTGTTTCACTCATTTCGCGTTCTCTCTCCTTACCCTCTGGGCGAATCGAAATCTTTCATCTCAGAAGGGTTCTTTCAATCAACCAATAACTGCCCGCCAATGCGATCAGCAATGAGCAGGCCGGGACATAACGGACGACGAAAACTTGTTTTTGACGAAATCTCCAGATGAGAGGCAAGACTGACGCCGCGATCGCAATCTGTCCAAGCTCGACGCCGAGGTTGAACGAGAGGAGCGGCATGATCGCGCCTCCGCTTTGCGCGCCGATCCCAAGTTCACGTAAGACCGATGCAAAGCCAAAACCATGGATCAAACCAAAGGCAAACGTCAATAGCCAACGTCTCTTTGTTGCGGGGCGAAAGATATTTTCCACCCCGACATAGACGATCGAGACCGCGATCATCGGCTCGACAATCCCCGGAGACAGATTGGCCAGGTTAAGAGTCGCGAGCGCCAGGGTGATTGAATGCGCGACTGTGAATGAAGTAATGATCTTCGCCGCCTCGCGGAAACTCCCCCCGGCAAGCAAGAGGGCGAAGAGGAAAGCCAGATGATCGAAGCCGGTCAAAATATGTTCGATCCCCAGTTTGAGAAATTGCCAGAACGTTTGTGGCCGTTCGTGACCGATCGCGACGAGATCGCTCTCGAACGAACTGTTATTGGCGTCGAACATCTTCTGGCCGACGATTGCTCCTGCTTCGTTGCGGATCGTCAGAAACTGGCGGTGTCCGCGCGCCAGCCGCGCAATGAGCCGCGTCTGCAGCATCAATCGTCCGCCGTTCGATGCGGAGAAATTTAGATTGAAATGGATCGCATTGCTTTCTCCGAGCGCGACCGAGACCCGACTCGGCGTCAGGCTTTGACCATCGAGGCTGATGACGAGCGCCCCACGCGCGACTGACTCCAATTGCGGCCGCGCCGTCTCGAACTCGGCCTGGGTGATCTGCCCGTCGCCGTTGAGGTCCAATGGAACGAGCACGGCCACATCTTGGCGAGCGAAGGTGAGCTGTGCGGTTGAACCGTTCTTCTCAAATCTCAAATCCAACGCGCTCAGGCCCGGATCGTGGGCAAAAGCGGCGGCCGTGGCGGCAACGACAAAAACCAGGGCCAGAAAGAAAAGCGGAAGTAGATTGGTCGCTGTCGAGTGGTCTTGAGTTTCCATCGTGACGTCCTGGGCCTGAGCCCTGAAAATCAATCCTGAGTGCTTAAGAAAAACGGTCTTCAGTTTTCAGTTTTCAGTTCTGCAACTGAAGACTGAAAACTGAAATGTGCCCGGCGTTTATTTAGGGAATGCGATATTGCGGCCGTTTTGCGGCGTCGGTTCATACGGGAACACTTTGTTGTATCCCATATCGTTGCCGGTCACGCCATCGTAATTGCCCATAAACGGATCGTTGATCTTGAGGTTGGCCGGATCGCGCAGGTCGCTCAACAGAGCGATGATGGCGATATCGAGCACGTCATCACCGAAACGGCGACCGTTCGGCCAGCCACCCGGCACATAGAATTTGCCGGCGGGCAAGCCAAGGAACTGGCTCGGCAGACGGAACGGATGGCCGGCTGCGCGGCTCTCCTGAATATCGGTGCCGAAGATGCTCAGGCGCGAGAAGCCCTGGTCATCGGGGTTGGCCATATCATTTGGCCCGTTGCCCGCCAGACGGACAGGATCGGTCGAGAGATCGACTTTGATCAGATCAGGAATGAAGATCGCCGCCAGGTCCGCACGGCCCTTGTCGATCGCCAGTGTTTGGCCGTTGCCGATCAGCAGGTTGATCAGTGTCGCGAGCTCGGGATTCTCCGCATATTTACGGAAGATGGTGGAATCGACGGTCGGACTGCTGCTGCTATAGAGGTCTTTGTCTGCCAATGCGACCAGTCCCTCGTTGAAAAGGGGATTGCCCTGGCGCGCCACTTGAACGTATTGCGGTCTGCGGAAGATATCGAAGATCGTGCCTTTGCCCGGATCCACCGGCACGGTCGGACGGCTCGTCGTGGCATAGACGCCGACGGTCTGTTGATCGCCGCCGAGTTCGCTCAGCGGAACGCGCAGCGCCATCATGTGAACGTTGAATCCGCCCTGGGCGTCTTTGCCGGGATTGCGCAGTTTGAGCAAGTCAAAAACCGACTGCACGTCGGCGTAGAAACCATCGTCTCGCTGTCCGGCAAAGGCCGTGTAACCGCTCGGGAAAGTATAGATTGCCTGTTTGGTGTACTTGTCGAGATCAGCTGCGGTCGCGACGCCTTTCCGCGCCGGATTCTCACCGCTGTTACCATCGTTGTAAAAAGGCGTGGCATTGCCCTGATTGTTCGGCGGCACAATGCCGGTTCCAAGTGTGGTTGCTCGACCGAAACGATTGTCGATCTTGGTGACGGTATAAGTCTGTGTCAGGTTCTGCGCGGCGTCGTCAATGTCATTGATCACGCCGAGATAGGATTGAAGGATCGTCTTCTGGCTCTTGAACTTGGTCTTGAACTCGAAGCGATAGGTGATCGACGGCCGTCCGGCTGCGACGTCGCGGCCGAGCGCAACGTGAATCTCGTAACGAACGTTGTCGTCGAAGTTGTACTTGTTCGGTCCGATCCCCGGGTTCTCATGAGGATAGACACTGAGGGCGAGCGTCAGGGCTTTCGCTCCATTGTCATCCGGCCGAACAAAAGCGTAGACGTCAGTAGTATTGGCCGCCGGATCGCGCGTGATCAGCGGGGCATCCATGTGGCTCGAAGCAAGAGCCGCACTTTGCATCGCGGGCATAATTCCCAATGCCGCGATCAGCGCCCCCGTCACGCCGTGTCGCAATTGTCTCAACAGTTTCATAATTAAGTTTGCTCCTTACGTTGAAGGGTTAAATGTTGTGACTCAGTTACCTGAATCTTGACTCGCCGCCGCGCGCAAGAGACACACGTCATCCGACCAGACAACTGTCGGTGTCTGCGCCCGTGCGGTGAAGATTGTTGCGATGATACTTAGTAGGGATCTGACTCTAAATTCTTATCTGGCTCTATATTTTTATCTGGCGGAGCCGATCTTTTTCACTGGGCAGTAACAGATGCTCTGCTTCCCTAGCTTTCTTGAAATACCTGCGAGCCTCATCAAGATGACCGGATTTGGCTGCAATGACCGTGGCGTGGAAGAAGAGCCGGGCATCCGGAGTTCCTTCCGTCAGGGCACGTTGCATCATCTGATGGGCTTCGTCAAACTTTCCGGTGGCGGCCAAGGCCCAGGCGATCGCATCATAAGTAAAGACATCGCTCCGTTGTTGCTGTTCGGACTCGGCGAGTTTGAGCGCGGCCGCCACCTCTTCACCACGAGTCGCCAGATAGAGCGAGTAGGTGCGTGGGTCGTCCGCCTCACCGCGAGTTCTAATTTGTGACTCGACCTTCCGCGCCTCTTCTTCGCGGTTCGCGGCGCGCAGGGCATCAGCCAGAGTCCACTGATAATCGGGCAGCGGATTCAATTGCGCGGCGCGCTGAAAGAGCGCGAGCGCCGCTTTGTCCCGCCCATCGGCCATCATCACGCGTCCGCAGGCGAGCAGCCCCGGAGCGTAATCGCGTTGCAACGTCAATGCCGCATCGCAGGCATCGTTGGCTTTTTTCTTCTCACCCAACTGAAGTTGATAAAGTGCGGCTCGGGTATAAGCCCAGGCTGCTGATTCCGGGTCACCCTGGCCGGCAGCCTGCGCCGCCATCATCATTAACTGGCTGGCGCCCTTGAGGTCGCCTTTCAGCCACCGGATGTGCGCGGCGCGGGTATAGGCTTGCGGACCCGGTTTCAGATCCATCATCTTCTGATAAGCGGTGCTTGCTTCCGAGAGCTTGCCTTGTTCCATCAAGACATCTCCGAGCAGTCCGTAATCGAATGCGCGGCCACGCCTTGCCACTAGTTCGCGCGCAACCCCCTCCGCTTCCTTGAAACGGTGGAGGCTATGCAAGATGTGACCGCGCAAGAGCATCGCTTCGTTGCTCTTCTGTTGTTGGGCATCCAGGCAGATAGCGCACTGTTCGGCAATTTTATAGTATCCAGGGTCGTAACTGAGCCGGGCCTTTTCAATGAACGTCCAGCCGAGCTGTTCAAGATGTGCTTTGGGGTCGGTCTCTTTCTTAATGATCTGCTGCAGACGCGTGATCTCAAGATCAATCCGCCGCACTTCCGGCCTCTCCTCGTTGTTCTGGGGCGTTAAGGCGATTGCGCACGGAGCCAGGGATGTCAACTCGGCGGTTTTGCCGGACACATCCGAACGGCAACCCTGTAAGGCGGCGACCAGCGCCAGGCACAAGATGAGAAACATTGAACGATATACGGGCATACCTTTTCCTCAAAAATCTCAGCAATGATAAATTTAAGATCAGGAGCTAATGTCTCTCTCTTGATCGGATTCCGACTGACATTACGGGCGAGAGAAGCAGGTTGGATTGGTTAAGATGGAGAAAAACCAATGCATCTGGGGGATTTTCATCGACAATCTATCAGCAGGGTGGCGATCAGGTGGGACAAGATGCAACAAGCAGCGGCAATATGAAAATTGCAAGACGAGAAACGGCACGAATTCCGAGTTTCCGGCCGGGTCGGAGGTCATCCCGGACTCGCAACCCGACCGTTTCTCCGCAGAAATGTCAGCCGCGCCCGTAGACGGGAATGGCGGCGCCATTGACCGCGCGCGCCAGATCTGAGGCCAGGAAGAGGATGACGTCGGCTACCGCGTCAGTTGTGACCCAGGTGCTGAAATCCGCATCGGGCATCGCCGTGCGATTAGGCGGCGTATCGATCACTCCGGGCATCAGGCAATTGACGTTGATCCCGGCATCCTTGAGCTCGGCGGCCATCGTTTCGGTCAATCGCACGACGGCCGTTTTCGAGACGCTATATGCCGCATGATGGGCGGACCCGCCGAGCGCCGCGCGCGATGCGATGTTGATGATCTTGCCGTGTTTTTGCCGCAGAAAGTGGGGAATCACTGCCCGGCAGGTCGTCAAGACCGAGAGGGCATTGATCTTGAGCATCAAGTCCCATTCGCTGAGAGGAGTTTCGTGCACCGGCGTCCCCGCGCGATACCCGCCTACCGTATTGACCAGGACATCGATCTTGCCAAAGCGGCGATCGGTCGCGGCGACCATGGTCGCGACTGAGTCCGGATCAGCCACGTCGGTCGCCGGCGCAAAAAGATAATCCGCCGAATCGACCAGCTCGGGGTAGAGCGTTGAAAATTTCTCGGAAGAGAGGTCAACCAGGGAGAGCTTCGCTCCAGCCTCATAAAATTTCCGTGCGACGGCATTCCCGAGCATGCCGGCCGCACCGGTGATCAAGATCACCTGATTGGAAAAATCGAATTTCATGATCGTCCTTAAATGAATCGTTTCGTGTTTTTAATTGTTGTCAAC